>Ga0209036_1000422_pt1 | contig 18397 bp, 19 predicted proteins | sample MarorgKNORR_S2LV_3_FD_188222 | JGI IMG/M metagenome (GOLD analysis project Ga0209036, IMG submission 188222) | Marine microbial communities from the Southern Atlantic Ocean, analyzing organic carbon cycling - DCM_A/KNORR_S2/LV (SPAdes) (version 2) | ecosystem: Environmental > Aquatic > Marine >... | reverse complement strand
AGATGAGTTATTTTGAAGATTTTGAAAGTTATACTTCTGGAAGCCCAATAGCCCAAACTTCTTCTCACTGGAATTCATGGGATGAAATAATGAATAATTCAGTAGTACCTTTTATAGATGATTGTAATGTAATAGATCCTAGTTTAAGTTCACCTATTACAGCATATAGTGGATTAAATACATTATATTTTAAAGAAAATAATGCCGGACAAGGAGGTCCTGAAGATATATTATTTTATTTTGATACAACACAAAATATAAATCAAACCGTTTTTCCAAGTTTATCAACTCCTCATGTAGCTGGTGATATAATATTTTCACAAATGATGTATGTGAGAACAGGAGCATATTTAAATTTTCAATCTTTAAATAATGTTGGACAAGGAACAGGAGTATGGGCCTTAGAGGTTAATTTTGAAACAACAGGTGATATATTAATGGGTAATACGGCAGTAGCTTCACTTGGAGCAGGATCATATCCAATAGGACAATGGTTTGAATTTAAATTTGAAATAGATTTATCAAGTAACAATTGGGAATTATTTATAGATGGAGTATCTCAAGGATCTTTTTCAAATCCTGAAAATAAGCTGTCTTCGGTTGACTACTATACTAGAGCTGGAGATGAATATTATATAGATGATGTTTCTTTTTCTTTTACACCTGCAACACTTGCTCCAATTAATGGACAAACAGTTAGTTGTAATACTATTGAAGGTTTGTCAGGACAACAAAGATATCCTTCTGTTGATGTAAGAAATTTTGGATTAAATGTTATAAATTCTTTTGATTTAACATTTGATTATAATGGAATACAAGTAACAGAAAATGTAAGTAATATAAATTTAGGATTTGGTTTAGGTTCTTTAGATGTAATGACAGTAGAATTCACAAATCCAATTACTTTAGCAGGAGGAACAAATCCAGCAGTTATTTATATTCATAATATTAACAGTGGAGTAACTCAAAGTACTTCAGATGATACATTAATAGTTAATATTGAGGCCGTTACACCCGCACCAGGAAAATTAGTTATAGGAGAAGAAGCAACCGGAACTTGGTGTTCTTGGTGTCCAAGAGGTGCTGTTGCTATGAATTGGATGGATCATGATTATGAAGGGTTTTGGCAAGGAATAGCTGTACATAATGCTGATCCAATGGCTAATGTAGATTACGATGCAGGTTTGGCTCCATACATTGGAGGTTATCCAAGTGGATTAGTAGATAGAGGACCAGAAATAGATCCATCTGTTTTTAAAGGAGATTTTTTACAAAGAATACAAGTGGCACCAAGCGCAATAATGACTAATGGAGCTCAGTTAATAGGAGATACATTAAAAGTATCTATGATTGTAGATTTTCAAACAACTGTTGGACCAATGTATAAATTAGCATGTGTTATTACAGAAGATTCTGTTACAGGTTCAGGACCTGATTATTATCAAGCTAATGCTTACAGTGGAGGAACATCATTAATAGATGTTGATGGAAGTGATTGGAATCAAAAACCAGGTAATGTTCCAGATTATATGATGACATACAAGCATGTTGCAAGATATATATCTCCTTCTTTTTCAGGAAACCCTATTGGAAAAACATATAATATAGGAGAAAAAGATACGGTTTGTTTTGAGTTTATATTAGATCCTAATTGGGATAAAAACCAAATTAGTATTGTGGGTATGTTTATAGATCCAAATAATATGATAGATAACGGATCATCAACTAAAATTTATGAGGCCGAGGCAAATGGATATTATGCTTGTTCTTCTGTATCGACATCTACAGCAATACAGTTAAATGGACCAGACAATGTAAATGTTTATCCAAACCCGACAAACGATAAAATTTATATAAGTAACTTAAAAGAAAATAATGTAATTTTAAAAGTATTTGATATAAGTGGAAAGGAGGTGATTTACAAAAAAGTATCTAGTAAAGATCAAATAGACATGTCTAAACTTTCCAAAGGAATATATCAATTTTCTTTTGAAGGAAAAGAATGGAAAGAAAACAGAAGAATAGTTAAGGATTAATTATTGATAGATAAAGCTGCTTTCTTTCCAAATCGCTTTTTAATATTTTAATTTTAATATTTTGTCCTAATTGGTATGTTTTGTTATAAGAATATCCAGTTAGGCAAAATTCTTTACTATTATAAACATAATGATCATCTGTCATAGATGATAATTTAATTAAACCTTCACAACCAGAATCGTTTAAAGTAACGTAGATACCCCACTCCGTTATTCCAGAAATTTTTCCCTTAAACACATTACCAAGTTTATTTTTAAAATAAAGAGCCTGCATATATTTAAAAGAAGCTCTTTCCGCGAGACTAGCATTTCTTTCTGTTTCAGAACAATGTTTACATAAACCTTCTAAATCGAGCGAAGAAAAAGAATCTGCTTTTAAAATAAACTTTAGTATTCTGTGTACGAGTAAGTCAGGATATCTTCTAATGGGAGATGTAAAATGAGAATAATAAGAAAAAGCTAATCCAAAATGACCTATGTTTTTGGTGGTATATTTTGCTTTAGCCATCGAACTAGCCACAAGGTTTTGAAAAAGTGTTTTTTCACCACTTTCAAAGGTTTCATTTAAAAAAGCATTTATTTTTTTGGGCAGATTATCACCTAACTTAAATGAGTAGTTATAATCAAATTGTTTGGCTATTTTAGATAAAACAGAGAGCTTATCTATATTAGGTTTATCATGAATTCGATAAATAGAATTAAACGCATAATTTTTATTAATATATGTAGCAACAGTTTTATTAGCTAAAAGCATAAATTCTTCAATTAAGCTGTTTGTTTGAAGATAATTTTTGTGGCCTATACCGATAGGAACATTATTTTTATCAAGTAAAAACTTTATATCAGAACTTTCAAAGTTAATAGACCCTTCTGAAATTCTGTTGTTTTTTAATAGTTTGGCCGTTTTATTTAGAAAAGAAAGCTCTTCTACAAAAACACCAGCGTTATTATCTATACAACTTTGTGCCGACTCATATGTAAAACGATGGTTAGAACAAATAATGGTTTCTGAAAAAGAAAAGTCTTTAATATTTGCTTTATTATCAAGTTTAAAAATAACGGAAAAAGCTAGCCTATCAACATTAGGTTTTAAAGAACAAATGTCATTAGAAAGATTTTCAGGTAACATAGGTATAACACGATCAGCAAGATAGACGCTATTTCCTCTTTTTTTTGCTTCATTATCAAGCAGATCAGAAGGTTTAACATAAAAAGAAACATCAGCAATATGAACCCCAACCTCCCAGAGATTATCGGAAAGTTTTTTAACAGAAAGAGCATCATCAAAATCTTTTGCGTCTTCAGGGTCAATGGTAAATGTATTTGTGTTTCGAAAATCTAAACGAGACTTAAGTATCGACGGACCAATAGAAAGGGTTTTGTTTTTTGAGAAGTCTAGCAAGTCTTTTTCAAAAAAATCAGATAGGCCATGGTCATATATTATAGAGTCAATAGCAGTAAAATGATTGTTTTTTTCTCCTAACACACGAATTATTTTACCAACAGGGTTTTTACCTCCACTTAGCCAAGAAGTAACTTGCACTAATACTTTTTTGTTTTTATAATGAGATTTAAATAAAGATTTTGGAATAAAGATATCAAAAGGAATTTTTTTGTTATCGGCAACTAAAAAACAACCAGAGGAAGAAACATCTAAAACCCCAACAAAGGAATTTTTTTTTCTTTCAATAACTTTTGTTATCTCAGCGAGTTTTTTCTTTTTACTTACACTATATACAGTAATCTCTACATCATCATCTGCTAAAGAAAACATAGAGAGGTGCATTGGAACAAAATATTCTGAATCTCCAACAGAAACATAGACTCCTTTTTTAGAGGTGTTTTTAACCACCCCAGCTAGACATAAGTTTTTTAAATTTAATCTAAAATGGCCTCGTTTAATCTCTTTTATATAAGAAGAAGCTTTAAGCTCTTCAAGAAGATCACAGATAATGGTTTTAATATTTTGATTTTTAATATTTAGCTTTTTAGCGATCTGCTTATAGTTCATTGACAAGGAAGGATTTTCCTTGTATATAGAGCGAATTGAAGCAAATAAATTCTTTTTTGAAAAGTTTCTTTCAGCCTTATTTTTTTTATTTTTCTTTTTGCGCATAATGTAAGTGATAAAAATAATCTTAATTTTACCTTGTGAAAAATTTTAAGACAAAATATTTTATTCTTATTTTTTTTGTTTTGGCAATAAGCTCATGTAGAAGTAAGAAAACATTTAACGGAACAGCAGAATTACCTTGTCCTGATCATGATGGTGTAAATATTGAAGAAGACAAAAAATCTAAATGGAGACTGGTGCTATATAAAGACGGGAGAAGTGTTTTTGGAAAGAAAAAGAGAGGAAAAACAAAACTGTTTAAAAAGTAACAACAGCAAGCAATATTATTTTAAAACCCCTCTCAGAAGATAATTTTTAGCAAGCTATAAAGGAAATAAAAAAGAGGAGACTTTAAAACAAGTCTCCTCTTTTGCTTTGCTCCCCCTCTAGGACTCGAACCTAGGACCCTCTGATTAACAGTCAGATGCTCTAACCAGCTGAGCTAAGGAGGAGTAAAAAAAGGTTGACAAAAATAAGAGAAAGCTTTAAATAATAAAATATATTTGCTAAAAAATTTTTATGAGCCTTTTAGTTGTAGGAACAGTAGCTTTTGATGCTATTGAAACACCATTCGCAAAAACAGATAAAATAATAGGAGGAGCAGCCACATACATTTGTCATTCTGCAAGTTTTTTTTCAAAAAACATAAATCTAGTTTCAGTTGTTGGAGAGGACTTTCCCAATAAGGCTATTAACAGCCTAAAAGATAAGGGTGTTGATGTAAAAGGGTTACAAATTAAAGAAGGAAGAAAGACGTTTTTTTGGTCGGGAAAGTATCACAACAACATGAATTCAAGAGACACGCTTAAAACAGAATTAAATGTTTTAGAAGATTTTGATCCGATTGTCCCAAAACAATACACCAAATCAGAATTCTTAATGTTGGGAAATTTAATGCCCTCAGTTCAAAAAAGGGTCCTGGAACAAATGCAAGAAAGACCAAAGCTTATTGTCTTAGACACCATGAACTTTTGGATGGACAACTTCATGCCGGATTTAAAAGAAGCCTTAAAAAACACGGATGTATTAACTATTAACGATGATGAGGCAAGACAACTATCGGGCGAATATTCTTTGTTGATAGCAGCAAAAAAGATTCTAACAATGGGGCCAAAATATTTAATAATTAAAAAGGGAGAACACGGAGCGATTTTGTTTGGTGAAGATAAAATGTTTTATTCTCCAGCCGTAATGCTTGAGAATGTTATTGACCCAACAGGAGCGGGAGATTCGTTTGCTGGAGGTTTTATAGGGTATTTAGCAAAAACAAAAGAAATTACTTTTGATAACATGAAAAAAGCAGTTGTATACGGGACAGTCTTAGCATCATTTACCGTGGAAAAACTCGGAATAGAAAGCATAGAAAACATTGAGAAAGAAAAAGTTAATAAAAGATTGGCTGAAATAAGAAGCGTAGTTTCTTTTTAAAACAATGTAGAGTTGTTGTTTCGACTTTGATTTTCGTACCAAACATCAGAAACAAGATCAGTCCCTTCTGCAGCAGAAACAGCCAAACGATCACAACGTTCGTTTTCAATATTGTTATTGTGACCTTTTACCCATAAAAAACGGATAGAATGCTTTTTGTAAACAGATAAAAAACGAATCCACAAGTCTGGGTTTTTCTTTCCTTTAAAGTTCTTTTTTTGCCAATCAAACAACCACCCTTTTTCAACCGCATTAACAACATATTTTGAGTCAGAATAAACAACAATGTCTGAGTTCAGTTTTTTAACGTTTTCAACACCAACAATAACAGCCAATAGCTCCATGCGATTGTTAGTGGTTAACAAAAACCCTTCGCTAATTTCTTTTCTGTGTTTACCGCTTAGCATCACAACCCCATAGCCCCCCCTTCCAGGATTACCTTTAGCAGAACCATCTGTATAAATTATGATTGACACTTTTTAATGTAATTTAAAATTGTTGGCGCAAAAAACTGATGCTCTAAATTAGAGATTTTTCTTGAAAGAGACTCTGCTGTTTCGACTGTAGAAACAATACATTTTTTTTGAAATAGTATTTTTCCTTGATCATAAAACTCATTTACCAAATGAATTGTTATACCAGAATAAGGTTCATTATTTTCTATAATGGCTTTATGAACATTCATTCCAAACATCCCTTTACCACCATATTTAGGAAGCAATGAGGGGTGAATGTTTATGATTCTGTTTTTATAAAATGTAACAAGTTTTTTAGGAATCTTTAATAAAAAACCCGCTAAAACAATAAAATCAATCTTTTTTTCTAGAAGCTTGTCGTTAAATTCTGAAAAATTTAAAAGCTGCTTTTTTGAAAAAATAAAGTTATCAACCCCATGTTTTTTTGCGCGTTGTAAAATAAATGAAGAGCTGTTGTTTGATGCTATAAGCGCAACCTTTGCATGTGTACAATTAGAAAAATATTCTAAAATTTTTTCTGCATTTGAGCCAGAACCAGAACCAAAAATTGCTATGTTTTTCAATTAAGTTAAATTTTTTCAAAAATAAAATAAACAACCGTATGTTAAAATAGAAAATAATAAAGTTTGCAAATTCTTTAATTAATAGTTTTATTTGCAAAGTAATAACTTTAAAAAAAAAATTATGTCAGATATTTCAGAAAAGGTAAAAGCAATAATTGTAGACAAGTTAGGAATTGATGAAAACGAAGTTACTAATGAAGCAAGCTTCACTAATGATTTAGGCGCTGATTCATTAGATACGGTCGAGCTAATAATGGAGTTTGAAAAAGAATTTGATATACAAATACCAGATGATCAAGCTGAAGCAATATCAACAGTAGGCGATGCGGTAAAATATATTGAGTCTGCTTAAATAGCTATGACAAGAAGAGTTGTTATCACGGGTATAGGCGCTTTAACACCAATTGGTAATAATACTAAAGATTATTGGGGTTCTTTAAAAAACGGTGTTAGTGGAGCGGCTCCTATTACATATTTTGATACAGAAAATTTTAAAACAAAGTTTGCCTGCGAACTTAAAAACTTTCAACCAACTGATTTTTTAGACAGAAAAGAATCCAGAAAGCTTGATAGGTTTAGTCAATATGCCATGATTGTGGCGAAAGAGGCATTTAATGACGCTAAATTAGAAAACTATAATATTATTCCTGAACGTGCAGGTGTTATATGGGGGTCAGGAATAGGAGGCATGGAAACCTTTTTTGGTGAATCTGCGGGTTTTGCTAAAGGGAATGGCATTCCGAGATTTAATCCTTTTTTTATTCCAAAGTTAATTTCTGACATACCCGCGGGGCATATTTCAATTAAATACAAGCTTAGAGGGCCTAATTTTACAACAGTATCTGCTTGCGCATCTTCAACAAACGCATTAATAGACGCGTTTAATTATATTAAGTGGGATAAAGCAGATATGTTTGTTGTTGGCGGATCTGAAGCGTGTATATTTGAGCCAGGAATAGGTGGCTTTAATGCTATGATGGCTTTGTCAACCAGAAACGATGATCCAAAAACAGCATCCCGCCCGTTCGATAAAGATAGAGACGGTTTTGTAATGGGAGAAGGTGCGGGGGCATTTATAATCGAAGAGTATGAACATGCAATAAATAGAGGGGCTAAGATATATGCAGAGATTGTAGGCTCAGGTCTCACAGCAGATGCACACCACATAACAGCCCCCCATCCAGAGGGTTTAGGAGCGCTCAACGTAATGAGAGAAGCAATAAGTGAAGCAAAAATTAATAAAGAAGAGATAGATTACATTAATGTTCATGGAACATCAACCCCACTTGGAGATGTTGCTGAAACAAAAGCAATAAAACAATTATTTGATAATCACGCATACAGCTTAAATATAAGTTCCACGAAATCTATGACCGGACACCTTCTTGGTGCTGCAGGAATTATAGAGGCTATTGCTGCAGTATTGGCTATTAAACACAATATTGTTCCGCCAACAATCAACCATCACACGGAAGACCCAGAGATAGATAGCAAGCTGAACCTTACTCTAAATGTAGCTCAAAAGAAAGAAATACGCTATGCACTAAGCAATACGTTTGGCTTTGGAGGGCATAATGCATCAATACTTTTTAAAAACCCAGAACTATAACGTTTTTTTCAAGATACTCAATAAAATCCTTTTTTCATTTGAAAAAGAAAAAGAGTCGTTTTAATTATAGAAAAGAAATATATAAAACAGCTTTTCAACACAAGTCATATTGCAAAACAAATAACAACGAACGTTTAGAGTTTTTAGGAGATGCTATTTTGTGTTTTATTGTTTCAGAGTATATTTATGAAGAAAACAAAACACAGAAAGAAGGGTTTTTATCAAAAAAGAGAGCTGTAATCGTTGCTAGAAAACACTTAAACATGGTAGGAAAAAGGGTGATAAATAAGGAGCTACTAAAAACAAAAACAGAAACAATAAGTGATAACATATATGGAAACGCTCTTGAAGCTCTTATAGGCGCAATATACATTGAAAGAGGTATAACAGAGGTAAAACAATTTGTCGTGGATAAAATTATTAATTCCGAATTTATTGACGAATTGATAAATACTGATTATAAAAGCAACCTTCAAAAAATTATTCAAAAAAATCAAAATGATATAAAATATAATTTAACAAGCACAAAAGGACCGGAACATGATAAAGAGTTTTATGTGACGTTGTTTATTGATAACAAGAAAATAAGCCGCGCAAAAGGAAGCTCTGTAAAGGAAGCAGAGCAAAACGCTGCAAAAAAAGCATTAAAAAGTGTATCTTAGCTGAAATGAAAAAACGCTTTACATTAGAACCGGTTGAAGAAGACTTTAGGGTTTATGCCATTAACAGTCATGCAAAAGGCTATTCGCTTTGTTGGAAGATAAACCAACAATTCAAAATAGACCTTGAAAGAGTTGGTGAGGCGGTTGTACAAAATAGTGTTTTTGTTCGCTACAACTATAAAAGCAACGAAGGACAAGAGTTTAATGTTATAACAAACAGATCAAAAGAAGGTTACTTTATTCCTGATCACAAGGCCGTAAATTACTTTTTGGTTGTTAATAAAAAGCACAATCAAAAAAAACTATTAGAAAAATTAAAAAAAAACAGTGAAATATTATTTGCCTTTGAACTTGAACTAGAAAAAAGCAAATACACAGAAAGATTTATATTTAATGAGACGTAAAACTAAAATAATAGCAACAATTGGGCCTGCAACTAGCTCAAAAGAAATGCTCAAAAGATTAATATCAAGAGGAGTTAACGTGTGTAGACTTAACTTCTCACATATTGATCATGAAACAGCAAAAGAAATAATAACCTATATTAAAGAAGTTAACCAAGAGCTGCATACGCACACAGCAATATTAGCAGATCTCCAAGGGCCTAAAATTAGGGTTGGCCAACTACCATCATCGTTTAAGTTAGTAAGAGGTAAAGAAGTGACTATTTGTACAAAAAAAAGAGCAAATACAATTCCTGTTAATTATAATAATTTTGCTAAAGATGTAAAAAAAAGAGATTTCGTCCTGCTAGATGATGGAAAGCTGAGTTTAAAAGTTGTTTCTTCAAATGGAAAAGACACGGTAAAATTAAAAGTAGTACATGGAGGGTTGCTTCATTCGTACAAAGGCATTAACTTGCCAAACACAAAAATTACCCTTCCCTGCTTAACAAGAAAAGACAGAAAAGATTTAGCGTTCATACTAAAAGAAAAAATAGAATGGATTGGGCTGTCGTTTGTACGCTCTTCTGAGGACATTAAAAAACTGAAAAGAATAATTAACCGAGCAAAAGTAACTCATAAAGTGATTGCTAAAATTGAAAAACCACAAGCAATAAAAGAATTAGACGCAATCATTAATGAGTCGGAAGCAATAATGGTGGCAAGAGGAGATTTAGGTGTCGAGGTTCCAACGCAAAAAGTTCCCGCATATCAAAAGAGCATCGTTGAAAAATGCATTGCGGCATCTAAGCCGGTAGTTATTGCGACCCAAATGCTCGAAAGCATGACCGAAAACCCTCGACCAACAAGAGCTGAGGTAAATGATGTTGCCAATTCGGTCATAGATGGTGCGGATGCAGTTATGTTAAGCGGTGAAACGTCTGTTGGTCAACATCCACTAAAAGCAGTAGACACAATGAGAAAAATAATTCGCGATGTTGAAAAAAGTAAACACAGTATTTCGAAAAACCAACCATCTAGAGAAATAATAAATAAAGAAAGACTTTTATCTGAAGCGATATGTTCAAATGCATGCTCAATAGCCGAAACAGCTAACGCTAAAGCAATTATTGCAATAACATATTCTGGATATAATGCAATAAAAACTTCAAGCTTTAGACCAAATGCTTTTATATATGTTTTTACGCATAATCACACGATATTAAACACCCTAAGTTTAGTTTGGGGGGTAAGAGGTTTTTATTACGATAGGGGAGCAACTACAGATCAGACTATTGAAGAAACAATCAGCTTTTTAAAGCAAAACAAGTTAATAAAGAAAAATGATTTTGTTGTTAACCTTGCCAGTATGCCGGCACAAGAAAAAGGAATGACAAATGTCATGAAATTAAGTAAAGTAAAATAATATGATAAACAAGAAACTATTAGCAGAAATATGTGAGGTTGCAGGAGCCCCAGGCCACGAGCAAAGAGTTAGAGAAATTGTAATAAAACAGGTAAAACCACTTGTTGATGAAATTAGAATAGACAACATGGGAAATGTTGTGGCTATTAAAAAAGGAAAAGAAAGGAAAAAAGTAATGATTGCGGCACACATGGATGAAATAGGTTTTATCGTTACACATGTAGACGACCAAGGGTTTATATATTTTCATACCCTAGGAGGTTTTGATCCTAAAACCCTAACCGCACAAAGAGTTATAATTCATGGAAAAAAAGATGTTATTGGTGTTATGGGTAGCAAGCCAATACACCTGATGAGTGTGGCTGATAGGGCAAAAGTACCAACGATAAAAGATTACTTTATTGATACCGGTATGACAAAAAAAGAGTTAGATAAACTTATTTCTGTTGGTGACACCATTACTAGAGACAGAAAATTAATTGAGATGGGAGAGTGTCTAAACTGCAAATCTATGGACAATAGGGTTTCAGTTTTTATACTCATTGAAATGTTAAGAGAAATGAAAAACACACCAGCATATGACGTTTATGCTGTTTTTACCGTACAAGAAGAAATAGGAATTAGAGGAGCAAATGTTTCTGCAATGGATATCAATCCTGATTTTGGTTTTGGTCTTGATACAACTATTGCATGGGATACACCGGGAAGCACAAAGCAAGAAAGGGTGTCAGCTCTAGGTGAAGGGGCTTGTATTAAGGTTATGGACTCTTCAACTGTATGCGACTATAGAATGGTGGCATATATGAAAGAGATAGCTCAAAACAAAAAGATTAAAACACAGTTAGAAATCTTGCCAGCTGGAGGCACGGACACTTCCGGTATACAAAGGATGAACCCGGGGGGTAGCATTGCGGGAGCTGTTTCTATTCCAACTAGGCATATACATCAAGTTATCGAAATGGTAAACAAAAAAGATGTTAGATCGGCGATAGACCTTCTTAGGGGCTGTGTTGAAAACCTTCATTTATATGATTGGAATTTTAAATAGATTTAAAACAATAAAGGAAAGTTAAAAATAAAAACTATCTTTAAAAAAATTAAACAATCAAAAATGAAAAAAATAACGTACCTTTTTATAGCAATTTCAATAGTATTTGTTTCCTGTACTAAAGAAGAGGGGTGTACAGATCCTGTAGCGACAAATTACAATTCTGATGCTGAAAACGATGACGGTTCTTGTGTTTTTGATATAGTAGGCGTTTGGACACCAAACAGTGTAGATTATGACATAAGTGTTATAGCTACATTGGCTGGGCAAACTATTTATTCTATGGACACATCCTATACATCAACACCTCAGGACACATCTTGGGACATTGATGGCAACATGGAGTTTACTTCTTCAGGAACACTAATAACTCCTGATGATACTGAAAGCTACACAACTTCTGGAAACACAATAACAATAACAGATTCTGATGGCGAAACAACTGAAGCGACTTACGCTGTTTCTAAAACTAATCTTTCAATAACAATAGTTGATTCTGAAACTGAAACTGACATGATGGGAGTTACAAACGTTATGAATTATGAGATGACAATTAATTGTACTCGTCAGTAAAAAAATGCTTTTTTAAATTAGTTTTAAGGGGATGGTGTTTTTGTTGGCTGGTTATTTTAATTAAACTGCTTTAAAAACCTAACATCATTTTCATAAAATAAGCGAATATCATCAATACCATACAGAAGCATTGCAATTCGTTCTATTCCCATACCAAAGGCATAACCACTGTATTTTTTGGGGTCAATACCGCAGTTTTCTAATACGTTTGGATCAACCATTCCACAACCAAGAATCTCAAGCCAACCCGTACCTTTAGTAATTCTATAGTCAGACTCTGTTTCTAAACCCCAATAGATATCTACCTCTGCAGATGGCTCTGTAAAGGGAAAGTATGAGGGACGAAGTCTAATCTTAGTTTTCTTTCCAAACATTTCTTTTGCAAAATAAAGAAGAGTTTGTTTTAAATCAGAAAAACTCACTTTTTCATCAATGTATAAACCCTCCACTTGATGAAACAAACAGTGTGCTCTTGCTGAAATAGCTTCATTTCTGTAAACTCTTCCAGGAGAAAGTGTTCTAATTGGCGGTTTATTTGATTGCATGTGTCTAACCTGAACAGAGGACGTGTGAGTTCTAAGCAGAACATCAGGCTTTGTTTGAATGAAAAAAGTGTCTTGCATGTCTCGAGCAGGATGATCCTCAGGAAGGTTTAAAGCTGTAAAGTTATGCCAATCATCCTCTATTTCTGGGCCATCAGAAACACTAAAACCAATACTGTTAAAAATAGAAATAATTTTTTGCTCAACAATAGATATAGGGTGTCGGCCTCCTATTGAAGAATTTTTTACAGGCTTAAACAAATCAGGTTTTGGGCCAGTATTTTTTTCAGAAAACAAAGGTTTTAAAGAAGAGATTTTTGTTTGAACTAAATTTTTAAGATTGTTAATCGCTAAACCAAACTCTTTTTTTTGTTCATTTGGAACCTCTTTAAAACTGTTGAAGAGAGAGGACAAATGTCCCTTTTTTCCTAAATATGAAAGCCTAAAGCTTTCTAATTCTTCTTTAGAAGAAGGGGTAAAACCCTCAACCTTTTTTACTAAAGTATCAATCTTTGATAACATACAATAATTTCTATATATTTGCTAAAGTAATTACAAAATAACAATATTTATGCGAATTAAATCGTCTTTCATAATATTTACAAGTTTTTTTGCATTATCATTAATGGTTTTAACTTCTTGTACAAAAGAAAGCAGCCCTACCGTAGGTGTTGTTATTGTTGTTGATCAACAAAAAAACCCAATCGCTGATGCTAGAGTAACACTATCTGTTAACGACGATCTTGTAAGCAATCAAGGTGCGACACCAATAGGCGAATTAACAAGAACAGAATATACTGACGTTCAAGGAAGAGTAGAATTTACATATGAATTAGAAGCAATTTTTGATATTAATATTCAAAAACTAAGTGGAAACGACACGTTAATTGGTCAAAACATGATTGCTTTGGTTAGGGGTGAAACCGTCACAAAACGGGTTACGATTAACTAATATATTTTATTATACCCTCTTTAATTAGTTTTTCTTGGTCTATTTCAGATAGGTTTTTTAAAGCTTTAACTTCTTCATAGTGAGGCCAACCATCTTCATCAACACCACTAAATTTATAATAGCCAAAAGAACTAAGAATTTTACAAGTTGCTATATGTAAAACATCTACTTTTTCCTCTTTACTAAAGATTTTTTCTGGCATATTAAGTTCTTGTAGTCCAATTAAATATAAAACACCTTTTAGTGTTATATCGTAATCAAATTGTTTTTCAAGACGCTTAATTAGAAGACCCCAATTTTTTTCTAAATCTTTCATGACACAAAAATAAACTTAATATCTTTACAAAATGAGTTATTTAGATATAGCTATTGTAATACCTTTTTTATACTCGACAATTAAGGGGTTTTCAAATGGACTTATTAAAGAAGTAACAGGTTTAATTGGTTTTGTTTTTGGGGTGTATTTTGCTATTAACTTTTCTGTTTATTTAGAGCCTAAAATATCTGCTTATTTCACGGGGCACGAAGATTTTATACCAATTATCACATTTGTTATTTTATTCGCAATTATTATACTATCAATTCGTTCGGTAGGCTTTATTTTAGACAAATTAACGAAGGCTCTTGCTCTTGGCATAATTAGTAAGTTGTTAGGAGCAGTATTCGGTTTTTTAAAAGTTTTATTGATATTAAGTTTTTTAATTTTTATAGTAAAAGACTATAAACTAATCAATTTAGAAAAATTTGATAAAACAGTGTTGTTAAAGCCAATAGAAAGTGTTTCAACCCAAATAATACCGAACATAAATAAACACCGAAACGAAGTTTTAGAAAAGATAGATAAAAAAACAAAACAGGCAAAAGAAAAAATTAATCTTCAATAGCACAAAGACCAGGAAGGTTTTTACCCTCTAAATATTTAAGCATAGCACCCCCTCCTGTTGAAACATAAGACACACTATCAGTTAAGCCAAACGTTTTAATTGCCGCAACAGAATCACCCCCACCAACTAAAGAAAAGGCGCCATTTTTTGTCGCTTCTGCAACTGCAAATCCAACTTTTTTTGTTCCGTTTTCAAAGCTAGACATTTCAAACACGCCCATTGGGCCATTCCAAATAATTGTTTTTGACTTTAAAATAGCTGCACAAAACAGTTGTATACTTTTTTCTCCAATATCAAACCCAGCAAATTCTTTTGGAATCCTGTAGATATCGGAGTTGTTAATCAAACAGTCATTACTGAATTCAGACCCATTAACGGAATCAATCGGAAGTAATAAGTTTACGTTTTTATTATTAGCCTCCACAACCAACTCTTTCGCTAAGCTCAATTTATCTTCTTCTACCAAAGACCTCGATACTTCTCCACCCAAAGCTTTTATGAAAGAATATGCCATCCCCCCACCAATAATTAAATTATCTACAACATTATATAATGATCTAATAACATCAATTTTTCCTGATATTTTTGCTCCACCAATAATAGCAGTAACAGGCCTATTGGTATTTTTCATAACGCTTTTTAATGCCAAAAGTTCTTTTTCAACCAAGAACCCAATACTCTTTTTGTTGTTAAAGAAGGCGGCAATTTTTGATGTTGACGCGTGATCTCTATGAAGGGTTCCAAAAGCATCATTAATATACCAATTACCAAGACGAGCTATATCTTTTGCAAAACTTTCACAGCCTAGTTTTTCATTTTTATTAAACCGCATATTCTCTAATAGAAAAACAGACCCAGGCTCAGAAGTTTCAATTTTTTCTACCGCAGATTTCTCAAGATAGTTTTGTAAAAACTCAACCTTGTGGTTTAGTAATTTGGAAAGCTCAGGAATAATATTGATTAATGAAAAATGAGATTCAAATTTACCATCAGGCCTTCCTAAGTGTGATAATATTACCGCCTTACCCCCAGATTTTATAACATAATTTATTGTGTCTAAAGCGCCAATAATTCTGCTGTTGTCCGTGATTGTTAAATTGTTATCCAAAGGAACATTAAAATCCACTCTAATAAGCGCAACTTTATCGCTAAAATTAATGTTGCTGATTTTTTTCATTTCACAAAAATAAAAACATAATTTTTTTAATTTTGAATAAGAACAAAAAAAAATGCTTTTCAGAGACATTCCAGGAAATAACGAAATAAAACAAAAACTAATAAATGGTGTTGTTAACGGCAGAATCGCACATGCACAGTTATTTTGCGGCCCAAACGGAAATGCTAAATTAGCTATGGCGCTTTCATATGCGAGATATGTAAATTGTCAAAGCAAATTACCTACAGACTCTTGTGGGGCTTGTTTAAGTTGTAAAAAATATAACAATCTTGAACATCCAGACCTTCATTTGGTATTTCCTGTAATAAAAACAAATAAAATTAAAAATACAATTAGCGATCATTATTTAAGTGAATGGAGAAGCCTTGTTATAGATAACGCATATTTATCTATTCATGATTGGGCAGAAGAATATAAAGGTGAAAATAAAATGGGTCAAACGGGAATGATATATAAAGATCAAGCCAAAAGTATAAGTGAAAAAATCAAGTTGAAAAGTTACGAGTCTAATTATAAGGTTGTTCTCATATGGTGTGCCGAGCTTATGAACAAAGATGCTGCAAATAAGCTTTTAAAACTTATTGAAGAGCCTCCTCAAAAAACACTTTTTTTACTTACAACTCATAATAAAAACAGTCTTCTTAAAACCATACTGTCAAGATTACAAATTACAAATGTTGCTAATTTTAAAAAAAATGATTTGTTGACTTATTTTGACCACATTGAAAAAGATCAATATAAATTAGTGGAAGAACAGGTGGAAGGGTTAAATTATGATTTAGGATCAATAATAAACCTTTTGAAAAATCAAGATACAGATACAACATATTTTCAGTTTTTTGCAAATTGGATGAGGTTTTTGTATAGAAAAGATGTTCAAAAAATAGTTGATTGGAATGAAAAAATATCAATTGTTGGTAGAAAAAATCAAATAGAATTTTGCAATTATTCTCTTAATATTATAAGAGCATGTTTAATATATAAAATCAGCATACAAACAAATACAATCATAAAAAAAGAAGAGAAAGAATTCATAAAAAACTTTTCCCCACACTTAAGTCAGGACAATATTATAAATATCGCAAACAAACTAGAGGAAACAATTTTCGCTATTGGAAGAAATGCAAATTCTAAAATTTTATTTTTTAACTTATCATTAGAGTGTTTAAAATTGTTAACTTTAAAGTCAAATTAATTCTAATTTAATATGGCTTGTGGAAACTGTAATACATGTGATGTTTCAGAAAAAAGAGGCTGTGGAACCAGCTCAGTGTTTGATTGGTTGTATCAAATAGAAAGTGTTGACGAAAACAACAGAAAACTTGTTGAAGTACAATTTAAAGGAGATCGAAAAGATTTTTTCACCAATACAGATGGACTAGATCTTTCTGTAGGAGACTGGATTGCTGTTCAGGCTGAGAAATCCGGTCATGATATTGGAAAAATCACAATGATAGGCGAATTGGTACAGTTACAAATTAAAAGAAAAAATAGAGATGTTAAAAAAGAACCTCTTAGAAAAATCTATAGAAAAGTAGAAGAAAAAGAGCTAAAAAAGTGGACCGAATTAATAAAAAAAGAAACGGATATTTTAGAAACTGCTAATAGAATTGTTCAAAAACATAAACTCGAAATGAAACTTTCAGACATTGAGTTTCAAGCAGACAACACTAAAGCAACATTTTTTTACACAGCAGACAAAAGAGTAGACTTTAGAAACTTAATAAAGGATTACTCCAAAGAATTTAAGGTGAGAATAGAAATGAAGCAAATAGGTGTTAGGCAAGAGGCAGCGAAAATAGGCGGCCTAGGTTCTTGTGGAAGAGAGCTTTGCTGTTCAACATGGATGACAGAATTTCCTTCAGTATCAACATCTGCAGCTAGATATCAACAGCTATCGATTAACCCTCAAAAAATTTCTGGACAATGTGGAAGGTTAAAATGTTGTTTGAATTTTGAGTTAGAAACATATACTGAAGCTATTAAGGAATTTCCAAGTTCAAAAACTAAATTAAAATTTAAAAACGGAGAAGCTAAGTTTGCTAAATTAGACGTGTTTAAACAAAAGATGTATTATTTTTATACAAACTCACCAATGGATATTTTTGAACTGCACTTAACTAGCGTTAAGCAAATTATTAAGTTAAATAAAGAAGGAAAACAGCCTGAAAAAATAGAAAAATTTGTGATGCATGAAGAGGAAAACAGAATAACTTTTAAAGATGGTAGTGGAAAAGCATCTGTTAATCGTTTTGATAATAAAAACAAAAAAAAGCGCTTTAAAAAGAAGATGGTAAAATGAAAAAAGCAGTTTTTTTTATGATATTATTTGTTTTTATTTCCTGCGATAAAAATAATGCTTATCAGCAGTTTTTTGATATTCATGAAAACACGTGGTGCAAGGATTCATTGATTAATTTTGAATTAACTGATTTAGATACATCGGTTAACTACAAGGTGTTTTTAAACATAAGACACGGCGTCGAATATAAATATCAAAATATATTTTTATTTTCAAAAACAGA
>Ga0209036_1000420_pt1 | contig 18409 bp, 13 predicted proteins | sample MarorgKNORR_S2LV_3_FD_188222 | JGI IMG/M metagenome (GOLD analysis project Ga0209036, IMG submission 188222) | Marine microbial communities from the Southern Atlantic Ocean, analyzing organic carbon cycling - DCM_A/KNORR_S2/LV (SPAdes) (version 2) | ecosystem: Environmental > Aquatic > Marine >... | reverse complement strand
CAAGTTAAAGGAACCTCGGAAACTCATCCATTGTTGTCAAAAAATGATGAATGGGCAGCTTTCGAAGTAAAAACTGGTGTGGACCAAGAGAAAAATATTTCTAATTTAAGGGGTAGTTACGTAAGAGATGCATATCTTAAGGGTTTATTTTTGGAGGAAAGCGGTCTTACCAATCCATACAAGTTTGGTTTAATAGGATCAAGTGACTCACATGTTGGAGGGCCTTCAGATAGCGAAGAAGTCTTTTTCTCAAAAGTAGGTCTTTTAGATGGCACTGCTGAGTTAAGAGGCTCAATTCCGTTTAATCGATTTTATGGAACTTTTTTAAAATTTTTGAGACCAAATACAATCGCCGAGGTTGATGGAAAAAACTATCTTGCTGCAAGCGAGAGACTGATACATTTTTCTGCATCTGGTCTTGCTGGTGTCTGGGCAGAAGAAAACACTCGTGAAGCTATTTATGATGCTTTTAGACGCAAAGAAACTTTTGCCACAAGCGGTCCAAGAATAAAAGTGAGATTCTTTGCGGGTTATGATTTAGAAAATTCATCACTAAATGACCTTTCTCTTATTCAAGATGCATATGCAAACAACATTCCCATGGGCGGAACCCTCAATAATAAAGAAAATAAAAATCCAACTTTTTTAGTATGGGCGCTTGCTGATACTGTTGGGGCGCCATTGCAAAGAGCTCAAATCATTAAAGGATGGTTAGAAGATGGAAAGCATAAAGAAAAAGTTTTTGATGTTGCATGTTCCGATGGATTGATTGTTGATCAAGAGACTCATCGTTGTCCAGAAAATAAAGCTTGGGTTGATTTAAGTGATTGCTCGATTAGTGCAGATTCAGGAGATAAGGAAATGAAAGTCTTATGGCAGGATCCAGAATTTAAGGGTAATCAAGATGCATTTTATTACGCTCGAATTATTGAAAATCCTGTTTGTAGATGGTCAACGTGGGACTCCATTAGAGCTGGTGAGAAACCTAGATCAGATATACCAGTTACAATTCAAGAGAGAGCTTGGTCATCACCAATTTGGCTGAAAAAAAATAATTAAGGAACATGTTATGTCGAATAAAACTGCATTAGTTACAGGAGCTTCTGAGGGAATCGGAGCCGAATTTGTAAAGATTTTAGCCAGCCTCGGATATGATCTTATTCTTGTTGCACGGGGTGAAGATAAACTTAATCAATTAGCTGACAGGATAAGGAATGAATTTGAAGTGAATTCCTCTGTAATTGTTGCAGATTTGTCTAAGGAAAATGCAGCACAAGACCTTTTCCAAACTGTTGAAGCAAATGGATCACAAGTAGATTTCTTAGTAAATAATGCAGGCCTTTTGCAAAATGGATTTTTTACTAAACTGAGTCTTGAAAAGCAGGAAGCAATAATTTCAGTCAATATCATGGCTCTCACTAGCTTGACTCATCTTTTTGCAAATCAGATGGCATTGCAGGGTAGTGGACATATACTTAATGTTGCTTCATTAGCTGGGTGGATGGCTATTCCAAATCAGAATGTATACGCTGCATCAAAAGCATATGCTGTGTCGTTTTCTCAAGCATTATCAAATGAAATGGTTGCTGCAAATAGCGGGGTTCAAGTGACAGCGTTATGCCCTGGCTATACAGCTACAAAAATGATGGACAATCCTGAGCAAGGCGCCACTCTTCGAATTCCATCAAGCATGATGATGTCGGCTAAAGATGTTGCTGAGATTGGTATAAAAGCATGTTTTGCAGGTAAAGATATTGTAGTTCCTGGTCTTGCTAATAAGTTCACCACCATCATCACTCGTCTTTTTTCAAAATCATTAGTAACAAGGATTTTTGGTTCTTTCTACCGCAAGAATATGGACTGAAAAGTAAGAATTATTTTGCTAAGGTTTCCATATGAGTGAACAAGCTATCAAAAAAATACTTATAACTGGAGCCAATGGATTCATTGGCGGGTCATTAATGCGTTATTACCAAAATCATGGCCAAGATACTGTTGGCGTTGATCTCATTGGTAATGATGATGATATTGTTGAGGGTGATATATCTCAGCCAGATACAATTAGCCAACAATTACAAGAATGTGATGTGATTATTCACACAGCTGCTTTGGTCTCTAATGCAATGCAAGATTCCGATATGTGGCAAGTTAATGTATTGGCAACTCGTAACTTAATTCAAGCAGCAAAAGAGCATAAAGTTAGACGTTTCGTTCAAATTTCATCAATAGTTGCTTACGGAAATTCTGCAGAGGGTGAGTTAGATGAGACTCATCCTGTGCATGCCGATGGTGGAAGCTATGTGCTGACAAAACTAGCTTCTGAGCATGTTGTCTTAAGCGAGCAGGCTAATGATGATATTGAAGTAGTGATTATTCGGCCAGGAGATGCATATGGCCCAGGTAGCCGTCCTTGGATTATTGCTCCCTTAGAAGCAATTGCTAAAAATCAGTTTATGTTGCCCGAAAAAGGAGAGGGATTTTTTAGACCCATATATATTGATGATTTAGTTAGGGGTATCGCAATGGCATCGAAACATCCAGATGCAGCTGGCGAAATTTTTAATTTATCATGCGAGGGTTATATGTTTACCAAAGACTATTTCACTCCTCACTACCGATGGTTAGGTAAAAAGAGACCCGTGGTAGTTTCGACCAAGCTAGCTTTAAAAATCTCAGCCATAGCATCAAAATTAGCCGATCTTTTGGGCAATCTAAATGAAGCTTCTCCATCAACAGTAAAACAGCTTTCAACCAAGAGTTGGTTTTCAATTAAAAAAGCAGAACGTGTCCTTGGATGGAGGCCTGAAATTTCATTTGAGGAGGGTATGAAAATGACTCATGAGTGGGCTCAGGAAAAAGGATTATTAGGCAAATAATTTAAGTAATTACTTTATAAGCCCTAATTTATCTTTGATTTTTTGATTACGAAAAAGGCTATACTTATGTTTAAAACTAGATCGCTATGCGTTATTAAATTTAAATTATGACTTGGTGAAATCAATGCGTTTGTGGAATGGATGGGGAAATGAAAATAGTGAGCTAACTATGGAGCTTAGCGATGGACTGCGAGCGTTATTAGAGGCTTTGGTAGGACCAGGAACTTCACTTAATCAGGCAACCTTAAAAGAGGTAATTTCTAAAGTACCCGCATCTCGTCTTGATGACCATTCTTTAATTAAAACCGATCCGGAAACACGAGTTCGACATGCGCGAGGTCAGAGTTTGCCAGATTGGTTAGATATGCATAGTGGCAATGTTGATACATTTCCTGATGGCGTTGCATTTCCAGAATCTGCAGAGCAGGTAAGAGAACTTCTTGCTTATAGTAAAGAGAATAACTTAGTTGTTATTCCTTATGGTGGCGGAACATCAGTTGTTGGTCACATAAATCCTATGAAGAGCGACAGACCAATACTAACAATAGATATGGGAAAGATGAGTTCCTTATTGAGCATTGATACTGAAAGTCAACTGGCTACCTTTGGAGCCGGAACTCCAGGTCCTGTTGTAGAGGAAACACTGAAAAAACATGGCTACACATTAGGTCACTTTCCACAATCTTGGGAGCTATCTACCTTAGGGGGATGGGTGGCAAGTCGATCAAGCGGTCAACAGTCTCTTCATTATGGCCGCATTGAAAACATGTTTGCTGGAGGGATTATCGAAACTTTTAATGGCACCATGACAATTCCTACTATCCCAGCATCTTCAGCCGGTCCTGATATTCGTGAGATGATTCTTGGCTCTGAGGGCCGTATTGGTATTATTACTGAAGTTACTGTACGGATAACGCCTATGCCTGAGAAAGAAAAATTCCAAGTAGTCTTCTTTCCTTCTTGGCAAATTGGTATTAATGCTGCAAGGGAATTGATTCAACAGCGAGTTGCATTGTCTATGGTTCGATTAAGTAACCCACTTGAAACAACAAGTCTATTATATATGGGTGCCGGCAGTGATAGCAGTGGGGTGGTTGCATTGGAGAAATCTTTATCTGAAAAGGGTATTGGTGAAGGAAAAGTGATGATGACATTTGGAGTAACTGGCTCAGCTCGTCATTGCGAAACTGTATATGAGCTTGCAATTGATCATTGTGCTGCCCAAGGTGGTTTTGTAGATCAGTCTGGTCTTGGAGAGAACTGGGTGCATGGTCGATTCCGTGCTCCATATCTTCGTGACCCCCTTGGTGCAGAGGGGTATATAGTTGACACCATGGAGACGGCAGTTGATTGGTCAAAAGTTTCTGAAGCTGCAAAAAATATAGAAGAAGCAATTCGAATGGCCTTGGATGAGGAGGGTGAGCAAGTTCATGCTTATACGCATTTATCTCATGTATATGGTCAGGGATCGAGTATTTACACTACCTATTTGTTTCGCATAGGTGAAAGCTTTGAGTTAGGAAAGAATAGATGGATGAAATTAAAAAAAGCTGGCGCTGATCAGATTGTTGCTCATGGCGGCACCATTAGTCACCAGCATGGTGTTGGCAGCGATCACAAAAACTACCTAACAGCAGAAAAGGGAGAGTTTGGTATTGCTGCAATTAATAGCTTATGTCAGCAATTTGATCCTCATGGACAAATGAATCCAGGAAAATTATTACCTGAAAATGATTAAAATATTATGACTGGATTTACTAACCGCAAAGAACTTCTTTCAGAAATGCAAAAAGGTGATCATTTAGATTGGGATATTATTGTTATTGGAGGGGGGATCACAGGTGCGGGAATTCTTAGGGAAGCAAGGCGAAGAGGTTTCAAAGCACTGTTGCTGGAGCAACAAGATTTTTCGTGGGGTACCTCCAGCAGGTCCTCAAAAATGGTTCACGGAGGCCTTCGTTACCTTGCATCTGGAGATTATAAACTTACAAAGGAATCTGTTCAGGAGCGGCAACGTCTTTTAAACGAGGCCCCAGGATTGGTGGATCCAATATCTTTTTATTTAACTTTTAGAAAAGGTTTATTTCCAGGTCGATTTGTAATGAAAGTAATTCTTACTATTTATGATTTTTTTGCAGGTACTCGGGATAATAAATACTTTAATAATGAGGAGTTACAGAAACGTTTTCATGGATTAGATGATAATAAACTTAATGGAGCAAATTGTTTCACTGATGCCATGGTTGACGATTCTCGTTTGGTACTTCGTGTTTTGCAAGATAGTATTGATGATGGAGGATATGCTCTAAATTATACAAAAGTAGATAATCTTTTATTAACAGATGGCAAAGTTTCTGGAGTAAGAATTAAAGCTGATGATTATTCTGATTTTATTGAATTAAATTCTCGGGTTGTTATTAATGCAACAGGTGCTTGGGCAGATCGACTGAGAAATATTGTTAATAAAGAAAAACGTATAAGACCTCTTCGAGGCAGCCACATAATTATTTCAAAATCCTTATGTCCAATTAGCGACGTGTTGACATTTTTCCATGTTGAAGACAAGCGAGGTATTTATGTTTATCCATGGGAGGGAACAACTGTCATTGGCACCACAGATTTAGATCATGATGAGGATTTGGATATAGAGGCCAGCATCTCTGATCTGGAGGTAGATTATTTATTAAAAGCATACAACAGCCAATTTCCCGATAATCCGTTGAAGTCAAGTGATATCTTGTCAACATGGGCAGGAGTAAGACCTGTAATTGGTTCAAAGAAAAACAAAGATCCTTCTAAAGAGCGTAGAGATCATGCTGTATGGTCTGATAATGGGTTAATTACTGTAAGCGGTGGGAAACTTACTACTTTTAGATTGATTGCATTGGATGTTTTAGCTGCAGCTAAGGAAAGCTTACCAAAAGCTAAAGATTTTGTTGATGATAGAATGTTTCAAACACCCGAAATCACTCCGCAGTCATTAACTCCAAAAAATAGAAATTGGGGACAACGTTTGTTGGGACGATACGGTATGAAAGCAATTGAAATTTTAAAAGAAAGTTCTCAGGTTGAAAAAAACAATCTAGGTGAGACAGAATTTTCTTTAGCTGAATGTCGATGGGCAGTAAAAAATGAGGCTGTTGAGCATCTTGATGATCTTTTGTTAAGAAGAACTCGTCTAGGTATGTGTCTTTCTAATGGAGGCTCTGAATTGTACCCAGCTTTGAAAGAAATTTTCTTAAGTTATGAGAGCTGGGATGAGGAGCGATGGCAAAAAGAAGTAAGTCGCTATGAAACAATTTGGAAAAAGCACTATAGCCTTCCTATCAACACTTAGAATCTGTCTGTCATGAATGGAAAATATTTTTTAAGTATTGATAACGGAACTCAGAGTGTTAGAGCTATGGTTTTTGATGGACAGGGCCAACTTATTGCAAAAAGTAAAATTGAAATTGAGCCATATTTCTCTAATCAAAAAGGATGGGCAGAGCAAAATGCTGAGTATTTTTGGAATTCGCTTTGTCAAGCATGCTTGGAATTGTGGCCAAAATTATCAATATCAAAGGAATTAATTGCAGCTGTTTCAGTAACTACACAGCGAGCAACTATAGTTCCAATGGGTATAGATAATCAACCACTGCGACCTGCTATCACTTGGCTAGATCAACGCCAAGTGCAAACTAAACCAAAATTAGGAAAGTTAGAATCAGTCATTATGGGTATTATTGGAGCCAAGCCATTGGTTGATTTAATGCATGCTGAGGCTGAAGCTAATTGGATTCAACAAAATGAGCCTGAGATTTGGAAGCAAGTTCATAAATTCCTACTTTTATCTGGTTATCACAATTATAAACTCACTGGTAATTACAAAGATGCTGTTGCGAGTACTGTGGGGTTTATTCCATTTGACTATAAGACACAAGAGTGGGCTGATCAGAAAGATTGGAAATGGCGAGCCATGCCAATTCGATCTGAGATGCTGCCTGAAGTTTTACCTGCAGGATCTGTGCTAGGTGAAATCACTGAAGCAGCAGCTGAACAAACTGGAATACCAAAAGGACTTCCTTTAATTGCTTGTGGTTCAGATAAAGCCTGTGAGGTTTTAGGCACTGGATGTATTGATAATGAGACAGGTAGTTTGAGTTATGGCAGTCTTGCTACATTGAATATCACTTCTGATAAATATCTTGAGGCGATACCTTTTTATCCAGCATATCCTGGGGTGATACCTAACACATTTAATATTGAGATGATGATTCAACGAGGATATTGGATGGTGAGCTGGTTTAAAAAAGAGTTTGGACTTCAAGAAGAGCAATTAGCAAAAGAAAAAAATCTTCAACCTGAAACTTTATTTGATGAGTTACTAGCCAAAGTTCCACCGGGTTCTGATGGATTAATGCTACAACCTTATTGGTCGCCTTCTAATGGAGATGGTCCTGAAACAAGAGGGGCAATTATTGGATTTAATGAAGATCATACTAGGGCACATCTTTATCGTGCCATGATTGAAGGCCTAACATATGCTTTAAGGGAGAGCAAAGAACTTCTTGAAAAACGGACCAAAAAATCTATTTCTCGATTAGTTGTATCAGGAGGTGGATCTCAAAGTGATGAAGTTATGCAAATAACCGCAGATATATTTGGTATGACCGTTTTTCGTCCACACACATTTGAAACATCTTCTTTAGGTGCTGCTATTGCGAGTGCTGTTGGAATTGGTTTATATCAAGATTTTACTTATGCAGTTGAAAAAATGACTCACGCAGGTGATAGGTTTGATCCAATAGATGCAAATAAAGAAATTTATAATGATTTGTACCATAAGGTATACAAAAAAATGTATGGCAACCTTAAACCTAGCTATGAGGCAATTAAATCAGTATTAGGAAATTTGTGACAAAAATTCTAGTAACTCTTTCGATTATTCTTTTACTATTGGGTCTCCCATATTTTGTGCAAACGAATAAACTTAAGACATTAACGGCATCTGATATTCCCACAGCAGGTGCATGGGTGTCCTTAAAAGAAGGCAATCTTTACTATCGTTGGCATTATCCTGATGAAAAAGTTTCAAATAATGAAACGGTTGTTTTAGTCCATGGATTTTCAACTCCTCATTTTGTTTGGGATGGAATGAAAGGCTTTTTATTAGATGCGGGCTACTCGGTCCTTGTGTTTGATCACTATGGTCGAGGATATTCTGAGAGACCAAGGATTAAATATACTAGGGATGTTTTTGTGCAATCTCTTAAAGAGTTGTTGGATTCTCAAAAAATTTCTGAATCAGTGCATTTGGTTGGTTACTCAATGGGCGGTCCTGTAGTAGGTCACTTTACCAGTGAATTTCCTGACATGGTTGAAAGCATTTCTTTGATTGCTCCTGCAGGTTTTATGGCTGAAAATCCAACAAAGGATTGGTGGATTATGAAACCTTTAGTAGGAGACTGGTTCCTAAATGTTTTTGGATCAAGGCTGGTTTTTCAGGGTAATGAGGAGAAGAGTGAGCCTCCAAGAGAAGATCCTTTAGCATTATCAAAAAAAGAGTTTATAAAAAAAGTGGAAATACAAATGCAATATAAAGGTTTCATCAATGCTTTACTATCAACTGCTCGTAATTTTAATTTTTTCAGCACTCAGGAAATGTTTGGTGATGTCGGAAATTTAAATAAACCAATCCTGACTATTTGGGGAACTGAGGATGAAGTTGTTCCATTTATGGGACGTAAAGAGCTGACAAATTATATTCCTCAATCTGAATTACTGATTTTAGAAGGAGGCAAGCATGATATTACTTATGCTGAACCTTCAATGGTTGGTGCAGCTATTCGAGATTTTCTTATGAGTCAGCCTAAGGCTGAAGCTTAGCAATACTTTTTTCTAACATTGTTTTTTTATTTTCAGCATCTAAAATTTTTGATTTTTCTTTTTTTACAACCTCTGCTGGAGCTTTATCGACAAATTGTTTATTAGCTAGTTTAGCGTTAACGATTTTAATATCATTCTCTACATCAGCGAGCTCTTTTTGCAATCTTGCCTTTTCTTCTTCCGGATCAATTAATCCCTCCAATGGAATGATTATTTTGTATCCATCCATAGTTTTTTCAATTGATTCAGCTGGGATCTTGTCAGAAAATTCAATCTTACCCAATTTTGCAATACCCGAGATCACTAATTCATTTTCAATAATAATTGATTGTGTGTCAGAGTTTAGATCATTAGAAATAATGAGATTTAGCGTTTCATTTTTAATGTTTTGATTTTCTGCCCTTATGACTCTGAGGGCAGAAATAATATTTATGACCTTATCTAATTGTATTTCACTGTTTTGATTGGATGCTTGCGCATGAGAAAAGCCGCCTTCAACTAAAAATCCTAATTTATCTAACTTTCCTAAATCAGCTAACTTAGAAGAAAGCTCCTCAGTGATAAATGGCATGAAAGGATGCAATAATTCAAGGATACTGTAGAAGTTTAATATTAAATTTTTTATCAAACTATTTGTTTGGCCAACATTAATAGACTTTTGAATGGCAACTTTGCAAAATTCTATATACCAGTCACAAAAATTTGACCATACTAATTCATAGATTTCTGCTGAGGCCAAATCAAACCGATATTGTTTTATATGCGTTTGGCAATTTTCAGCAGTTTGATTAATTTTTGATGCCATCCAGTCAGAAAAAATATCTTTTGAGCCTTTACTAGATTGATAGCCATGACTGGCAATTTGCATTTCAATAAATCTAAAAGCGTTCCAAATTTTATTACAAAAGTTTCTATAGCCCTTAATTCTTCCTATATCAAAATTAATATCTCTACCAGGAGAGGCAAGAGAGTAAAAGGTATATCGTAATGCATCCGTGCCATAACTTTCGATGCCCTCAGGAAACTGGTTTTTTGTTTGTTTGATAATTTTTTCTTTGAGTTGGGGCTGCATCATCCCCTCAGTTCTTTTAGTCAGAAGTTCCTCTAAAGAAACTCCATCTATAAGATCAATTGGATCAAGGATATTGCCTTTTGATTTAGACATTTTCTGTCCGTTTTCATCTTTAATAAGACCGGTTATGTAGACTTCTTTAAATGGAACTTCTTTCATGAAGTGCTTGGTCATCATGATCATTCTTGCCACCCAAAAAAATATAATATCAAAACCAGTTACCAGCGTTGTTGTTGGATGGAATAGATTTAATTTTTTATTTTTTTCAGGCCATCCCAATGTTGCAAATGTCCAGAGACTAGAAGAGAACCAAGTATCTAAAACATCCTCTTCTTGGCGCAGCTTGCCTTTAAGATTATGCCTTTCTCTCACATCTTTCTCAGAAAAGCCTGCATGAGGTTTATTAGATTCGTCGTACCAAATTGGAATCCTATGTCCCCACCATAATTGTCTGCTGACGCACCAATCTTGAATATTATTCATCCATTGAAAATAAGTTTTTTCCCAATTAGTTGGCACAAATTGTATCTCTCCTCTCTTGACAGCTTCAATGGCAGGTTTTGCTAGTGTTTTTGCATCTACATACCATTGATCTGTTAGGAGGGGTTCAAGAATTTGATCTGACCTATCTCCATAGGGCAAAGTACTCTCGTATTCTTTTTCAGACACAAGAAACTTATCTTTTTTTAAATCCTCAAGTATTACTTTGCGAGCTTCGAATCTATCCATACCATGGAATTTTTTTGGAGCCACTCCAATAACTTCAACTGTTTTATTAAGAATAGAAATAGGCATAAAGTCAGCTTCAGTTCCTGTATGACACTGCATATCCTCGTCCATGTGAAGACCATGTCTTTTTCCCAAATCATAATCGTTAAAATCATGACCAGGCGTGATTTTTACGACTCCGGTTCCAAATTCTGGGTCTACATAACTATCTGCGACAATGGGTATAAGCCTATTGCATAATGGCAATGAAGCTTTCTTACCAATGAGATGCGAAAATCTCTTATCAGAGGGATTTACTGCTAGTGCCATATCTCCAAGCAGCGTTTCAGGTCTTGTTGTTGCAACAGTCACAAACTCATCAGTTGCTTCAAGTTGATATTTTATTTCCCAAATTTTAATTGTGAGATCTTTATTTACTACCTCAAGGTCAGAGAGAGATGTTTCTAAGACAGGATCCCAATTCACAAGCCTTTTACCCTGGTAAATAAGACCTTCTTCAAACAATTGAATAAATGCACTTAAAACGGCATGCTGATATTCCTCATCTAAAGTGAATCGTTCAGAACTCCAATCTAGACTTGATCCTAATCGTCTAAGTTGAGATGTAATTTTATTACCTGAGACTTTCTTCCAATTCCAAACTTCTTCTTCAAAAGCCTCTCTACCGATATCACTTTTTGTTTTACCTTCAGCATTGAGTCGTCTTTCTACAACCATCTCAGTTGCAATACCAGCATGATCTGTTCCAACTTGCCATAAAGTATTTTTGCCAGACATTCGATAGTATCGAATTAAACAATCCATGATGGCATTCTGAAATCCATGGCCCATATGCAATGTTCCAGTCACATTTGGAGGGGGTATAGCAAGTGAATAAGCTTCAGGATTATCTCCTGGTGCAAAAAGGCCAGAATCTTCCCATGCTTTATAGAGTTTTTGCTCTATATCAGATGGATCATATGGCTTCTTATCCATTAATTCTTAAGATCTAATAAGTTCTTATAAATTTCCATTTAAAATTAATTCAGCTAATAAAGGTACCGGTCTACCAGTGCCACCTTTTTTCGCGCCACCATTCCATGCACTTGCTGCAATGTCCATGTGAGCCCATTTAAAATCTTTAGTAAAGTTAGATAGGAAAGATGCAGCATGAATGGTACCAGCTTCCCTTCCACCACCAATGTTTGCGAGATCAGCAAAATTTGTTTTGGTGCAGTGTGCATATTCTTCCCATAGTGGAAGTTGCCAAGCTCTATCACCAGATTTTTCGCCAGCAGCTAAGATTTTATCTGCAAGAGGCTGATTGTTGGCCATAACACCACTAGCAGGGCTTCCAAGCGCAATCACTACAGCACCTGTTAGGGTTGCCATATCAATAACATGACTAGGTTTGAATTTCTTTGAGTAAGTCAACGCATCACATAGAACCAGCCTACCTTCGGCATCAGTATTTAAAATTTCAATGGTTTGTCCTGACATTGAAGTTACAACATCACCTGGTTTAGTAGCATGAGCAGATGGCATGTTTTCTGCGCAAACAAGCAAACCTACAACATTTACTTTAGCTTTAAGCCTAGCAAGTGTTTGCATAATTCCAAATACAGAAGCTGCTCCACACATATCCCATTTCATTTCATCCATCGCTGGACTCGGTTTTATAGAGATTCCGCCTGTATCAAACGTAATTCCTTTTCCTACCAATACAACGGGCTGCTTATTTTTGGCACCACCTTTGTACTCAATGGTCATCATTCTAGATGGCTCATCACTCCCTCTTCCAACTGATAAATACGATCCCATTTTTAATCGCTCCATATCTTTTTCATTCATGCTTGATATCTTGAGGGCTGGAAAATCTTTCTTGAGTGCTTTTGTTTTGCGTTCAATAATCCTTGGGGTGCAATGATTTGCTGGTAAGTCACCAAGGTGTTTAGTTGCATTCATACCCTCGCCAACAGCGTGACCAAGCTTGACAGCAGCTTTCACAGCTTTAAGTTTGGCTGACGTTAAGCCCCCAATTAAAATAGTTCCTTTCTTAACAGTAACTGGCTTTGCAGTTTTATTTTTAGTTGCATTAAAAGTATAAGCTGCAGATTCAAATGTTCGAGCTGCAGCTTCAGCTGCCCAGACTAAATCAAAGTCTTTTGAAGTAGTCGAGCTCATAAGGTAAGCAAAATCTTTCGCTTTAGCTGATTTAATTAAGCTCATGATTTCTTCATAATATCGAAGAACTAAAAAACTGGCCGCTTTTGAATCTGGCTCTTTAATAAGCAAAATATTTTTAGCAGACACCTTCGCTGGAGCAGGTAGAAAGATAGATTTTCTTGATCCACTATTAATTTCTTTTATTGACTCTTTCATCAATGATTGTGGATTTGATTGCAGTGCATTGAGTTCACTTGCTGACGATGTTTTTTTATTAACAGCAATAATTAAGAGATCTGTTTTTACTTTTAATAGATCTGCAGAATTAATATTGTTTGCTGTTAGACTTGATAAGACTTTGTAAGCCATAAACCATACTCCTAATAAAAATTACTGATAAGATAATTATTGTAATGCATCAAGATCGCTAAAGGCATGTATAAAAGGAATATTCTTGCAATTCATTTAAACTCTCAGATTTTTAAGAGTTTTGCCGTAATCTTAATTATCCTTACCGCTTTAATCTTTTCATCTAGACTTGTTGGATATTTTGAACAAGCTGCAGCAGGAACCCTTAATCCAGACATTATTTTTACAGTGATTTTATTTAGATTGCCTGATTTTTTAGGATTGCTAATCCCATTTGCATTTTTTTTGAGTCTCTTGTTAGTTATATCAGAGCTTTATAACACTAATGGAATCTATGCTTATTTTTCTGCAGGAGCATCTCGATTAAAACTTATCAAATACATCACACCATTTTTTGTAATTGCTTTGATTGCATGTTCGCTAATAAGTATTTTTTTAGCTCCATATGGAAAGGCACTATCTAAAAGCTTGATAGCTGAGCAATCCTATGAAGATAAGATTTCGATGCTGAAGCCTCAAACGTTGGTAAATCTAGATGAAACAGGAAGTTATCTTTTCTTTGAATCATATGATGATGATCGAATGACAGATGTCACATTTTTTGTTCAAGATGATCCTAGTTTGTCACTCATTAAAGCTGAATCACTCTTAATTTCAAATCAGAATGAAAAAATGATTTTGAATTTTCAAAATGGATATATTTATCCAGATATAAATAGCGCTAACAAAATAGATGCTTCTTTTAAAAAGTTAACTCACTCAATTAAAGTGGAACAACCCTCAGGTAATTCACTTTCTCTCTTAAAATTGCTTGATTACAAGAATCAATCTAATTTTATACAGAATCAATGGAATGCCAGCATACCATTGATGCTCATAGCATTAATGTTGCTTAGCTTTGTTTTTGGTAAAGAAAATCCACGAGCAGGAAGAGAAGGCAGTCTTGTGACAGGTATATTAATTTACATATTTTATCTAAGTGCATTGGTTGGATTTAGGGAGAGTTACTCAGATAACTTTGACTTCTTTTATTACTTCCTTTGGCCTGTTCATCTGATATTTTTAACTTTTGGAGGCCTGCTATTTATGTTAGATGGAAGAATCTCATTTAAGAATCTTCTTTTTAATTCAAGAATAAAAACGGTTGTAATAATCTTTTTAATATTTTTTCTTTTAGTTTGGCTTAGCTCACCATGAAAAATATATTTAATACTTACTCAAGGCATCTTATAAAAACGAGTTTTGTAATTTCAGCCATGGTATGGACTGTAATGCTATTTCTTGATTTTTCAGTAACTCTTGTTCTTGAGCTAGAAAATATATCTGCTGAGAAAGATTTTTTTACAATTTTTAGTGTCTTGCTTTATGAACAACCTAGTAAAGGTATGCAATACCTGGAGAGTTCAATGTTGATTGGTACCTTGATTGCACTTTCCACGTTTAATAAGCAGGGAAATCTAGTATTTTTAAGATCAGCAGGATTTTCCCCTATAAAAATTGTTCTTGTATCAGGATTAGGGCCAATAATTTTTTCGTTCATGTTGATATTTTTTGATGAGACGATGTTTTTAGATCTGTCAAAAAAATCTAAATTACTTAATCAACCTTTTGACTCCAGCGAGGAAGTTCAATGGGAAATAACAGATAAAAATTTGATTGGTCTCAAGCGAATAAATGAACTAGAAGTTCGAGCAATTCAAGTTATAGAATTTGATAATCAGCAACGAATAAGCTTCTCTGACAATTACTTTGAAGGTAATTTAGAAAATGGCGAATTATATATAACTGATTCAAATGCCCAAAAAATCTTTGATTTTCCTTCTTCTTTTTTTCTATCAAGCAATACTTTAGAAAATTCTTCTTTGTATTCTTTGTTGTCTTTAAGGAAAACATATCTTTCCGGTAATGATCTGCAAAAAATCGATTCATTAATATACGCAAAACTATTCTTACCAATATCAATTATTGCAATAATCTTTTTGGCAGGCAGTCTGATGTTTGATAGTACACGATCAAGCGGGGTTGGTCGTCAAATCATTCTTGGCATCTCAATTGGATTTATTTATGACTTAGTAAAAGATTTAAGTATCGCATCATTCCTGACTTACCAACTGTCGATGGCAATAGCATATCTTTTGCCAATAACAATTTTAATTGGCATTGGGGCCTATAGATTTCAAAAAATTTAATTAGATTTTTTCGAGCTTCGTTTTGGAGAGAATATCGTTTACAGCAAGTTTTTTTGAGTCTACATATATTAGAAATAGTGGCATTCCAAGAAGAGCCAGCATTCCGCAATTGACTGTATATCTCAGAAAAGTTTGCTTGAGAGTTATTTTGTCTTTGTTTTCATCAGCATTATTAATAATTCTAAATTTCCAAACTTGCATACCAAGAGTTTGACCACTTTTAATCCAAAAATATGAGTAAAATGCCCATCCACTTAAAAATACTAATAAACTTCCTAGGGCAGGATTTAAAATAATTCCATCATTTAACCATAGCGCAATCGAGCCAACTAGAAACCAAACTCCAAGCAGCAAAAAGAAGTCATAGACTGAAGCTATGATTCTAAGAAAGGGCCCAACGTAAGGTGTTTTTTCCATTAGATTACTGTAGTATTTCACTAAATAATACCTCAAATAATATGAATACAAGTAATACTTTTTTTGGACATCCAATTGGATTAAGAACCTTGTTTTTAACTGAAATGTGGGAGCGCATGTCCTATTACGGGATGAGAGCGTTATTAGTTTTGTATATGACCGGAGCTGTTACTGGCTTCAATCCAGGACTTGGTTGGTCACAAGTTGAGTCTCAAGCTATTTATGGTATTTATTCTGGGATGGTTTATTTCATGGTCGTTCCTGGTGGGTGGATCGCAGATAACATACTTGGTCACCAAAAAGCAGTATTAATAGGGGCTTTAATTATTGCCCTCGGTCACTTTACTCTTGCTATTCCTATTGAGCAGACATTTTTTCTTGGTCTAATTTTCGTTGTATTGGGTACCGGACTACTTAAAGGAAACATATCTACAATTGTTGGTCAACTCTATGAAGGTCAGGATGATAAAAGAGATGCAGGATATACAATTTTTTACATGTCAATCAACATAGGTTCTACTCTTGGGTTTCTAATATGTTCATGGCTGGGCGAAAAAATAGGATGGCATTGGGGTTTTGGCGCAGCAGGTATTGGAATGGCTTTTGGCGTTATTCAGTTTATAAAACATCGAAATTTATTAGGAGATGCTGGAATGCATCCTAACGAAATGTCAGATGAAAAACGTAAAAAATATACAAATTATTTGAAAGTTTCTCTAATAGGAATGTTTTTAGTCATTGGAGCAGGCTTGCTAGGATTTTTTACCATTGATCCAAGATTTTTTGCCGAACAATTTGCTTACTTCCTTACAATTATTGCTGGTTTGTATTTTGTGTATTTATTTCTATTTGCAGGTCTAAATGCCACTGAGAGAAAAAATTTAATTTTGTTATTCTTGCTTTTTATCGGTGCAGCAGCATTCTGGTCTGGTTTTGATCAATCTGCTGGCTCATTAAATATTTTTGCCAGAGATTATACAAATTTGGCAATTCTTGGATATGAGATTCCAGTTGGATGGCTTCAATTTGCAAATCCGGTTATTGTTGTTCTGTTTGCACCTATTTTTGCTGGGATTTGGGCGCAATTGGCTAGAAAAAATTTGGATCCATCTTTACCATTAAAATTTGCAATTGGACTTTTATTTATGGCCCTAAGTTTTTTCGTGATGATTATTGCTGTGAATATTGCGCTTGAATCATCTCCGGTTGGGATGCAGTGGCTTTTATTAACATATCTTTTTCAAACGTGGGGTGAGCTTGCCTTATCTCCAATTGGTTTGTCAGCTTTTTCTCGATATGGCCCCAAACGATATATGGGTCAAATGTTTGGTCTTTGGTTTCTAGCTAGCGCAATAGGAGGAGTCCTTGCAGGATTACTTGGAGGAGAGGCTCTTGATGGAGGACTAGAGACTATTTCACCAATTTTTGAATTTATGATTCAGTATTATTTGATCATAGCTTTTGCATTGATAGCGCTATCATTTGTTATTAAAACTGCAAAAGAATAATTATAGCTAGCGGATTAGATTATTGATTTCAATAAGAATTTGTTGATAAATTTCTTGGAGCTTTTCTAAATCTTCCAAAGATATCTTCTCGTCAATTTGATGAATAGTCTTGTTTATCGGCCCAAGTTCAATAACTTCAGAGCCCGAAGGTGAAACCCATCTCCCATCGGATGTACCTCCACCATTATTTACAACAGCTTCTTCACCATTAATTTTCTTCAAAGCAGTTTGGATCATAGAAAGAAAGTCAGTTTTTTCTGTTAAGTATGGATTCGCACTTAATGTCCAATCTATTTCAAATTCACATTTTGATTTTTTAAGAATGTTTACAAATCTCTCTTGTAAAGACTCTGCTGTTGATTCTGGAGAAAATCTAAAATTGAACAGCATTGTTAAGTTTCCAGGCACAACATTTGTAGCTCCGGTTCCCGATTCTATGTTTGAAATTTGAAAAGAGGTTGGATCAAAAAATTTGTTGCCTTTATCCCATACTGTATGTTTAAGCTCATTTATTATGGGACCAGCCTCCAAGATTGGACTTAGGACTTTTTGTGGGTATGCAACGTGGCCTTGCTTACCAATTAATTTAAGATTGCCGCTTAAAGATCCTCTTCTACCAACCCTCAGAACATCTCCAACGTTTTGAGATGAGCTTGCCTCACCAACCAAACAATAGTCAATAAACTCTTTTTGAGCAGTTAATGAATTAATTAAAGTATCAATTTTTCCATCTTCAGGCTCACCTTCTTCATTACTGGTTAGCATTATCCAAATTTGAAAATTAGGCTTAGGATGTTCTTTTAAAAATTTTTTTAAGGCTTCAATAAAAACAGCAACACTTCCTTTCATGTCAGCTGCTCCTCTGCCAATGAGTTCGCCATCTACAATTTTTGCTTCAAAGGGTGGAGATGCCCATTCTTCCTCTGGGCCTGAGGGCACGATGTCTGTATGGCCTAAGAAGCAAAATACTTTTCCTGAGTCTCCAAATTTTGCCAACAATGTCTCACAGTTCAGCTCTGGCACTCTCTCGATTGCAAATCCTAGTGGAATAAGTTGTGCCTCTATTAGATCGAAACAGCCTTCATCATTTGGAGAGACTGATTTAATTTTTATAAGTGACTGAGCTAGTTCTAAAGCTGACATAAGTTCTTAATTTTTATGAAGAGTTTCATTCAGGGCCACAGATTTAGGATTAATTCTTGCTTCAATGACTCCATTTTGAGAGTTTCTAATAAA
>Ga0209036_1000419_pt1 | contig 18457 bp, 12 predicted proteins | sample MarorgKNORR_S2LV_3_FD_188222 | JGI IMG/M metagenome (GOLD analysis project Ga0209036, IMG submission 188222) | Marine microbial communities from the Southern Atlantic Ocean, analyzing organic carbon cycling - DCM_A/KNORR_S2/LV (SPAdes) (version 2) | ecosystem: Environmental > Aquatic > Marine >... | reverse complement strand
ACCTCTTTTGTACAACTCAAAATGCGGAGAATCATCATCCCATAGAGTTAATAATAAACCATCTAAATTTTTTTCAACAGATGTCAATGAAAATGATTTAATCGATTCAATATTACTATAATCTTGAGGCATTAATATCCATCTTGTTTGTCCAGCAGTAGCCCCCATTACTTTCATGTCATTTTCTTTATACCAATCAATTGTTTTTAAATTTCCTTCAGCCCATGGGTAAAAATAATTCCATCTCATATATATACAGTTTTTTGGAAAATCATCAATATACTCAGTAAGTTGTTTTTTATTTTTTTTCCAAATATTATCTACATCATTCTTTGAAAGACTTGTATTCCTTGTAACATTCCAAACACCACCATGTTTTAGATACATATCATCCCAAAAAATCGGAACTCTATTATTTTTTTTAGCGAAATCTGAAACTTTGTTTAACCATAACAGGTTTAATTCAAAACCTTCTATTCCATCTCTGTTTTTAACTCTAACTTCATCTCCACCAACATGTAAAAATTGCCCATAAGGTGTTGCTTCTATCGCGTCTTTATATAAATCAAACTGAACATTATAAGTCTCAGGATTAAGTGGGTTAAATGCCCAGTCATTATTTGACACATCTCTAAGTGATTTGTAATTATCATGTTTAAGAATGAAAGATGCGTGTCCCAGTCCTTGAATTAATGGGCTTATTTTAATGTTTCGTAAATATGCATACTTACTTAGTTTTTTCCACCATTCTATTGAAAAACTGTCAGGAGCAGCTATGTCTGACCTTCTCTTATAACCTAATTTATCTTCAAACTCTATAATTATTCCATTAATTTTAATTGATGCTAATTCATCAATTAAATTAAAATAATATTCTTTCTTTTCTGTGTGATGTTTTACATCAATATGAACTGACCTATAGCTTAATGATGGATAGTCTAAAATTTCAATAATTGGAAGGTTAACATTTTGGTCTTTAGAATCTTTTAGTAGTTGAATTAATGTATTAAATGAATAAAACAAACCAGCCTTATCTCTAGCAATAATTTTTATTTGGTTTTTATCAATCGTTAAAAAATAACCCTCTTTGGCAATATTATAGTTTTTGTCAATTTCAAATCTAATTTTAGAGTTATTATCACCCTTAAATAATTTAATTGTATTATCTAAAATAACAGGTAGAGTATCGTTGTTTTTTGAATGGAAAGAAAAATTTGTATTGATGTTAAGATTTGAATAATTACCAGTGAAAGTATATTCTTTAACTGATGGTAAAATTTTAAAATTATTTTGATCAAACTTCTTACATGAAATAAAAAGAAGTAGTATTAATAAAAAATTTATTGTTCTTAAAAACCCCATTAATCTACTAATATAAAAAAACCTCACGGAAAGTGAGGCTTAAAGTGATCGCGGCACGATTCGAACGTGCGACCGTCTGCTTAGAAGGCAGATGCTCTATCCAGCTGAGCTACGCGACCAAATAATGATGGCAAATTTAATTAATTATATCTTCTTTCCAATTCTTTTTTTAACTCATTTGTTCTTTAATAATATTCAATATTTCTTAATTAATAATATCAATAATTAGTAATTTAATAAAGAAAATATTGTTTTATTAATAAATTCTTACGAAAATAGTTTCGTTATTTTTGTTTAGTAGAAAAATTATAAGTTTATTTATAGAGCATTACTTTCTATAAACAATGAAAACGATTTCGTAATTTTTTAAACTTAAATCTTATTTATAAATTATAGATTCTTTAATTAAAAACAACAAAATGAAAATCAAAAAAATTATACTTATTTTTTTATTATTTCCATTATTTGTTTTAGGTCAATCTAAAACAATTACTGGTTTAGTAAATGACGAAAATGGTTCACCACTTCCTGGTGCAACTGTTCAGCTAAAAGGTTCTGAAACTGTTGGTGCTATCACAGATTTTGATGGTAATTTTTCAATTTCAATCCCAATTAGTGCTGAACAGGCTTTGATAGTCTCTTATATTGGATACTTAAATGAAGAAGTTGATGTTTCAAACCAAATTTCTATAACAGTTAATCTTCAGCCAGATACCGAAGCTCTTGAAGAGGTTGTAGTTGTAGGTTATGGTACTGTACTAAAAAGGGATTTAACAGGATCCGTCAGTTCAGTTAAAATTACAGATGATGTTTCTAGAGCTGCAGCAACTGTTGATCAGTTGTTACAAGGTAGGGCAGCAGGAGTACAAGTCACACAAAATGCAGCAAATCCTAATTCAGGGGTTAGTGTTCGTATTAGAGGAACAAATAGTTTGAGAGGAAATAACGAACCTCTATATGTAGTTGATGGTGTTATTATTTCATCAGCTGGAGAAGATGTTAACGCTGTTGGTACTGGAAATACTGGTCAGGACCCTCAAAGTGGTTTAAATGGTATTAATCCTAGAGATATTGAAAGAATAGAAATTTTAAAAGATGCATCTGCAACAGCAATTTATGGTTCTAGAGGTGCAAATGGAGTTGTTTTAATTACAACTAAATCCGGTTCTAAGGAGGATGGAAAAGGTAAATTCAATACATATTTCACTACTAGTATTACTGAAATAACAAAGACCTATGACATGCTTGACGGAGTTGGATATGCAAATTATTCAAATGCTGCAAGGCTTCAAGCTGGTGAAAGTCCAAGATATAGAATTGATGGGGATAATGTTTATTCATTTTTAACAAATCCTGATGGCACTCCTTCTGATGTAGTTGATAATACACCAAATCAACTTTACGATTGGCAAGATTTTATTTATCAACAAGGGGTTAGCTCTAATCTAGGAGTTACATTTTCTGGGGCAAGTGATGCTGGTGATTATTACCTTTCAGCTGGATTTAATGACATGAATGGATTAATTGAAAATGCTAGTTTTAAAACTACAGATTTAAGATTAAACTTAAACTATGATATTAATGAAAAATTAAGAGTAGAAGCTAGATTTGCTACTTTTTTCAGTGAATCAGATTTTGCAGAGGGTGGTGATTTAATTGGCGGAGATCAAAGTTTTGTACAACAAACTGTTACATATAATCCAATTAGAGCAAATGGTTTAGAGGATATTAGTGATTTCTTTGACGGTAATGCATTGTCAAATCCTATTTCTTGGATTGATGACTTTACAGATGAATCAAAAGAAAATAGAGTTATTGCTTCTCTTGCTCTTAAATACAAGTTTAATGTTCCTGGATTACAATATGAGTTTAGAGTTGGAGGAAACTTAAGAGATAAGGATAGAACTAGATTTTATGGATTAACCACTTGGCAAGGTGCCAATGCTAACGGATTATACCAACAAATGAAGTTGAATGCGCTAACATACCAAGTAAATAATTTTTTAAGATATAATAGAAACATAAATAGAAATCACAGAGTTAATGCTACACTAGGTGTTACTTATGATGTTAGGGATGTTTCAAACAGTACTTATGCTGTTCAAGACTTTGTAACAGCTCAGTTGGGAACAGATCAACCATTTTTAGGTCAAGTGATTTCATCTCCACTTCTTTTAAGAGCAGCAGATCAACAATTGTTTTCTGTTCTTGGACGTGTAAATTATACTTTTAAAAACAAGTATGTTTTAACAGCCAGTTTTAGAAGAGATGGTGTATCAAAGTTTTCTGAAAATAATCGCTATGGATTTTTCCCTTCTTTTGCTTTTGCTTGGAGAGCTGGAAGTGAAAAGTTTATTCAAAATTTAGATTTATTTTCAAGTCTTAAATTTAGAGCAGGTTGGGGACAAATTGGTAACCATGGAATTGGACCTTATGGAACCCTTCCTAATTATGGTGCTTCATCAAGTTTATATGGAACACCAACAAATGGAACAACTGTACCTATAGTTTTAAGTAATATTGCTAACCCAGATTTAACATGGGAAACAACTGAACAATTAAATGTTGGAGTTGACTTTGGGTTCAGTAATGGTAAGATTTCTGGGACTATTGATGTTTATAGCAAAGACACTAAGGATCTTTTACAACAAACGCCAATTCCTACTTCATCAGGTTTTTCAAACATGTTAATTAACAGAGGGACTCTACAAAATAGAGGAGTAGAGTTAGGTTTAGATGTAACGGTTCTTGATAAAGGCGACTTTAACCTATCTGTCGGAGGAAATATAGCATTTAATAAAACTAAAATTGAGAACTTAGGTCTTACTCCGGGGGGTGTTTTGATGGATGATGGTAACGGAGTTTATGGTGTTCAACAAATACCATCTTATTTAGGAAATGTTCCTAGTAGAGGAAATAGTATCAAGTTCCCATTAAATATTTTCTTAGAAGGACAAGAAACAGCATTGTTTTATGGATGGAAAACTGACGGTGTTTTTCAATCAGGTGACGAAATGTATAGAATTAATGGTGCAATGTCTCAACCTGGTGATATTAAAGTACTGGATTTAAATGGAGATGGAGTAGTTGATTTAGCTGATAGAACAATAATAGGTAATCCAAATCCAGATTATATTTATGGTTTCAATTTAAACATGTCTTACAAAAACTTTTCTGTTAGAGCTTTATTTAATGGTACTGAAGGCAATGATATTGTAAATGGGAACATGTACAGATTTGGATTTGCAGAGGGTACATATAGAAACATTTTAAGCGAAGCTTGGAGTGATAGATGGTCATCTGAAAACCCTAATGGAACATACCCAAGACTTGGTTATTCATCAAACTTATTTGCAGCAGCAATGGATAGATTTGTTGAAGACGGCAGTTATTTAAGACTAAAAAACATTACAATGAACTATGACATCCCGATGAGATCAGATAATTTCATAAAGTCAGCTAATATTTATGTTACTGGGTCAAATTTATTTACATGGACAAATTATTCAGGCTATGATCCTGAAATAACAACTTTTATGTATGATGGATTAATTCAAGGCGTTGACTGGAACAATAAGCCAAATTCAAGATCTGTTCTAGTTGGTGTAAATTTAACTTTTTAAAAAATGAAAAACTTAAAATCAATATATCAAATGAAATATTTAAAATACCTTTTAATAATTCCAATGCTGTTTACTATATCATGCGATTTGGAAGAAAACCCTCCATTTCTTGATGAAACATTATATCAAGATGTGCAAAGTGCAGAGGCAGCTAGAGATGGCATCTACCAATCTATAACAGGATATAACACTCAAGAAAGACGTTTATTTATTGAGAACTTATATTCAGGGTTAATGTTTACTGGTAAAGGTGGAAATAGGGTAACAACAAGAGATATGTCTACCTTATGTTCATTGAATCCTGGATATCACATGGATGCTCAGTTTCTTTGGCAAGGATTATACCAAACTATTGCTAGAGCAAATGGAGCCATAGCTGGTGTAAATACTGTTTCTGATCCTCAAACTCAAGATGAAGTTGCTTTTAATGATGTTGCAGGACATGCATATTTTGTTAGAGCATGGGCTTATTTTAGACTTGTTACACTATGGGGCGACCTTCCTATATGGACAGAATTACCTTCACAGGGAAATACTAATAAAGCTCTGTCTCCTGAGGTTGATGTTTATAATTTGATAATTTCAGATCTTCAAACAGCTTCAGGATTGATGAATGGTAATGCTGGAGTGGGATATCCAAAGCAATTTGCTGCAAATATGTTGTTGTCAAAAATTTACATGGCTATTGCTACAAATGCAAGTTTACAAACTTCTGGTGGTGCAATGGATTATTGGACAATGGCTTATGATGAGGGTATGAAAGCATATGGACAATATTCTCTTGTATCTGATTTTGCAAGTTTATTTACAGTTCAAGGAGAAAATTCTTCAGAGTCTATTTTTGAATTGCAAATTTCTCAAGATGCTACAAACTCTCAAATGGGAAGAAATTTTACGCCATGGAAATATAAAGCAGGAATGCATTTTGGTTGGTTTAGAGTAACAGCTTTCCAGCATGACAATCATTTAAAAACTTATGGAGGAAATAAAACATACAATCCTAATAATTTAAATACCATGCCTGATAAGAGATATGCTGCTACATATTTATATGATTATTACAGATATGACAGACCAGCTGCTCGAGTAAGAGCTTATCCATCTGCAACTTGGAGAAGTTCATTTGGAAATTCTCACCCTTACTTATTTAAATGGACAGAGAAAGATAGAGCTCACAAGAATCAATTTAATAGTCAGAATATTGTTGATATGAGATATGCAGAGCTTTTGCTAATGTTAGCTGAAATATCAAATGAATTAGGGAATGGTCAACGAATGACATATTTAAAACCTGTTTTAGATAGAGCAGGAGTTCCTGTTAGAGCAGCATTTAATCAAGGACAAGCTTCTTTTAGAGATGCTATTATGAATGAATATAAAATTGAGTTAATTGGTGAAGGACAAGATTCTTTTCATGTTAGAAGAAGAGGTATGCAATATTTCTTAGATAAAACAATTTTACCTCACAATAATTCTATTGGATCGCAAAAGGTTGCTGTAGGAGCTAAAAAATATGCAGCAAACAGAGAAGTTAAGTTTTCTACTAATCAAGCTGAAATCATGAAATTAGCTATTCCTTTAAGTGAAATTAATACGAATGAACTCATAAATTAAATGAAAAATATTTTATTTCTATTATTTCTGACATTACCATTATTTGCATTTACTCAAAATGCTACAAAATGGCAGCAGAAAAATTCTGATAAAATTTCAAATTATGTTATTAACAAAATGAATTTAAACAAAAAGGATGCAGCTTTTTTTAGTAAAGTTCAATTAGCTCAAATTGTTGAAAATGCAAATAATATTAAAGAAAGTGGTGCATCTTCTGCTGAAGAAAAAAAGGCAATTTATAGCGTTGGTTACAGTAACATAAAAGCTAAACTTAATAAAAGATTTGGAAATAAGTTAGCGCAAGAGATATTGAAGGTTGCCAATGAAGCTAGAAAACAATAGATTATTTTATTTGTAATAAAAAAGGAGGATTAGTTCCTCCTTTTTTTATCTTTTTTTAATTTAAATTGTATGAATATTAGAATTGTATATATTTTCCTTATTTTATCTTTTTCGTCTTTTTCTCAAGAAAAAAAGCAAAATATATTGTTTATTGGTGTAGATGATTTAAGACCATTAATAAACTCATATGGTCATAAGCAAATGATAACACCTAACATTGATAAATTGGCCAAGGATGGTATTCAATTCAATCAAGCTTACGTAAATATTGCTGTTTGTGGTGCGAGTAGAGCTAGTATTTTAACAGGTATACGAGGAAGTTTCACTAGGTTTGACTCTTATACATCGAGAGCAGATAAAGATGTTCCTGAAGCTACAACATTAGCTCAAATTTTTAAAGAAAATGGTTATCGTACTGCATCAATTGGAAAAATTTCCCATTTTGCTGATGATTCTAAAAGCGATTGGGATGATTTTTATAGCTTTAGAAATGGTTCAGATTATAAAAACCCTATTTCATTAAAAAGACAAAAAGAAATTAAAAAAATTAGACCTGATGGTAAATATGCTGGACCTCCTTTCGAATATTCTAATGCATCAGATGATGAATACAATGATGGTAAGTTAACTAACGTTGCAATTAATCAACTTAAAAAATATAAAGAAAGTAATGAACCTTTTTTTTTAGCTGTTGGATATATATTACCTCATCTTCCATTTATACAACCAAAAAAATATGGAGATTTATATGATTATGATGATTTAATATTTACTGAGCAAAGAACTCAACCAGTAAATGCTCCTGAACGTTCTATTGCTCATGACTGGACTGAACTTAGAAATTGGTATATAGATATACCTGAATCTGGACCAGTTAGTTTTAAAATGGAGGAAAACTTAATTAAATCATATTATGCAACTATTACTTATCTTGATACTCTGATTGGTAAACTTTTAAATTCACTTGAAGAATTAGGATTAAAAGATAATACAACAATTGTTTTTTGGAGTGATCATGGATTTTTTCTTGGTGAACATGGCATGTGGTGCAAACATCACACTTTTAATGAAGCAATTCATGTTCCTTTAATAATTTCTTCACCAAAGATGAAAAAAGGGTACAAAAGTGATGCAATGATTGAATATGTAGACTTATATCCAACTATTTGTGAAATTGCTGGAATAACACCTCCTAATTATATTCATGGTGAGAGTTTTGTTTCTGTTCTCAAAAATCCTGAAAAAGAACATAAAACTGAAATTTACAGCAGATATCAAACCCTCGAGGTCGTTCAAGATAAAAAATTCTCATATCACGAAGTTCTTCAACACAATACAGGTAAAGTATTATATAATATGTTGTTTGATATGGAGAATGATAAAAAACAATATTTTAATATTTCAAATAATTCAGAATATTTAGAAATAGTAAATTCTTATTCTAAAAAATTAAAATTAATGAGAGATTTCTCAAATAAAAAAATAAAAATAAAATGAAAAAAATAGTATACGTCTTCTTGTTTTTTACTTGCTTAAGTTTTACTCAAAATAAATTTATCAATGAACCCCTAGTTTCAGAAATTTTTACTGCTGACCCTTCTGCACATGTGTTTAATGGTAAAATTTATGTTTATCCTTCTCATGACATAATTGAAAAAAATCCATTGTATGATGATTGTGGTAGTCAATATGCAATGAGAGACTATAGAGTTTTGTCAATGGATTATATTGGGGGCCCAGTGACTATTCATGATGTAGCATTAGATTTGGATGATGTTCCTTGGGCTAAAAGACAGTTTTGGGCACCAGATGCTGCTGAAAAAGATGGTAAATATTATTTATACTTTCCAACAAAAGATAAAGAAGATATTTTTAAAATTGGAGTAGCAGTTTCAAATAAACCTGAGGGCCCTTTTAAATCTAAAAAGAATCCTATTGAAGGAAGTTACAGTATGGATCCTAGTGTATTTAAAGATGATGATGGAAAATACTATATGTATATTGGTGGTATTTGGGGTGGTCAACTACAAAGATGGGATGAAAATAATCAATATACTCCATCAGGATGTGAAACTCAAGACAACGGTATACCCGACAGTCCTGCAATTTCACCAAGAATTGCTTTAATGTCTGATGATATGGTAAGCTTTGCTGAAGATCCAAAACCAGTAAGAATTATTGATAAAGAAGGTAATCCAATTTTAACAAAGGATCACGAGAGAAGATTTTTTGAAGCAGCTTGGGTACACAAGAAAGATGGAATGTATTATTTAAGTTATTCTACAGGCAATACCCATCTTATTGTATATGCAACTAGTAACAATCCCTATGGTCCTTTTGTTTATCAAGGTGTTATGAATAATCCTGTTCAAGGCTGGACAAATCACCACTCAACATTAGAAGTTGATGATAAATGGTATTTCTTTTATCATGATACTCAAATTTCTGGAAAGGATTTTTTAAGAAATGTAAAAGTTACTGAGATGTTTCATGAAAAGGATGGTTCTATAAAAACTATAAATACAATCATAGAATAGAAAACATGTACTACATTGGTTACGATTTAGGGAGTTCTTCACTTAAGGTTGCATTAACAAATGCTGAATCTGGAGAAAAAGTTAACTTAATTCAAGAACCAAAAAATGAGATGGACATTATTTCAAAGTCAAATGGATGGGCCGAACAAGATCCTGAATACTGGTGGGAATTAATATGCTCTGGAACAAAAAGAATAATTAATGAAAGCCAAATTCTATCAAAGCATATTATTGGCATTGGCATTTCATATCAAATGCATGGTTTGGTAGTTATAGATAAAAATGGTGAATCTTTAAGAAATTCTATTATTTGGTGTGATGGCAGAGCTGTTGAAATCGGAAACACTGCTTTTAATGAAATTGGATCAGAAAAATGTTGTAATCATTTATTAAACTCACCTGGAAATTTTACAGCTTCTAAACTGGCATGGGTAAAACAAAACGAACCTCATATTTATCAAAATATATATAAATTTTTATTACCTGGAGATTATATATCGTATAAACTTTCAGGTGAAATTTCATCAACGATTAATGGACTATCTGAGGGTATGTTTTGGGATTTTAAAGAAAATAAAACTGCAGATTGGCTTTTGGATTATTATAATATTGATAATAATTTAAAACCTGACATCGTAGAAAACTTCAATGATCAATGTTATGTTTCATCAAAGGGATCTGAAGAAACTGGTCTTCAAAAAGGAATCCCTATTAAATATAGAGCTGGAGACCAACCAAATAATGCTATGACTTTAAATGTTTTGAATGTTGGTGAAGTGGCAGCAACTGGTGGAACTTCTGGTGTTTTATATGCTCTAACAGATAGTTTAAAGTCCAAGGAGTCACTACGCTTAAATAATTTTGCGCATGTTAACTATTCTGATTCTAATAAATTAATTGGTAAGCTTTTATGTATTAATGGAGCTGGTATTCAGTATAAGTGGATTAAGAACCTCACATCTGCTAAAGAATATGGTGAAATGAATAATCTTGCTAGTGAAGTCAAAGTAGGGTCTAACGGGTTACTTGTTTATCCTTTTGGAAATGGTAGCGAAAGAATGTTTAATAATAAAGATATTGGAACATGTTTTAAAAACCTTAATCTCAACATACACTCAAAACAACATCTTTATAGAGCTTCACTTGAAGGTATTGCATTTTCATTTATATATGGTATGGAAATTTTAATTAATGATAATTTTGAGCCCAAATTAGTTAGAGCTGGAAATGATAATTTATTTCAATCTGAACTCTTCTCTAAAACAATATCAACAGTCTTAGGGAGAGAGATTGAAATATATAATACGACTGGTGCATATGGCGCTGCAAGAGCTGCTGGATATGATTCCAAGAATTTTAATTCATATTCAGATAAAATAACAAAAAATGATTATGTTAAATCATTTGAACCTCAAAATGATAAATCATCATATTTAGATGCTTACAATTTGTGGAAAGAAAATCTATTAAAAATTATAAACTAATATGTTATGGTAACAATTGGAAATAAAGAGTTTTTTAAGGGAATTAATAAAATTACATACGAGGGAAAGGACTCTAAAAATCCCTTTGCTTTTAAATATTACAACCCAGATCAATTAGTTGCAGGAAAAAAAATGAAAGATCATTTTAAGTTTGCAGTTGCATATTGGCATTCTTTCTGTGGACAGGGTGCAGATCCATTCGGATCAGGAACACAAAGTTTTCCATGGGATAAATCAAATGATCCTTTACAATCTGCAAAAGATAAGGCAGATGCAGCTTTCGAATTTATATCAAAAATGGGGTTTGATTATTTTTGTTTTCACGATTTTGATTTGATTCAAGAAGCTAGTAGTTTTTCAGAATCTGAAGATAGATTACTTTACATAACCGATTATATTAAAAAGAAAAAACAAGACTCTGGCATTAAATTATTGTGGGGAACAGCAAATTGTTTTTCAAATCCTCACTACATGAACGGAGCTGCAACTAATCCTGATTTTGATGTAGTGTCAAGAGCTGGTGGTCAAATTAAACTAGCATTGGATGCAACAATTGCACTTGATGGTGAGAATTATGTGTTTTGGGGTGGTAGAGAAGGTTACATGTCTTTATTAAATACTGATATGGGTAGAGAAATTGATCACATGGCCCAATTTTTAAAAATGTGTAGAGATTATGCTAGATCTAAAGGCTTTAATGGTACTTTTTTTATTGAACCTAAACCAATGGAACCTTCAAAGCATCAATATGATTTTGATACTGCTACATCGATTGGTTTTCTTAGAGAATACGGATTAGATAAAGATTTTAAAATCAATATTGAGGTTAATCATGCTACATTAGCTCAACATACTTTTCAGCATGAACTTGCAGTAGCTGCAAATGCAGGGATGCTAGGAAGTATTGATGCAAACAGAGGAGATTACCAAAACGGTTGGGATACTGATCAATTTCCGATTAATATTCAGGAAACAACTGAAGCAATGTTAGTTTTTTTAAAAGCTGGTGGATTAAAGGGTGGTGGAGTAAATTTTGATGCTAAACTTAGAAGAAATTCAACTGATTTAGAAGATTTATTTTTAGCTCATATTGGTGGTGCAGATACTTTTGCCAGAGCTCTACTTATTGCTGACAAATTACTCACAGATTCTCCATTAAGCGATATGCTAAATAAAAGATATGCAAGCTTTGATTCTGGTGATGGTAAGAAGTTTGAGGATGGTAAATTGAATTTAGAAGACTTATATAAATTAGCTAAATCGAATGGTAAATTAGCTCTTAAAAGTGGGAAACAAGAATTAATAGAAAATATATTATTTAATTATATAAAGTAAATTATGGAAGCAACAAAATCAATTTTTGAAGGATTAGACTGGGTGGTGTTAGGAATTTATTTTGCTATTCTTATTGGTGTAGCAGTTTGGGTAGCCCTACAAAGAAATAAAAATACTGAAGACTATTTTCTTGCAGGCAGAAATGTTGGTTGGTTTGTGATTGGAGCATCAATTTTTGCATCTAATATTGGCTCAGAACATGTTGTAGGTCTTGCTGGTACTGGATTTTCATCTGGTACTCCACTAGCTCATTATGAGCTTCATGCATGGATAGTCCTTTTATTAGGTTGGTTGTTTTTACCTTTTTACATTAGAAGTGGAGCTTTTACAATGCCTGAATTTTTGGAAAAAAGATTTGATAGTAGATCAAGGTGGTTTCTTTCTGTTTTTTCCTTATTTGCTTATGTTTTAACTAAAGTTTCTGTTACTATTTATGCTGGTGGAATTGTTGTTTCGGAGCTATTAAATTTAGACTTCTGGGTTGGAGCAATAGGAATTGTTGTTTTTACCGGAATCTATACTATTGTAGGTGGATTGAAAGCCGTTGTATATACTGAAACATTACAAACTGTTGTTTTAATTGCAGGATCTATTATAATTACTTATTTAGGTTTTCAAGAAGTTGGGGGATGGGATCAATTAACAAAAACCGTTATCGAGGTCAGCCCTGAACATTTTAATATGTGGAGACCTTGGGATGATCCAGAATTTCCGTGGGCTGGATTACTTTTTGGTGGTACTATTGTAGGTATATGGTATTGGTGTACAGACCAATATATCGTTCAAAGAACTTTAGCTGCAAATAATATAACTATTGGAAGAAGAGGGGCTATTTTTGGTGCATATTTAAAACTTCTACCAATTCTTATTTTTTTAGTTCCTGGAATTATTGCATATGCATTAACTATTCAAAACCCTGAGGTTTTTAGTGTCATTGATCCCGAAACTGGTTTAGAAAGAGCTGATAGGGCTTTCCCTATGTTAGTAACTACATTATTGCCAGTTGGGCTAAAAGGGCTTGTAGCAGGTGGATTAATGGCTGCATTAATGAGTTCTTTAGCCTCAGTTTTTAATTCTTGTTCAACAATATTTACAATTGATATTTATAAACAAATTAGTCCTGAAAAATCAGAAAAATTCCTAGTCAATGTTGGTAAAATAGCAACTGTTGTTATTGTAGTTTTAGGAATAGCATGGATTCCTATAATGGAAAAAATTGGAGGAGGAGTTATGTATCAATATCTTCAAAATGTTCAAGCTTACATAGCACCACCCGTAACGACTGTTTTTCTTTTGGGAATAATTTGGAAAAGAGTTAATGCTCAAGCTGCTATAGTTACTCTTTTTAGCGGATTATTTTTACTTATTTTAAGACTAGGTTCTGAGATAGCTACAAATGAAGGTTTAATTGATAGTGGCTTTTTATTTGAATTTGCTTCAATTAATTTTTCTTATATGGCTATTTGGATGTTTTTATTCTCTGTTGCATTATGTATTTCAGTATCACTGTTAACGTCTGAACCTGAATATCAAAAAATTCAAGGATTATCTTATGGAACTTTATCATCACAAGACAGATTAAATGCAGAAAATTCATATTCAACAATTGACATTATTCTCTCTGTTGTTTTGGTTTTAATTGTTATTGGAATTTTACTTTTCTTTTCACCAATATTCTTTTAAATTGAAGTTTTTAAAATCTGTTTTAATATTATTATTTGGATTCTTTTTATCTTTTAGTCAGGATAAATATTCAGTAAAAAATATATTAAAAGATTCAGGATATTCTATCGATTCTTTTTACGTTGGAGCTACTTTTGCATATTCATCCTTAAATAAAAACTCTAAAGTCGAACAATTATTCTTAGATGAATTTAATTACCTAACCCCAGAAAATGCCTCCAAGCAAACTAGAATTCATCCTAGTCCAGGAGTTTGGAATTGGGATAGACACAATGAATGGATTGATTTTGCAAATAAAAATAATTTGACTGTCAGAATCCATGGTCCAATTAGTCCTCAAGCTTCTAAATGGGCAAAAAATGATAATAGAACAAAGGAAGAGTTAATTCTAAACATGGAGGAATATTTCACTGAGCTATGTTTAAGAATTAATAATGAACCTAATGTTAAATGGATGGATGTTGTAAATGAAACTGTTTTAAGAAATGGAGAATGGTTCTCCGAAAAACCTGGTGATTCAAGTTGGGAAAATCCATGGACACAAATTGGTATTAATTCTGATGGTTTCCCTATTTACATAATTAAAGCCTTTCAAATTGCTCAAAAATATGCACCCAATGTTAAGCTAGTTTACAACCATAACGGAGGAATGGAAAGAAAAATGTGGGAAAAGGTTTTAGAAACTATTCAATATTTAAAAAGTAAAGGATTAAGAGTTGATGGTTTGGGGTGGCAAGCACATCTCAGGAATAAAAACGGTGTTGGTTTAATGAGAAGAGATTTAGATTATTTATCCAACCTTATTGATTGGTGTCATTCAAATGGTATGGGTTTTCATGTTACGGAGCTTAATTATTGGTTAAGGGATGAAGATCCAAACTCTGTTGATGTGTTGAACAGACAGTCTATTTCATATATGAATATAGTAAACACATTAATTGCAAAAAGAAAGTCTGGTATAATAACATTAAATCATTGGGGTTTAGTAAATAAAAAAGGTCCTGGAAATTTTCCAAAAAATATATTAACTATTTATGACAAGGATTTAAACCCAACCAAAGCATTTTACTCTATAAAAAACTCTTTGATCAAGAAAAGTAATCATATTTACCCAATAAATTAAGCTTAATTATGTAGACTTTCTTATTGTTAAAGATGTTGGAACTCTTTCTTCTACAAAATCTAAATCATTATTATTTTCTATTCTATCAATAAGAATTTTAGCTGATAATTTACCAATATATTCACCATGCTGATTAACAGAGGTAATACTTGGCTTTGTGTATTCAAATAATGGCCCGTCAGTAAAACCTACTATTGCAATATCTTTTGGAATATTAAAGTTTAAATTTAACAGCAAACTATGAATTGCTACCGTAATGTGTTGTTCAATACAAATAATTGAATCAATTTTTTTTGAGGATGCAAGTTTTGTTATTTCACTTTGTATGGTATTACCACTGTTTAAAGGAATATATAAATCATCATCATAATCAATTTTTTCTACTTTAAGGCCCTCTTTGTAGCCATCATATCTTTGTTTGCCAATAAGAGTGTCATGAATAGGAGAAACTAAAGCTATTTTTCTTTTTCCTTTTGAAACTAAATGTTTAACAATATTAAATGAACTTTGAAAGTCATCAATAAAAACTTTATCACATTTAAAGTCACCAACAATTCTGTCAAACATTACAATTGGAATTTTATAATCTTGAATTTCAATAAGTTGTTTAGATATTTTTTTTGAAAAAGGGTTTTTTGCAGGGGATATCATTAATCCAGCAATACTCCCATTTTTTAGCTTTTCAAGTATTTTTTTTTCTTTTGATACTGATTCCTCATTAAAAAAACACATAAGATCATATCCTCTATTGAAAAACTCTTGTTGTGCACCCTTTAAAACTTTAGCAAAATAATAATTTAGAATATCAGGAATAATTATAGCAACATTTTTTACAATACTTTTCCTAAGATGACTCGCATAAAAATTTGGTTTATAATTAATTTTTTTTGCATATTTTACAATAATACTTTTAGTTTTTTTACTAATTTCTTTACTATCACTTAATGCTTTTGAAATTGTTGATTTTGAAAATCCAGTTGCTTTTGATATATCAATTATTGTTGGTTTACTCATTTATTTAATAATTCCAAATTTTTTACCTGCTTCCTCAAATAAATTTACAGCTTTTTCAATTTGTTCTTTTGAATGTGAAGATGAAATTTGAACTCTAATCCTTGATAAACCTTTTGGAACTACTGGATATGAAAATCCGACAACATATATTCCTTTTTTCAATAAATAATCTGACATCAATGAGGCAGTTTTATCATTATAAATCATAACTGGCACTATTGGATGAGTCTCACCCTTTATATCAAAACCTAATTTTGACATTTTTTCTCTAAAAAGCATAGTGTTGTTTTTTAATTTCTCGATAATTGAGTTATTGTTTTCAATTAAATCAATTGCCTTTAAAGATGCCCCAACTATACTTGGAGCTAGAGTATTTGAAAATAGATATGGTCTGGATTTTTGCCTTAAGATATCAATAATTTCTTTTTTTCCTGATGTAAATCCTCCACTTCCGCCTCCTAAAGCTTTTCCTAATGTACCTGTAATAATATCAACTTTTCCAATAACTTTAAGTTCTTCTTGAGTTCCTTTTCCATTTAGCCCAATAAAACCAGTTGCATGACAATCATCAACAAAGACTAAAGCATCATATTTATTTGCTAAATCACATATTTTATCTAGTTGAGCTAAAGTTCCATCCATAGAAAAAACACCGTCTGTAACTATAACTCTATTTCTATAATCAGATGCTTCTTTTAATTTGTCTTCTAAATCATTCATGTCATTGTTTAAGTATCTAAACCTTGCAGCTTTGCATAGTCTAACACCGTCAATAATCGAAGCATGGTTTAAACTATCACTAATAATTGCATCTTTATTATCAAATAACGGTTCAAATAGACCTCCATTTGCATCAAATGCTGCCGCATATAATATTGTGTCTTCAGTTTCTAAAAATCTTGAAATTTTATCTTCTAATTCTTTATGTATATCCTGGGTTCCACATATAAACCTAACAGAAGCCAGTCCAAAACCATGAGAATCAAGAGCTTTTTTAGCAGCTTCAATAATTTCTGGATTAGAAGCTAGACCTAAATAATTATTAGCACAAAAATTAATGACTTCATTTCCTGTTGTATTTATTACAGATTTTTGCATTGATGTAATAATTCTTTCGCTTTTATATCTTCCTGAATTTTTAATTTCATCAATCTCAACTTTTAGTCTTTTTTTTAGTGAATTATACATATTTTTTATAGCTTTTGAGATCTAATTTAAGTGTTTTTTGAATAATAGAATTTTAATTACAGGTGCATTGGGTCAGTTAGGAGAATTTTTTATTAATTCATTAACTAAAGCTGGTAATTATATTTTAGCTACTGATATAAAAAAACCTAATAACATTTCTTGTGATTTTGAATTTTACGATATTCTGGATTTAGAAAAAGGTAATGAATTAATCAAAAAATATAGAATAAATCAGGTTTATAATTTTGCTGCAATTCTTTCAGCTAAAGGGGAAAGTAATCCAATGTCTACATGGTATATCAATAATTCTGGATTTATGAATATTATTAAACTCTGTATTGATAATAATATTAAAAAAGTCTTTTGGCCAAGCACAATAGCAGTCTTTGGTAAAAACTCTAATCTAGATTTTGTAAATAATGATGAACCAATGTTTCCTGAAACAATGTATGGTGTTTCTAAATTATCTTGTGAAAAAGCAATGTTTTACTTTAATTCAAAAAAAATTATTGACATAAGATCTATTAGGTTTCCTGGAATTGTATCAAGCACAAAACCAGGAGGAGGAACTACTGATTATATAGTTGACATGTTATTTAGCGCAAAGAATAATGAAAATTATAATTGTTTTTTAAATAGTGAAACCTTTCTTCCTATGATGCATATTGATGATGCAATTGAAGCCTCAATTAAGCTTATGAATGCTGATAAAAAAAATATTTCAATTAATTATCCTTATAATATTTCATCATTTGAAACATCTCCATCTAAATGGAATAATATTATAAATTCAATTGGATATGATTTAAATGTAAAATATAAACCTGATTACAGACAAAAGATTGCAGATTCTTGGCCAAAAAAAATTGATGATTCAATTTTAAGGAATGACATTAAATGGGAACCAAAATTTAATGATATTGATACTGCTAAACTTATAATTGATTCAATTTAACTTTAGATTAAAAAGTGCAGAAATAAGTGTTATTGGAACCCATTTGGATTCTTTTTCACAGTAAATTAAGTGTTTTGTGCTTTTAGGTTCATACAAATTACCTTTTTTTGCGTTTTCTATAATTTCATTTTTTGAAAATGAATTGTTATCATCAGTTTTTATTTTTTCTGAAAAATAATTAATAAGTGTAACTGGTA
>Ga0209036_1000418_pt1 | contig 18470 bp, 10 predicted proteins | sample MarorgKNORR_S2LV_3_FD_188222 | JGI IMG/M metagenome (GOLD analysis project Ga0209036, IMG submission 188222) | Marine microbial communities from the Southern Atlantic Ocean, analyzing organic carbon cycling - DCM_A/KNORR_S2/LV (SPAdes) (version 2) | ecosystem: Environmental > Aquatic > Marine >... | reverse complement strand
CATGAGCTACCGAGAGATGAATTGGGGCTTCTTGATATTGACCTAGAAGGAGATAGTAATCCCTCCGATGGGATTCCAGCAGATTACATCAGACACTACCGTGATTTAGCAAGAGATGGGTCCTCTGTAGAAGATAAAATGATAGATTATGTAGAGCAATTGATCCAAGAAATTGTTGATGAAAATTTCCCAGGTGCTACCATTGGTCCAATTCAACCAACATCTGAGATTGCATTCTTCTCACGTCAAGAAGCAGTTTGTACTATGAATCCTGATATCGACTCAGTAGATGAGGAATTAGATAGAGTAAACGACCCATTCTATCCTCCTATTTGTTTACGTTCTGAGTTATCGTTAATCATCGACCCAACAAATATCGGAATGGACCCGAATACCGGAGATGTAGATAGAATGATGGAGGGATTAATGGTAATGGGAGGAGAGGTAATTTCGAATTTTACAACCCTCGCCTCTTCAGGACATTATCTCGAATACGTGATGATTCCTCCTTCATTTGCTACAGTTTCTTCAGTTAATTCTCCAGCAGAAATTTTTCAACTCGACCAAAGCGAACAAGCGGAGACAGGAGCAAGGGTTTCCATCAACAATCTTGCAGGTTCGTCTTTTTCGGCACCCACTTTGGTCAACTTGGTCGCAACTCTCGATAGTGGGGTTTCCCCTCCCGACTGGCAAAATGAAGCCGGGCCATCTTTACGATTGGAGGTATATGTAGATCTTAGAGATAGGATGAATAGCCGTATTTATCTGAATATTTATGTTCACCATCTTAATGCTGATGTTCTTGCTGATTGGGGACTCAATCTCGAAAGTTCAACAATTAAACTAGACTCAGTCACCTCAGATGGAATAAGAATGTTTGACTCCGAATTAGATGTTGACGTTTATGACATGTTGACATCTTTTCCAATAGAATCTCTTTCTGAAACATTTACAGAATATCTCGGAGTAGATGTTTTATTCCAAACTCCATTTTTTTCCACTGCACATGATTCAGGTGGATTAGATTTCATTCACCAACCCGGTTCCACCTGTCAAGAAAATCTGGCTTACAGATATTGTTTGGGAAATTCTGGAGCAATGGCAAGTACCTATCCTGTAATTTTACAGACTGGTACAGTTCCGTCTGAAATGCAGGTATCAAAAATCGTCAACCAGTTTATTCAACATGCTGAGGGAGATATTTCAAGTCTAGATTTATCCATATTAACCGATGAAGATTTGGCTTCAATAATGAGTGTATTGGAATTAGAATTAGAGGTAGACCTCTCTTTCCTTAATGATGGGTTACCAGAAAATTTCCCCTCCACAGATACTAGCATGTATGTGCTTTTACCCGAATGGTTAGATCTGGATGGTTCAGATACAGACATCTTAGAATTTCATTCTAATTCTACTGCAAATGAAAACCTGGGTATACGAGGATCTAGATCCTATGATTGGAAGCAGGCAATTTGTCTAGAGAATGGTCGAGGAGGGGCGGGAGACCCTACAGAATGCACCGATGATAGTGAAGATTTGATTTGTAGTTCGACACAGGAAACCTGTGTTTCCATGGATGTAGAAATGGAAATTGAGAGACTGGCAGTTAGAGAAACGCAGGCAGCTGTAGAGTTTGAATTTACAGCAGATATCACCCTTGAAATATATCGACTAGGAATAAATCTAGTTGACGAGGAAAACATGGAGATTAGTCCCATTCCTGCAGATATAATACGTAGAATAATTGCAATTGGAGACAGAAAACCTGGGGGTTTATTGTCGGGTTCAGAACAACAAGCAATGATCCCATTATCTAGTGGTGACTACAATTTTGAGGTTTCAAATTCAGGGCTAATTGGTTTGTCTAATGCACTAATGGATGAGATCGAGATAGCATTCGAAGAATTAGAAAAAATAGGCTCCCAGGAGCTCATTTTAGGCACAGAAACCCTAGAATCAAACTTGGATATTGAACCACTTCCTATCAAATTAGAAATACCACCAATGGAAATGCCAATGAATATGGAAATTAGTGATACCAACCCTATTGAGATAGGCGTCAGAGTTTCGAGTTCATCGTTAACAATCGCTCTTTTGCACAGTGTTGAAGATGAAGTAAAAATTAGTTTAGCACCGGCTACAATTGAGGCAAATCCTCTAGCATCTGCTCTTACCGACCTAGGGCTAGAATTCTCCGATTATGGGGTAAGTTCTGAGAGCGCGATATTCTATTCGGTAGTCCCACCGATAATGGAATATACACTTTGGGGATTAATCAAAAGTTCCGCTCGGTTAGAAATCACAATGCCGGATTCCATTAGAATAAATCATTTCGAAAGTGAGAAGGGATTGGGTTCTGTAGGCGTAATTGATGGCAAACAGATTCTAAGTTACCGGACACCTGTTTGCCCTGAGGCGGAAAATTGGCCGCAATGTTATCGTGAACATGATACGATTTCTTGGAGCGTTGAAGTTAGTTATATGTTCATTCTCGGCGAAGTTGTTCAATACATATTGGTAGTTCTAGTATTCCTAGGCCTTGCTATTAGTAGGTGGAAACGTCGAAGGAACGCTAGGAAGGCCGCTTCCAAGAATGCAAAAGAGGCGATGGAAGAAAAAATGTTGGAATTGGAACTGGCCGCACAAATGGGTGAATTAGAGGAAAATTTAGCAATTGAAACACCTGAAGCTACCGAGACCGAATCCTCCAATTGGTGGGACCAATAAGAGCCGATATAATCATCCATGCAGGTAAGTGAATATTCGCTGTGCTAAGGCTCTACCAACCCCAGGGGAAGCAGCGAGTTGCGCTTCTGTGGCATGTTCGATACCCTTCATTCCACCGAAATGACGCAATAGTGATTGAATCTTCTTTGCTCCAAGACCTTCGACTTCTTCGAGTGGACTCTTCAACCCACCCTTCGAACGACGTTTTCTATGGTAGGTGTTGACAAATCTATGCGCTTCGTCACGAGCATAAACCAAAACTCTAGATTTTCTGTCTAATTTCACAGGATCTACTTCCGGTCGCCAAAGAGTTTCCTCTTTCTTCGCCAATGCTGCGATTGGAAAACGATCGCCCAAACCATGGGATGTTATCATTGCATGAACGTGTTTCAGATGAGTTTCTCCACCGTCTAATAACAATAAATCTGGCCACTCTTGTTGACGCTTTAACCAACGTTCAACAACCTCTTGCATCATTCTTAAATCATCTTCGAAATCGGTTTTTACACGATATGTTCTGTACTCCTTTTTTGATGGTCGCCCATTTCGAAATACTACAGCGGCCCCGACTCTTTCTTTGCCCTGAATTTGAGCCATATCGAAGCATACAATGTGGTCAAGTGATTCGAATCCGTGTACTTTTGCGGCTTGGTCTGCAGCCGCTTTTTCCAAGTTTCCAGACCTCTTGGTTGACTGTCTAGCGGCCTGAATTTCCGCGTTAGCATCTGCCATCGAGCGTAATTTCGCCAATTCACCGCGCTGAGGATTGCGTACGCTCACTTTCTTGCCTCTTCTTTCACTAAGCCAGTCATTCATTGAATCGGTTATTGGTGCCGGGACTAGCAAGGTCTTCGGCGGTCTGCGATTAGCATAATGCTCCGACAATACTAGAGAAACCGATGCCACGATGTCCCCACGATGAAGAACAGGATAGCTGACTTGCCCCTGAATTACTCCATCTTGAGTGTGTAGAATCAACACGACTGCTACTTCTCCTACTGAAGAGAACCCTACTGCATCACAATCCTGGTAAAATCTAGAATGAATTACCTGTTGCGATAAAGTGGTATTTACTGCTTGAATTAAATCTCTTTTTTGAGCCGCTGCCTCGTAATCGAGTTCTGCAGAGGCTCTGTCCATTTCCTCCTGCAATGCTTCGATAAGCACCCCTGCATCTCCATCTAATACACTACGAGCAGCTCTAACTTGTTGGTCATATCCCTCGGACTCTATACATGGTCCATGGCAGAGTCCAATATGCATTGCAAGACATCCGCTAGGAAGTAACTCTGGGCAATCGCGAATACCGAATTGTGAACGAATTAGTCGAATTACTTGTTTTGCTGCACCGGCGTCTGGAAATGGACCCCAACGTTGGGAATTTTTTGGAGGATGGCGGGTGTAGATTACTCTTGGATACTCATCTCCAGTAAACGCGATGAATGGGTAAGATTTGTCATCCATTAGCATAGAATTGTAACGAGGTTTGTGTTTTCTGATTAATTGTCTCTCAAGGATTAATGCTTCAGACGGATTCTGTGTAACGATATACTCTACATCATTGGATTCAGCGACTATTGTTGGCACTTTTTCCCGTTTTTGTTTCGCAGAAAAATATGATCCAACTCGAGAGCGTAGATTTGTCGCTTTCCCAACATACTGAACCCGCCCGTCAGCCCCCTTAAACAGATAGACTCCGGGCTTGCGCGGGAGGTCGAGAGAGGCTGGATTGACTGCCATGGGCATGACTCGGTAAAGGTCAACGCCCATGAACTGATGGCCTCGCTGAAGATACATGCTGAGCGAGACACAACGGCGCCTATTGCTTCGCTTGGCCGACTTTGGAGCGGAGATTGAGAGTGCTTGGGACGTTCCTAGAGCAGTATCACTTCCAGGCCTTGCGGAGCACCTTGGGCTAGTTCGCTCGGCAATTCATACACCTCTGAAAGAGTTGGAATCCTCGGGTTTGATTTCTACTCGTTCGGCTCACGTTATCGGCGGGGGTGCTCGTCGTCGAACCGTTGTACATTTGACGGATTCTGGAAGGGAGCGAGCAGAGAATCTATCCGAGGAAGAATTACCCGATAAATCACAAAGCCTCGCTACTGGTCCACTCCCAAATCCAATACAAATTCGTGGTAGAGAAGAAGAATTGGATACTTTATTGACGAAATTATTAGCGGGGGAAAATTTGCAATTAACCGGTCTGCCTGGAATTGGCAAAACCAGCCTTACACGCTCCGTTGCAGATTTATTGATGGAGCGAGGATTCAAAATTCGCTGGGCAACATGTGACTCAGACAGTGATGCTTTTGCAATCGGTTCAATGTGGCTAGGTAGAGATTCCCCTAGAGATCCTACAGCAATTGCATCTGCAGCAAGTGGCAATAAAACAGCTCTAATTATTGATGAGGTGCAGGAATTACATCCTCGGCACTTGAGTTCTGTCAAATCACTCCTTTCGGCCTGCGTCGAAACTTCCACAGGAGTTCTCGCAGCAGTCCGTGCACCAAGCCCGTTCGGAACTTTGTCCGGCTTTGAAGAAATTAGAATACAGGGATTGGAGATTTCTGATGCTGTCGAATTATTACCAAATTCAATCACTAGTGAAACGGCAGAAAAGGTTGCAAAAGCATTGGGTGGCCATCCCTTGGCGCTACATCTATGGTCTCCCGATGAAGATATTCCGGAAGAAGGTCAGGCAGTACAAGAATACGTCCAAAGTACTGTTTTGAGAAGGTTAACCCATGAAGGCCTTGGTACCTTAGATGAACTAAGCCTCTCACCATTACCCCTATCCGTTGAGGAATTATTTGTTGCAGATGGAATCGCAGAATTGGATGATTCAGCAGTTCTCCGATGGATGGAAAGTTTAGTCGAACCTCATCACCTAATTCGCAACGTTCGTCGTGCAACTGTGGAAGAAGAAATCGCCCGAGGTTTGCATACTAAAGCAGCCGAGATTTGGTCGACAAGAGTGGGTACGAGGGCTAGAAGAATCGAGGCTCATCATCGATTGAATTCTGGAGAGAAACTCGATACAAGATGGTTGGCGGAAAATGTGGTAACAATTTCTCGTGAAGATAGTGCGGCAGCAGCCGTGCTGATTGATGATGCGATACAAGTTACCGATGATGATAACCTACGTTATACCGCAATCGATATCGCCTTTGAGAGAGGTGAATCAGAGGCCGCCTCTGAACACATAGATTCAGTCTCCGATAGCCCACAAAAATTAATCAGAAAAGCAAGGCTTGCTCGGCTACAAGGTAATATTGAAGAAGCTGAAAAATTACAACAAAATGCGCTTGAATCGTTATCTCCGGCTGAGGCAGTTAGGGCAAAAGTTGCTTCCTTGGTCCGAGCTCACGACGACAGGTTACCTGGTCAATCAACAAAAGTCCAAAATTCACACATTGATGATGTAGATTTGTCTAGACTTCCGAACACTGATCTCGCCTCTGCTAGCCTAGCACTCGATTTGCTCAGACACGCGGTTGCTGTAGAATCCGGAAGCGTCGAAACCCTAGCTAATGTTCGTTCATCTTTGGTAGCCCAAATGGGTGAAGATCATCCACGCTTGGCTTTGATTGACCTACGCGCCCTAGTCACTTCTAAGGCAGAGGGGTCATTGGATGCGGCTAGGAAATATATCAATTCTGAAGGAGAGAATATCGACAAAATTATTGCAATTCATATGTCACTTGAGGCAACCTCCCCTTCACATCCAGATTGGCTAGTTTCTGCCCATAACAATGCAATCGCAATTGAACTGAGGCCTGAAATTCCATCTCACAGAAGAATAATGGCTCAGCGTTGGTATTGGAGAGGAGTGCTTGAACCAAATATGCGATTGTCTCATTGGAGAGAAGCAATCAGTCGTTTCAAGTCGGCTGAGTGCCCATCCGCTGCTTCTGAATTATTGTTGAAATTAACTCGCTCACTTTGAGAGAGTAAATTCAATGGTCTACATCTCTGCGCCAATTAGAGTCCTATTTTCGTCGATTCCATCAGGGGGGAAACAATACAACGAATGAGGCGAGCCGATTCAACCATGCGCGCGAGGGACGGTAGCACAGCCGGCTTCGCAATATTCGTAATTGCATTGTTACTAATTTCTTACAGCCTCCCCGTTGTCGCTACTGCTGCAAACAGCAAAAGTACCACCGTTTGGTCAGGAACGGTACTTCTTCCTGATGGCTATATTGTAGGTGCTCAGGATGTCTTAATTGTACAGGAAGGAACAACAATTCGTTTGGGTTCCGATGAGGATATTTCAGTGGATGGCCGAATTATGGTTGAGGGTACTGAAGATGACCCTGTAATCTTAGAATCAATACTTGGTAAGCATGATGGGATTATCTTCAACCAATCAAGTCAAGGTCTTGGTTCAAGTATAGAAAATCTTACGATTACAGATGCCGAATTTGGAATCACAATCTACGGTTCTAATCCTCAGTTGACCGATATTATTGTCGAGAATGCCGACAGGGTCGCAGTTGACTTATTTGAAGGAGCAACTCCGATAATCAATAATTTAGAAATTAATGGTGGCGGTCAAGATATCCACGGCTTTTCTAGTAGTTGGAGATATGGAATAGGACTCTCTGTGGGAGCGAACTCAGCTCCAATTCTCAACGGGCTAAGCGCTGATGGTTTAATCACCCGTGGTGTGAATTATTGGGGCAATTCAGGTGGCTTACTTTCAAACCTAGAAATTAGCAATATCTCAGGGGCTACGCTTGCCGTTGGAACGGGTATCTGGATTGAAGACTCAAGACCATTAATCACCGACGTAGATATCCAGCGATCCGACAATGGTATTTTTGTTCGACATATCACAGATAGTTGGGTGACTAGGCCAACATTCCAAAGGGTTGTGATTGAGGACAGCATGTACCGTGGAGTGATGGTTGAACAATATAATCACAGTCAATTCAGCAATATACCTGCCCATGCGGTTTTCGATGATTTGGAAATACGTGGCACTGGAGGTTTGAATGCCAAAACCTCAGGATTGGGTTTTTCAGCATTTGAAGTCAATACAAGCGGGGTCATTGTAGACAATGCCATAATCGAAGACAACCCAGTTGTCGGCTTCAAGGCATACCTAATCGGTTCTTCCACTATTATCAATGGGCTAGATTTACACAATAATGGAAAACCACTTGCAAACACTCCAATTAATGATAGGGCGGGATTATTTTTGCGTAGCGTTAACTGGGCTCCGGTAATCAATGATCTAGTTGTAACCAACTCCTCAGGGCCAGGTATTCTATTATGGAAAGGAGGTGCAATGGGTCAAGATTGGTGGGCCTCAGATAACGGAGCCAGTGGTGTTGACTTCAGAGAATTTCATCCACAGGTAACGATTCTAAGAAGCCTAGATAATGCCGGCCATGGAGTGTCGGTTAGAGATTCTAGTAATGTCGAACTATCTCATGTTCTGACATCAGGAAACGGTATTGGTTCTAGTCTTCCAGAATCTGGAGCGGGGCTATTTTTTGATGAGGCAAATGATGTTATGAGTGGAGGAAAGAATGTCACCTGTTTCACATGTATATCGAATGGAGATCAACATGGCATAGTCGCTAGAGATAGTATTGACCTACAATTGATTGCTGTAGAGGTTCATGACCCATTAAGCGGCCCTGCATTGGATATCGATAATACTGGTCTTGTCCGAGATGGCATCGTAATTATCGATGATATGAGAATAAATTTGAATCAAAGCAATTATGCAATCCAGTTACAAGATGTAAATGCGGAAATTAACGGTGTTGACCTTTCAGGAGATAATCGCGGTGTATTTTGGAGGGCTGGAGATGCAATAACCTCCTACCTATCTTCCAGTATAATTTCAGGGAATGGTGGTTCATGTTTCGATATTGTCGACCATTCTGAACTTATCGTCAATAACTTAGGATTAGCTTGTGCAACAGGTTCCAAACCCACAGTCGAATCCAGTTTTGTTAACTTCACTGATTCAGGTTTTATTCCAGGAAGTGGGCATGAGACTACCTTCCATCTAGAATCTTCAAGCCATGTTCGTTGGATTTCCTCCAGTTCTATTTCAGACCCAACAAATACCGCCACGGACAGCATTCTGGACATAATGTGGTTGATTGAAGTGCACGCAGTAAATCAGTTATTGAGACATATCCCATTCGCTGAGGTTAACCTATCATTTTCATCTTGGGAATCGGATGAGACCGCTACTCTTCCCTATCATGGCTTCAAGACACTAGGGCCCTATGTTGGAACTCGTTGGGTTCCATCTCAGGGGTGGTCTGTCGATAATACAGCCTATCTTGGATGTGATTATGACGGAGTACACAATGACTCTTCATCGATAACCTTGAATGATGATTTGTTGGTATATTGTAGACTTGAATTAACCAATCAACCGCCATTCATAATTTGGCCTACACCCGAGGATGAGGAAGAATTCCCAAGTGGTTCATCAGTCATTCTCGATGCCAGTGAATCCTGGGACTTAGACGATGATCAACTCACCTATACTTGGATAAGCAGCATCGACGGCGATTTACATACATCTTGTTTTGGAACCTTACCCTCTGGTAACAATGGCTCATACGTAGTTACCAATAATCCCCCCGAAACAGTTGACGGATGCTTATCTGATGGTGAGCAAGAGATTATCTTGGAGGTTTGTGATAGTGGAAATCAATGCGTCAGTGAATCCCGAACGATTGAGCTTTTCAATCGCCCTCCATCCTTGTCCGTTTCCACTTCCCCTAGTATCTCATCTTGGGGAATAATGCATCTTGGTCGAACTGCAAATGCAACTATCTCACTTGAGGGAAGTAGCGACCCTGAAAATGACTCACTAACTTGTTGGATTGAAACAAATTACGGATTTTCTACAGCAACCGATCAAGGTTGTCCAATGATTTTTGATATTGATTTCCCGAATGCACCATCGCAATTTACTCTTACAATTTATCTTTCTGATGGAAATAACCCAGATGTTACTTGGAGTTTTGATGTTAAATTATTCAACGAAATTCCAGAGCCAGAATTTGAGGTATTACGAGCCGGCGAAACCTCAGCTCACCTCATCTTATTGGACGGCTCTATGGTAACGGATCCTGAAGGAGATGAGGTTCGCTTCGAATTCTGGAGCGACTTGGACGGATTACTCTCTTCGGGCGTCACTCCTAGCAATGAAATCGAATGGCAGGGTTGGTTGACGAAGGGATTGCACACAATTACCATGTATACCAGTGATGATAGATCAGGGCACGTAAATACATGGAACTCAATAACTGAACAAGTAAGTGTAAACAACTCAGTTCCGATTTCAATAATTGCTCAACCAGCCGATCAAACCCTCACTGATTCTGGTGAAATAATTCGCTTTGATGCCACAGGCTCTGGAGATTGGGATTTGGCTTGTAGCGATTTGCCTGACAACGGCAGCGGATTCGTTTGCAGTCCAACCGCGGCATCTAGCAAGGATTTGGTGAGCGTAGTCTGGACTTCGGATAGAATGGTAGAACCGATAGGAAGTGGATGGGTAATAGATTCTCGATTACCGAAAGGGTATCACACAGTGACCTTGACCATAGACGATGGCTCAACTGAAGTGGATACCTCATCAATTGTTGTAAGGGTAGAGGAATCGGCTCCAATTCTTGTACTAGATTCACCGATTCCGGAAGTTGAAGTTTATTCAAACTCTCCAGTTCTATTCGATTTCAGGCAGTCATTTGACCCAGATGGAGATGAATTTACAGTTACCGTAACCTCAGATCTTCTAGCCCAACCAATTCTTCAAGATAAGACGACGGAATACTGGTACAATGACTATCTTCCTGCAGGTGAACATCGACTAACCTTCGAACTAAGGGACTCAACTGATAGGGTTCGCACCCATACCCAGACTCTATTCGTAATGGAGACCGGCCCAGTTGCACTAATCGATGGATTGCTCGATAGCCAATACATCCCTCCCGGCTCTTCAATCACTCTAGATGGTTCCCAATCATACGATTATGATGATGATATAGTTCTCTACCAATGGACCACTGGAGACGGTCAGACACTTGGTAACAGGGAAATTATCGAAGTCGAATTCACTCCAGGACCAATTAGAATTGACCTATTAGTGAAAGACTCGAGAGGAGCGTCCTCTACCACATCGGTCAATTTGACTATTGGTGCATCTTCCCCTGTTCTAAGTGAAATGATGATTGCACCAAATGAGATAGATCTCGACAAACCAACTCAAATGAGAATCACAGTTAATCTCGAAGATGCTGATGGAACAACTCAGGAAGTTAGAGGGGTGATGAAAATTAGTGGCTCAGAACTAATACTGATATTCCAAGATGATGGAATGCGAGGCGATGACATCGCTGGAGATGGAATTTGGACTTATGTTGGTACTTGGCTAATCGAAGAAGAGGGTTGGGTCAATGTTGAGGTTTGGGCTATTGATGGTGAATTCACCAGTCCAGCCCTTGTAGAGACTATCTCAGTCGAGAAACCCCAAACTACCTCGTTAGTATCTTGGCTAGCGGGTAGTGGACTTCCGTACCTTATTGCCGTAGTGGTAGTCTTCATCTTACTCGGAATGGCCTATCAGAAGCGAAGGAATGAAGTAATTCGTCGAGACTTAGAGCTGATCGAGTCATGGTCAACCTTTGACCCTAGAGAATTAGATGACGAGTTCGATGACAACTGAACATTTCTCAGTTGAAATCGGCCGTGTCGGCTCAACATTGAAGGTGATTGAAGCCACAGTCGAATCATGCGAACCGCACCCAAAGTGATGCTCGGACTCGGTGGAGTCATGCTGGTGATTGGAATTCTCGCCTTTGCGATAGGCGGTGCGGTCATCTCTGACGTTTCTCCAGATAGCGAGGATTGGAGCGGTACTCTCAAGTGGGAAGGAACAACTCCGACGACTTATACAGGCGAATTTGATTGGACTCATATCTACAATGTCTGGGTCGAGGAGGGAAGTTCAGTTCAGGTGGAAGTTATCGATGGAGATGACGAAAACCGCTTCAAGTCTTGTGAGGAATTGGAAGATTGCTGGATTTTCGATGAAGATGGAGCAATCCCTGGATTCGAGTATATCGGTGAAGTTTCCTTCATGGATTCGGGGACTTGGCAAGTCGAATTCAGCGGGGATAATAACGTGGATGTGATGATTCGCGATGATGATTCCTTCGGAGGATTTCTAGGAATATTGGGAGGTGGCGGTGTCTGTTGCTTCGGGATTTTTTTCCTCCTCATCGGAGGGATTCTCGCTGCTACGATGAGGGATAAACCGAAGGCTGAGTTGAGTCCTGTAGGCAGTGATGGTGTCGTCGTCGTTCACGGCACACCGGCGGCACAGTCAGCCGAATCTTCCGCTCCATCCGCCGAATCTCCGCCCGCAGATGCGTCGGCGGGAGATGGCCCACCAGTAGCATCAGATGGTGAGTGGTGGGAAAATTCCGAATACGACCAAGACGATTCTGCTTGAGATTTTACTCAGGACCCCAAGGGGTGACTTGCCTAGTTAACCCGAGTCTATGGGTAAAGAGGAATCTGAGATTCAGCAAACCATCTCCCCAAGTATTGATCTCAGCCTCTCCAACTCTTGGCCGGTAAGGAACACTGACTTCTGCGGTATTCTTCTTGCCGAGGTAACGGCGAGCACGAATCTTGAATTCTTGAGAAAGAGGCATTCCATCGTGGCGAGGCCGGACTCTTTCGTCCTCGAAAATCGACTTACGGAATACCCACATTCCGCTCTGAGAATCGTGGATTCCATACCAATATAGGACCTTTGCAGTAGTAGATAATACCCAATTTCCAAATCCGTGTAATCCAGGCATAGCACCTTCTTCGGCTCTTCGAAGTCTATCACAGGTAATCCATTGCAAATCCTCTTGCATTAGTTTACGAACCAAATCAGGAACTTCTTCTCCAGGGTAGGTACAATCTGCATCCATAGTCACAATCACATCACCTGGTGCCATTGCAAATCCGGTCTTGTATGCGCGACCGTATCCCTTGCGGGGCTCTAGATAGACGCTAGCACCTTCTTCTTCCGCCAACTCTCTGGTTCTGTCAGTAGAGTTGCCATCGACAATCAGGAAGTCTAACTTCTCACACCAACCATCGTTAGGAACAGATCGAATAGTATCAACGATAGCCGCTTCTTCATTGCGAGTTGGGATGACCACAGTAACGTGTACAGGGAGTGGTTCAGACATCTAAATCGAATTTGGCGACCTAACCGGCCGCTATGAATCATACTGGCGCTAGGGCTACCGTAATTCAACCATAAATTACCGAAACAAAGCAAAATCTCTTGCGACGGGGAGGCCATTCGTTTGAAATGAGCATCCCTTGAGCGATAGATGGTTGAGATGGGTCTGCACATTGCTATGCTGTCTGCCGAATACCCCCCAAGATGGGGTGGTATGGGCTCAACAGTATACCATCTCTCGGCCGCTTTGGTTGAACTCGGACATCGGATAACCGTGATTACTCGAGACGGAGGCGGAAAATCTCTTGAACAAGAAGGAGTCAACATTCGAGAAGTAAAATGGCTATATGCTCCCATGGCATTCACTAAATCGTACGGTAAGCATGCACTTTCCGATCTAAAGAAATTACATTCAGAAGATTCAGTCGACATAGTCCATCTTCACTGTCCAATGATTTCTTGGACAGAATCGCAATTCAAGGATTGCAAAGAAAATGTTGCTCCAATCGTCTCATCTCTTCACGGCTCATGGCTTGGAGAAAGAGATGGTTTGCGAACAGCAGCCGAGCAGAAAGAAGCCGCTGTATGGGCCAATCCAAACGACCTAGCAATTCTGTTAACTGCTGGCCATTATGCTAAATTTGAGCGGGCTGCAGTTAACGGTTCAGATGTCTGTGTGGCAAATTCCCATGCCACTAAGGAGGACTTTCTTGAGAGATATTCTCCTCCTACAGATTGGAACTGTCAGGTGATTCATTGGGGCGTAGACACGGATATGTTTCATCCAAGTGTTACACCGAAGGATACCGAAACTAACCGCATCCTTGCAGTAGGTCGATTAGCGGCTCGCAAAGGATATGGTTCTCTCCTGCGAGCCTTTGCTGAAGTTAAGCAAAGAAATCCGAAAACAGAACTGCTAATCGTAGGCCGAGGCAACCTGAAAAATAGACTAATAAAACAGGCAAATAGACTCGGGATTTCATCTTCTGTTCGAATAGAATCAGGAATGCCCTTCGAAAAACTGGCAGAAGAGTTTCGTAATTCAGATGTTGTTGTATACCCTTCTTATTACGAAGGACAGGGTTTGATACCTCTTGAGTCAATGGCCTCTGGAACACCCGTTGCAACTGTAAATCATGGTCCACTGCCGGAAATGGTCGATGATTCTGTTGGGGCGTTATTTACCATGGCAGATATCGATTCAATGTCGAGTGCTATTCTCAGTCTTCTTTCTGATCCAGAAGTTCTCGAAGCTCGTGGCAAAGCGGGTCGTGAAAGAGTTCTAGAGAATTTTACATATGGCCAGAACGCCGAAGAATTTTCACAAATTTATTCTCAATTAGCAAACTGATTCTGGGGAGAGGTTGATGGGGGGTTAACCTCACGGAACTCCATATGGGCGCAACAAACAGCAGGTCATTCCGCGGTGTAGAAGTCAGCACTTTGAGTCATATTGCAATACTTCTATTGATTTCAATTCTGGCAATTATTCACCTAAAACCTATCATTCAACCGCTAGTAGTTGCGACTCTGTTGTTTTTCCTAATTCGCCCCCCTGCTCAATGGTTGGAGGAAAAATACGGCCACCCATTGGCAGCCTATGGAATCCTAACTACCGGTGTGGTGATGGTGTTCTTTTTCGCTGGAAATCTTCTCTATCAAAGTTTACAGGCTTTCAGCGGTGAGGCGGTGGTACTTGAGGAAAAAATGACTGAGAAAATTCAATGGTTTTCCGATGTTGAGATTTACGGTTATTCAATTGATACAAGTGCACTTACTGGATTAGTTACGGTTGAACGAATCAATACAATTACCTCCGAATTCGTAGGGACATTAGCGGGATTCACTGGAAGTGCAATCACGGTATTCATCTTCCTAATTTTCATTATCGTTGAGGCAGAAACTCTTCCAAGAAGACTTCAAGCCGCCTATCCCGATGAAATGGATAGATTTTCCTCGATTGTCCAAAACGCTGGTGCGGGGATTAACACTTATGTGATAACCAAGGCGACTGTAGCTTTTGGTCAGGCAATAATTGTAGCAATTATCCTTAGTTATATGGGAATTCCTGGTTGGTTTATGTGGGCCTCAATCACCTTCCTTCTAGACTTCGTGCCATATGTAGGGGCTCCACTTTCCTTCATTCCTCCAACGATAATTTCCTTTATTCTGTTTGAGCCTGTAACCGCCTTGCTTATTCTCGGGGCGTTATTCGGAAACCAAGTTGCATGGGGTCAATTTATCGAACCTCAACTTGCCGGTCAGAGGCTCGATATGTCGCCAATAGTTCTATTGATTCTAGTCGCATTTTGGGGCTGGGCATGGGGGATTATGGGGATGATTCTCGGGGTGCCTCTTGCTGTAATTATGAAGTTAGCATTGGAGAGTGACCCAAGAACTCGCCCAATCGCAATGTTACTATCTTTGAACCCAAATGCAAGTGATAAATCTTGATTTTAATTTAGGACTGAAAAATAATTGCTAGAACCCCATCAGTAGTGATACTGATTTTTTCTCCTATTGATTGGTTATGCAGACCTTTGGTTGAGAAATTTAATGCCTCTGAATCCAAATTCCATCGGGCGCCAGTTATGCTTACTTGTTGACAGGATTCTAATGCGAATACAGAGAATTCATCTCCATTTGGAATAATAAAATCTAGAGTTCCATCATCAGGGTGTAATCTCTTGGTAATTCCACCTGAATGGTGCAGTTGAATGGATAGACCCACAGGGGCCTCTGTTAGAGTAGCCCAAGTTCCGAGGATATGATCGGGGCTACCTCCATCAATTCCTACAACGTCTACTTCAGTGAAGCCTCTATCTAACAATAGGCCAAACGACTTTGCCAAGTCGCTGGATGAATCGTCTGCGAGAATATTCGAACGGTCTTTCCAATCTGCAATATTGACTGAGTCTAAGTCTCCTAGAACCTCAGTGACCTCAAATCCTGCTGCAATTGCTTTGTCAGCACCACCATCGACTCCGAACAAGGTTGCACCCTCGAGTAATTTACTGATCATATTGAGATTGGGATTTTCTCCATTACACCAGAGAATAGCCCGCATTATCTCACCTTTGCAGTTACTTTACCTTCGACAAGAAGGTCAACATCTTCCAATGCTACAGTAGCCTTTCTGCAAACACCTCTGATATGAATTGGGACATTGACAGTTCCACCAAGTGCCATATTATTCCCGAAACCGAGGTATATAGCCCCTCTTGAAACTAAATCCTCCAAAGGATTACCGATGATTTTAGCCCTAGGATTCATTCCAAAACCAAATTCTGCCAGGTTACCTACCATCGCTGCTTTTGATGGCCTAAGTCCTGAGCGAGTATCCTCCAATTGTTGCCAAATTGCTTCGGCTTTTTCATCACCGCTAACATCAGTGATAATTCCTTCTTCAATCAATATCGAGATTGAGTTTTCCAATTTTTCACCTTCCCAAGAACCATCTATGACAATTCTACCAGTTGCAGTACCTTCCTTTGGTAGAACAAACACCTTTCCAGCAGGCAGATTTGTAATTGCCCCAGGTCGGTTACAAATTCCATTGTCTTCCAAAATCCATCGACCTCCGGTAGTGAATTTTAGATCAGTTCCAGCCTCACTGCTAACATGGACTTCTCGTCTTCTTCGAAGAATCGAGTTGAGACCAGATATTTCTTTCTGTAAAGCATTGTAATCAGCAGTCATACCACCATTTGCAAAAGTCTCTGCATCTATACCCGGGAGAGAAGCAATTCTGACATTCTCTCGAGATGCATTTGCCCTTGCTCTTGTGTGGGTAAGTGAGTGTTTAGTCGCCATCAGGACAACATCTTGACGCCGCATTAAGTCAGCAACTGGATTTGGAGGTTCATTTCCCTCCCGATGACTAGGTGGCATCATCATCATCAGAACTCTATCAGTTACTCTAGCGGTTGCCTCGTAGAGTGCTCTTCCAATTTCAGATGACTCAGGGTCTGTGAGGATTAACACAGATTCCACTGGCCTTACCTGCATGCAAGTTCGAACAACCGAACGCGCGGCTGTGAGCATTGCTTCATCGCGCTGCTCATCAGCGTCAGGCGGAGTCTCATCTGCTTCGCTCATCTCGACAACCTCCTGAGAGCGGTCCCCCTTATTGAAAGCCGCTCCGGAATGTCAAATCATCTAACCAAGCGCCTCTTATTCTCGCTAGGATACGAAATGGTATGGACGGGGTATCCGCAGTTAGGGCTTACACACTGATTGCGGTACTCGCAATCGTAGCCGGCGGATGGATGCTAAATGAAGCGCCAGAAGCCGATTTGATTGAGGATGAAATGGATACTTTTGCAGAAATAGAGGCTGCCTCAGCATCTGCAGAAGATGATTCAGGTGCTGATCAGCCACTGGAAACCAGGAAGGGTGGTGAAGAGGAGGAAAAATCGGATTCTTCAGGTAACCTTCCAACGGGTCTAGTTGCAGGAGGAGGAGCAGCTCTTGGCTCCCTTGCAGTCGGTTCGATTCTCTTCGAAGCGATGCGAGTTACTGTTCTAATTGCTCTTGCAACCCCTTTGCTTGCGAGGATGAAAGCAAATCGCGATGATATGCTGACACGCGGTAGAATCTTGGGTTATTTGGAAGCGAATGCGGGCATTCATTTCTCCGCTCTTCGAGATGCATTAGGTCTAGCAAATGGTGTCACAGCATACCATCTTCACACTTTAGAAGGACAGGGTGAAGTAATTTCTTGGAGGGATGGAAAACTCCGACGTTACGCAATATCCAGTCTCAGTAAGGAGGAGTTGAGCCGAATTCGCAACCCAATTGGTGGAACACGATTAGCGATTCTTGAGGTATTGGCTGATTCTGGCCAAATTGGCTTGAAGGGAAGTGATATTCAAACTAAGTTGCAGATTTCTCGTCAACTTCTCAGTCATCACCTAAGCGAGCTGAAGACTGCAGAGTTAGTCGAGCCAGCGAGCGAATCACGAAGACCAAATTGGCGTCTATCTTCAGTCGGATTAGAAACATTATCCAGCAGTCGAGAAGTTGCTAGGTCCGAGGCCGCAGGTTAGCCCGATTTCGGCGTACTACTCCGCATTCCGGAAACCAATTTCTCACAGAGTCGCAGTCCTACGAATAGGGGTGAATTGTCATTGATGCAGGAATGGAAGTTGCTTAAGTCTTAGACCACATTGTAGTCGGTTTGATGACCTATAACGCGGACATGCATTTTGCTGCGCTGATTTTCATGGTCGGCGCAGGAGGCCTAGCCTCTGTATTGGAGGTGGGCGTAGCTGAAGAGACGAAAGCCCAGGAAATTGATGAGGATGATACAGATGATCCAGCCCCATCAAATGAGTTGAATCTCGGTATTCCGAATAAGTTAGGTCCATCCTTAGATTATTGATTTGTCAAATCATTGAACCAACCGCTTGATATCTAAAACTCAATTCGGAATTTTCATGATGCAACGAAACGCTGCCATACTCGTGCTAGCAATGATGCTGACATCTGGATGCCTCGGTGCAGTTGATGA
>Ga0209036_1000417_pt1 | contig 18522 bp, 12 predicted proteins | sample MarorgKNORR_S2LV_3_FD_188222 | JGI IMG/M metagenome (GOLD analysis project Ga0209036, IMG submission 188222) | Marine microbial communities from the Southern Atlantic Ocean, analyzing organic carbon cycling - DCM_A/KNORR_S2/LV (SPAdes) (version 2) | ecosystem: Environmental > Aquatic > Marine >... | reverse complement strand
TCCGCTGCGATTGCTCGAACGTCATTGCTGGGAATCTTGTCAATCTGATAAGTTCCGTTAACCATATCTGTGGCTATATCCCATGCAACAACCCCCGGTCTGGTGGCACCTTGGCCATTATGAGAGATAAATACTGATTCGTCGTGGTACTCAGTTACCGTCACACCGTTTTCATCTGTTACTTGCCTACTGATGCTGTCTGCATAGACCAGACCAGAAACACTGTTCCCCGCAAGTCCATCTGAGAATCCTCTAGTCGTCACAACTGTGAGGTTAGAGTCTAGTATTGTCACTCCAGCAGGGCCTCCAGCAAGGATGGTTTCTCCAATAGTTGGTGTGTTAACTACTAGCAGGTGATCATATATCGAACTCGGTAGACCGTCGAACGTAGTTATCGGGTCTTCCCACTCATCCAAGCTCGTATTGAAAACAGCTATTCCCCCCCAAGTAGCCGTTAGTATCTTATCACCTAATCCAACGAAGTCCTTTACTATGTCATTTGGAAGTCCGGCGAGCAGGCTTCCATCTCCCCAGCTAAGTGAACTAGTATCAAATGACTGGAAGCCTGCTGCAGACCCCTCATTACCCATTAGTCCGACGTATAGCATGCCATCATCATCATCAAGTACCATTCCATCCATCTGTCCGTGAAGGGCAGGAGCAGTAGACGAGTAGGACCTTTGTAATAGATTGATAGAATACAGCCCTCTGCCAGCTGTTGTTACCCACATTGTATCTCCATCGAGATGCATGCTGTTGATCACGTCGTCATCGAGTAGATTGTAGCCATATTCCCATCTTACAGATCCATTCTGTAGGATTTCTCCCTGAAGTATGGATGTAGCGAAGAAGGAGTTACTATCGAATGTTGACGCAACCCATACGTGAGTTGAGTTTGAAGCGAACTCGACGACTCGTCCACTGGAGAGGCCTGCAAGCTCATCAAACCCGGAAGCTATGAGGCCAGTACTGTCTAACATATCAACTCGGTTCAATCCGGTGGTTTGTCCCGACCTTCCAATAGCGTATGTGGGAGTGTTGGCGGGAACTCTGACAATTGAGCACCCGTCCATTCCCGGACTCAGAACCTGTCCACTTGATACAGATGTCCCCGATGTCACTATTCTTGAGATTCCACCAGTGTTGTCATATTGGTGAGCAGACAGGAGTACATTGCCATCATGAAGCATCCCACCGGGGAATATCAGGTCTTCCGAAATCCCGTCTGCTGAAGTTAGAGTAGGTAGGAAGCTCTCTGTGTTGTAGTTGAATCTATCAAGTCCGACCCCAGTTGTATCGAAGCCCACATAGAGTATTCGATTGGCATCATCGCAGGCGAGTGCGCGGGGGTCATCATCGGAGAGTCCGTTATTTCCACCATCCGTGAGAGGGTCTATCCACTCATTGGTGATACCATCATTGTCATGGTCTGCTAAGTCGAATCTAGCTACTCCCCCTTGATTGCCAAACCAGGAAAGCCTACCGATTGCAAAGTGTATTATCTCATCGCAAACGAGTATGTCAGCCCCGTATCCTCCTGGGATGTCGCCCGAGCCTAGATCCCAAGTAGTCCAGTTACCACTAGTACCATTTTTATTGAGTATCTGAGCATTAGAATTCCAGCTTCCCTGACGGTGAGAAGACACCCATAGATCATCTCCAACTATCTCCATAGAAAAGAACCCGTCTTCTACGTCATTCGGAAGCCCATCGTTCTCCGTCCACGCGTTTTCGAATGTCTCGTTGATGGGATTCCATCGGTATATACCATCCATTGTCGCGAATAGGTACTCTCCCTGGAACTCCTCCATTCCTCTAACAGGGCCGGGGAAGTCAGACCACTCGTCCAAGAGCGTCATGGAGGAGTATTGGAATCTCCGTAGGATACTATCGCCGTATGCTACCCACATCTCACAGGAGGAAGAATTCAGTGGGAAGCAGTCACCCAGAAGCTGGGCGTTAACTCTCTGCACGTTGCCAATGGTCTCAAGATCGTCCTGCCATGTCTCATTGACAGTGTTCCACCTGACAATTGTCCCCTCTCCGTCGTTCCATGACTGGGTTGGCCTTACACCAATCCAGAGCTCGTTTCCAACCACGCCCATTCCATACACCTTGGAGCTGGATCCAATCTGATTGCCAGCATCTAAGGCAGAAAGTGAAGTATTGTTATTCAGCGCAATTCTGTAAACCTCATCATTTGAGTTCCACCACTGATTACTCCTCTGGGTGGAATAGTAGAGAACATCCCCTATGATTATCATTTCAGCGGGACTTCTCGAGGGAACATCTGGGCCATTGGTATTAGATCCTCTATCCCAGTCGATGAGAACCGTATCATTGATCACATCTATCAAGGTAAGTCCAAAATCTCCTCCTGCCCACATTGTCCCGCTCTGCCTGCCTGGGATCAGTGTAGTGACATCATCATCATCGATGTATCCCTGCGTGCTATCCCAAGTGGTAAGCCACTCCTCGTTGGCTAAGTCATATCTGGCAATTCCAGTATTCTCAAATCCGAGATAGAGTATCTCTCCTATCTTCACGGTCTTCGCACGCTGAGTGTCGTCACCGGCGGTCCAAACATCAATGATTTCAAAACCATCAACACCACCAAGCTCGCTGGTATCTACTACTACTGCACCGCCATCAGTTCCGGCGTAAAGTATCGGATACCCATCCGAGTCATTACCAATCAGATCGACAGAGTTTACCTGTCGAGACGGCATTTCCGAACCACCGCCAGTGGTAAGGCACTCAAGTAGGTCCAGTGTGCCCTGCCCGGTGTCTCCCCATGCACAGGCTCCCCTATTTGTAGCGGCATAAATATCCGAACCATCGCTGGTGATATCATTGAATTCCCAAGGGTCATTGTTCCACCCCGGAATATTGGTTTCAAGCTGATCCCAAGATGCCCCATCCCAGATAGCAAGGCCACCATTCGATTGAGCACCTGTGTTCGCCACTCTTGATCCGACAACCAAATCTCCACCATAGATGTACAGAGACAGTACATCATTATCTGGGAGGCCACTATTATCAACCGTTAGAAGGTCTCTGATATCTCCGTTGATCCTGTCGAGTACCATTATTCCGAATCCAGTTAGCCCAAGGTAAACAGTATCACCATCTACGGCTATCGGAGCTTCTTCTAGATTATCCGCTCCGAGAGACTGCCAAGAACCTAGAATCTGTAACTCCGCTAAATCCAATCTCATCAGCCCGCTGTCTGGAGTAGCCATGTATGCTATTCCGTACCTGGAAGCAACATCCACTACCAGGTCTGAATCCAAACCATCGCCAGTATCGTATGTATCAGTGAGACTGATCGTGGAAGTATTGACTAGTGAGACCCCATTCTCTGGGTGCCCAACCACAAGAGTTTGCGTGTAATCATCGTACGACATCGAAATGATGCTATCAGAACCGAGCCCACTCATGCCTCCTTGGTATACACCTGTCTCCGAATCGAATCTCAGTAGTCCGGATTCGGCAGTTCCGACCCATACCTGGCCAGAGTCATCCTGAACAATCGAGGTCACGGATTGCATCTGCTGACCAGCGTAATCACTCACATCAATGGGGCTGGACCATCTTCTTCCAGAATTATTGAATCTGTCAATCGTTGTATCGCCTGCCACCCATATCTGACCATCTTCACTATCGTCTATACTTACTGCTAATCTCATGGGGTCAGTAACTGGGCTACTAACTAGGTACTCCACACCCATCGGAGAATCTTCATGTTGCATGGCCATCACACCAGTAGAGTCTATGAGAACTGACATCCCGACAGCAGGTCCTCTGAATCCAACGCCAGAGGGCCATGATGAAATCGAAACTGCATTATCCAGTAATCCAATACCTTGCATGGTTTCCTGAGCTCTGAAAACTCCCGCAGAAATTTCGTATGACTGAAGTGTGTTACCTGCAAGAACGTGTAGCCAACCACCAGATACTGAAGTCCCAATGACATTATTGGAAGCGAGTGCGTTCCCTGTAGACCACCTCGAAAGCCAAGTAGAGGTTGACATATCTCTTCTGCTGATTCCCGCATTCTCTGTGGAGATTAGTAGCTGATTCCCCATCATCTGCAAATCAGTGATTCTGTTGCTTGCGAGGAAGTTACCACTATCCCATCTGTCAATGCTCTGTATGCCCACCAAGGATTGATTACTACTGAGATTGTAATTAATGACGTAGACGCCATTTGCCCTAGTAGAAATCATCAAGGTTCCCGAGTTCACCAGTATGTCTGTAGCTTGATCAGAGGAAGAAGAGCAGAATTGGTACTCCTCCCAGTTGGTCAGTGCACCGCTCCCGTCTCCTGGAGGAAGGAATCTCAAATCACAGCCGGTCACTGCCCATATCACTCCATCTGAACCAGTTGTGGTGGCAGAGACCCCCAGCTCCCCTGTTCCACCAGGCTGTAGTACAGCTCCCTCGGAAGAGTCTACCAGTGACTGGGTTACTATGGTCCCATTGGCAGTACCAACTAGGAGTCTATTGCCAGCTGTGTCAATGGAAATACTCCTTCCATAGACAAGCTCGTCTATGAGAATTATTCCAGGGCATCTCCATTGACAGGCCTCGGAAGCGCTACTATCCAGATGAATCAAATCATCCCCAAGCAGGACGTAAAGCCTACCATCAATGGGATTCACTGCACTGCCATGAACTTCTACTTCGGTAGGAGAGAAAGATATCCTAGGATCAGACGGAGTTAATGCTTCTATCACCAAATCTGAGATTGAGACCCCTGCTGGGAGGACCCAAGCAGCGTCACTAACAGAATTTGGCTGTAAGGATGTGGAAAGCTCCCCCCCTACCAGACTTGGAGGGTTATCATTGAAGTCAAACTGGCAACCCAGCCAATCATTACCCCTCCAATCTAGAATCGGCGTCTGACTGTTGATCAGGGTTAGCTGAGGCTCATCAACGCAATAACCCTCGGCGCCATCTACTGCTATCTCGAAGGTTAGATTAGATATCTCCGCACCTGGGGCGAAATCCAGAAACATATCCCCATAGGCAAAGGTCTGGTTTGTAGGGTCCGCGCCAGATGCGACAAGATCGACCCATCCTGTGTCATTGTAACCAGATGAACCCCATGCTCTCTGAACTGTATATGACGACTCCTCAGTATCGACCAATTCATAGTCTCCAAATGAGGACCATGGAAGGAGGACCATCAGTCCTACAAGCAACAGGGCACTCCTCTTAGGAGCAGTCCCCGAGTCAGAACCTAGTGTATGCACGGAGCTTCGGCATTCTATCACTATATTGAATGGTGTGGGTCGTTGAGTGATACATGCTTACATCCACCGTAGGTGGAAAAACAGTAAACTGTGCCTCTGAATCATCAGATTAAACGCTTACTGGTCGGCTGATAATAAAATTGAGCAGGTTAGGATAGCATCAAAGAGGGGTGGGTAGGACGGGATTACGGGTTGTTGGTATGACAGATGACAGGCTCCGCAAGGAAGCATTGGACTATCACGCGGCAAAGCCTGCTGGAAAGCTCACTGTCGTTCCAACAAAACCACATGGAACTTCCCACGAGCTATCTCTAGCATATTCGCCCGGAGTGGCGTTCCCATGCAAGGAGATAGAGAGTGACCCAGACAGTGCTTACAGATACACCTCAAAGGGTAATCTAGTAGCAGTCGTAAGCAATGGTACTGCCGTTCTCGGACTTGGTGACATAGGGCCACTTGCAGGTAAACCGGTTATGGAAGGAAAGGGGTTACTGTTCAAGGCATTCGCTGACATCGATGTCTTCGACATTGAGGTGGATAAGATCGATGTTGATGGATTCGTCGATACTGTCAAGGCCATTGCTCCCACCTTCGGAGGAATCAATCTTGAAGATATCAAAGCCCCAGAATGTTTTGAGATCGAGAGGAGACTTGTGGAAGAGCTGGACATTCCAGTCATGCATGACGATCAGCATGGGACAGCGATAATCTCTGGAGCGGCGCTTCTGAATGGTCTTGAATTAGTAGGCAAAGAAATCTCAGAAGTCAAGATAGTAATTTCTGGAGCTGGAGCTTCAGCAATATCTTGCGCTCGGCACTACGTAAGGTTAGGAGTGAACAAGGCTAACATTGTGATGGTCGACTCAAAGGGAATCTTAACCAAGACTAGGCTAGAATCTGGGGAATTGAATGAATATAAAGCCGAATTCGTGAGAAGTCTACCCGATGGAAGTATCTCTGAGGCCATGGTTGGTTCTGATGTTTTCTTGGGCTTGTCCAAGGGTGGCCTAGTATCCCCAGAAATGGTCAAATCAATGGCTGAAAGACCTCTCATTTTCGCTCTTGCCAATCCTGATCCTGAAATTCTGCCTGAGGATGTAATGTCTGTGAGAGATGATGCGATTATTGCCACAGGTAGGTCAGACTATCCTAATCAGATTAACAATGTTCTAGGGTTCCCCTACATCTTCAGGGGCGCTCTCGATGTAAGGGCCACCAGGATTACTGAGGGCATGAAGATGGCCGCTACAAAGGCAATCGCAGAACTAGCTAGAGAGACAGTGCCTGATGACGTTCTTTCCGCCTATGATGGAGAGCAGATTCAATTTGGACCAGAATATATCATTCCAAAGCCATTCGATGCTAGAGTTCTCATTTGGGAAGCAAGTGCTGTGGCGGCCGCCGCTGTTGACGAGGGAGTAGCAGGAATATCATCCAATGACTTCAGCTATGAGGGGTACAGAGAAGAGCTCGAAGCAAGACTGGGCCTCACAAGATCAATAATGAGAAGGGTCATCAACCAAGCCAAGAGGGATAAGAAGAGAATTGTATTCTGTGAGGGAGAGGACCCTACAGTAATCAAAGCAGCCTCTCAATGCATCTCTGAAGGTATTTGTGAGCCAATATTGCTTGGAAACATAGACAGAATCGGAGCAGTCAAAGAGGAGCTTGGATTAAGCTTCGAATGCGAAGAGATAGACGTGAGATACGATCCAAGGAGGAGAGGAACTTATGCTGAGGAATTACACAAAATCAGGGGTAGGAAGGGCGTTACCTTGGAAGATGCTACTCGCCTAATGAAGAACTCTACCTATTTCGCACCAATGATGGTCCACATGGGAGATGCTGATGGATATCTCGGAGGGGTATCCCATCACTATCCGGATATCGTTAAACCCTGCCTGCAAATAATAGGTCCTGAGAAGGACTCCCATAGAATAGTAGGGATGTATATGATGACTGTGAACGGTGATTTGATGTTCATTGGCGATGCTACCATCAACATCTATCCCGATTCTAGGACTTTAGCAGAGATAGCAGTACAGACAGCCAAGGTAGCTAGGAGATTCGGTGTCAAACCAAGGGTTGCAATGCTTTCATTCTCTAATTTTGGTACCTCATCGGAAATGAGAACCGATAGGGTCGAGGAAGCTATCTCAATCGCTAGAGAGCTTGATCCAGACCTAATCATCGACGGTCCGATGCAGGCAGATACAGCTTTAGTACCAGAGATTCAGAAGGAATATCCGTTCATGTCATTTGATGGGCCGGCAAATATTCTCATTTGTCCCAACCTAGCATCTGCAAACATAGCATACAAGCTTCTTCAGAGGATCGCAGGAGCAGAGATGACTGGCCCAATTCTAGAGGGACTTTCAAAGCCCGCACACGTATTGCAGAGAGGAGATAGTGTGAGAGATGTGGTTCATATGGCTGCAATCTGTGCAGTGGACGCTCAGAGACACGACTGGCAGAAACTATGAAAACAGCTTCTTAAGCGGTTTCATACACCAGAATATCCAAAATATCACTACTAGATGTACAGTCGTTGCGAAAATGTGAACAAGCTCCATTGAAGGGCCCTTCCCTAGTACTGACTTATTCTTAACCGATTTATTCTCAATAAGCCTTGATAGAATACGGACAGGGGTGAATTACTTGATTCCGCCCTTAACGTATCTTTGAGTCCACTTGAGTCTTCTTGGGTTTCTCTTGAGTTTGAGGGCGTTCTTCCTAGCCTTACTATCCTTGAACCACATAACAGATCCATCTCTCTTGATGTACATCAGACCAGTACCTGGCTCAATTTCCTCGCTGGTGAAGCTACAAACTCTTGTCTCTGGCATAATCACACCTCATCGATTACCTAGGCGACGAGCCTCTCTGCCGGTGTCCCTGAGCATTAGTATGTCTCCAACACGAACAGGTCCCAAGACATTTCTGGAGATGATTCTTCCAATATCCCTTGGATTATTTGAGTCGTCAACTCTGACCTTTACCTGTATGGCCTCTCCGCTCATGCCAGTTCTACCGACAATTTCGACCACCTCTGCGGGCCATGATTCTTGAGCCAAATTTTCAGCCTCCAATTTACTTCGCTAGAGTCTCGTAGTGACTCTTGACCTCGTTGAAAATGTCCTGGGCTTCTTTGTCTACATCCAGAACTGCTACAGCCGCCGTTCTTGTTCCTGCAGTCATTCCAGCCGAGTCAGCTAGATATCCCTGATCTTCGACGTAGATGAATGGTATCCCCTTCTCTTTGCAAATCATAGGAACATGAGCCAGTAGCTCGCCCGGGTTTACGTTCTCTGCCATTACGATCATCGATGCAATTCCTCTCTCAGCAGCCTTGGTGACCTCATTGGCGCCCTTCTTGATTTTGCCTCTTCCGTCCTTGCCAATTGCTTTCACAAGTTCGTAAACTTGCTCTTGTATGTCTTTCGGGGTCTCAAACGCTATGTGAACACTCATTGGATACATCTCCTCGTGCTGGGTAAGCCGGCGCACGACATGGCTGATATAAACGCAACGTATTGGGAACTCCCCCTAACGTTAGCATTCATTCCATCAATTCTCTCAATCCACGCGCCAGAGCTGGAGCTGAACTCACCACGGATCGAGGATTCCTCAGCGAGTCAGTTGTGTAGACGCCATCTACGTGACTTGCCAGTTTCGATAGCGCACCTCCAGTGAACAGTCCATGAGTGCAAGCCGCATACACTGACTTGGCCCCCTGCCTCCTCAGAGCATCGCTAGCTCTGCATATTGTCCCACCCGTACTAATCATATCATCAACTATAGCTACCACCTTCCCCTTGACGTCAAGGTCCTTCGCCTGATGCTCTATAGTGTGAGCATCAATCCTAGTTTTCTCCAGGTAACTGAATTCCCAGCCTCCGATAGATGCCACCTCGCTTGCCCTATCTATCGCACCCTTATCCGGACTTAGGATGAAATCTGGATCAACCTCCTCTTTGAGCCTCTCAGCAATTTCTGGCATAGAACTAACGAATTTTACCGGAAAATCACAATCTTCCAGCACTTTAGGCTCATGGAGATCAAGTATCACCATACCATCGCAGACCTTTCCTAAGATATCCGAGATTACTCTTGCAGAGATAGTCTCCCCCGGCGAGAATCGCTTATCTTGTCTGGCATAACCATAGTAAGGAATGGCGAGAAAAACCCCAGGGCCAACATAATCAAGATTCTGCTCCCCCTCTCCTTTGAAGTTCTCAAGATCGCCTCTCCTGATGTCATTAATCGCTTCTAACATCAAAATAGTCCTCAATATCCCCGAATCCGGGAATGTGTTGGATACTAGAATCACTGGCTCTGATCTGATTTCATCAAAAGACTCACTAGGTACTCTGACATAACCTTCCCCATCGGGAAATTTCCTACTTTCGATAGCAATAGAATTCATCCCCAGAATATCGGACAAAGAGATGGCCAAATCACGGCCTGAGGAGCCGCTGAGCACTGGCATGTACAGGAAGCCGAACTGAGCCTCCTTCATGACGCTACCGCTTGATTTAGGACTGTTGTGGTGGGCATGACAGGATTTGAACCTGTGGCCTCCCGGTTATCAGCCGGGTGCTCCAGCCAAACTAAGCTACACGCCCTTGAGCAACCGTCCGACATGGGATACTGATTTGAAACCTACTCAGCCTCATCGAACTCTTCAGCGTCGTCCCCATTGAGTTTCAAGAAGCTTGGAAGGGTCGTTAGGCGCTTCACTGTGCATCTCAGAATGACTTCATCCAATCTAGAGGTGGTTCGAGCTAGCTGTCCAACTGGAATTATCAGAGTGTCAGGAAGTCCATGTTTCCTTTTGACCATGAAATGAGGATTAACAACCACTCCTCTGTAGGTCCTCTTGATCTTGACCATCCCAACAACGTTGCCTATGTCTATTCCATCATTGTCGAGTACAGCCCTGTCTAAGAGCTCATCAGGTGCGAATAACTCTTCAGAGATTCTAACAGTATTCCGCCACCTCCTCTGAAGCTCCCGCATCGATTTCGAGAGTTTTATAGCACCATCTGGTCTAATGCTGTGCACTAGCTCTTTCGAGAGAGGCGCACTTTCTGCAGGTTTCCTCATGAATTCCTCAGCTATCCCCGGTACGACCTGGAGTCTCAGTGATTGCACGCATTCATCCCGAGGATGAAACCTCTCCCCTGTGATCACGCCTACGAACTTGTCACCTACGTACACGTCTCTCTGAAGTAATTCTTGTATCCTGTATTCATCATTCATTTTCTCACCAATTGGAAATGAGTTGCATCCCCCGCGCTTCCTCTTCATATCCCCAGAGTCCGGATTAGCACTTATACTATACTATAATTAAGACTGATAATCTAATTGAAAATTTCATTAATATCATAAATTTCCTATTGAAAATTTAAAGTGTGTTTAATTTTTTGATAGATTATCAGAATTTCTGTTTCTCCTCAATGCCAGGTTAATCCCCACCTGTTCAGAACGTTCACCAAGAACCTTGATGAGCAACCTGTACCTCGGACAATCGATGTCTGCGAGTCTCGATATTCTACATGCTATTCGTAAGCACACTGGTAGTTGCTCTACACCCGGTCTTCCAGATGATGTCATTCTGTCTTTTATCGATGCGGATCCATCTCTAAAGATAGCCATCGATGAAGCCAAACTGTCATTCAATACGCTATCTTCTGAATCTGGTTTAGACTTGCAATCTATAGATGAGGACTCACTAATTTCCACACTTCAGTCAGACTTCGTTAATTTCTATTCTGCCGCGACTGTTAACCCCTATGTTGCTATTTCAGCCAGAGGTCCATGGATTATTACATCACATGGTGCTGTAATCCATGACAACGGTGGATATGGGATGCTCGGAATGGGACATGGTCCAGACGATGTTATCTCTTCCATGCAAAAGAACTGGGTTATGGCAAATGTAATGACCGCTTCATTCAGTCAGAAGAGACTTGCTGACAGATTAAAGAAGGAAATAGGTCATACTAGAGGGGAATGCCCATTTGATAGATTCATTTGTATGAATTCTGGTTCGGAGTCTATGACTGTTGGAATGAGGATATCAGACGTCAATGCCTTGAAGATGACAGGACCAGGGGGTAGGCACGAAGGAAAGCCAACGAGGATGATTGCAATAGAAAGGGCATTCCACGGACGAACAGACAGGCCCGCGCAGATTTCACACTCTTGCAAGGATGGATACGATAGAAATCTGAATACCTTTCAAAATAGGAATAATCTGTCTTTGATCCCAGCAAATGACATCCATGCACTTAGGGAAGCATTTCATCAGGCGGACAGAGATGGTGTTTTCATTGAGCTACTTGCTATCGAGCCAGTTCAAGGAGAGGGTGCTCCGGGATTATGTATCGATAGGAACTTCTACGATGAGGCAAGAAAATTGACAAAGGAACATGGCTCGATGCTAATCATAGATTCAGTCCAAGCCGGCCTTAGAGGTCAAGGGTGCCTCAGTATCGTTGACTACGAAGGCTTCCAAGACTCCGAAGCTCCCGATATGGAAGCCTGGTCAAAGGCAATCAATGCTGGACAGTTTCCTCTATCTGTTGTTGGGATGACAGCAGATGTAGCAGAGTTGTATGTCACAGGAATCTATGGCAACACTATGACTACAAATCCCCGGGCACTAGAAACAGCAATAGCAGTTCTCGACAGAATAACGCCCGATCTACGTCAAAATATTCGACAACGGGGAAAAGAGTTCGTAGAGGGTCTTGAGATGCTAATGAATGAGTTTCCAGAGGCAATTCTATCAGTCCAAGGTACCGGACTATTGGTTTGCGCTGAATTGGATCCAGACTTCTTCCCTGTAGTCGGTCACGACAAAGTTGAGATGTGGTGTAGAAAGAATGGCCTTGGAGTCATTCACGGAGGGCTAAATGCCCTAAGATTCACTCCGCACTTTTCCATCACTACAGAAGAAATAGATATGATATTACAGATTGTCAAGAAAGCAATAATTCACTTCTCAGAGGCCAAAAACCTCCAACAAGCAACTTCAGTAGCTTAAGTGGTAAGATGTCCAAGAAAATTCATCTCGGCGGGGATGAAGATGATTTTTTACAATCACTAGCAGATCGACTATCTCGAGCTGGTGCGATATTGGTCGATTCTCCAGAAGATGCTGAGTATGTAATCCACTTCGGACCGGAGGGCGATGGGAATATGGTAATTCTGACTCCAGATCAGAAGATTAGTCATCCAGGCCTCGTAGTCATCATTCACGATCTTCTCTCCCCTCGGGGAAACTCAGGACATTGGGGAGATGCGGAGCTACACATTTGGGCCGATATGGTACGTGAAGGCAACCCAAATATTCACACATTATCAAACATCTTACCTAGATATTGGGTACATGTTAGAGATGTTTGTGATGCACTATGCACAATAATAATGAGTGAGAGTAGCAATTCAATAATAGGAAATCTGAATATATCCGGGAGGAGATCTTGGAGCCCCGAGTCTATTGTTAAGGAGATGAGCATGCTCTGGGGGAGGTACTCAGACTCGTTGAATTATTCTCATACTATCGAGTCCCTGTCCTCCGTGCCCAGTCCACTTTCACAAGAGTCGAACATTCAGGCAAAAAGACCAGATCTATCGCTATTGCATAAGTCCCTCATCAACTGTGGTTCCGAGGGATGGCATCCGCTAGTTCCTATGCGTGTATCTCTAATGGAGATATTCGCCCATGCGAAAGAGTGATCTTGTAATCAGTTCTTGTCGTTCTGGACTTGCACACGGATGGCCTGAGCAGTAGCCTTAGCTTCCTGCATTGCCTTCCTGACACGGGTACCAGCTGCCTTGTTACCCTTGTCATGCTTTACAGCATCACCCATTGCATCTGTTAGCATTTCTATCATATCATGCATCATCTTCTCGACGGACATATCACTTGTCGCACGCTAGGCCGTTCTTAGCCGTTTTCACGTCAGACATCACTTTTTGTGGTACTATGGAGAGAACAAATCGCCTCCGAGAAGCGGCAATAATACGCTTGCATCGCCTTCAACGACCACTTGGGAAGCCTCAGGACGTATTTTTCCCCATGAAATAGCCTCTCGTAGTCTCGCTCCGGAGAGTGACCCATCATATTCTGGCGCTGTCGTAATTGAAACAGCTGAGTCCAGGCCACCCCTGTACTGGTTCCACCAAATTACATGATGCTTCGAAATCCCTCCTCCTACCATTAGAGCATGGCTTTCCTCAGCGGTCCAAGTAAGGTCAGACAGTATCTGTTCATCAGCGAGAACATCTATCATAAAATTGGGAGATTTCTGCCTATGCATGAATATTTGTGCCCCTATAGAACCATCTGTGATTCCTGGAATGACAACTGGAATTCTATTCTTAGCAATCCAATACAACAATGAAGACTCGTCTTGAATTCTATCGCCTAAGGCCCAGCAGAGCTCTACACTACCAAAACCCAACCATGGGTTATCAGGATTCAACGACTTACGCTCTTCTTCGATCTCAGAAAGCCAGGGAAGTACAATATTCTCCAGAATTTCGCCATAGCATTCGTTTGGGACGATGACGTTCCCTAGTCTGTTTAGCCCCTGTTCTCCAAGAGCTATATCATCAAGACTGAAATCACCGTGGAAGTAATCTCTGAATGTCCTCGCGATATCATGGTCCAAGGTTCCACACGTTGTCACTACGACATTGTACGAGCGCCTCTTCAGTGCTTCTAGAAAGAAGCCACGTGTACCAGTTGCACAGAGGCAAGCTGGAAATGACATCCAGTTTAGGACTCCATCTGGGCCTACCTTAGAAATTGAATCTCTGAGGATATCCCTAGCAAAGGCGAGTTTTGTTGCAGTAAAACCTCCTGCCTCGGACATCTGGTCAATCAGGGATGAAACATCCCTCATGGCAGAGAAATCATAGTCCTTGACCGGGTGGTCGAAGTCTTCACGCGAGTAACCGCTCACAGTTTCCGCAGTACTAACGTGCCTTCAATTAGATGGGTTACGGATTTGGATGATCCTATCACGTATCTGGGCGGCTTTCTCAAAGTCAAGCCGTTCGGCGGCTGCTCTCATTTCCCTCTCTAGTTTACTGACAACCTTCTCACTCTCAACCCTCTCTAAACTATCTGGGAACTCGTTTGTATCTATCTCAAACTCAGGCTGACTTACGTTTTCAAGCACCGAGCTTGAGGTATTCCACATTCCAGCTCCAAGCGAGAATTTCTGTGCTAAACCTGACACTCCCTTCTTACTCTGGAACTTTCCAATGAATCTCTTACCCCCTTTGGCTCCTTTCCCAGCCGTTCCAGCAAGTAGACTCCCGACCTCCTGACCCATGGTCGGGAGGGCTTTCTGGATTGTTCGGGGAACTATGCCATTCTCCTGGTTGTGAAGATCTTGACGACCTCTTCTTGCAATAGTCTGACTCATAGCGGCTTCCATAGAAGGAGAAATAGAATCTGCGTACAGAATTACTACTCCATTCTGGTTTCTAGATGCTCTACCAATCGTCTGTAATAATGACCTCTCGTTCCTCAGAAAACCCTGTTTATCTGCGTCAAATATGGCAACTAAGGAGACTTCAGGGATATCTAGCCCTTCACGAAGTAGATTTATTCCGACAATAACATCGATGTGCCCCAGTCTGAGTGCTTTGATTATCTCAGTTCTCTCTAATGTGTCTATTTCAGAATGTAGGTAGTGTGCCTTTATTCCATTCCTGTCGAGGTATTCTGCAACCTCTTCTGCGAATTTAATTGTCATCACCGTAACTAGCACTCGCTCATTCTTTTCGATTCTCGCATTGATTTCAGACATGAGATGTTGAACTTGGCCTTTGGTTGGCTTGACGACAATTTCTGGGTCTAGCAATCCTGTGGGGCGAATCTCCATCCTCACTACTCCTTTGATTTTAGATAATGTTCCTTCCATAGTAGATGACCCGGATCTCTTCTTCAACTCAGCGACCTTTGACCCGCCCCCTCCTCCAACATGCAACAACTCCTCAGGTACTCTTTGATCAGTCACCTCAGCAAGATGGCGTAGCTCTCTTTCTCCAGGAGTTGCACTGACATACAGCATCTGAGGAACTAGCTCCTGGAACTCATCGATCCTGAGAGGCCTGTTGTCATACGCAGAAGGAAGTCTGAATCCATGATCTACGAGATTCTTCTTCCTGGAGAAATCACCGCCATACATCCCGCCCACCTGAGGAAGAGTAACATGGCTCTCATCCATTATTACCAGATATCTGTCAGCATCACCGTGAAACTTCTCTGCATTATTAGAGAAGAAATCCAAGAGACAATAAGAGCGCTCTCCTTTCTTCCTCCTGTCAAAATGTCTGGAGTAATTCTCAACTCCCTTACATGAACCAATTTCATTTAACATCTCCAAATCAAACTTTGTCCTACCCTCGAGGCGATGTGCCTCGATATCCATTCCTTGACTCTCGAACCATCCTACTCTTCCGTCAAGCTCATGCTCTATATCTTCCAGAGCTTGGTTGAAGCTTTCTTCACTAGTCATGTAGAACTCTCTAGGATGTATCCAAGCCTCTTCAAACTCATCTAGTACTTCCCAAGATACAGCTTCGCACACCTGGATTCTCTCTATCCCTTGCCATCCAAATCTTACCCTAATAGGATCATCCCTGCTTGGCATCCAGATATCCAAAACCTCTCCTCTGAGTCTGATATCTCCTCTTGTTATCTCGCCAGTTACCCTACGATATTGGAGACCAACTAGGTCACGGACTATATCCTGAGGATCGGCCTCCTGTCCTATTTCCAACCTCAAGTGATTTTGTTGGAATACCTCGGGAGGGTTCAGCCCATATATGGCTGATACAGTCCCTATCGTGATTACATCTGGCCTAGAGACGAGGGATGCCACTGTGGAGAATCTTTCCTGTTCTATCCTCTCGTTCATCTGTAACTCTTTATCGATATACAGGTCACGTCCAGGGATATACGCTTCAGGCTGGTAGTAGTCGTAATAACTGACGAAATACTCAACCGCATTCTCCGGAAATAACTCACTCATCTCTTGCCACAACTGTCTTGCTAGAGTCTTGTTGTGCGAGAGAATCAAGGTCGGAACTCCTAGTCTTTGAATGATATTCGCCATTGCGAAGGTCTTTCCCGACCCTGTTACGCCCATGAGAACACACCTCTCCTGATTCGATTGAACCTGCTCAATCAGTGAGTCAATAGCCTGCTCTTGGTCTCCTGCGGTTCCGTAATCAGAACGTAGTATGAACATCATTTCACCTCAATCCAATAACCCAACGCCAGTGGGCTCAACAATCATAATTGAGACCAGAAGAACCCATCCGGTGAGCATCGAAACTCGAAACAGTGCTGTTTGAAAATCCTCCAACCTCTCTCTTACGAGAATGACTGTAATATTCAGAATGCACATCAGGCCTGCGGCGGCAAGAAACCAAATCTCGTTCATGGGATCCGAAATAGCGAAGCAGGCAAACCATAGTAAAGTGAGTTGAATGGAGGTCCTAGTCGTCGTATTCTCATTGAACCTGGAAGGAAATGAGTGAATTCCGTTTTCTCGATCACTCTCGATATCCATTCTTGCATAATTGATATCAAACGCAGCAATCCAAAATGTTACTCCCAGGGATATGAAGAAAATTGTTGGATACCAAAGGAAATCAGTATTTCCATCGTTCAATCCTGTAATTGATGCCCATCCATGAACATCTGCCGTGACGGCGACCCACGCCCCAGCGGGCGCGAGTGCGAGACAGAGGCCTAGCCAAAAATGGCATAACCAAGTGTAACGTTTTGTGTATGGGTAGATGACGAAAACTAGGACTGGGAGCCATGCCATCATCAATGCAACTTCGTTAAGTTGCCAAGCTCCAACCAATAGCATCGCCAGAAAGATTGCTGAGAGACTCCAAGCGGTTTGCATCGACATAGCGCCCGAAACGAGATGACGATTTGCCGTTCGAGGATTCGAAGCATCAATGTCTCTATCTATTATCCGGTTCAGAGCCATTGCAAGTCCACGAGCCCCAATCGCAGCTACTAAAATCCATAAAATATCGATTCCAAACTTCTCAGAAGAAATATCGTTCATGAACTGATTGTGAGCGAGAACATACCCAATCAGGACAAAGGGGAGAGAAAAAAGAGTATGCTCAATTTTTACGAACTCCAGAATTTCTCTAAAACCCATTAGAAACCGCCTTCCTCGAGCCACGAGTTTACTCTATCGAGGACATCTTGGTCATGCAAAGTGACCCCTGGCCACCTCCTCACAGGAACCGGGCCTTCCAGTGAAGGTATAGGCGCAGTGGCATCCCAGCAAACCCTCCTCTTGTCTGAATCAAAGTGGAGGTCCCTTCCTACATCAAATCTACAGAAAAACTGCCAAAGGAGAACTCTCATCCAACCCTCATCATACAAATCAACATCTGAATCTGTAATGAATAACCATCTCAGACTCTTCGCGCCCTCCAAATTCCATATGGATTCCATAATCTTCTGAATCTTGGCCCGTTGCCTTAGAGCTCCCTCTTCATCATTCTCCTCGACATTCTCTTCCGGGGAAGGTCCTCCTTCAATTTTCGTAGTTACCACGAGCATAGAAGATCGTAGAAAACGAGCTTGTATCACTCCATCTATTCCAGATGCTGAAACTTCGAGAGACTCAGGGCATCCTTTCAGAGACTCTCTTCTGCTTCTTGGGTCGTCTTCAAGCGGAGTTGTCGCATCTATCAATAGCTTGTCATGGATATTATCCCAGGGGGATGCATGAGCCAGTGAGTCAGCAACCATCCCCGGGAGAATTATCAGATCCTCAGAAATATCTACCTTTGAGTCGAGAGCATCCAGTAAGGAATCAAGGTCTTTTACATCATGATCAGGATCAACGGCTACTATTGTTTTCAGAAACATCATTTGTCCCGCCCCAAGGAGCCCCAGTGCAGTTTTCCTCCCTTGTCTTGGATACCTCTTTTTCGATGAGACTATTGCCAGATTATGAAAACCGGTCTCCAAAGGGAGAAACAGACCTAGGACATCCCTGTGCTGAAACTGCAATACGGGCAGGAAAGCATCTCCTATTGCCTCCCCCAGGTATCCATCTTCCATTGGAGGGACTCCCACTATTGTCATCGGAACCACGGCATCTTTTCTGTGTGTTATTGCTTCAATATGCATCACTGGATACTGATCAGCAAGAGAGTAATGTCCGAAGTGATCCCCGAAAGGCCCTTCTTCTCT
>Ga0209036_1000415_pt1 | contig 18546 bp, 20 predicted proteins | sample MarorgKNORR_S2LV_3_FD_188222 | JGI IMG/M metagenome (GOLD analysis project Ga0209036, IMG submission 188222) | Marine microbial communities from the Southern Atlantic Ocean, analyzing organic carbon cycling - DCM_A/KNORR_S2/LV (SPAdes) (version 2) | ecosystem: Environmental > Aquatic > Marine >... | reverse complement strand
TTTTACGGTCCTCAGGTGACATTTCCTTAACAGCTTTTATTATTTGTTGATTTGCTTCCGCTTGAGTATTTGGTTTGTTCTTATGAATATGGTCATAATTTTTCATAACGTCTAATGAATTTTTTCTGATGATTTAAAAAACATAGCCATGTCAATAAATTCTACTCTTTGTCTTCTTTGAATTCTGACAGGTAATACAGGTGGGATAAGGTTTTTAAATCGTACTTTTATTTTGAAAATATCTCGTTGCTTCTTCATAAGATTTGCGGCCATATATTTTAGCTAAACCATGGAAAAACAAGTCTATTGGGGTGCCGATGACGATCTCTGCGAATCCACTGTTCATAATAAAAAATTATATCAGCCGATATGAATTTGTTAAACAATAATTCTCTATGAATTAGGATAAAAAATTATACCATTAATATATGAGTCAAATACTTGCCCAGCCACGGTTTCGTGGCGTCATGCACCACGTGATGTTCTTTGTCTCAATCGTTGCTTGTATTCCTCTTATTTTGAAATCAACAAATTATACAGAAGCAACATCGATGATTATTTATTCTGTAGGATTATTGTCAATGTTTGGCTTTAGTGCTCTTTACCATCGTAGAAAGTCAACTATTGAAGTTAAGAAGTTTCTGCGCAAGCTCGATCATACTGGAATTTTTCTTATGATTGCTGGAACGTTTACACCAGTCTGTCTACTTGCCCTTCCAGCAGAGAGTGGCTTAACATTATTAACAATTATATGGATTGTTGCGTTTATTGGAATCTTACAATCAATTTTTTTTGGAAATATTCATAGAATACTTCGTGCATCTATTTACCTAGTAGCTGGATATATGGCACTTCCATTTATGTCTGTTATTTTTTTATCTCTCAGTACAAGTAAAATAGTTTTAGTTGTTACAGGAGGAGTAATCTATTCAATGGGAGCTATTGCTTATGGATTTAAATTTCCAAAATTAAATCCTGATGTCTTTGGATTTCATGAAGTATTTCATACCCTTGTTATTATTGCTGCAATACTTCACTTTATTGTTGTCTACAGTTTAATTTAATCAGAGCATTTAATTATTAAATATTCTTTGGGTAATTTTAATAAACAAAAATATCATTATAAGTCCACCTACTATTGCTAGTAAAAAATTAATTTTATATAAGAAGAAAACACCATAGGCCAAAATAGACAAGGCAATATTGTAGTATACAAATTTTGACATGAATAAATTTTAATTTAATCGATGCATTGCGTGTTGTTCGAGATCTTCTAAGTTCACAAACTCTAGTGCTTTTTGGTGACAACTTTCTAAAAATACACGAGGAGCAACTCCTGCTTCAAATGCCTCTTGCCACCTCATGGCACAGAGACACCATCGATCTCCTTCTTTCAGGCCAGGAAAATTAAATTCAGGGCGAGGTGTTGATAAATCATTTCCTCTTTCTTTACTGAATGCTAAAAAAGCATCAGTTACTTCACAGCATACAACATGACTTCCATGATCAAAGTCATCTGTATTACAATAACCATCACGCTTCCATCCTGTCAAAGGATCGAAACAACAGGCATCCATTTCTTCTCCAAAAATATTTAATACTTTCTCTGCCATTATCTTATTTTAAAAGGATCTTCTGTAACTCTTGAGTTTGAAGTCCATATTGTTTTTTTAATCTGCATATCAGAAATTGCATCAGCTCCACTTTCGCGACCATAACCACTATTCTTACGTCCACCAAAACTTGCAGCATACGATATGAATCTATAACAGTTCTTAAAGCAGATACCAGCATCGAGAGCCTTACTCACTCGGTCACATTTTTCTGGATCTTCTGAAAATACTCCTGATGACAGGCCATAATCATTGTCATTCGCGATCTGAAGAGCTTCCTCTTCAGTTTTGAATTTAATGACTGACAAAATTGGCCCAAAAAGCTCAGTATTTGCAGTGCTTATCGACCGATCAGGACACTCGATGATTGTTGGTAAGAAATAGCATCCCTCAGAAAATTCTGGAGCTTTAGTTCCCCCACAAATAATTTTTGCGCCTTGTTCAACAGATTGTTTAATATTTTTTTCAATGAACTCGACTTGTTTGTCATTATTCAACGGACCCATTTGTGAGTCTTCATCTAATGGTGAACCTAATTTTATTTTCTTTGCACGTTCAGTTAATTGATCAAGGAACGTATCATAAATAGTGTCTTGTAAAACTAAAACTGAACCCGCAATACAGCTGCACCCATTACCAGAAAAGATTGCGGTTGTAATATTATTTAATGCATTCTCAACATCTGCATCATCAAAAACAACAACTGGAGATTTTCCTCCTAATTCTAGCGTCAGTGATGCATAGTTTTCTGCTGAGTTTCTAATCACATGTGAAGCAGTTGAAGTTCCACCAGTGAACAAGATTTTACCTACATCTTTATGAGATGTTAATAATCTGCCAACCTCTGCACCACCACTAATAATATTAATGACTCCTTTTGGAAGACCGGTATCGTGCACTAACTTTGCAAATTCAATTAAAGGTGCTGGAGCTAGTTCAGATGATTTCATAACAACTGTATTTCCTGCAGCTAAAGCAGGAGCAACTTTTGTTGCCATTAAAAACATTTGAGAATTCCATGGAATGATACATGCAATGACACCTATTGGCTCCCGAACTTCGACAACTTCCATATTAGGCTTATCAATGTTGGGTATAGGAGTTTCATTATTCATGCTTTCTGCTAAGTCAGCATAATAATAAAAATATTCCTTCATATATTCAGACTGAAACTTTGTTTCTTTTAATAACTTGCCACTATCAATAGATTCTGTTTTGCCAAGCAGCTCTGCATTTTCAAACATCTTGTCACCAATGGCTCTTAAATATTTAGCACGTTCAGCAACTGAAGTTTTTGACCAATGATCATTGAAGGCATTCTTTGCTGATTGAACAGAACGTTCAACATCACTCTCTGATGCATCAGGAAATGTAGCCCATGGTTGATTGTTTTCAGGATTTAAACTTTCAAATCGCTGATTATGTTCAGCTCCAACAAAGCTTCCATCAATATACATATCGTATTCTGTTAAGCTCATTACATTCCTTCAATAAAATTACTAAACACTTTATTCACTTCTTCAGCACATTCAATTCCAACCATATGTTTACCTTGATCAAAAATAACAACCTTACTCTTTTCAATAACATCGCCTAGTTGATTAGACATTTCAGGCGTAGACCCTACATCTCCATTAGCAGTGCAAACAAGAGTTTCAGCTTCTATTTGACTAAAATCAATCAATTTATCCTCAAAATGCGCGAATAATTTGTATGATTTTAGAAAGTCCTCATGGTTGTTGCTAGATAAAATATCAGTGATTTTTTTAACTATTTCAGTATTAGACGATAAGTAATCTTGATTAAACCAGCGATCTAATTGCTTTGGAGCGTTTAAATAAGTTTCTTTGACATCAATAAATCGTTCAGCTGCATTTTTTTTCTGCTCTTCAGTACGATTAAAAATAGTTCCAAACAAAACTGTTTTCAAAACTTGGTTTTTTCTTGTCGATGAAAAATGAGCTGCAATGAGTCCACCAAGACTAAATCCAATAATTATAACCTTTTGAATTTTTAAAATTTGTAACAATCCTTCAATTTGATTTGAAAAATCTTCAAAGCATACTTCATCTAAAATACATGTTGATAATCCATGACCAATTAGATCATAGGTAATTGTCGTTTGATCTTTAAAAAATTTTGTTTGCGGTTCCCAGATACTGTGATCAAGTCCAACGCCATGAATAAATAAGATTGGCGTCGTTCCCTCTACTTTATTTATTTGATAATACGTTCCTTGATCATCAAGGCCTTCACGAAATGACATGAATTACTTCAGACCCATTTCCTTTTCATCTTCATAACGATTACCGATACGATGATGGGCTTGAGGAGTTGTACTTGCACCAATGGCAATAACAAGTTCAGCAGGTCCTGGTGCATCATGAATTGTAAACTCATGTGTTAAATAAAATTGTCTTAAACCAGGATCAGTTTTGTGCATCATAGGAATAGACATTTTTGAAGCTGCAAGTCCTCTAACATTAGTAAACGATAGGTAAGATGTTCCACCAACTGCATCTCTAAACTTATTACCAAAATGTAATGTGTGTATGAGCGCACTTGCGTGCTGAATGCTTCCTCGCATACCAGTCATACTAGCTTTACCATAAGCAAGAACTTTATCTGGTGATCCAATCTCATTTAATAATTCAGCAACTAAAAAATCACCAAGCTTCGGCGCAATATCTAAGATTGCTGGTTTTAAATCTTCAACATAACCTTGATCAACCCATGGATTTGTAATGACTGCTGCAACCGAAATAAGCTCTACTGGCTCTTCGCATTTTTTAAAGTCTTCGATATACGTTGTATCAACAAACTTACACATCTTTCTAATTTCAAGCGTCATATTGTTATCCTACTGTTTAACTTTGTGTTTAAATGAGTCCTGTCTAAAGGAATATAATGCATCAGGTGAGCATTGAACATCGATTACTGTTGGGCATTCAGCCTCTATTCCAGCTTGGATCGCATCCCCAATTTCTCCTGCTTTTTCAACCTTTATACCCTTACATCCATACAACTCAGCTGCCTTATCAAACTCAGGAGTTGTAATATGAGCACCTATAAATCGGCCTTCAAAGAAATCTTTTTGATACGCCGCTTCAGCGCCCCATGTTCCATTATTCATAACAACACACACTGTATTAATATTATTTTCAACTGCTGTTGAAAGTTCAGGAAGCACCATCGACATACCACCATCTCCATGAAATGATACTACTGGTCGTTCCGGTGCTGCTAATTTAATTCCCAAACCAGCTGGATAAGAAAATCCTACCAATCCAAAATCAAGTGGAGAAAATAAACTCTTAGGATGATGATAATGCAGCGCATCAGTTAATTGAAGACACATTGTACCAGCATCTAATGTCACAACACTATCATTTGGTAATGCATTTCTTAATCCTTTAAACAATCCTGATGGTAGAATTGGAACACTATCCATATCAGCATCTGCATCTCTTTGTTCAAGGTAATTTTTTTTATTACTTTTAAATTGATCTGCCCATGCTTCCACTTCTTGTTTAGCTTTATGTTTCTCTAGAAGATTGCATAGTTGATCTGCAACTGTTTTAGCGTCTGCATGAATACCTACTTCAACTGGAAAATATCGACCGATAGAATTTTGATCAATTTCACATTGTATAATTGAAGCATCTTTGTTCAGATTATCATATGAATAGAATGTTGTATTAAATCCTAAGCGGCTTCCCAAGACTAAAATAACATCAGCTTCCTTCAAAAGTTGTGTGCCCAGTCCTGAACCACGTGGTCCAGCTGATCCAGCATTTAATGGATGACCGTATGGAATTGCATCTCCGTGTCCTGGCGATGTTGTGCAAGGTGAATTTAATAACTCAGCTAATTTCAAAACACTCTCTGAAGCATTCATTCCATAATTTTTAATTCCAGCGCCGACTAAAATAACCGGCTTTTGTGCCTCACTTAAAAGTTTTACAGCTTGCTGTAAATTATCCTCAGTTGCATTAGGAGCAGAAATAGATTGAAACTTTGACGCTTCATTAAAGTCAGCGGATTGACCAAGTACATCTCTTGGCATATCAACATGCACAGGGCCTGACCGAGGAGTTAATGCTGTTTGCATCGCTTCGTTTAAGATATCTGGAATTGACTCAACATCTTTAACTTCAAAAACTTTTTTAGATACTGCTTGCATTAAGCTTACCTGATCAATCTCTTGGAAAGCATCTTTACCCTTGTGATCTGATGCTATTGCACCAGCAAGATTAACAACTGGTGAAAAAGCAGCTTTGGCTTGAGCCATTGCTGTTACTGTATTACTGACTCCAGGTCCAGCTTGACCACTCAAAAAAACTCCATTTTTCCCAGTATATCTGGCATATGCATCCATCATGATCATGCCATTGCTCTCGTGCCGACATCCAATATATCGCACTTTATCAGAGTTATTATAAAGTCCGTCTAGTATTTCTAGAGTCGATGATCCAATCAATCCTGTTACTAATTTAACATCATTAGCAATTAAAGTTTCGACGACAGCTTCGCCACCAGTCATTTTTTTTGAGGACACTAAGAAACTTTCTTTATCAACTTGTCATCACTAAAATGTGGCGCAACCTTTTCATTAAATAGTTTTAACGATTTCATAGATGCATCATGAGGCATCCCTGGAGGGCTTGACCAGATTGCTAGGTGCTGAAGATTTAACTCAGACTTTAACTCATGAATCTTTTCAGTCACAAATTCAGCTGTTCCCACAAGTTGGTTTCTTGGGTGTATCCAATCATATGTTAGAAGATCAATAGGATTATCTGTTTTTGGAAGCTCTTCACCAGGATTTGCAAAAATACTAACACCTCTACCACCACCACAAACGGAAACTAGATATCGTAAAAAATGTTCACCAGCTAATTCTTTTGCTTCTTCCATAGTATCAGCAATAAAGCAATCACGAACAAGGGCAATACCTTCACCCATTGGAACATCTCTCTGCTCGACTTCTGATTTTGCATTTGCGTAAATCTCAAAGCGAGATTTTAAGGATGCAATCGTGGGCAACCACATCAAACAATTAAGACCATTCTTTGCAGCAAACTCAATTGAGCTTGGACTATCAACAACCTGCCAAAGAGGAAGTTCTTTTTGATATGGCTTTGGCACAATACTAATTTTTTTCAAAACATTAGTTTCAGGATCCACTACATCAGATGTTTCATTTAGTAACGGATTTGAATACTTAAAATCAGGAGCAGGATATTCATAAAATTCTCCTTTGTGAGAAAAATAATCTTGAGTCCAAGCCTTTTTTAAAATCTCTAATGTTTCAACAAACAATCTAAAGTTTTTTGGCTGATCTTTTAAATCAGCTTCAATATTCATATGAATAGCTTCTTTTCCAAAAACACCACGTCCAAGTCCCACATCAAGTCTACCACCAGCTAAGTTATCTAAAAGAGCAACATCTTCAGCTAATCTTAATGGATTCCAAAATGTTGCAATAGCTGCGGCTAATCCTATACGGATATTTTTTGTGCGAGATGCAAGATCTGCACCGAGCAATATTGGATTTGGAACACATTCCATTGTCCAATTATTTGTTGTTTGTAAATGATGCTCACTCAACCATACTTGTTTAAAATCACTATTCTGATCGAGATATTCAGTTATTTCTCGAACTTCATCTAGTATTTCTGTGTAAGGACGCTTATGCCAATTCGTAGCATTTAAGAATTTAGAAAAAATCATTGTTACCCCTTTTATTAAATTATCAATAAAATGGCGCCGATCCCGCTTCCTATATATGGTGAGTTATGTACGCTTAAGCTTAAATATTATCAGAAAATTAATCTTTTTTCAATTCGCTCATTTGATAATTTCATTAGAATAAACACCAAATAAGTTCTTTTTCTCAACCCAAAAATCTAATTCATCCTCTTCAAGCGTCATTTCTAAAAGACACCACTTTGAATTACAGCTCTTTATACTGGTGTGTACGCCACGGTTTAATTTTACTAAAATCTGATTCTTCTTTGTGTTGTCGTATCCATATGAAAAAGGCTCTGTCTTCGTAATTGCATATCTTTTTCCTGAAAACAAAAAGGACCTCATCCATCCTTCAACGCCATCTTGTGGATCTTTAACATATCGCCAACCATCAGTTTCTCTTAAAATTTCCATCGGATAGCCTTTGTGTTGATAACGATAAATAATATTAGCATCAGTAGTGGGGCCATACCGTAAGTTTGCATCACCCTTTAATGAAACCCATCTTGGTATTGGCAATCCTGATTCTGATCCTTTATCAAATGCAGAAGCAAGAGGACTCATTAAAAAAAATGTTAAAATAATAAACCTAATCATCAACAAAATCTTTACGGATAAAGTCTCTCAATTGACCAATCATCTCCATTCTTTGAAAAGACAATTCGATCATGTAATCGAGTTGTATACTCTCCGTGATGCTGCCAGAATTCAATTTTTAATGGCTTAATGTATATGCCCGTCCAATTGGCTGGTCTTGGAATATCTTTTCCTTCATATGATTTTTTAAAATCATCCCATTCTTGTTCCATTTGCTCTCTTGAAGCTAAAGGTTGGCTCTGTCTAGAAATTGAAGCACTCACTTGCGCATCAACACTTCTACTTTTCCAATATTGATCCGCAATGATATCTGATACTTGCTCAACTTCTCCTTGTACACGGACACTTTTTCCTTGTTTGCGTGACCACCACGTTAAGGCTCCTTTTTTATTTGTAAATAGCTCTAGTCCTTTTTGGGAATCAAGGTTTGTATAAAATAAAAATCCTATTTCAGTAACTTCTTTTAATAAAACAAACCTACCGTTAGGCATGCCACTATCATCTACTGAGCTAACACAAATTGCATTTGGATCTTCTGGCTCCATTTCTTTCTCTGGTCCATAATAAATGTTCCATGCTTCAAGCCATGATTTACAATTTGATATATCTTTGGTCATATCAGGAATATAGTATATTTTAATTTAAAAACTAGTGTATAGGTCTCTATTAATAAGAGTTATTAAAGTATAAAAGTAATTATGATTCAGGTACTTAAAAAAATATTCTGGCTTCAATGGAGATTTGTGAAACAGTTTTTTCAAACAGGTGTGTATCCTCCATTAATTAGAAACCGAAAACGAAACGTTTGGAAAAAAAAATAATTTATTTTTCTGAGTCTTTATCTTCAAGATTAACAACAACTTCAGTAATTCTTTGCATCTGAGATTCTATTCTTACTGAATGATCTTTCAAATCTTGACGAATTAAATAGACCAAATAAGCAACGCCTATAAGCGCTAATAAAATTAAAAATTCCATGGAATAATTATACCTTTAATTGAGTTTTGGAAAATAACTAAAAAAAACACTTTAATCAGTAAAAACCTAACTCTCACCTCTCATTTTTAGTATTTGTTGATAGGCATCATTAATATTTTGAAAATTTTCTTTGGCTTTTTTTATCAAACTGGGATCAGTAATGCCTGACGATCTAAGACTATCGGGATGATTTTTCCGCGCGAGATTTCTATAAATTTTCTTTATTTCAGAAGTTGATTGTGATTTTTTAGCACCAAGTACTTTGAATGGATCTTCTTTATTAAATTCTGGTCTTGAATTTCTAAGTCTATTAAACGTTTGCTGATCTATTCCAAAAATTTGACTAACTTTTTTTATATATCGTAATTCAGGATTTGATAAATCATGATCTGCATATCCAATTTCAAATAGTCCCAGAATAATTTGTTCTAACATCTGAGGTGATCTTCTAAATGTAGCGCTCAACTGTTCCGCATACGGCTCAAAACCTGCTGAACTTTGTGCCGCTTCATTCCAAATGGCACCAACCTCTTTCATATTTTCATTAGGAATTCTAAAAATTTTTTTAAACTTAGATATTTCATCTTTTGTCACGCGACCATCTGCTTTAGCAAGCTTTGCGCATAGAACAACAAGTCCTAATGCATAAATTCCTTGCTGTTTATTAAATGCCGCTCCAGGATTTCTAAAATTATTTTTTTTACCAAGAAAAAAAGCACCTGCAGTAAAGGCTATAGCTCCTAAAGGACCAGCTATCATGTTTCCCAGAGAAGCTGCGAGTAAATATTTCCAAACGTTCATGGTTTTTATGTTAATCTAATTCTTAGTCTTTGTAATCTCAATCTTAGATCGAATTGAATATGGATAATAATATAAAAATTGGTGCATTTTTTATGATCGTGAGTGTAACAGGATTTGCACTGATGGATCTAGCTGTCAAATGGACAACTGATGATTACAGTGTTGGATATGTTATTTTCTGGAGAATGCTCGGGGGATTAATTCCATTAATTTTTACAATACCAAGGGATCGTTGGGCGCATCTTCTAACGACTAAGAAACCTGGGCTACATTTTGTTAGAGCTTTTGCTGGGACTACAGCTTTATTCTGTGTTTATACAAGTTTACATTACTTGCCACTTGCAACAACAGTTTCACTCACATTTGCATCACCCATTTTCAGTACTTTATTATCAATCTTTATACTTGGAGAAATAGTTGGAAGCAGACGATGGACAGCAATTGCAATCGGATTTATGGGTGTATTGGTTATTGTCAATCCTACTTCGTCTGAATTTAATTATTATATGATTTACCCAATTTTATTTTGTATATTTTTTTCTGTTGTTGCTATTTCAATACGTAAATTAAGTGAAACAGAGCCTACTTATTTAATTGCACTTTATTTTACAATATTTGCAATGATCGCATCATTATTTACTATTCCATTTGGTGGATGGTATTGGTGGCCTTTATCATTATTTGATTTTGGAATGTTGGCTCTTGTTGGTATTAGTGGTGGAATTGGGAATCTTGCCTTAACTCAAGCTTATAAAAATGCCGAAGTCTCAATAGTGACACCATTAAAATATTTAAGTTTGATTTACGGTGTCATCTTTGGATATTTCATTTGGAATGAAATACCTGCTTGGAATACATACATTGGTGCATTCTTTATTATTGTTTCATCATTAATAATTCTAAGACGAGAAAAAGTTTTAAAGAAAGAAATTGTACCTGAAAAGTACGTAATTAGACGTTAGTCGTTAGACCAATTTGGATCTCTTTTTTCAAGAAAAGATGAGATGCCTTCATTGCCATCATTTAGTGTAAGATTTCTTACCATTTCAGCACTGGTAAAATCATAAGCATCTGTTAAAGGCATTTCACTTTGTCGGTAAAAACTTTTCTTACCCATAGCAATAACAGCTGCAGATTTATTACAAATATCATTGCATGATTTTGCAACAGTACTTTCTAATTCAGAACTATCAACGGCAGCATTTATCAACCCTACTTGAACAGCTCGTTCAGATGAAATTGGCTCACCACTGAGAAGCATTTCCATCATTGGTTTTCTGCCAATCGTTCTTGAAACAGCAACTTGTGGCGTATGACAAAACAGTCCTATATTTACTCCAGGTGTAGCATATTTTGAATCCAATGATCCATATGCTAAGTCACATGAAGCAACTAATTGAGCACCAGCCGCAGTTGCAATACCTCTAACTTGAGCAATAACTGGTTTACTTAGAGCCTGAACTTGTTTCATCATGGATGAACATGTTGAAAATAGTTCAATTTGTGAGTCTGTGTCATTCTTATCAAGGAATCCTTTAACTTCTTTAAGATTATGTCCTGAAGAAAATATCTTATCACTTTCAGATTTAATGATTACAACTCTGATAGAATCATCTCTATCAATAGAACTTAATTGATTCTGAATTTCTCCCATCATAGGCATGCTTAGACTATTTGCCGGAAGATCATTTAAACTCAGTGTTGCAACTGAGTCTTTGTCATTTCTTATAAGAATATCTGTCATTGTATAAAACGTATGTTAACTCTTCTGTTTCTTTTACCTTTATTTTCAATTTTTCCAATCTCTAATCCTTCAATCTCTCCAGTTGATTTCACATGAGTGCCGCCACACGCCTGTATATCTAAAATTTTATCTTCACCAATTTGAACAATTTGAACTTTATTATCAATCACAGGTGGGCTTACTGCAGCTCCTTTGGCTAAATGAGGATTATCTCTAAACTCATCTCCTGTTATTTGTTTAGTGAATACAGGAATATTATTTTTAATAATTTCTTCAATTTGTTGGTTCATTGCTTCTTTATCAAGCAAGCTTGGATCAACATCAAAATCGACTCGACTTTTTTGTGCTCCAACTGAAGCACCTGTTATCAAGGCATCAATTAAGCTACAGAGAATATGACATGATGTGTGCATTTTCATATGATCTTTTCTCAATCCCCAGTCTATTTTTAATTCGCATTCTTTTCCGACGATGTTCTGATCAATTTCACCATCAACAAGATGTATAATTTCATTTGGAGCTTTACCTTTTTGCGTATCAATAACTTTATATATTTGATCACCTAATATAATTTCTCCTTGATCACCTGGTTGTCCTCCAGACTCAGCATAAAAAATTGTTCGATCTAATTGGATTGAATTCTGGTCAATATGGGTGATGACAGCTTCACACTGTTTTAAATAGGCGTCATTATTAAATAATAATTCTGTCACACTTATAAGTAGAGATCGTATTCTTCTCTTGGAACAAAACTAGACTCGATGTGTTCTGACTCACCTTGTTTCGCCGCTGTATAAAGTTCAAGGTATTCTTTTCCAAGATATTTTTTTAATAGTTTAGATGATTGAAACCGTGCCAAAGCCTGTTCCATATTTTTCGGCATATCACTATCAGCTTCTTTATCAGCACCTTCAGTATTATCAAAATCAACTTTATTTGATGGCTCTAATTCATTAGTGAGACCATTGTGTAATCCAGCCAGTAGACATGCTAAAACAAGGTAAGGATTAGCATCTGCTGAGGCAACACGGTGTTCAATTCTTTTTGCATCATCAGAACCTGCTGGAATTCTTAATGAAACATCTCGTCGATTCCATGACCAGCTTGTATTAACAGGAACAAAATTCTTTGTTTGAATGCGTCTGTACCCATTTCTGTTTGGAATAAAGATTGGAAAACTATCATAAAATGTTGATTGAAACCCAGCTATTGCATGATGTAATTTTTTGTTCCCATATCGACTGGATGTAGCAAAAATATTTTTTTCATTATCATCATAAACAGATAAATGAAGATGCATTCCATTTCCGGTTTCTTCTAAAAATGGCTTTGCCATAAAAGTGGCTTCATACCCATGTCTTTCACTAGTTTCTTTAATAATTCTTCTTAACATCGCTGCATCATCTGCTGCTTTTAATAAATCATCTGTATGCTTGAGATTAATTTCATATTGTCCAGCAGCAAATTCACTCGAGGCTGTTGTCGCAGGAATATTTTGCATCTCACAATTCTTGTTGATGTCATCAAATAATCGACCGAAAAGATCAAGATCTGGAATCCCATAAACATGTGTCTTATTTGCTCCTCCAGCTGGTACTGGTTTTCCGTTCTCATCTCTATTTTTATCTAAAAGATAAAATTCTAATTCAAAAGCAACAACTGGCTTTAATCCTAAACTCTGAAATTGAGCCATAACCTTTTTTAAAATATTTCTAGGATCAACATCTGATGGATCCTCGATGACCCCCCAATTTTCTTGTTCTTTTCTCATTGTGATAAGAACCTGTAAAAATCGCTCATCCCAAGGAACAGGCTTGATACTCCCTTTCACAGGAACCAAAACTCCATCAGGATCACCATCTGTCCATCCTAAATTTAGAGTATTTGTAACCCCTCCTAAGACATCAAGGTAAAAAGCTGAAAATGGAAGAAGAACTCCCTCTGAAAAAATCTTATCTGCCTCTAAAACTGGAAAACGTTTACCTCTAACATAGCCACATAAATCAGTGAAAATTGCATCTACATATTGAATATTATTGTGCTGACTTAATATTTCATCAAATTCAGCTTGTGTTGCTATTTCCATTTTATGTTTCTGACTTAAGCCAGCTTGTTAACATGATTTTGAAGATGACTTAAATAAAACTTTTGATATTCAACAAGGCTTGTCTCAAGCTCTCCATACTTCCCTGGTTGATAAGCTCGACTTTCAATGCCTTTCTGGTTCATTTCACACAGTTGTGAATCTTCAGTTGACGTTTGATCCCAAAGAAAAATCATCTTATCAATATCAACATCTGCATCTTTATGAGTTACCCAATATTGCGTCACAATTGTTTTACTTTGACTAACAGGCGTGAATAAAAAAAGAATTACAAATTCATTATTGGCAACAAAGCTATTAAATGGACTGAAACCAATAGCGGTATAACCATGATCTGGACCAATTGTTTTAAAATCTCCCATCAAAGAAGAGCAAGAATAACTCCCATCCATAGTCTCCGACATGATGCCTTCAGGCAGTGGAGTGCGTTCAGCAATTCTAAAATATTTATTTGTCTCTTCACTATATTCTCCAACAAATAAACCTTTTTTTTGAGTTTCTAGTGTCCAATCTTTAATACGTTGATTAAATTCAGGAGATTCTATTCCTGATCCAACTCCTGCACCATATGAATTACAATATGCCTCACCATGAACACTTAAGTAGTCTTTATGAGTGAACTCACCACCCCAACAGTGTGCACATTCTTTAAAATTATGAATAGTTGCTAAATGAGAAGCGTTAAATACAAAATCTTTTTGAAAAGCAATCTTACCATCATTAAGGCCGTGCATTTTTATATATGGCTCTAACGGCTTTATAAATTCATCAAAAGAGTGTGGAGTCTCAGAAAAATTTACAAAGACTAAGCTTTCATAAACTTTTAAATGACTGTGATAGCCATCTATTGAAGAAGAAATAACCAAACTATTGTCTTCAAGTTTTTTTATTTCAATAAATCCATCATTAATTTGATACGTGAAAATTGCATTATCATTAAAATAAGACATATGAGTTAGGAATACCCATTGCTTTTTAAAAACTGCATCATAACTTAGATCAAACACTGCTTTGTTTGTAAAGAATAGCTGATCCATGCCCATACTTGGGTCTTGGTTTTGTATAATATCTCTAATATTTTGTTCAATCATAGTGTGAATTCAATATATTTTATTAATTAATAAATTAAAATAAAATAATCATATGAGTAATTTAGACCTCGATATTTGTTATTTATCGGCTTCGGAAGCCCTAGAAAAATTTAAAAACAAATCATTATCTCCCGTTGAACTTTTAACAGAAACAATAAAAAGAATTGAAGACGTAAATCCAAAAATAAATGCCTTTAATTTTTTTCGTTTTGAAGACGCATTAGAAGAAGCTAAAAATTCAGAATCTAAGTATTCAAAAGGTGAAGTCTCATTGCCTTTGGAAGGAATTCCTCTAGCAATCAAAGATGAGGTCAACATAACAGGGCAGCCTAATAAGAATGGAAGTCTAATATTTAAAGACGTAATAGCAGAAAGTACAGATGTAGATGTTGAGTCATTAGTAAACTCTGGCGCTATACTTCATGCACGGACAACAAACCCTGAATTTTCACTAACATCTTTTTGTCATTCTAAAGTAAATGGAGTTACAAGAAATCCCTGGGACTTAGAGATGACACCTGGCGGTTCTAGTGGAGGAAGCGCTGCTGCTTTAGCAGCCGGATGTACAACTCTCGCAACTGGAAGTGATATTGGTGGATCAATTCGAATTCCTGCAGGGTCTTGTGGAGTTGTTGGATACAAACCTCCATATGGAAGAAATCCAATGGGATATCCTTATAATCATGATCCATATTGTGTTGTAGGGCCTCTTTCAAGAACAGTTCCTGACTGCGCCATTATGCAAAATGTAATGTGTGGTCCTAATGAAAAAGACATTGCATCTCTAAGACCTAAAAAAATTCTTCCAACAAAATATGAAAATATAAAAGATTGGAAAATTGCTTACTCTCTTGATCTTGGTTTTTTTGAAGTTGATAGTGAAGTTGAAAAAAACACATTAGAAGCTCTCAAGAAATTTGAAGCACTAGGTGCTTCCATAACTGAAGTAAAATTAAATTGGAAACAAGATGAGGTTAACTCTGTTTGTTTTAGTCATTATGCAAATTCATTTTATGGATTAATTTCTAAACTTTCAGATTCTGAAAAAAAACAACTTACAAATTATGCTCAAATGTTTGCAGAGGTTCCAGAGATGCATTTCAATGCAATACAAAATAATAAAAAGATTTATCATGAGAAAATTGGTGCTTATGTAGGATATGATGTAGTCGAGAGCGCTGAAATAACTGGTAAAATGTATTCAGAGCTTGGCCCAATATTGGACAGCTATGATTTATTTATATGTCCCACAAACGCTTTACCTGCAATTAAGGCCGATATTGATATTGTAAGTGATGATGTCACTATTAATAATAAAGTCCAACAGTGTGCAGATTTTTCTTGGGTTATGTCTCATCCATTTAATATGTTAGGAAAATTACCAGTCCTATCTGTTCCATCGGGTTTCAGTTCAAGCAACGTTCCTACGGGGATCCAAATTATTGCTCGGTCTTATTCTGATGAACTAGTGTTTCAAGGTGGATATAACTACGAAATGTTAGATCCATGGCTAAATTCCAGCAAAAATCGACCCTCTATGGGTCTTTAATATATTGACCAACACACCCATACGTGTACAATTTTTCTAGTTTAATAAGAAAAAAAAGGATTAATAAATATGCCAAAATACTATGAAACTAAAAGCTTCTTAGTAAAAGCTCTAAGTGTGGCGATCATGACGGTTTTTATGACTATGTCATTTACCACATCAAAAGTTTTTGCTGATGAGCCTGGAAGTGTTTTTCTATGGGGCGGATATGACGATGATGGATTATTCGGATCATACGCAGAAGAGCATGGTTCACCTGAATATTCAACATTTGGTGATGCTGAAGAAGGATTACAAAAATTAAAAGCTGGTTTTGAAGTAGATTTAGCTTGGCCATGCCAAGGTGAAATTGCTCGATGGGTTAGAGCTGGAGTACTTCAACCGCTAGACACATCTCGTATTGATAACTGGGATGATATGTTCCCTGAAGTCAGAGACTTACCAAGTGGAATTGTTGATGGTCAGAATTATTTTGCACCAATCGATTGGGGTGATACGACTTTATTCTATATGCCTGATCGAGTTACATGGATGAACGCAGACAATGAAAGTTTTTCTCTAATGGAAGACCCAAGAGTTAAAGGTAAAGTAGGTATACTTGACTCAGCTGCAGACTCATTATTCTTGATGATGCATCACTTAGGAATTGATATCAGAGAAAAAGATCAATTAACTAAAGCCGCTATTGATCAAAGTATCGATAAGTTTCGTGAAATGAGAGACAACGGCCAAATCCGTGCTTTCTTTGGAGATACTTCTTCAATGGTAGAAGCATTGGGTAACGAAGAAATAGATGTTGCTCTTGGTTGGAATGAAATTGCTTGGAATGCTGGAGCAAAAATGATGCAACCTGCTAATGGAACAATGACATGGGCTTGTGGCCTAGCAATTGTTAAAGGTGCAGATCTTGATAAGGCATACGCAATGATTAATGGAGCTACTAGTGCTGAAACTTCTGCTTACTTACTAAGTGAGTGGGGTTATGGACACTCTAATAAAGCTGGCTTTAGCACATTAACTGCTGACGAATTAGCTGAGCGTGGTGTCGCAGCAAATCCTGCAACACACCTTTCAAATGGAATGTTCTCAGTAATGCCTTCAGACGAAGTAACTGACTACATGGAAGCTCAATGGGCTGAAATGGTAGCTGGAGGTTGATAAGCAACTAAGCTTAACTAAATTAAATAGCCTGTCTTCTTTTAGATGACAGGCTATTTTTTATTCAAAATAGAAATATCCTCTAAACTAATACTTATGAAACATTGATTGTCAGCAAAAGACTGATTATCAAAATGCTGAGATGAAACAGTAATTACTTTATCTATACCTTGGACTTCAACATAAAACCTGGTCATTTCTCCAAGATATGATGTCTGACGAATTTTTGCCTCAAGACAAATATCCCAATCTGATTTTACTTTAGAAATCATCATTGATTCAGGTCGAACACTACAAACAACATCTGATGAATTTTCTGCAATATTCAAATTATTTTTTATTTTAAATTCCCCTAATCCTTCTATTGAAGCATTGATAAACTCTCCTTCACTGGATTTTGTCATTGCTTTAAGAAAATTTGTCTCACCAATAAAATCACTAACAAATATATTTTCTGGGTTCTTGTATAATTCATTGGGTGCTGATAGTTGTTGAATTTTTCCATTATTCATCACTGCCACTCTATCTGACATACTGATAGCTTCTTGCTGATCATGGGTAACAAACACAAAGGTAATTCCAATATTTTTTTGCAGAGTTCTTAATTCTAGCTGCATTTCATCTCTTAATTTTTTATCCAAAGCACCAAGTGGCTCATCTAATAAGAGTACTTTTGGTTGTCTTACTAAAGCTCTTGCAAGCGCGACACGCTGTCTTTGACCTCCAGATAATTGATTACTAAATCTTTCTTCGTATCCCTCGAGCTTTACTAAAGTTAGAACATCTTTTACTCTTTTATTTATTTCATCATTGCTTAAACCAAGTTTTCTAAGTCCGAATTGAATATTTTTTTCTACATTTAGATGAGGAAAAATAGCATAGTTTTGAAAAACCATATTTGTAGGTCTCTTATCTGGTGACAATTCAGTAATATCAATCCCATCAATTAATAAATTACCAGAAGTTGGATATTCAAATCCTGCCAAGAGTCTCAATAAAGTTGTTTTACCACAACCAGATGGTCCTAATAGTGAAAAGAATTCACCTTCTTTTATTTCAAATGAAACATCATCTACTGCTTTTACATCAGCAAAATGTTTTGAAATATTATTAATTTGTATAAATGAGTTATTCATAATTTCTTATAAGTTTATACCGAT
>Ga0209036_1000414_pt1 | contig 18547 bp, 19 predicted proteins | sample MarorgKNORR_S2LV_3_FD_188222 | JGI IMG/M metagenome (GOLD analysis project Ga0209036, IMG submission 188222) | Marine microbial communities from the Southern Atlantic Ocean, analyzing organic carbon cycling - DCM_A/KNORR_S2/LV (SPAdes) (version 2) | ecosystem: Environmental > Aquatic > Marine >... | reverse complement strand
TATTTAAAAATTACACTATAATTTTATCTCTTCAACTCTCTCAATTATTTTATCATGTAGACCCTCACATGTGCCTATAATTGATTTTTTTGATATATTTTTAAGATTATATATTAATTGATTCCCTTTGTGATCTGTAACTTTTCCACCAGATTCAGTAATTAATAAATCACCAGCAGCAATGTCCCAATCTGATTTAGTGTTTAATGCCATCATTGAGTCAAATTGACCACTTGAAACAAGAGCCATTCGGTATGCTATAGAATTTTTATTATCAATAAACATTTTTGGCCAAGGTCTTTTCCAAGCAGGGTGTGAAAACATTGGTTTGAATGCACACATTTTTGAGTTCTCAAGTTTTGATGTTTTTGTTGTTCTAATTTTTTTTGAATTTAACCATGAGCCTTTATTTTTTTCAGCCTCAAATAATTCTTCATTTATTGGGTTATATATAACAGCTGAAATTGGTCTTCCATATTTTACTAAAGCAATTGCAATACAAAAATCTTTTTTACCAGTAAGAAAAGATTTAGTACCATCTATAGGGTCCACTATTAGTGTTTTATCATAATCCAATCTAGAGTAATCATCTTTATTTTCTTCAGACAGCCAGCCGGTATTTGGTATTTTCTTTTTTAATTCTACCTGAAGGAAATTATCAATTTCGATATCAGCTTCTGATACATCTGTGCCGTCTTCTTTTTTCCATACATTGGGTTTATTATTGAACCATTTAAGAGCAATTTTACCTCCTTCAATAATTGTTTCCTTAATTACATTATGTTCTTTAGAGAAATTTAGATGAGCTGTATTCATTTTAAATAAATTTAGTGATTAGTATTTGAGAAAACATGTTTATAAACTTTCTTCATCAAGCTTGGCAAGTTCAGGTCAGAAATATCATTTTCTTTTTTCCAAATACCTTCTAACTTTTTTTCATTAACATCTCTACATATATAAATTTTTAATGATAATTGAAAATGAGAAAAAGTATGCAATACATTGCCAGTGACTGGCTTCCAATTTCCTTTAATAGGAAATAATATTTCTTTTTTAGTTTTTTTATTTTTAGTAATCCAATCAGAAGATGGAAATTCTAACATACCAGGCAATAACCCCGTCAAGGGTCTTCTACGAAGAAAAACTCTATTCTGATTTGATACAATCCAAAACAAATAAGCTTCTCTAATTTTTATTGGTTTTCTTGTTTTTTTAATTGGTATCAAATTTACTAAGTTGTTTTTGTAAGAATAACAAAATTTTTTAATAGGACATAAATTGCACTTAGGATTATTTGGTTTACAAATTGCTGAACCCAAATCCATCATTGCCTGAACATAGTCTCCGCTTCTACTATCTGGACATAGTTCTTCAGAAATTTTTATCAATTCTTTTTTAACCTTATCCTTTGGTTTTTTGATTCCTTGTATTCTTAGAATTATTCTTTCTATATTAGAGTCAATTACCGAAGCTTTTTTATCGTAAGCAATTGTTAATATTGCGCCTGCAGTATATGGACCAATTCCAGGTAATTTTATTAACTCTTCATAATTATCAGGTATTTTGTCGTTATATTCTTTGTTGACTATTTTTGCAGTTTTATGAATATTTTTTGCTCTTGAGTAATAGCCCAATCCTGACCATGCATCCATTATATCTTCGATATTACTTTCAGAAAGTTTTTTAATTGTTGGCCATTTTGAAATGAATTTATGAAAGTATGGGATCACAGCCTCAACAGTAGTTTGCTGTAACATGATCTCTGATATCCATGTTTGGTATGGATTTAAATCGTTTTTTGATTTTCTCCAGGGTAAATCCCTTTTGTTTTTATCATACCAAATTAAGATTTTTTTTGATAAATTATCTTTTATTGAAACTTTCATAATTTGTGAGACTCAAATAACTAAAAAAACAAATGATAAAAATTTTTTTCCAACTAAGCAACTCAGTTGGTACATTTCTAAAATTTCTAAACCTTTTTTCAATAAGCAAGGTTTTGTAAAAAGTTATATAATTGATAACTGGAAAGAAATCGTTGGAGAAGAGTATTATAAAAACTCTATACCTGAAAAATTAAGAATTCAAAAAGGTGGTGGAGTTTTAACTATTGCTACAGATGGAGCGACATCTACAGAAATGGAATATATCAAAACTGATATTATACAAAAAATTAATGATTATTATGGGTATCGAGCAGTTAATAGAATTAGATTTCGAAACTCTTTTATCCAAGATGAAATAAAAGAGAAAAAGTCAAAAAAAGAAAATACTAAAAATTTAAATACAAAAAATGAAAGGGTTGATGCTTTTCTTGATAAAGTTGAAGAAAGTGAATTGAAAGAAGCAATTAACTCTTTAGGTAAAATTATAATTGGTAAAAATAACAAATAATATTAAGTGAGGTAATTATGGGTAAAAAAAATATAATTCTTGTGGTTGGTTTTGTTGTATTAGGTTTGATTCTTGCAATCTTTTTCCTCTCGCCAAATCAGCAATCATCAAATTTGACTGATAATATTAACGCATCAAGAGATTTATCTTCAAATATAAGTTTTTCCACTGGCGTTTCTGCAAATCTTGAAGGAGATCATATTTTAGGTTCAGATGAATCTGAGAACATTATTGTTGAGTATGCCAGTCTTACATGCCCACATTGTGCTACTTTCCATGGAGACGTTTTCCCTAGAATAAAATCAGAATTAGTAGACACCGGAAAAGTCAAATATATTTTTAGAGATTATCCTATAGACCCCCTTGCAATGGCCGGCTCAATGATAGCTCATTGCTCAGGGGATGCTATGTATTTTGGTGTAATTGATGTTCTTTTAAAAACACAGGAAGAATGGTTGTTTGATAATGAGAATCCCTATAATGGATTATTAAAGGTTGCACGTTTAGCTGGCTTATCTGAAGAAGATGTTAAATTGTGTCTTAGTAATACTGAGTTGTTTAATATGATTGAAGGAAATCAAAGGTTAGCATCATCAAGGTTCGGAGTTAATAGTACGCCTGCAGTTTTTGTTAATAACAAAAAAATATCATCACTAGATTTTGACACCATATTGACTGAGCTTGGTATTTCTAAGGATTAAATTAATATAGGGAGTAAGTGTTGGATTTTAGCAAATTAAGGTTATCAAGTTTTAAATCTTTTGTTGAACCAATAGAAATAGATATAAAAGATGGGTTGACTGGAGTAGTTGGTCCAAATGGTTGCGGTAAATCAAATTTGGTTGAAGCGATTAGGTGGGTTATGGGCGAAGCTTCCTATAAATCCATGCGAGCATCAAGTATGGAAGGCGTTATTTTCCAAGGAACTCAAAATAGACCTTCAAGAAACTCAGCTGAAGTATCTTTAGTATTAAATAATAAAGACCGTGATGCTCCTCTTATGTGTAATGATACTGATATAATTGAAGTTACAAGGAGAATAGAAAGGGAAGCAGGCTCTGTTTATAAATTAAATGGTAATGATACAAGGGCAAGAGACATACAAATGCTTTTTGCTGATGCTTCAACTGGCGCAAGATCGCCATCTTTAGTAAGACAGGGTCAAATTCAAGAATTAATTGATCAAAAACCAAACGAAAGAAGAAGAATTCTAGAAGATGCTGCAGGTATTTCTGGTCTTCATGTTAGAAGACACGAGGCTGAGCTAAGAATTAAATCTGCTGAAACAAATATTGATAGGCTTGATGATATATTAAAAGAATTAGCATCTCAGGTAAGATCTCTTAATAAACAATCAAGGGAAGCAAGCAGATATAAAAATTTATCACAAAAAATTCGAGAAACAGAAATCCTACTTCTTGCAAAAAAATACAAAACAATTGAACTAGAATGTAAAGAAAACGAAGATAACCTCCATTCTCTTAATGTTGAACATCAAAATATAGTTAGGAGTGTAAGTAATAAAAAAACAGAAGAATTAAATATTCAAGAATCATTACCTGAGTTAAAAAAAGGATCGAATGATTCCTCTGCAATCCTTCAAAGGTTAATTATTGAGATGGAAAGATTTGATAATGATCAAATACAGTCTGATAGAAGAAAGCAAGAATTAGATGACTTGATTTCAACTACCAATCTTCAATTAAAAAGAGAAATTCAGATTTTAGAGGATATAAACAATAATGTTATAGGTAACGATAAAGATACAAATACTAACGAAGATGAAATAAAGCTTAAAATAAATAAAAAAGAAACTTTAATTATAGATTTAGATAAAGAAATAAATGATCTTACAAAACTTAATGCTGAAAAAGATGCTTTAGAAGGAATAATTGGAGATAATGTTGATGCAACTAATTCTCTTATAGAGAATCTTGATGTTAAACCTGGCTTTGAAAAAGCATTAGATGCCTTACTTGGTGATGAATTATACCACTCTTTGGATACTAAAAATGATATACATTGGAAAAAACTATCGATTAAAGAAAGATCTCAAAATCTTCCATCAGGATGTAAACCGCTTTCAGAATTTGTTCATGGTTCAGATGTTTTAAACGAAAGACTTAACCAAACTGGTTTGGTAAATAAATCAGATGGTGAAGCGCTTTCCTCCAAACTAACATATGGACAAAGAATAGTATCAAAAGAAGGTGACTTATGGAGATGGGACGGTTTGGTCGTAGCTGCTGGTGCACCAGGATCTGCAGCTGAAAGATTAGGGCAAAGAAATCGTTTGATTGAAATATATGAAGAAATAAAAGAATTTGAAAATAATTCTGGAAATATCGATTCTTTAAGAAAAAAATTAAAAGATGCTCATAAAGATTTATCTGATTTGAGGTTAAATTTTGAAAAAATTCAACTTAATAAAAAAAATGTTTCTGATTTAAATAAAAGAAAAGATATAGCAGCTGAACAAATTACTATTCTAGAAAATAGAATTGAGAAGTTTGAAGAAGAAAATATAAACCTTGAAGAAAAACCTGAAGATATTGATACAAAAAAAATAGACTTGAGTGAGAAAATTTCAGCAGCAAGAAAAAAATCTAACGAAGATAATGACAAATTAGCTGAATTAGAAAATAACTTAAGAGATGCAGTCCTTAAAATTAGAGAATTATCTGATCAAGAGTCACATCTAAGAGAGAATAAGGGTAGAGTTGAGGTAACGCTTGAATCAAATAAAACTCGATTATCAGAAATCATTAACTTAATTGAAAAAGAACATAAAAAAGAGACTTCAGAATTTATGGAAGAAGTAGATGTTTCATTGGATAATGAAGATGAAGATGAAGATGAAATGCAAATGACTATAGATAGATTAAAAAGAGAAAGAGATGATCTTGGGGGTGTAAATTTAAAAGCTGAGGAGGAAGCAGAGGAAATAAAAGAGAGAATTAATGAAATTAAGATCGAAAGAGATGATCTAGTTGAGGCAATTAAGAAGCTTAGAACTGGAATTAACGACTTAAATAGAGAAGGAAGAGAAAGAATGCAACGAGCCTTCTTAGAAGTGAATGAACAATTTCAAAATGTATTTAAGAAATTTTTTGGCGGTGGAAATGCCGAATTAAAGTTTATAGATTCTGATGATCCTCTTGAGGCAGGGCTAGAAGTTTTTGCTCAATTACCAGGTAAGAAATTAATAGAAATGTCATCCTTATCAGGTGGAGAAAAAGGTTTGGTCTCATTGTCTTTAATTTTTGCTGTATTCTTAACAAATCCATCACCAATTTGTGTTCTTGATGAGGTTGACGCAGCTCTAGATGATAGTAATGTTGAAAAATTTTGTGATTTAATTGAGGAAATTGCTTCAAATGTAAAAACAAGATTTCTTGTAATTACACATCATCCTTTAACTATGGCAAGAATGGATAGGCTTTATGGTATAACAATGCAAGAAAAGGGAGTAAGTCAATTAGTTTCAGTCGACCTTAATGTTGCTGAGAAAATCAGAAATATTGCTTAATTAATTTAAATAATTCAATTATTACAATAACTTATGTATAAATATATATAGTTGACACTAGCTTCTTATATTAGTAATTTCTGTATGGAAGCTATCATAAAAAGGGAATTCTCAAGTAAACTTTGACTCAAGATTCACAAGAAGATAAAGAAAAAGAAATGCAAAATATTATTGAAGATAAAGATGGAATTTCTGAAAAAATTGGTGAATTTCAAAAAAAATACAATCAAAAATCTTTTAATGAAAACGATAATGCTAAATCATCTGCTTTTGGTCTTGCAATGAGAATAACAACTGATTTAATGTCTGGAGTTATAATAGGCGGTATTATGGGTTGGTCTTTTGATAAGTTATTCGGAACCTCTCCATGGCTTTTGATAGTATTTTTTATTTTGGGTGTTGCTGCTGGGATATCAAATGTTATTCGAACAGCAAATAAAATGAATAAGTTAGGATAGTAATGGCGTCTTCAGATCATACTGGCGATCATCATGGATCTGGCTCTTTTCCAGCTGATCCTATGCATCAGTTTGAAATTAAAAGATTATTAGATATCAATATTGCAGGGTTCGATATCTCCTTTACAAATTCGGCTTTATTTATGCTGATTGCAGTATTTATTATAAGTTTTACAACTATTATTTCTGTTCGAAAAAATTCAATAATTCCCTCAAGAATGCAGTCAATTGTTGAATTATCTTACGAATTTGTTGCAGATATGGTTAGGCAAAATGTTGGTTCTCAAGGAAAGAACTATTTCCCCTTTATTTTTACTTTATTTATGTTCGTGCTCTTTTTGAATATGCTTGGAATGATACCATATGGTTTTACTGTTACTAGTCATATAGCCGTTACATTTGCTTTAGCAATGTTAATATTTATAGGCGTTACTATTATAGGGTTTATTAAACATGGTTTAGGGTTTTTTGGTTTCTTTGTACCTAAAGGCGTGCCAATTTTTATGCTTCCATTATTAGTTGTGATTGAGGTAATTTCGTATTTTACAAGACCGATTAGCCTATCTGTGAGATTATTTGCCAATATGATGGCAGGCCACACTATGTTAAAAGTATTTTCTGGATTTGTTATTTTGATGGGTTTTTTAGGTGGCTGGCTTCCCCTAGCCGTCATGGTAGCATTCACAGGTTTAGAAATTTTAATTGCATTTTTACAAGCGTATGTTTTTGCTATATTAACATGTATCTATCTTAACGATGCATTACATATGCACTAATTTATTTTATTAAAAGGAGATAAAAAAATGGAACCAGAAGCAGCAAAATTAATTGGAGCAGGTATAGCCTGTATAGCTCTAGCCGGTGCAGGAATTGGGATTGGAACAATTTTTGGTAACTATCTTGCAGGAGCCTTAAGAAATCCAAGTGCAGCACAATCACAATTTCCAAATTTGTTATTAGGTTTTGCATTAGCAGAAGCTACTGGACTTTTTGGCCTTGTTGTTGCGCTTATTCTATTGTTTGTTCTTTAAACGATTGATAAGTAATGCCTCAGCTTGATTTTTCAACTTTTTTGCCACAAATTTTCTGGCTTTTTATAAGCCTTTCTTTTTTGTACATTGTTTTGTCACGATATGCTCTTCCAAGAGTTTCCGATGTTATTGAGGAAAGGAAAGATATCATTGCGCAGGATATTGACTCTGCAAAAGAATATTCTGAAGAATCTGAAAAAGCTATTGAAGAGTTAAATTTAAAGTTATCTGAGGCTAAAACAAGTTCACAAAATTTAATCAACAAATCAATTCAGGATATTAAAGAAGATAGTGAAATAAAAAAAAGCAGCTTAATAAAGGAAATAAATAATGAAATTTCAGAAGCTGAGGGTGAGATTAAAGAAAAAAAAGAAACTGCTCTCGCTGAAATATCATCAATATCTGAAAGCTTAGCTATTGAAATGCTTGAAAGTTTGTCTGTTGGTGAAATTGATAAAGGAAAAATAGCTGCTTTATCTAAAACGGATAATTAGGTGTAATTCGAATGTTTGATTCAAGTTTTTTTGTAGCTATTTCATTTTTAATTTTTGTTGTTTTGGTAATCTATATGGGTTTACCAAGAATGATTATATCTGCTCTTGATAAAAGGTCTGAGGATATTCAGGAAGAATTAGATGAGGCAAGAAATCTGAGGGAAGAAGCGCAAAAGATTCTAGCTAAAGAAAAAAAGAATTTAGACAAAGCCGAGGAAGAATCTAAAAACCTAATAGAGAAAGCCAAACAGCAAGTTGATGAATTGACTAAAAAAGCTGAAGAAACCCTTAAAGAGGATATTGAAAGAAAGAAAAAAATAGCAGAATTGAAAATTGAACAAGCTGAAACTGAAGCCTTAAATGATGTTAAAGCCAGAGTCGCAAATCTTTCATTCGAAATAACAAAGAATTATTTAAGTAAAAATTTAGACAAAAAGGTTTCAAGGTCGATACTTGATGACAGTATTTCAGAAATTAAAAAAAATCTTTAATACTTATTCTTCTAATCTATCAATTATTTCTATTAAGTTACAAGGTTTATGCCTGATGTCTAATTGATTTATTAAAATCTCATCCCATGCGTCTTTTACAGCCCCTGGAGAGCCAGGAAGGCAAAAAACGTAAGTATTATCAATTATTCCTGCAGTTGCACGAGATTGAATAGTTGATGTTTTAATTTTTTGAAATGATATCAGATGAAAAATAGTTGAAAACCCATCTATTTTTTTATCAAATAAATTTTCTAATGCTTCTGGTGTAACATCTCTCCCTGTTAGCCCTGTACCCCCACTTGTAATTATCACATTTGTATTTTTATTCTTTGACCACTCTATAATCTTGCTTTCTATTAATTCTTTATCATCTTTTAAGATCTCATAATCGTTAAGATTATGGCCGCTTTGCTTGATTTTATTTATTAATAAATTACCAGATATGTCAGTATCTTTTGTCCTACTATCAGAAACTATTAGAACCGATATATTTACTGGAAAAAACTCTAGCGATTCTTCTAACTTTTCTTTGATCTTTTTTTCTTCTTCATTAGTAGTTTTTATAATAATCAATATTAATGTCGTTGCCATTATTGCTGCGAACAAAACCCAGCTATAGGACAAAACTAAATCACTCATTTTAAGTATAACTTTCTTGAATTCTTATTATTTAATTAAATTAGTTTTATTCTTTATATTGTATTTTTCTATTAAGCAATAATATATCTTTCATCACCAATGATTTGTTGGTTGGTCTTCTTAATAAATAAGCAGGATGAAAGATTGGTAGAGCTGGAATTTCTAATTTTTTGTCCTTATAGCTATGCCATTCTCCCCTCAATTTTGTAATACCAAGGTCTTTATCTAAAATTGATTTTGCTGCGATTGAGCCAACAAGAACTAAAATATCAGGCTTTATAATTTCTATATGCCTTTTTACAAATGGTAAACACTGTTTAATTTCTTTTGTAGTTGGATTCCTATTACCTGGAGGTCTCCAAGGTATTATATTAATTATGTAACAATTTTTTCTAGTTATGTTAATAAATTCCAAAATCTTATCTAGCAACTTACCTGATTTTCCTACAAATGGCTTACCTTCTATATCTTCTTGATTACCGGGAGCTTCTCCAATTAGCATTATTTTTGATTTACTATTGCCATCACTAAATACAGTTGATCTTGATGTATTTTTAAGTTCGCACTTATCATAATTTTCAACATAAGATTTTAGTTCTTCTAAACTTTTTATTTCTGATAAATCATTGTTATCATTAGTAAATCTATTTTCCTCTAAATCAGTTTTATTAAAATCTTCATTTATATTGGACTTTATTGTTTCTGTTACACCTAACTCATTCTGGAATTTAAGATCATCTATATTTTTTTCAAAACTTTTTATCATCTTTTAGTGAATCTCTATATAGAATATTAACTGATAATATTAACTGCGACAATAATGTTAAGGGTTTAAAATTTGAAAAAAAGTATTATCTATAGATTATAAGGTAGCAAATGAGCAATAAACCAGTTAATGAACTTAATGAGCAACAGGGTCAGGTTCTAGATTCTTCAAATAGAGAATCTATGGAATATGATGTTTTAATTGTTGGGGCCGGGCCCGCAGGTTTATCTGCGGCAATACAAATAAAGCAATTATCTCAAAAAAGTAACTTAGATATTTCTGTCTGCGTACTTGAGAAAGCCAGTGAGATTGGTGCTCACATATTATCTGGCGCTGTTATTGAAACTAGCGCTCTTGATAAACTTTTACCTAATTGGAAAGAACTGGATAGCCCAATTAAAACAAAGGTTAAAAAGGATAAACTTTCATACTTAGGTAAGGATTGGTCAATAAATTTTCCTCAATTTTTACTTCCCCCTATGATGAAAAACCATGGAAATTATATTGTAAGCCTGGGAAATGTTTGTAAATGGTTAAGCGAGGTTGCAGAAAATTTAGGTGTTGAAATCTACCCTGGTTTTAGTGCTGCTGAAGTTCTTATTGATGACAATGGGAAAGTTTATGGTGTTGCTACAGGCGATATGGGTGTTTCCAGAGATGGTTCGGCTAAAGACTCTTGGGAATCAGGAATGGAGCTTCATGCAAAATATACTCTTTTCTCAGAAGGAGCCAGAGGATCTCTTTCTAAATTCTTAATTGATAATTTTAATCTTTCTGAAGATAGGGATCATCAAAAATACGCAATTGGAATTAAAGAATTGTGGGAGATAAAAGATGAGAACCACCAAGAAGGTTTAGTTGAACATTCAATGGGTTGGCCTTTAAGTGATGGAACTGGGGGAGGTTCATTTCTTTATCATTTTGGACAAAATCAAGTTTCAATAGGTTATGTTGTTCACCTTAATTATACTAATCCTTATGTTTCTCCATTTGATGAATTTCAACAATATAAGACACATCCTTCAGTTAAAAAAGTTTTGGAGGGTGGAAAAAGAATATCATATGGAGCAAGAGCAATAACTGCAGGAGGTTATCAATCAGTACCAAAATTATTTTTTCCAGGGGGTGCTTTAATAGGTTGTTCTGCAGGATTTTTAAATTATCCAAAAATAAAAGGAACCCATAACGCTATGGAGTCAGGTATTCTTGTTGCTGAATCTATTGTTGAAAACTTTGTTAATGGAAATCAAACTGATGATCTATCAAATTATCAGGAAAAATATGAAAAAAGCAAAATAGCAAAAGAATTAAAGAAGGTTCGTAATGTTAAACCATTTCAATCCAGGTATGGAGTTATTTTAGGCACTATTTTAAGTGGTTTAGATATGTGGTTAAATACCTTCGGAATTACTTTACCATTCACATTAGGTCATATTAAACCTGATTATAAAACATTACGAAAAGCATCTGAGTGTAAGGAAATAATATATCCAAAACCTGATGGGGAGTTTTCTTTTGATAAATTATCTTCAGTCTTTCTTTCAAGCACTAATCATGAAGAGGATCAACCAGCTCATTTAACATTAAAAGATAGCAATATACCTATTAAAGTGAATCTAGTTGAATACGATGAGCCTGCACAAAGATACTGTCCTGCAGGAGTTTATGAGGTTCTCTCAGCTGATGAGAATAGTGAGCCAGTTTTTCAGATTAATGCGCAGAATTGTGTGCATTGTAAAACTTGCGATATAAAAGATCCCTCACAAAATATTAATTGGGTTGTACCACAAGGTGGAGAAGGTCCTCTATATGGTGGTATGTAATTATTGATGCAAGTCATTGAAAAAGCCTATGCTAAAGTTAATATTTCTTTAAATTTAACAGGTCAAAAAGAGCATAATCTTCATTATCTCGTTAGCATGATTTGTTTTAGTGATTTCTATGATACAATAGTAATAGAAGATTCTAACGAATTTAAATATGTTATTAATGATGATGTTAAATTTAATAAGCCAGACCTCATTCTGAAGACAATAGAATTTTTATCAAAAGAAATTGGTAAAGATTTACCTCCATTTAAAATTACTTTGAACAAGCAAATACCTATTGGAGCCGGTCTTGGCGGCGGTTCTGCTAATGCTGCAGCTACTTTAAGAGCAATTGATAAATTTTTTAATCTCAACCTTACTTATGACCAGAAAGTATTAATTGGTAATAAAATTGGATCTGATGTACCTAGTTGTATTGTATCAAAACCTCTAATTTTATCAGGATATGGAGATCAAATTCGTCTATTAGAAGGATTAAATGATAAAGATATTATTATAATTTATCCTAATATTAGCGTAAGTACAAAAGAAGTATTTGATAATGTAGATGTTAATCTAATTGAAAAAAAAGACAGCCAAAAACTTGAAAAACAAATAGAAGATAATATTAGTTTTTATAACGATGGTACTAATTTTGATAAGTTATTTTCTAATGATTTACAAAGTTTAGTTCTTAAAAAATACCCTGCTATTAAAGATGTTATAGGTTGCCTTACAAAGGCAGGTTCTTCTTTCGTATCTATGACAGGATCTGGTTCAGCATTTTTTGGATTTTTTGAAGAGTCCTCAATAAATCATGCTTATAAAAAAATTAATGATTTGAACAAGGATTGGGTGATTATTAAATGTAAATTAATGGGATCTAATAATAGAGAAATCAACAAGCTTCATTAGTGCAGCTTTAAACTCTGTTTCTGGAAATATTGCAAGTGCGTCTTTAGCAACTCTTCCATGTTGCTTTGCTTTAGATAATGTATCATTAATTGTGTTATATTGATTTATTATTTTTATTGCTTTCTTCAAAAGATCCTTATTTCTAATTTTATTATTAAATGAGTTTTCTAAGAATTCTCTTTCGGAGACATTACCTCTTCTATATGCAAGAATGATAGGAAGAGTAACTTTACCTTCGAAAAAATCATCACCAATATTTTTACCTAAGATTTTTTCGTCACCACTATAGTCTAATGCGTCATCTTTTAATTGAAAAGCAATACCCAGATTCTTACCGAATGAAATTAGGGCATTAATTTCCTCTTCTTTTGACTCTGCAATAAGTGCGCTAACTACACAAGCAGTTGAAAATAATTCTGCTGTTTTCGCTTCAATTATATGCATGTACTGATCTTCAGTAGTTTTAATATTATCTGACGCAATAAGTTGCATAACTTCACCTTCAGCTATCTTTGCTGATGCATTTGATAAATTTTTTAAACATTCTAATGATTTAGTTTCAACCATGAGTTGAAAGGCTTTACCTAGAAGAAAATCACCAACCAGAATACTGGATTTATTATCCCAAACAATATGAGATGCTGATTTCCCTCTTCTAAAATCACTATCATCTACAACATCATCATGTAAAAGAGTAGCAGTGTGCATTAATTCAACTGCCGCCGCTAATTTAATATGCATATCACCCTTGTATTGACATATTTTAGAAGTTGTTAGTGTAAGAATAGGCCTTAATCGTTTACCACCAAGCTCTATAATATGGTTTGATACATCAGGAATCCTATCGACCTGACTTATAACTTGTTCATTTATTAAATTATTCACTCTAACGAAATCGTTTTCAATTAATGATAATAGTTTTTGAATAGGCTCTTCGTCTTTATATTTGTTTTTTACTAATTTAATTACATTTCCCATATTTTCTTATATTTTAGAATTTATCTATGATCAAAGAAAATTCTAAAAATAAATTTCTTGGCGGTAAACTTACTATTCTTCAGCAAAGAGAGGGGTTTAGAGCAGGGCATGACTCTGTTTTATTAGCCTCTTCAATTCCAGCTAAAAAAGGAGATAAATGTTTGGAATTAGGTATAGGTGCTGGAGTTGTTTCTTTATGTTTAATGAAAAGAGTTCCTGGCTTATCTGTAATAGGAATTGATAATGATAGAGATATTATAAAGCTCTTAAAAGAAAACATCTCCTTGAATGGATTTGACGATCATATTTCAGTTATTAAAGGGGACCTTAATGATGGAAGCAATAAATTTAAAAATTTAAAAAGACATAGCTTTGATCATATTTTTTCTAATCCGCCTTTTTATGAGAAAGGGGAGATTGTTTTACCTAAAAATATAAACAAGAGAAATGCATATTATGGTGAAAAAGATTTTATTAATAACTGGATTAAATTATCTCTTACTTTTGTTAAGAGTAAGGGCTCGATAACATTTATAAACCATATGAAAAATTTTCCTGATATTTTATCGCTTTTTAAGAATTCGATGGGTGATGTGACGGTTATTCCAATTTTTACAAATGTTGAAAAACCTGCAACTCGCTTTTTAATAAGTGGCGTTAGAGATTCAAAAAAACCACTTAAATTGAAAAGAGGATTAATTTTAAACACTAGAAATGGTAAAACTCCAAAAAAAATTGAGAATATTTTGAGACATGGTAAGCCATTATAATCAATGACTTTATTACTATTTTTTAAGACAGAATTACTATAATAAAAAATATAGACATTGGAGGTGTCAGTGACAGCAAAAAAAATGGAAGAATTAGTCTCTCTGTGTAAAAGAAGAGGATTCATTTATCAAACTAATGAATTATACGGCGGAATGCAGGGTGTATATGACTATGGTCCATTAGGAGTTGAATTAAAAAATAATCTAAAACAAGCTTGGTGGAGCTCTATGGTTTATGAAAGAGATGATATAGAGGGCTTAGACTCTTCAATATTAACTCATCCAAATGTTTTGAGATACTCTGGTCACGAAGAGACTTTTACTGACCCACTTGTAGATTGTAAGGACTGCAAATCAAGGTTTAGAGCTGATCATATCGATAATAATAAATGTCCTTCATGTGGTTCAGAAAATTTAACTGACCCTAGGCCTTTTAATCTTATGTTTAAAACAACAATTGGGCCTGTTGATGATGGAAGTAGTTTTGCATATTTAAGACCAGAAACCGCTCAACAAATTTTTACAAATTTTAAGAATGTAGTTGATTCAACATCAAGAACATTACCTTTTGGAATTGCCCAAATTGGAAAGGCTTTCAGAAATGAAATAACTCCAAGAAATTTTATTTTTAGAGTAAGGGAATTTGAACAAATGGAATTAGAATTTTTTGTAGAGCCTGGTAGTGATGAGGAATGGCATCAAAAATGGGTTGATGAAAGAGTCAGTTGGTGGGAACGACAAGGCGTGGATAAAAGTAAATTAGAAATTATTGATGTCGATAAAGAAGATTTATCGCATTATTCAAAAAAAACGGTTGATATAATGTACGAATTTCCTCATGGGCTTGAGGAATTAGAAGGTATCGCAAATAGAACTGATTTTGATATAGGATCACATACTAAAAATCAGAAAGATTTTGAAATAAATGCTGATGTTATAAAAAATGATGACTCAGTAACAAAATTAGCAATTCAAGATAAGATTAACAATACATGGACTATACCTTATGTAATTGAGCCATCGGCAGGAGTTGATAGAGGATTTTTAGCTGTATTAAACGAGGCATATAAAGTTGAGAAGCTAGAAAATGGTAAAGAGAGAACTGTCTTATCTCTAAAATCTCACTTATCGCCTATAAAGGCTGCGGTTATTCCTTTAAAAAGAAATAATCAAGATTTAGTTAACAAAGCAGTAGAATTGAAAAAACAATTGCAGTCAATCGGCTTAGGAAGAGTAGTGCTTGATAATGCAGGCAATATTGGTAAAAGCTATAGAAGACATGATGAAGTTGGAACACCAATGTGCATAACAATTGACTTTGAAACATTGGATGATAATTCTGTTACAGTAAGAGATAGAGATACTATGGAGCAAAAAAGAATTAAATTAGATGAAATTTCTAATTTTTTTGTAAAAAATCTCTAATAAATTGAAATGACAAAATATATACACGCTTTTTCAGATCCTATAACTGATGAAATTGATCAATCATTGATAGGTAATAAAGGCTATAATCTGTGTTTAATGCATGGAATGGACTTACCTATTCCTGAAGGATTTATAATTAACGCAAATGCCACTAAAGAATATAAAATTCAAAATAATTTTAGTGATAAATTTTTTGATGAATTAAAAATTAATTTAGACCTTATTCAAGATAAGACAAATCTTCAAATTGGGAATCCAGAAAAACCGCTAATCTTATCAGTGAGATCAGGCTCAATGATATCAATGCCAGGAATGCTTGATACAATTTTAAATGTAGGCCTAAATCATGAAATAGTTAAAACTTTAGCAAAAAATAACAATGGTTTTTTTGCATATGATACATGGAGAAGATTTATTCAAATGTATTCTCATGTTGTTCATAGAGTCGATACTTATGATTTTGATGAAATACTGGAAAATTATCTTCTTGGAGCAAATTTAAATGCTGTTAGTCAATTAGATGCTGAAGACTTAGAAGAAATATGTAAAATGTATTTGGATCTATTCAGGGAAAGAGTGGGTAAAGATTTTCCCGAAGATCCATATGATCAAATAAATAAATCCATAATTGCTGTTTTAAATTCATGGGATAATGAAAGGGCGATTTCATACCGAAATATAAATGATATTCCTGATAATATTGGTCTAGCAGTAACTATACAAAGAATGGTTTTTGGGAATTTAAACGATAAAAGTGCTTCTGGTGTTATTTTTTCAAGAAATCCAGATACAGGTGAAGATAAGATTAAAGGAGAGTATTTAATTGAGTCACAAGGAGAAGATGTTGTTTCAGGGTTTGTTACACCAAAAAATATTTCGGAAAAAGCCAATGATGAAGCTTTCATAAATATTTTTCCGGATATTTATTCTCAAATAAATATAATTTCTAAAGATTTAGAAAGGTATTTTGGGTTTGTTCAGGATATTGAATTTACAATTGAGTCAAATATATTATGGGTTTTGCAATCACGTGATGCAGAGTTAAACGCTCAAGCATCTTTTAAGGTTTTAAGTGATTTTGTTAATGAAGAAATAATAAATCAAACTGAAGCTTTAAAATTAATCAAAGATGCCCATATTGAAAAAGCTTTTGTTCCAATTCTTGATGATTCACAAAAGTTAAAAAGTTTAACAAAAGGATTACCAGCATCTCCAGGAGTAGTATCGGGTTTAGTTGCTTTTGATATTGAAGGAATAAATAGAATTAAAAATAGAGATGAGAAATCTATATTAATTCTTATTGAAACAAATACTAATGATATTAAAGCCATGCATGCATCTGATGGTATATTAACTTCTAGAGGAGGGCTTACTAGCCATGCTGCAGTTGTTGCAAGAGGTTTAAATAAGCCTTGTATTACAGGCGCCATAGAAATTGAAATAAACCCCAAAGACAAAAATATTTCTATTAATGATAAAGTTATTTCTGAATTTGATACAATTACCCTTGATGGCCATTCAGGAGAAGTTTTTGAGGGTATAGCAAAAACAAAACTTCAAGAACCAACTTCAGATCTAAAAGAAATACTAGATTGGTGTAAAGAGATCGTTTCTGATGAGGAAATTATTGACCCTTTAAAGATTATTAGTAAAGCCAAATTAAAGTTAGAGTAAATTTACTCTATCGGCATTTTCATTGGTCCAGTACTAATTACTTCATCTCTTGCTTTTACAGGATCTTCAACAACTAGTTTTTCTAAATCCTCAAGGTCTTCTGGTACATACCAGTGTATCTTATCTTCTTCATATGCTCGATAAACAGTTTTAGCTATATCTTCAGCTGGAATAAGTCTCCACATTCCATCAGACGGAAGTGTAGACCTAATGTCTTGGCTAATTATGGGCGTATCAATGACACCAGGTAATATATCAGAGACCTTTACACCAAACCTTTTAAATTCAGCTGAAAGAGATTCTGTTAATCCTTTTACCGCATGCTTAGATGCTGAGTAAACTGAAGTCATTGGTAGACCAATTATTCCGGTTGAAGATGATGTATTTAAACATAATGAATTGTCAGTATTTTTCAAAAGATCTATTGCTGAATATATACCATTTATTACCCCAAAGAGATTAATATTAACAACTCTTAGATGGTTTTCATAAGGCTGATCTTCAAAAAAGCCACCTTCAGCAATTCCAGCGTTATTAAATAAAATATCTAATTTATTATTAGATATATTAGAAAATTCTTTCACTACTTTTTCAAACATATCTTTATTTGAAACATCAAGTTCTCTGCAAATTAAATTTTCTGAATTTATCTCTTCTTCTAATGCATTTAGATTTTTTTTGTTGATATCATAGCAACCAACAAACCAACCTTTATCAATAAATAACTGAACAGTAGATTTTCCCATACCACTTGCACCACCAGTTATGAAAATATATTTTTTAGTCATAAATCCCCCATTAATTTTTTATTAAATCTAAACCTATATCAAGAGATTTTGAAGAGTGCGTTATCCAACCAGAAGATATAAAATTAACCCCTGTCGCAGCTATTTTTTCTACATTTGAATAATCTATCTTACCTGAAGCCTCTAATATTACTTTTTTTTGACCTAGTTTGACCGCTTTTTTTAAATCGTTAATTTTGAAGTTATCGAGCATAATAACATCTGGATTAAATTTAAAGGCCTCTTTAAATTGCTTTAAATTATCTACTTCAATTTCAATTTTTATCTTATTTTTTAGCTTTTTAACTTTTTTTAGAGCATTAGAGATTGATCCAGCTATAGCTATATGATTATCCTTTATTAAGATAGCATCATATAGTCCTATTC
>Ga0209036_1000413_pt1 | contig 18560 bp, 16 predicted proteins | sample MarorgKNORR_S2LV_3_FD_188222 | JGI IMG/M metagenome (GOLD analysis project Ga0209036, IMG submission 188222) | Marine microbial communities from the Southern Atlantic Ocean, analyzing organic carbon cycling - DCM_A/KNORR_S2/LV (SPAdes) (version 2) | ecosystem: Environmental > Aquatic > Marine >... | reverse complement strand
AGCTCTCTCTCATACGCGCTACCTATGCTTCCCATGCAACTATCGTATTCTCAGGGTTAATGAGGACATTGGTCCATCGCTACTTTATCTTGCCCTTTCGGAAATCCCTAGTCCTATCTACGCCTGGAAACTGGTCCTCGCTTTCACGATAAACTGTCTTCATATTATTTAGGAAATTGACCTCATCAGTCACAATCAGAACCATCCTGACTCCGGGATCCTCTTCTCTGTCCATCCAATCGAGGATTATCTCCATGGTCATACGGGCCCCTTCTCTGTGAGGGTAAGCGAATACATCCATTCCGAGTGGGGGCGTGACCAATGTCTCGCGGGATTTAATCTTAGAAATCTCCTCGAACATTGCATTATACGAATTAAGTAGTAGCTCCCTCCTGAAATTATCTTGATTTGGCCTCCGACAGTCGGGACCTACGACATGGACAAGATGCTCTGCGGGCAGATTGAAACCTGGAGTAGTGACTGCTTCACCGACTCCACATGGTTGCTTGCCCTCTTTTCTTCTCTCTACAGCAATTTCTGTGCACCTAGCTCTTAACTCCTCACCGGCAGCTAATTGCATCTTTTCATCAAGCCCCTCTCTTCCAGCTAATCTATTATTGGCAGGAATAACCATCACATCCCCCTCTACTCTGATGATATTACCAAATTGGACTCTTACCTGTCCATGGCGGCACTCTCTCACGATTATTGTCTCCGCCATATCATGACAAGGAGGGTCATCTGATAAGTAACCATCGACAAGAATCAGGACTCGTAATCGATGCATTCATTCGATAACGCCTACTACGAAGGGCATGTCCTCAGGGTATGTGCTCGTGAATGTTGAGCCAGGAAGCGAGTCAGACGTCCACAAAGTTGCGTTGTCACTAGATTGTGTAACTGATGCGAATATGCTTTTTGGAGACTACGATCTGATTGTGAAAATAGAGGCTTCCAGTATGGGAGAAATTGCTCGACATGTTGTAGAATCCATAAGAGCAATACCAGGCGTGGCTAATACCAAGACTCTCGCCTGTGCAGAAATGTAACTCTCGTGAATACGAAAAACCCCTCAATGAGGCTCAGTAAGTCTTTTTTTACCCAATAACTTCATTATCTCAGTAAATCACCAAACAAGCGGAGGTATACTGAAAATGTCAGGAAAGAAGTACTTCGTACTAATGGAGAATGGAGAGGACACAAGCCAGGTGTTTGTCAACAGTCAACCAAGAGGAGCCGCACTCAAAGCGGCCCGAAGGGGGCACACAAACATCGATTTGAGAGAGCGAGGCACCAATAGAGTGCACTGCTTCGAAGGCTGGAGAACTCTTGAATCCAAAGGCGCAGGCGGTCCGGCTTACCTTCCAGAAAAAATCTGGAAGGCCAATGTCAAGAAGACCGGCATTAAGCGCCTTTAGAATTCAAAGAAGCTAGACCAATCTAGTCCCAATGTGAATCGTCTCAGTTGCTTAGCTTCTGAGGCCGAGCTTTTTACCAATTATTGCAATTGGATCATAGAATTCCGTAACCACTCTCTCTTTTAGTGGTATTATTGCGTTATCGGTAATATTAATTCCAGCTGGACAGACTTCTGTACAGCATTTTGTAATATTGCAGTAACCTATTCCAAAGTCATCTTTAATCTCTGGAATCCTACTTCTCTCATCCAATGGATGCATCTCTAAACTCGCCAGTCTGACAAAGAATCTCGGACCAGCGAATTCATCAAACTTCTGATGCTCTCTCATCACATGACATGTGTTAACGCATAACATGCACTCAATGCAAGAGCGAAACTCCTGTACTCTGTCCGCTTCGCTTTGTGAGAACACCCAATCCTTATCTTTTGGCCCACTTATTGGTGAAATCTTTCTATCTGTCTGATATGCCCAAGATGTATCAGTAACCAAATCCTTGACCAATGGAAATGTCTGCATTGGTTTGACTACCACTGCCTCACCTTCTGGGGTCTCTTCTAATATCTCATCCATTCTAGTCATACACATCAATCTGGACTTTCCATTTACTTCAGCACTGCAAGATCCACACTTGCCAGCCTTACAATTCCATCTACAAGCCAGATCAGGAGCAAACTCAGCTTGAATAGAATGAATTGCATCAAGGACAACCATTCCTTCATCAAGTTCGATGGTGTAGTCAATCATTTTTCCAAAAGGATCCCCATCTTGGTCTGGTACGCCCCTAAATACACTAAATGTCACAGCTCCCAAAATCACTCCTCCTCATGCAGATCATCAGAATCAAGTAATTTCCTTAATTCTGAGGGAATTGGCGGATAGGTAACGAAACTAATATCCATTTCTCCTTCATCGGACATCGAAATAACACTGTTCACCTTTCCCCAATGTGAGTGATCAGGAACAGGGAAATCTTCTCTTGTATGGCCGCCCCGACTCTCCTCTCTCTTGAGAGCAGCCAGGGTGCACATCCTACTGACGTCTATCATAGCTCCAATCTCAAGAGATTGGTGCCATCCGGGATTGTAGGTCTTGCCACTTCCTCCGAACACACTCTTTCCCCTTTCTTCAAGAACATCAAGGTCATTCAGAGCATCTTCGAGTAGAGATTTTGTTCTGATTATTCCAACCTTGTCCTGCATCATCTTTCTCAAATCGGAGACTACCGCTGCTGGGTTCTCGCCACCTTCTCTGGATAATGGAGCGAGAGTGTCATCAATTATCTCCTGAATTTCCGACTCAGGAATTTCCCTGAATTCTTTGATCTCTTTGGCAGAAGTAGCGGCATGCTCTCCCGCAATCTTCCCAAAAACAATCAAGTCGGAAAGAGAGTTACCTCCGAGACGATTAGCTCCATGAAGTCCCGTCGCGGCTTCCCCTGCGGCATAAAGTCCTCCAATACAGGTTTCCTGCGTGTCGAAATTTACCTTCACACCGCCCATGACATAGTGAGCAGTAGGCCCCACTTCCATTGGTTCTTTGGTGATATCGACAGCTGCAAGCTCCTTGAACTGATGGTACATTCCAGGAAGCTTCTTCTTGATTTCTTCTTCGTTCCTCCACGAAATATCTAGGTAAGCACCTCCATGCTCGGAAGCACGACCTGCAGCACGTTCACTATTGATCGCCTTAGCTACCACGTCCCTAGTAAGCAACTCTGGGGGCCTCCTCTTAGTAGCAAGCTTTCCAGCAATGACCTCCTCGACCCATGCCTCAGCTTCCCCGATCGTATCCGCAAACTCATCCGCATACATCTCAGGAACATAATCGAACATGAATCTGCTTCCTTCATTATTGAGAAGTTTACCACCTTCCCCACGAACTCCTTCGGTGACCAATATTCCTTTGACTGATGGCGGCCAAATCATCCCTGTTGGATGGAACTGAATAAATTCCATATCTCCCATTTCTGCTCCTGCCCAATATGCCAATGCATAACCTTCTCCTGTATACTCCCAAGATCCAGAGCATATCTCCCAGCATCTAGTGGCACCTCCCGTGGCCAGTACAATTGATTTTGCTTTGAATACGTGAAGTGAACCATCGTTCCGGCTGTAAGCGAAGCAACCAGATACTCTACCTTCCGACTTGAATATCTTCCTCACGGTGAACTCCATGAAAACATCCATTCCCATGTGTATTCCTCTTTGCTGTAGCGTTCTAATCAGCTCCAATCCAGTTGCATCCCCTATATGGGCAAGTCTTGGATAAGTATGTCCACCAAAATTTCTCTGACTCGTAAGTCCAGAGGGAGTCCTATCAAACACAGCTCCCCATTGCTCCAGCTCCCTAATTCTATCAGGTGCTTGTTGTGCATGAATTCTGGCCATCCTCCAGTCATTCAGATATTTGCCACCTTTCATAGTGTCTCTGAAGTGTGTCTCCCATGAATCCCGCTCATCTTTGTTTGCTAGGGCAGCCGCGGCTCCTCCTTCGGCCATTACGGTATGCGCTTTACCCAGCATAGATTTGGAAATCATGGCAACTGTTGCACCCGAGGAGCTAGCTTCTATTGCCGCACGAAGGCCGGCCCCTCCGGCCCCTATGATAACGACATCATATTCATGAATAGAGTAATCCTGATCCAAAACTACCACTCCAACAAAATCCGATCTGAAATGAATTCCTCAGCCACCGCCCAGACAAACAAGTCTCCTAAGAATACCATGGCAAGACTTGTCCAAAACCAGAACGCATGATGGACATTAACTCCGCTAGCCCACCTGTAGATGGAACCGAAGATACCTGAAATGCCACCTCTCCATTGGTCCATACCTCCTCCAAAAAGATGTCTGAATGCATGACAAGAGGCCACATACATGAATAGAAGGAATGCTTCAATACCCAAGACCATTGTACCAATGGATATAGCTCTAGAACCATCATCAAACCGTGTTGTTAGTAGAACGTCATAGAATTTAACAGAAAGGACCAGTATAGCTAGGTAGAGCATATATCTGTGAATATTGTTTAGAATAAACAGCCCCTTTTCTCCCTTGTAATCCACAGTATAGCTAATCCCTGGTTTGGAAACCATACATCCAGTAGGATTCTGAAAGAAAGTCCTGTGGTATACTCTTCTCATGTAATAGCAAGTCCCTCTAAATCCAAATGGGATCCATAGAATCAACATTGCTGAATTCATCCATCCGGGGTGATTTGTAATGTGTAGCATATGTAGAACGTCAGGAGAAAATATTGGCGACGTTACCCTGTGATCATCATAATGTATACTTCCGTCCCACACTACAACTCTGAGTCCTGTGTAAATCAGCGCAATAGTAAGTGCAATAGCCATCCATACTGGCTCCGTCCACCAATAGTCTATCCTATCAGTTCTCCCAAAACCTCTCTTCAGAGGAAGCTTGACATTAATGCCAAGCGAACTAAGATGGTCTCGGTCCCAGTTAGCCATGTTAACCCTGTACCTAGGGCACGGACGGGCCCCTTAAGCAATTGCTTCCGGCCAATTCCATTACACTCAACGTTGAAAGATGAAACTCTACTTGGAGAAACATGGATGAACATGGATTGGAGACATCGGTTTGCTACAAATGTGGCTACCTTCCAGGAGCCTGGCTTCCAGGCTTACCATGCCCAGAATGTGGTGAGATGCTTATCTAAGCAAGTCCAGAATAGTCCGCCTCGGCTTCTTCCATCTCTATCTCTTCAACGTCCATCTGTGCCAACTGTAGCTTCCCAGAAAGCTCATCATTAACTGCATGCCAGTAAGAGTATGACTCGATTACCCATATCCCAGACTCTCGACTTCCATTCCCGCTTTCCTTCACCCCTCCGAAGGGTAGGTGGGCCTCTGCACCAGTAGTTGAGTTGTTTATTCCGGTCATTCCAGCTTTAATCCCAGTCTTGAATCTGAAAGCCTCTAGCCTATCATTTGTATAGCAAGCACTAGAGAGTCCGAATGGAGATGCATTAGCCAAGCGAAGGGCGTCATCAAAGTCTTTCGCCTTAACTACCGTGACAACTGGACCGAAAATTTCCTCATGGAAGCATTTCATGTCTTCAGTGACATTCTCATAAACATGTGGCCACATATACACCCCTTCATCCGGATCTCCATGGAACCCATCAGGAAGATTATGATTTGTGATTCTGCCAGATCCCCATAATTTGACAGCCCCATCATTTTCACAAATCTCTAGTCCCTTGAGGAAGTCTTCTCCATATTTCTCAGAAAGCATAGAACCGTAAAGAACCCCTTCATGACGCATTGAATCTCCTATCTGAGTCGTTGAAACCTTATCCATAAACTTGGACATGAACTCATCATATACGTCTTCATGTATTATCAGGTTTCCAAGACTAGTGCACCTTTGACCACCAGTTCCGAAACCGGCCCAATAGGCTCCCTCGACAGCATTTTCAATGTTAGCTGAAGGCATGACCACCAGGGGATTCTTTCCACCAAGCTCTAGAGATGCACTCACAAGGTTTCTTCCACAGGCCTCACCAATCATTTTCCCCACTGGGGTGCTCCCAGTGAATGAAATTTTGTCTACCATCCCTAAGTCCGACGAATCTACAAGATACTGTCCAGCGCCACTTCCCTTCCCATGGATGAGATTTATTACACCATCTGGAAGACCCGCCTCATGCATGATTCGTGCTAGAGCAAATGAAAGTAGAGGCGAATCCTGAGGGGATTTCCAGACGCATGTATTTCCACACATTATTGCAGGAATCATCTTCCAGAAGGGAACGGCTGAGGGGAAATTACAGGCATTGATAATTCCACAGACGCCCAAGGGTCTCCTGTACGTAAACAGCTCTTTGTCAGGAAGCTCAGAATTAACCGTCTGTCCATACAATCTTCTTCCCTCTGATTGGAAGAATAGACAAGTATCGATGGCCTCCTGAATCTCACCTCCGCATTCCTTCATGGTCTTTCCAATCTCTCGCGCCTGCAAGCGAACAAGATCTTCCTTCCTCTCCATCAATAATCTGCCCATGTTTCCGATAACTTGGCCCCTAGTGGGAGCAGGGGTGGAAGACCAAGATGGAAACGCCTTTCGAGCTGCTCGGAGGGCATCATGAACATCTTCCTTAGTGGAGAGGGGGAATTCTCCCAGAGTATCCTCCAACCAGGCTGGATTTTTACTGGTAAATGTCTTACCATCGCCCGAATTACAAAGTCTTCCCGCGATAATATTGTATCCTCTTATCGCAGGGCTACCATTTGGATTTTCTATTTTCATTGTCTCGAAGCCAGTTTCCAGCACATGAGTCATGTATGTACCGAATCACCCAACAGACATAATGCTACTCATCGAGGCACATCGTTCTGATAACCAATCGCAATTTTTGACATACTTTCATTGGTGGGTTTAACTAATGTGGCTATCGAGGTGTGTCCGCTAGGAGCCTAAGTACATGACCGATGACAATTCTGATTCCCTTACACTTAGAGTGGCCAAGGCCATACCGAGCGACGTTGGACATGGTAGAGCGCGAGTCCCATTCGACAATGATTTGAACCTCAAGCCAGGAGACATAATTGAGGTCTCTGGAGAGAGAAAAACTGCAGCGATTGTCTGGAGGTGTAGACCAGAAGATGCGAATCTCGGGGTAATAAGGGTGGATGGAATCATCCGTAAGAACGCTGGAGTTAGTCTTGGGGACAGAGTTGATATCAAGAAAGTCGAGACACAGCCTTGCCAAAGACTAGTTCTCAGCCCTGTCATGGCTAAGCAGCAGAAGGTAAGATTCGGTCCCGGAATAGAGGGATTCGCCCGTAGGGGACTAAACAAGAGGCCTGTTGTAGCTGGTGATAGGATATTTATCCCAGGGATGACTCTGTTCGCGGAAGCTCTCCCATTTGCAATTGTCTCAACCAAGCCTAAAGGTATCGTTCAGGTCTTACCAGATACTGATATTGTGATCAAAGAGGATGCAGTCGACGAGGAAGAGCAGGGGGATGTTCAGACAATTTCCTATGAGGACATAGGCGGTCTGGGCGACCAGCTACAGAAGGTCAGAGAAATGATAGAACTCCCTCTCAAACATCCCATTCTGTTCAGAAGATTAGGAATAGACCCCCCAAGGGGAGTATTACTTCACGGACCCCCAGGTACTGGAAAAACTCTCATTGCCAAGGCTGTAGCATCAGAGACCAATGCGCATTTCACCTCCATCAATGGTCCCGAGATTATCTCAAAGTATTACGGAGAAAGTGAGAAGCAGTTAAGAGAAATATTCGAGGAAGCGGCCGCTAATACTCCAGCTATAATTTTCATCGATGAGCTAGATAGTATTGCTCCTAAGAGGGAAGATGTAAGTGGAGAAGTGGAGAGAAGGGTGGTTGCTCAATTACTGACCTTACTCGATGGAATGCAGGGTAGAGACAATGTTGTTGTCATAGGCGCTACCAACAGGCAAGATGCTATCGATCCAGCTCTTAGGAGGCCTGGAAGATTTGATCGCGAGATAGAGATTGGCGTTCCTGACAAGAATGGAAGAGCTGAGATAATTGGGATCCACACACGTGGAATGCCAATAAGTGACGATTTCGACGTAGAATGGCTACTTGACAATACCCATGGATTCGTAGGAGCTGATATCTCAGCGCTTGTTAGAGAATCCGCAATGAAGGCTCTCAGAAGGTACCTACCTGAAATCGATCTGGATGAGGAGCAAATACCTCCAGAAGTACTGGAAAAGATGGCAGTAATTATGGCCGATTTCAGGATGGCCATTAAGGAGGTTGAGCCAAGTGCCCTTAGAGAGATTTACCTAGAAGTACCTGAGGTATCTTGGGATGAAGTGGGAGGGCTACAAGATATCAAAGATAGACTCAAGGAAAGTATTGAATGGCCACTCACCAAACCAGAATTATTCGAACACTTTGGAATTAACCCGCCCAGAGGGATAGTATTGTTTGGTGCCCCAGGAACAGGTAAAACACTCCTTGCCAAGGCAATAGCCAATGAGGCCAAGGCCAACTTCATCACCATTAAGGGCCCAGAGTTAATATCCAAGTGGGTCGGTGAATCGGAGAAAGCCGTCAGAGAGGTATTCAAGAAGGCCAAGCAGTCTAGTCCATCGATTATCTTCTTAGACGAGTTTGAGAGTATAGCCGGAATTAGGAGATCTAGCTCGGGAGAAGGCTCTGATGTCATTAACAGAGTGGTGAATCAGTTGCTAAGTAGTATGGATGGTGTTGAGGGCATGGAAGGAGTGATTGTTGTTGCAGCCACTAATCGTCCAGAAATGATTGATCCAGCTCTTTTGAGGAGTGGAAGATTTGAGAGAGTCATGCATGTTCCTCCTCCAGATCCAGAGGCACTAAAGGCAATTCTGGAGATTCATACAGAAAATATGCCTCTTGGAAAATTCTCACTTGATGAGATAGCCTCTAAGCTTGAGAATTATACTGGTGCAGATATCGAAGCAGTTTGTAGGGAAGCGGGACTTATCGCCATGAGAGCGGATAGGAAAACGGTGAGTAAGAAGCACTTCGAAGAAGCAGTCGAAAGAGTCAGGCCTACTGTTACCGATGAGATGATGCTCTATTACAACAGGATGGAAGATCTTCTAACCAGTGGTCTGCAGTCAGTTAGAAGGCTACCTGATAGTCTCGCAGGAATAGAATCTGTATGAGGTGAAAGGATGCCAACAACATTCGGCAGAGAGCTCCTCGGCAGGGATGTATTGGATGCTTCAAGCGACAAGCTTGGGACAATGGCAGATTTCAGCGTAGATATGGATACCGGTTCAATTGTAGCTCTTCTGGTGGTAATAGACAATGGAATAGACCCCAAGTTCCTTCCATGGCCAACAGCAGATGGACTGTTGTCCGTCCCGGTTTCAGAGGTAGCAAACATAGGTTCTGCGATACAGCTATCTCGTTGAACTCCTGATGCGTGAGTGTTCATGGCCCCACAACGGTATTAATACGAAGTTAAGGCTCGATGGCCATTCCTATAGATGGAGGTATAGGCATGGCAGACTTTAATGCATCAATCAGAAGGCTGTCATCTCCTAAATTTAGGAGAGGCGCATCCATCGCCGCCTTCTGGATTCTGATAGGTGTTCTCGCCGCAGAAATCCTCCAGACATACTTGGTTGATGGGGAAACCCAGCAATCTGCATATGGGGATGATTGGAATGATTTAGGATCATTTAGATCAGATATCAATGATATGGGTATTGAGACAAATGCATTGGTATCTAGTCCACTGTTACTCAGTGAGATAGATCATCCCGAAGAGGCCGTCTTCGTTGTCTCGGGAGTCGAAAGGGACACTATCTCTTTACCAAGATTTACGGGTGACGAGAGTGTAATCGAACTTACCGAAAGCGATGGCTATACAAATTCAGAGATTTTGGCGATTGAGAATTTTGTCCAGAGAGGAGGAACTGTTATCCTTATGGATGATTTTGGTTACTCCGCTCAATTGGCCAGCCAATTTGGGCTTGATTACTCTGGACATAGACTGTATGACGGCCAAGCTTATGCTCATGAGCTAGATTACAACTACGTGTGGATTAACACAACCTCTGCTTACAACTTCACAACCAACTCTGGCTCACTTTCTTCCGTGAATCCTTGTCTGAAGGACTCGGACGGCGATGGAGTAATCGATTTACTAGATATTGAGCCCCTTAATTCAGACATCACTACCTCTGGGATATCACTCGGTGATGCTGGACTCTGCTCTCACAGATTCGATCCGATTACTTCAACCTGGGACTTCTCAGAGGACTATGATATTCTGACCAACGGACCATCAGCCTTCGAGAAAGACAGTTCCTACAATCCCGTTGAAAATAGATATGCAATTGGCCGGTCGACTCTAGACTCTTATCTAGATACCAATGATGATGGGAACCTGACTGTAGGCTTCGAAGCCGCAGGAATTGAGGATGACGAACAGGGTCCCTTCGCAGTCTATGTGAGATACTGCTTCGATCGTCTATGCATAGATTCCGATTCAGGGAGGGTTCACTTTGTTTCTGACGGTTCTTTGTTGATTAATTCACTATACGATCCTGATTTCGACTCAGATTACTCTGGATTAGTACCAAGTAACGATAACAGAAAATGGGCTCTTGATATTATTGCAGAGGCCCTTTTAATTGGTAATTCTAGCACTCTAGCGACTGAGAACGCAATAGTAATTTTCGATGAGAGTAGACATCAACAATCAAACATTGGAGGAGATACTTACAATCTACTATACTATCTTCTAATTTACTTCACAAATGACTGGATGGCAATGCTAATACTATTCCTAGGTCTTTTCATTTCTCTTGAAGCTGTTCTAATCAGGAAAGAAGATCCCGATGAGTGGAGGCACGTCTTCAGGATTATTTACTATGGGTTCGGAGATGCAAGAAGGTATGAGTACTATCAAAGGCCACAAAAGATTAGGCAGGTCCTTCTCACCAGGATAAGAAATGTAAATGCCATGTCAAGGGAAGAGTTTGATGCTCTTCCAGCGGCCGAACTTCAGAGAATGGTAGATGATAAGGTTCTGACAGATTTCATATTCAATGATAGGAGATACAAAACCGACGAATTGGTAGGTATTGTGAAGAGGATTAAGGACTGGGGAACTACTGATACAGAAGGAGTTGCATAGAATGTGGACTAGAAAAGCCGCTATTATGTTGACCAGTGGAATCAGTTTGATTCTGATTGGAATGATGATTTCTAATTTCCAACTGATGATAATCGGACTATCCTTCATCTCGATGTTAGCAATCAATGGCTGGGTAGCAGGGCATTCCGATCTGACAATAATTAGGGAGACCTCAGCGACAAACGTCTACAAAGGAGATGACATTGTTGTATCTCTTACTATAACCAATAACTCATACCGTAGAACTCAACAATTGGAGCTTTTCGATAACGTACCTCACGAGATGAAGATGCGCAAAGGAATCAACCAAATGAGGATGAACTTAGGACCTAGGCAGTCGACTACGATGAAGTATGTAGTCCGTTGTCCACTCAGGGGACATTATACCGTAGGTCCGGTATCTGTAAGATATCGTAACGCATTCAATCTCTTCGTGAGCGAAACTAAAGTCGATGATAGGTCCGATATCACAGTCTTCCCCCAAATTAGGGACATAGAGGAAGCACTTCTAAGATCTGATGTTCCAAAGATGTATTCAGGAGCGACAACTCTGAAAACTCCAGGTCCTGGAATGGAATTCTACGCACTCAGGGAGTATCTTCCAGGAGACTCGTTCAGATCGATTAATTGGAAGGCTCTAGCGAGAACTGGGGAGATGATGGTCAATGAGAAGACAAGGGATGCAGTTACCGATGTATTCGTCATTGTCGACACTAGGGATGTTTCCAGAATAGGTACCGTACTCAAAAATCCCCTAGAGATGGGTACGGTAGCCGCCGCCTCAGTCTCCAATTATTTCCTCAAGAGAAGAGACTCTGTCGCTCTCGTTACTTATGGTTCAAGGATGGACTACCTTCCTCCAGAAACTGGAGATAAGCAGTACTTCAAAATTCTTAGTGGACTAGCATCTGTCCAGTCCAAAGGCTCCATGCCACTGCAAGCAGTCACTAATGCTCTATCTCCCAGAATTAGCAGAGGCTCCCCAGTTTTCATCATCAGTAGCCTTGAGGGAGACGGCACAACCCTACCTGCAATCAGAAGCCTCTCTGGGAAAGGACACGAGGTCATCGTACTATCTCCGAGTAGCATAGACCTGGAGAGGCTAGTCAGTAGAATTCCTCGGATGTCTTATGAAGTTCTGAAACTCGAGAGACAGAACAGGCTCACGGCAATTGCCGGATATGGTGCTAAGGTCATAGATTGGACTCCCGATGTCGAGCTCTCTCAGGCACTATTACAGATTAATTTGAGTTAGGATGGATAGATATGGTAGACAAAAAAGTTTCAGAGAATGCATCTCTAGAGATTTCAAGTCTGAGAAGGAGATGGAAAATAATTTTCCTGCAACTAATCTCAACCGCTGCTCTACTTGCGCTAATGAATAGAATGATCAAATTATACGGCTCCTGCTCTGATACATTCGTTGAATCATATGACGGCTCTAACTATTGGTGTCCATCATACGAGCATACCAGAGGGCTAATTTGGTTCCAAGAGCAAACAGGTTCTCTCATTCTTCCGGATGTAGTTCACGGATTAGATCAAACTGGAAACATGTCACTCGTGGCTCCATTGATACTCTGTGCGATTTTAACAGCCATCTGGATTTATACTCTCACCGCGAAGGAAAATATTAGCAAGAATATCAAGAGAATAGCCGTCGGGGGAATGCTAGCTTGGGGACTACTTCCGTTTGTTGTATCTTGGCTGGTTGCGATATCTAACTTTGGAATCCACCTGCCCTGGGGGCCAACAGATGAACTGAATCATTTGGATAATCTCTGGGAACCATTTCTCTTCATAATCGAGCTAGTTTTCTTGGGCATAGTATTCGCTCCAGTACTTTCTGGATTGATGGGGATTTGGGGGCTATCCAGAAAACTTCTGACATGGACCGTTGGATATTATCTGACAGTAATAGGAATACATGCTATCTTGACTTTCGAAGGCATTACCGAGTCAGTCGACCTTGGTCTTTCACCACTTCCAGCTCAGATAGGAGAGGCAACCTTGCTAGGCGGATTGGTGTCCCCACTGTCTCTGAGCTTGATGCAAGTAGCCATACTTCTATTGGTGTACCTAGAATCTGGCTCTGCGGTCATATCCAATATGGAGTATGCCTCCATGCTTCCAGGAGATGCCAGAAGAGATCCAGAATACGTGCGACAGTTCAACAATGTAGTAAATGGCCACATAGCTCATCTGATCGGTGTGATGGCTCTCGTAGCTCTAACTACGGCAATTGCTCTTGAATTCGATGATTTCCTAATCTCTACAGTGAGCGCTCTTTCTGGCGGACAATGGGCCGGACAGGTGAAGGAGTCACTAGAGCTACAACTGACCTATGGGAAGGTAATCTCTGCAGGCCTATTCCTGATAGTCGTAGCAGGAATGAGATTTATTCTACCTTGGCAGAGAGTTACCGGAATGGTTGAAACAGCCTTTCTCAGATTCAGATCAACTGATAACTAGCTATCTGACTCCAATTAGGGAGCTAATCATTCTGAAAATAAAGTCAGAAACAAGAGGTATCACAAAAATTAGAATAATAACCGTGAGAACCTCACTTTCCACTCCAAAGGAAGAATCAACAGCTAGATTAATTTCCTCAAAAAAGAATAAAGCTGAACATAATACAGCTATCACAACAGCTCTCTCAGGCCATGAAGAATATCGTCTTCCTTCTGTGAACTTCCGTCCTAATAAGGTCCCGCGCGCTTGCATTACCCCGTTGAAAACAACTACCAATATCAAAAATGCCCCTGATTTACAAATCTGATACACATTGGGTTCAAGTCAAACCCCTCCCGGGAGGGGTCATGGACGGAGCCATATCAGTTACCAAGTGTAGCCGATGCAAGCTACCTTCCATTGTTCACCAGCCCTATAGTGGACAGCATCTCTGTGGCAGGCACCTATCAGATTCTGTTCGAAGGAGAACCTCCCGTGAGTTGAGGAGACAACTAAGCCTCCCAAAGGATGCAAGAAAGGAAGATGGGAGCCCCTTCGTGGTGTTAGTGGCTGTTTCAGGAGGCAAAGATTCTGCAGTCCTCCTCACAATGATCAATGATATCATTGGAAGCAGGAGAGACATTAGGATTGTAGCTGGCTGTGTAGACGAGGGAATCGATGGATACAGATCCCCCTCCTTGGAGTGTGCAAGAGACCTTTCTGGAGATCTAGGTGTTGATTTCGTAACCTTGAGCTATGAGGAAATGGGATATGACAGGATGGATAAGGTAGTATCCAAGATTCCAGGAATGGGGGAGCTCCATGATGAGGCAAGTGGAATGATGCCCTGCTCGTTCTGCGGTGTTTTCAGGAGACAGAGCCTAAACTCTCTCGCAGACAAGGTAGGGGCCGATGTGATGGCATTAGGCCATAATTTAGATGACATGGCCCAATCAATATTGATGAATCTCCAAAAAGGAGAGATAGAGAGATCAGTGAGATTGGCCCCTCATACATCCGCTCCAATCGAAGGCATGGTTCCAAGGATAGTTCCACTCAGGTGGATACCCGAACAGGAAATCCACGCCTTCGCTATTTTCAACTCTTTACCTATCCACCATGGGGACTGCCCCCATGCTCCAGGAGCCCAGAGACAGCAGAGTAGAGCAATAGTAGCCCAGCTAGAGTCTCATACTCCTGGAGCTAGGCATGGCCTCCTACACTCTCTCGATCAGATTAGAGAGATCCATAGGGAGGTGCATCCAGATCCTAATTCCAAAATCGGCAGTTGCTCTCTTTGTGGAGAGGCAACATCTAGGCCTGTATGCCAGTCATGCACAATGAAGAAATGGCTTTCAGAAGTACCTTGAGTGATCATATGTTTGTTAATATCGCAGGATACAGATTCGTAGACCTCCCTGACAGAGACTCCCTGAGGGAGCCATTCAGAGAGAAGTGCAATAGCCTGGGACTCAAGGGAACTATTCTTCTAAGTCACAATGGAATCAATTTCTTTCTCGCTGGGAAAAAGGAATCAATTGATGAATATACATCATTCTTGGAAGAAGATGTCAGACTAAGTGGGATTCCTATGCATGTGTCAAACTCAGACTATCAGCCATTTCGCAGAATGCTGGTCAGACTCAAGAAGGAGATTATCTCATTAGGAATCGATGAAATCAGACCTGCCGACAACGAAGGTAAGTATATCCAACCAATTGAATTTAAGAGATGGCTCGACGAGGGCCGAGAGGTGATCGTCCTTGATACTCGAAACGACTACGAGCTTAGAGTTGGAACTTTTGAAAATGCCGTAGACCTTGATATCAAGTCATTCAGAGATTTCCCCAATGCGGTGGAAGAGCTTGAATATGACAAATCAACTCCTGTAGTAATGTTCTGTACAGGAGGGATAAGGTGCGAGAAAGCGAGTATGGTAATGGAGAGGAAAGGTTGGGAAGAGGTTTATCAAATCAAAGGAGGAGTGCTAGGATACTTCAGAGAAACTGGAGGTTCTCATTGGAATGGAGACTGCTTCGTATTCGACCAACGCGTAGCACTCGATAAGAATCTTCATGAGGCCGATCATGAGATGTGTTTCAAGTGCAGGGAGCCTCTTTCTCCTGAGGATTTAGAATCTGACAAGTACTCTGTTGAGGAGTACTGTCCATTCTGCTACGATAGGTTGGTTGGTTTGGCATGAAGAAGATCAACTTCTCTGAGAAGCTATCAGAGTTCTCGGACCATTGGTCTCCAAAGGTAATCGCTGAAATGAACAACTACCAATTTAAACTAGTCAAGATAGAGGGGGATTTCATTTGGCACAATCACGCCGACACAGACGAGACTTTCATTGTTCTTGAGGGGTCGATGTTCATTGAGCTAGAAGATGAGACCGTGGAGTTGAATGAGGGAGAGATGTACGTAGTTCCTAGAGGCGTGAATCACAGGCCATATGCTCTTGAGGAGTGCAAAGTGATGCTAGTTGAGCCCAGAGGTGTACTGAATACTGGAAATATCAATAATGATTTGACCGCATCTAATGATGAATGGATTTAGGTTGGCTCTTCATTCAGCCTTAGGGTTAATTGCAGTGAAACCGCCAACAAGAATATCACACCTGCGACTCTGAAGCACGTGTGAAATGTCCAAATCCCAGTACCTTCGACAGTAACTGACCAGAGGTATGCCGCCAGCAACGGTCCTAGAATCCTAGCAAGTGCCCCATATCCTTCTTGAGCCCCCATAACCATACCCAATTCATGTCTCCCATTCTGGGCTTCAAAAGTTAGAAGAGAGGATTGAGTAGGCGAGAATAGTCCATTGCCAATAGCTAAACCTGCTGAAGACCCTAGAATTAGCCAGGCTGATTCCGAGGGAACATAGGGTAGACTGGCTATCCCGAGACCGCATAGTACAGTACCTATTACCATCAGTCTATGCATTCCGAATCTATCACTTAGCGGGCCTATCAGTCCACCTTGAACTATGACCCCTAGTAGTCCAATAAAAGCGAATATCCATCCATTCTCCATCTCGCTCCACCCTAGTCCTCCACTGTCAACAGACATGGCAGTGAATAGAATGAATGTACCATGCATCATACTGAAAGCCATAAGGAAAAGGAAGTTAATCAGTACAAGTGTGGAAATAACGGGTATCTTCAGGACGCCTATGATGTTGGAGAATGTATCGGTTAGTTTCTTCAATGAACTCTCTCGTGCACCAGGACCTTCTTTTAGATCCAGGCTCTCTTCTAACCAGAAGTAAGCAAGACTGAGAGATACAAGCGAAAGAAGACTTGAGAAAATACAGGGTAGGAGATACTCATATTCTCTCCAAAAATCAGTATCAAAAACTCCTCCAATACCAGTCGCAGGATCTGAGAGAATACCGCCAATGAAAGGACCAATCATGAATCCAAGGCCGAATGCCGCTCCCAGCATGCCCATTCTCCTAGGTATCATTTCAGTAGTACTGATATCTCCGATGTATGCTCTAGCTACTGCAATATTTCCATTTCCTGCCCCTGATAGGAACCTAGCAATTATGGCCATCTCCAGACTATTTGAAAGTCCGAAAACTATGAAGAAGACCGAGTTCGATACTAGACCAAACATGATTATCGGTCTCCTACCAAGTCTATCGCTCAGTGATCCCAAAATGGGCGTGAATAGAAACTGAGCTAGTGAGTATACCGCAATCACTACACCTACCCAGAAGTCTCTGCTTCCCACATCATTGATTCCTTGGCCGGATGCTAGGTCCTGAACAAAATAAGTCAGGAAAGGAATTACGATAGTGAAACCTAACATGTCCACTAGGACAACTAGGAACAATACCGTCATCGGCGAGCGACTACTGATTTTTGAACTCAAGTAGATCACTCCGAGGGGATAAGAGAAAGATTCCTATCCCGTGTCGTAATCTCAGCATAAATTCCAGCCACAAATTCCTCCATTGGAACTCCATTAAGTTGTTCGCCCCCTCTTGATCTAATGGAAACAGTCCCATTTTCAGTCTCTTCATCGCCAATAATGACCATATACGCGGGCCTCATTTTTCTATGAGTCCTTATCTTCTTCCCTACTGTATTGTCCGAATCATCAACTTTCACCCTCACTCCAGATTCGTATAATGTATTGGCAACAGTGGCGGCGTGAACCTTATGCTTCTCTGATATGGTTATGATTTGAACTTGAACTGGTGATAGCCAAGTAGGGAAGTTCCCCGCCCAATGCTCTGTAAGGAATGCTACAAACCTCTCATGGGTGGAAAGTGGAGCCCTGTGAATCACGAACACCTCGCCATTCTCATGCCCTGTCTCGTCAGTGTATGTTAGTTCAAACCTCTCCTTCGCAGCGAAGTCTAGCTGTATTGTCGACATAGATTCCTCACGACCCAGAAGAGTCCTGAATTGAATGTCAATTTTAGGACCATAGAAAGCTGCTTCTCCGACCGCCTCTACATATTTCACTCCAAGGTCATCGAGAATTTTTCTTAGATGGTCCTGTGTTGTTTCCCAGTTCTCAGGCTGGTCAATGTATTTGTCAACATTATCTGGGTCCCATAATGATAACCGGAAGTAGTAATCATCGAATCCAAAGGCGGAGTAGTAATCTTGAACCATCCTGATGTTATCAGCAACCTCAGAGGCAACCTGCTCAAGGGTGCAGTAAATGTGAGCATCGTTCATCGTAAGCATCCTGACTCTGAGTAAGCCAGCTAATGTTCCAGATAGTTCATTCCTGTAAACAGTTCCATATTCAGCGATTCTCATCGGCAACTCTCGGTATGATCTTCTTTTGTTTCCATACACTAGATGGTGGAAAGGACAATTCATCGCCTTCATGTAATACTCGCCATCATCCATTTCCATAGGCGGATACATCCCCTCAGCATAGTGTGGAAGATGTCCACTAGTCTCGAAAAGCTCCTTCTTTCCGAGTACTGGAGTTGTTACACGTAAGTATCCGTAAGCCTCCTCAGTCTCCACCGCGAACTTCTCAATCTCTCCTTTCAGAGTCTC
>Ga0209036_1000411_pt1 | contig 18590 bp, 18 predicted proteins | sample MarorgKNORR_S2LV_3_FD_188222 | JGI IMG/M metagenome (GOLD analysis project Ga0209036, IMG submission 188222) | Marine microbial communities from the Southern Atlantic Ocean, analyzing organic carbon cycling - DCM_A/KNORR_S2/LV (SPAdes) (version 2) | ecosystem: Environmental > Aquatic > Marine >... | reverse complement strand
ACTTACATACCTCTTTAGTCTTCCATTTTCTAAAACATATTTAACCTTATTTAGAGACCCCAAATCTCCTATGCCGTCACTGGAAGAATATCTTACAAACTCTATTATTTTTCCTGATTGTTTTAGTTCATTTGAAAGTGAAAAAGATTTTTTCTTTATTCCAAATTCATTCCGTGTTGACTTGTCTACTATATGAATCAAATCCTCTTTTATTATTTCTGTAGCGATTATGAGTTCCCTAAGTTCATCGGTTTTTGAATTTACTTGAAAAAATGAATTTGCTGAAGAGGACAGAAATGAGGCAGAAATTATTGCAATAGAACTAAAAATTAATAGAACAACTAACATTTCTATCAAAGAATAACCTTTACTAAGTTTCATTTTATTGTTTTGAAAATTTCAAGTTTGTAAGGGTTGGATTGAAGTTCGGAGTTAACTTCAACAGATATACTCAAGGAATTTTGAGACTTATCAATATTAATATCTCTTTTCCAAATATAGGAACTACCCATTAAAACTTCTTGCTGGCTGGTTATATTGTTAGTGAGAAAATTATCATCGTAATAAGAAAGTAATAAAACATTTTCTGCGATTGTGGAATTATAGAAATTGTCTTTTAAAGTTAGAAAGCTTTGCGTAGAAAAAGAAATACTGGATAGCCCTGCTGCGGCCACTATCGATAAAATTAGTAAAGAAACTAAAACTTCAATTAAAGTGAAACCTTTCACTCAAATTAGTCCCAATTAGATATATCGCTATCGAGACCATCGCCGCCTTCTTGGCCATCGGCTCCTAATGAAATGATATCAAATGTATTATTCTTCCCTGGTCTTTCATATTGATAGTCATTGCCCCACGGGTCGGCTTCTAATCTTTTTATATAACCACCCTGTCTGTATCTATCTGAAAATCTATTATTTGCAGGCTTTTCAATTAGTGCCTTTAAACCTTCCTGTTCGGTTGGATAGGAAAACATATCTAATCTATAAAGTTCTAATGCTTGCTCCATTATTCTTATATCGGCTTTAGCTTTATCAACTCTTGCTCTGTCTTGACTCGGCAAAACATTAATAGCTACTACCGCAGTTAACATACCAATAATCATTAAAACTACTAAAATTTCTATCAAACTAAATCCATTTTCTAAAGATTTAGAGTTAATTTTTTTGTTTTTATTTTTTTTCATAACGTTGTTGTAAATGTATTTAATTGTATTAATGGTAAAAGAATTGCTAAAACAATTAGAGCTACAAAAACTCCTAAAATTATAATAACCAATGGTTCAAGAAGATTCATAGCAATTTTTGTAGAATTTCTAAATCTCGTTTCTAAATAATCAGATAACTTAGATAGCATATCCTCTAGCTTGCCCGATTTTTCTCCATTTTGAATCATTTGAATAACCAGTGGGGGGATAGCGTTAACTCTTTCAAGAGATTTTGCTATAGATTCCCCCTCTCCCACTCTTGAGGAAGCTTTTATTATCGAAGATCTAAGATAGGAATTCGAAATTGTATCTGAGGAAATTTTTAAAGCATTCAAAATAGATACATTCCCTAATCTTAAAAGGCTAAGTGAACTAGTAAATCTAGACAGATCAGCGTCTAACAGAAAATTTTTTATGACGGGAATTTTTAACAAAATCTCATCGAATTTTAACTTTACTTTTTTAGTTCCAAAATATTTCAAAGGAATATAAGCGAGTAAGCAAAATGAAACTATAAATATTTGAAAGATTGGATTTGTCATAACTTGGGACAAGAAAAGAAGAGACTTAGTAAGAAGAGGCAACTCTCTATTAAGACTGGAAAATTGAGAGACTACGTCTGGCACTACATAGACTAGCAATAAACTAATTATTCCAATAGCTACAGTAAATAAAATTAGAGGATAGACCAAAGCGCCAGTTATTTCTTGAGACATATTTGCCCTTTTTTCTAAAAAATCTGATGTTTTTTCTAAAATTATTCCTAGTTCTCCTGAAGACTCTCCTGCTTTTATAAGAGAGCAAAAAAGTCTATCAAAGGATTCCGGATGTTCTTCAAGAGACTCAGAAAGTTTGTAACCGGATTTAACCTTTAAGGAAACTTGTCTCAACTTATTCCCAATTCTTGGGGGTTCTATTTGTTCAGAAACCGAATCTAATGCCTGATCAACTGGTATTCCGCTATTGATTAAGGTCGATAGTTGCCTAGAGATTAAAGATAATTTTGAGTTGCTGATAGAAGAGAAAAAACTTAAGTTAATTCTTTGCTTGGACTCTTTGAGCTTAATTGGAATTAGTTTTCTATTTTTTAGCTCGTTTTGGGCTTCGTTTATATTCTCAGCTACAAGAAAACCTTTTTCAGTTTCCCCTTTATGATCTAAAGCTTTATAAGAAAAACTTGCCATATTTATTCAACTTCTTTGAGAACTCTTTTTAACTCTATATCTGAAGTTATTCCTTGTTTTACCTTACTTTCTCCATCTTTTGATAAAGATATGTATTTTTTAAATGCATTATTTCTAATCGAATCCTCATCAATATTTTCATTTATTAATTTTTTAATATCATTATCAATTTTAATCATTTCAAAAATTCCTATTCTGCCTGAAAGTTTTTGCTCATCATCTATTTTTCTAACTAGTCTTTGTGCTATTACCATTTTGACTGAGCTTGCTAAAAGATAAGGCTCAACACCCATATCAACTAATCTTGTTATGGCGCCCACAGCATCATTTGTATGAATTGTAGATAAAACCAAGTGCCCGGTTAAACTAGCCTGTATTGCCGTTTCAGCAGTTTCTTTATCTCTTATCTCACCAACCATAACCACATCTGGATCTTGTCTCAAAATGGCTCGCAAACCCTTTGCAAATGATAAGCCTACTTTATTATTCACTTGGGTTTGGCCTATGCCTTCCAAGGCATACTCAATTGGATCCTCAACGGTTAAGATATTTCTTGTTTGATCGTTTAAATAGTTGAGACCTGAATAAAGAGTTGTGGTTTTACCTGAGCCTGTCGGTCCCGTTACTAGAATTATTCCACTTGTACTTTTAAGCTGATCTAAATAATCTTTAGTCATTTCATCGGTCATACCAAGTTCTCTTAAATCTAAGCTTGCATCCGCTTTATCAAGCAATCTCAAAACCAGCCTTTCTCCAAAGCTGGATGGCAAAGTTGATACTCTTATATCAATCCATTTCTCTCCTAGTTTTAAGGACATTCTTCCATCTTGTGGAACTCTCCTTTCAGCTATATCTAAGTTAGACATCACTTTTATTCTTGCGTTTAACAGAGGTGCTATTCTGCTATTAGGATTTAGTTTCTCTTTAAGAATTCCATCTACTCTAAATCTTATTGCTAAGTTTTCTTCGTAAGGTTCAATATGAATATCTGATGCTCCATCTTTGATTGCCTCAGATAAGATTGCGTTGATTAATCGTATGACTGGTGCTTCGTTGCTGTCATCTAATAGATCTTCTGTTTTAGGTAGGTTGGATACCAGCGAGTCAAGATCAATGTTTTCATCTACGCCTTGAATTAAATCTTCAGAAGAAGATGCGTTATTCGTAAAACTTTCTGATAAAGCTTTATTAAAATCTTGAAATGAAATTTTCGATATATTTAAAGGCAAATCGAAATATTTTTGTAAATAAGATATTGCAGAAATTTTTGTGTCTTCAGTGCATTTAATTGAAAGTAAATTTTCTTCTTTTTCCAACAGGACCTGATTATCTTTGCAATACTTATAACTTAAATCGATGTCTTCATTACTCATATGACTACTTATTTTTGTCGTTTATCAAGTCTTCTAAAACTTTCAAGTCAGGTGTTGGTCTGCCTCTTTTAGTTTTTAAAAGTTGCTCCGCTTTAAGTAAGTTATATTTTTCATTAGTTATTAGCTGCATATCGGCTACATCTCTAACAATGGTAGGTTTTAGAAAAACTACTAGATTCTTCTTCGATCTTGAAGTTGTAGTGGATTTGAATAATCTTCCTAAAAGCGGGATGTCGCCAAGAAGAGGAACTTTCCGCTCAGACTCTTGTACGTCATCGCTTATTAATCCACCTAAAACAATAATTTCAGTATCTTCTACCATCACAGCTGTTTTAATTTCTCTTTTGTTGGTCGCAATTTCAGATGCGCCAATTAATAAAGGCCCATACACACTAGATACTTCTTGTTCTATATCAAGTCTAATAGAGTTGCCTTCATTGATTTGCGGCTTAACTAATAGTTTTACCCCAACCTCTTCTCTACTGACCGTTCGAAAAGCGTTGGCATTATTAGCACCCAATGATTCGCCTGTTGTAATTGGTATCTCTTGACCCACAATGATTGAAGATTGTTCATTATCCATTGTTAAAATTGATGGTGTTGAAAGAACGTTAGAATCAGTGTCCTTACGAAGAACATTCAAGATTGCAGCAAAACTTTTTTGGTCTTTTTTATACTTCCCAACTCCAGCCGCAAATCCATCCAAAGTCAGCAATGATTGAGCTGCCGCAGGGACTGAGGTAGAAGACCCGGTAGTTGTGTTATAAACCTCCCCGCCAACAATAGCAGTTAAATCAGGTGTTGGATTTCCAAACCTTTGAGAAACTATTGGAGTATCTGTTCCATCTCCAGAAAATAAAATTTGGACTCCTAATTCTTTTGCAAGCGTATCTGATATTTCTACAATTATTGCTTCTACTAAGACTTGGGCTCTCTTAATATCTAACCTTGAAATGATATCTTCGATAGAAGTCATAATTTCAGGATCAGCAGAAATAACTAATGAATTTGTTCCTTCATGAGCCTCAATGCTAGTTTTAATTTTATTATTGCTTCTATCTTTGGAAGATAAGTTTTCAGATAAATTTTTTAAAATCTTCTCTAGTGATTTGGCGTCAGCATATTTGAGATATTTGACTTTCAAAGTATTGGAGCCGGTTTGTTCTGTATCTAAGTTTTTAACCAAGGCTTTCATCCTATCAACAATTGGTTCATCTCCAACAAGCAAAATACTATTACTTCTATCAATTGAGTAAGCAGTGAACTGGTTAGGATTTTGACCACCAGTATTGTCATTAAAAACTTTATCTAAAATGTTTGATACTTCTTTAGAAGAGCCATAAGTTAAACTGACTAGTTCGTATTTCTCTCCAGGAGTTTTATCTAATTCTCCTACAAGAGCTCTAAATTTCTTAACGTTTCCTGCTCTATCAGCAATTATTAATGAATTGGTTGGCTCATAAACTGCTAAGTGTCCTTGAGAAGACATAAGAGGTCTTAAAATTGATACAAGAGCATTCACTGAGGCAAAGTTTGGTTTTATCACATCAGTCACAAATTTATCTTCAGGACTATTACGGGTAGAAAATGTATTAAAAGATTGCCTGCCATTAATTTCTGGAATTATCTTTGTTGCATTATCTTGCTCTACAGCTGTGTACCCATGGACGGCAAGAACAGAAAGAAAAACTTCATATGCTTCTTCAATTGATAAATCTTCTCTAGAAATAATAGTAATTTTTGCATTTATTCTAGGATCAACTATGAACGTCTTACCAGTTAGAGCTGAAATATCGGAAATAAAAGCTCTAATATCTGCATCTCTCATATTTATCGTCACTGAATGACTGTAAAGAGCCAATAAAAGCGTCAGGGTCGCGCAAAATTTAAAGTAATTTCTAAAAAACATTTTTTGTTAATTGATTGTTATTCCAATAGAAATTGGATCATTATTTCTAAGTATTTCTAAATTAAGATCTTTAGGGTCTTTAAATAAGGTTTCTAAATTTGAGGAATAGTTATCAGCTAAATCTGAAACTAACAAACCATTAATAGATACGAGAATATCTCCCGGTAAAAGTTCTAAATTAGAAAAAAATTCTTCGTTGTCTCCAGGATTAACTTCTAAGCCAGAAAGAGCGCCATCTGAAAAAATTGGTACGAAAGAAATAGCATCTAAAAGATTTTGATTTGCTAGCCACTCTGCAGAAATTTTATTTTTCTTTGCTATGTTTTCAGGCTCTTGTGAAATGATTTGATCAAGCCCAGTTATTAAACTTACTTTGTTAAATGAAAGGCTTTCTGAAACACCTGCTCTATTTAAAGTTACATAGTCTTTATGAATAGACTCAAGAAAAACATTATCTAAAATTGTATCGCCAGGTAAATACTTTTCTTGGTCTGAATTATTTAAACCAATGATGGCAAAGTTTTGATCTTCAGAAGATGTCACTCCAAAGAGTTTTAAAGAAAGGGAAGTCTCAGGCGCTTTAATTGCATCTAAAATTAGATTTGAAAATTCTTGGGATTCGTATTCTTGCAAAAAAGGATTTTTATTAATTTTATTAATATCCATTTTTACTGAAGCAGATTGATTGATGCTCGCTCGATCGGCGAAGACAATCTCTAATATGACATTCGATGTTTCAAAAGAGAAAACCAAAGCAATAATCGCAATAATAATTGTTTTTGTCTTAGTCGAAAGAAAATTATAACTTCTTTCATAAATTTTAAAAAAATCTACACTCACTTTTAGTTTCTTTTACTATATTTAGTTATCCGACATTAAATATTATCGGATTTAAAGCTATATTACAGGTATTTAATCAACAAATAGAGCAATATTGTTTTTGTGGAAATTTTATTTATATTCTTTTTAGGTGTTATTTTCGGTAGCTTTTTAAATAGTCTATCCTTTCGCTTACCTTATATTTTAAATTATCAAGAGCCCTTAAAAGAATTCCCAAATTTGGGAATTTCTTTTCCTAGGTCTTTTTGTCCGAATTGCAAGGAAACTTTATCAATATTCTCTTTAGTGCCGGTAATTGGTTATTTTATTCAATCTGGTAAATGCAAAACATGTAAAAAAGATATTTCTATCAGTTATCCTTTTTTTGAGACTTTATTAGGTGTTTTATTCGTTTTATTGTTAATTCGATCGGACTCTATAAATTATATTTTTTTAATAAATTGTCTTTTGGTTTTTACCCTTATCTTAGTTGCTCGAATAGATGAAAGTTTTTTCAAAATTCCTTTCTCACTTAATTTAATCGTTTTTTTTAATGGGATTCTGATCAATTTCTATTACGCCTCTTTCGGCTTGGGACTCTCCTCTTTCTTGGTATGTTTTAGCTTATTAATTGCTGTCAAATATATAGCTGACTTTATATTGAAAAAAGATTCATTTGGTTGGGGAGATATAATATTGATATCTAATCTATCTCTATTTTTTGGTATTTACAATTTACCCTTTATTTTATTTGTCTCATCTTTATCAGGAATAATTTGGTATTTTTATAAGAAGAGAAATGCTTTGGAAAAAACTATAGCTTTTGGTCCGCACATTGCTTTGTCTGGAATTTGGTTGTTATTTTTTCTTTAGCCCATTCTTCCAGAGATATAGTTTCTAGTGAGTTGATGTTCCGGATCATTAAAAATTTTTTCAGTGGTGCCAACCTCAACTAAATGTCCTAAATGAAAATAAGCTGCACGTTGTGAAACTCGAGCAGCTTGACTCATTGAATGAGTAACCATAACTATGGCGTAATTTTGTTTTAGCTCATCTATCAGTTCTTCGATTTTTTCAGTCGCAATTGGATCTAGAGCGGAACAAGGTTCATCCATTAAAATTATGTCGGGCTTGACTGCAATTGCCCTTGCAATACAAAGTCTTTGTTGTTGTCCGCCGGACAAGGATGTCCCAGTTGCATGCATGCGATCTTTAACCTCATCTAAAAGTCCAGCTCTTTCAAGAGAAGATTCAACAATTTCATCTAATTCCTTTTTCGATATAGTCATGCCATGGATTCTTGGTCCATATGCAACATTTTCATATATCGATTTTGGAAACGGATTAGGTTTTTGAAATACCATTCCTACTCTAGCTCTTAACAACACAACGTCCATATGTCCTTTGTAAATATCTATGTCCTCTAAAGTAATATCTCCTGAAACCTTACACGTATCTATTGTGTCATTTAATCTATTTAAGCATCTGATAAAAGTAGATTTACCACATCCTGATGGTCCGATTAAAGCTAGCACTTCTTTTCTACCTACTTCAAGATTAATATTTTTTAATGCATGATCTTCACCATAAAAAACATTACAATTTTTTACAGACATGACTACTTCTTTTGAAGTTTTAATATCTCCAATTGTTTGAAATTCATCCTTTAAAATTTCAATTTCATTTGACTTCATACTTTTACCATTTAATTTCGTATTTATTTCTCAACCATATCGCTAAAGAGTTCATGCTAAGTAAAAAAGCTAATAAAACTAAAATTGCAGCAGAAGTTTTTTCAACGAAAGCTCTCTCAGGTGAATCAGCCCAAAGATAAACTTGTACAGGTAAAGCAGCTGAAGAGTCAAGTGGAGAGGAAGGCACATCGACAACGAAAGCAACCATTCCAATCATTATTAAAGGAGCAGATTCTCCCAATGCCCTAGCCATTCCGATAATTGAGCCGGTAAGCATGCCAGGCAAAGCTAGAGGTAAAACATGATCAAAAACTGTTTGAATTTTAGAAGCACCTACCCCATATGCTGCGTCTCTTATACTAGGTGGAACAGATTGTAAGGCAGCTCTTGAAGCAATGATTATTACAGGAAATGTCATAAGAGCCAAAACCAAACCCCCTACAAGAGGTGCCGACCTGGGCATTCCAAAAAAATTAATAAATACTGCCAATCCCAAAAGACCATAAATTATCGAGGGAACTGCAGCTAAATTATTAATGTTGACTTCGATAAAGTCTGTGAATCTATTTTTTCTTGCAAACTCTTCTAAGTAAATTGCGGCGGCGACTGCAAGGGGAAAGGCCACAATAAAAGTAATTGACAGCATTAGAGCAGAGCCCACAAGTGCTCCTAAAATTCCTGCTTGCTCGGCTTCTCGAGAATCTCCTGCAGTAAACAAAGTATCGTTAAATTTGCCTTCAATTAGGCCTTTTGATTGAAGAATTTGAATAAATTTAATTTGCGAATCCGAAACTCTCCTTGATTCTTCCGGTAAAAGAACATCTATATTCCCTTTAAGCAACATATCTATCTCGTCATCCAATGGCAACCAGAGATCTAATGTTTTATTTATTAGAGAAGGATCATTTACAACCAAGTTTTGAATTTCAATTCCGGCAGATGAACTTAAAATATTTCTTAATTTTCTTTTCTCTGCTCTTGAGGTTACTTCAGGAAAAAGATCATAAAGACTTTGAAAGACTAGACCATCAAAATTTCCATAACGAATTTCTTCTATGTCTCCTGTTTTTTCAGGATCGATGAATTCCTGATCCATATATATAGACAGTCTTATTTCTGATTGATTAAAAGCGGTATAACCTTTTGAAATAATATCCGTAAAAAAAATAACTAAGAAAGAAGCTGCTAACAAAATACTAATTTGTCCATATCGCTGAAAAGAAGCTTCTTTTTTATACCTCTTCTTTAAATTCTTATTAACTATTTCTGTTATAGAAGCATCACTCATATTGTTCCCTATATTTTCTAACTACTCTCAAAGCAATAAAATTTAGAAATAAAGTAAAAATAAACAAAGTTAAACCCAATGCAAAAGCTGCCAATGTTTTAGGGCTATCAAATTCCTGATCACCTGTAAGCAGAGTAACTATTTGAACAGTAACGGTAGTGACAGCATCAATTGGATTAAATGAAAGTCTAGCTGATAATCCAGCAGCCATAACTACAATCATTGTTTCTCCTATAGCTCTAGAAGCCGCAAGAAGAATTCCACCAACTATCCCAGGTAACGCAGCTGGTAAAATAACTTTTTTAATTGTTTCTGATTTAGTAGCTCCTAAACCATAAGATCCTTCTCGCATTGCTTGAGGAACCGCGGATATTACGTCATCTGATAAAGACGAAACTAAAGGAATTATCATAATTCCCATCACTAAGCCAACTCCTAAAGCGCTTTCAGATGCAATACTCAACCCTAACAGATCTCCAGTCTCTCGAATAAAAGGTGCCAAAGTAACAGCTGCAAAAAAGCCATAAACGACGGTTGGGATGCCTGAAAGTATTTCCAACATTGGTTTAGTTATTGATCTTATTTTAGGATGGGCATACTCAGATAAATAAATTGCAGTCATCAAGCCAATCGGTACTGCTAAAATTAAAGCAATTAGAGATATTAAAATTGTTCCTAAAAAAAGTGGTACAGCTCCAAATAAACCTGAGGAACCAACTTGCCCTTCCCTAATGGCTATTTGAGGACTCCAAGTTAGCCCAAATAAAAAATCTGAAAAATTAATGATTTCAAAAAATCTAATTGCTTCGAATAAAACTGACAACAAAATTCCAGCTGTAGCAAAAATTGCTACTGAGGCTGAAGAAAAAAGAAATACATAAATTATATTTTCAATTTTATTTCTTGCTCTGAAATTGGCTGTGATTGATCTAAAAGCATATAAAAATGTGAAAAGTCCTAATATTAAAGAACTATAAAAAACTACTTGGTTTAAAACTACATATTGATTGTTATAAAACTGAGCTGCTTCATTGATACTTAAAAAAGATTCGCTATTTAAAATATTTCCTACAGCTAAATTTTTAATATCATTTAATATCAACACCAATTCGTTATCGGGCAAAGATTGAACTTCAATTGGAAGACTATTAATTAGGTTATTGGTTATAAATGATTCAGCAAATAGTAAGTAACAAATTATTATCAAAATACTAGGTAATAAAAACCATAAACTTGCGTAATATCCATAATATTTTGGTAAAGAATGCAATGATCCTGTGGAACTTTTAATTTTTAAAGCTTGTTTTTTACCAAAAAAATAGAAAACTATTCCTAAACAAGCCGCAGTAAATATCAAGAAAGTTATCATTTTTTTAAATAGTACTTAAAAGCAAAGTGCAGATATCATTGTAAAGATATCTGCACTCTTTTTTAAGTTAATTCTAAAAGTCTCAGGGGGAGAGAGTCATTTTAGAGCCAACTAATTTATAAACCCTCTAAAGGAGACAAGTTTTTAGCAGCAGATACAAACGATTTGTACTCTGCACTTGGCATAGGTATCAAACCTTTATCAGATAGATAGCCATTTTGTCCAATTGCGGCGCTACTAGTAAATTCTTTTAGATATTCTTTCATCCCAGGAATAGTTGCTACGTGAGCATTCTTAACATAGAAATATAAAGGTCTAGAAACTTTATATTTACCCTCAGCAATATTTTCAAAAGTAGGCAAAATACCATCTACTTTATTTCCTTGAATAGTATCTGAGTTTTGATCTAAAAAACTGTAGCCAAATACTCCTAGAGCGTCAGGATTAGCGTTTAGCTTAGAAACTATTAAGTTATCGTTTTCACCTGCTTCGATATAAGGCCCATCTTCCCTGACTGATCGACATATTCCTTTGTATTTTTTCTTATTTTCTTTTTTAATCGCTTTTAACCAACCAAAAGTCTTACAACCGCCTTCCATTGCAAGTTCAGCAAAAGCATCTCTTGTTCCAGATGATGGGGGTGGCCCAAGAACTTCTATGGCAATATTCGGTAAAGAAGCATCAACATCTTTCCAAGTTTTATTAGGGTTTTCAATTAATTGTTCAGCTCCATTTGGATGAGGGATTCTAGGAGCCAAAGCTAAAAAGATTTGTCTTTTAGTTAAATTAAATTTAGGTCCTTTCCTAGAATTAGCCATCACGATTCCGTCATAACCTATTTTTATTTCTGTAATATCCGTAATTCCTGCCGCAGCACAATTATCTATTTCCTTTTGTTTAATTCTTCTAGATGCATTTGTAATATCCGGGTGCTCAACACCTATGCCTTTACAAAAAAGTTTTAAACCTCCTCCAGATCCAGTCGATTCAATAACAGGAGTATTAAATTTAGTGGTCTTTCCAAATCTCTCTGCAACAACAGTTGCGAATGGATAAACAGTTGAAGAGCCTACTATTTTAATGGTGTCTCTTGCAGCTGAATTAGCTGTCACAGAAAAAAGACCTATTAGTGAAATACTTAAAATGTAAACAAATATTTTTTTCATTAATTTCTCCTTATTTAATAGAAATCATTTTAGAAAAAATTTGTTACGACATTGTTACGGTGATGAAAAGAGTCTGAAAATATTAAATATATTCTTCTATGTTTAAGATAAATTTTTTTATTTGATCTCTAACTTTTCTATAAATTTTTAATTGTTCATCTTTGTCTTTTAGTGATTTCGTTAATGATGGAGGATCCTGAAAACCTACATGAGTTGTAAGACCATTAAAAATTAAGGGACACTTTGAGTCAGCATCTGAACATAATGTAAATACTTTGGAAAAATTTTTATCTTTTAAATCACTTATCGTTTTAGAAGTATGAGATGAAATATCAATGCCGTCTTCAGCCATTACTCTTATTGCATTTTTGTTAACATAAGATTTCTGAGTGCCCGCAGAAAATACCTCATAGTCTGTATATTTTTTAGCATATCCTTCAGCCATTTGCGACCTGCAAGAATTTCCCGTACATAAGAATAAAATTTTATTTTTCATTAGTTGAAATACGAAAAATAAATAAAGCAATTAATGCTCCAATAATTTGCGCTGGGATAAAATAAACTACTGAATCTGGAGAAATACCAGTAAAAGTATCAGTGAAAATTCTCGCAATTGTAACTGCTGGGTTTGCAAAAGAAGTTGATGAGGTGAACCAATAACCAGCAGAAATAAATAATGCTACTGTCATTGCTACATTTTCAGGACTAAATTTACTAACAAACAAAATACAACAAAGTAGCCCAAAGGTAGCTACTATCTCACTGAATAGAAAAGGTAGTCCAGCACGATCTTTGTTTGATATTTGATAAACGTCTAATTGGAAAATAATATGAATAATAACTACAGCTACTAAGCCAGCAATAATTTGGGTCAAAGTAAATAAAATAGTTTCTCTTAACTTTATCTTGCCTTCTAACAGCATTATCAAACTAACTACAGGATTAAAATGTGCGCCAGAAATAGTTGAAAATGATCTTATTATTACAAATAAAATTGCTCCAGTGGCAATAGTGTTTGCAAGTAAAGCTATTGCATCATTCCCCTGGCTAAGATTTTCACCCATTATTCCTGAACCAATGACCGTCATGACAAGAAAAAAAGTGCCTAGAAATTCTGATATGAGTTTAGGTAACATGTTGTTTTTATTTACTTATTTTAATTGTGTCATTTATGTGACAAATTTGTTGAGTTTTCAACTATTATGTAACATAATTGTTACATGAATTTTAGAGAAACTATTTCTTATTTTCTGTTTAAGTCCCTTTGGTTAGGTAGTTCTTTTTTTGTTTTTATAGCAATTCTCAGTTTGATTTAACCCTTGTTAGAAAAGACCAGAATTGCTTAATTCCGGCCTCTTCAAATTTGTATTAATTTACAAAAGGAGAGAAAAATTAAAACTTAACTTCAATACCTACCCCAGTATAGTCTTTAGGCTGATTGTTAGCCGTAATTACACCATCTTCATGCTCAGTATCGTAAAAGAATAATTTAACTTTTTTTGCGAGTTTATAATCTACACCCCAAGAAGTTACGTCATCTTGAGTAATACCATTTTCGTCTTCCTTATCCATAGTTTGGAATTTAACAGTTAACTTATCAGTTGCTTTCCAAGCAATGCTAAACATGGTTGAATCATCTTTTGAGGTTCCTATTTCAGATTCTTGATCAATAAATCCAATTTTAACTGGTCCAATGGGAACTTGTATCACAATTCTTGTATGATCCTCTCCACTTGACTTAGTACTGTTGTCTTCAGAAGCGTAAGCAGCATAGATTTTTTTAGTTTTATAAGAAATTGCATAAGCAGTAGCATCCCTATTTCCTGTACCGCCATTAGCTGCAGATCCACCATCACTTAAATTATATTTAAATTGAAAGCCGCCACCAAAGACCGGAGATTCGTAACCTAGAAAATCTGACGTTCTATCTTCTCCACTGAAAGTAGTTTTAATGTCACCTCTAAGGTCATTGAATAAATCGACTTTGCCTTGAGCCAGTTTTAAATAAGTATCGTGAAATCCCAACTTAACTGTTCCCCAATCACCCTTAAGACCAACAAAGGTATTTCTTTGTTTTGCGATCATGGCAGATTTTGTGACAACAGTCTCACCAGTTCCCAATGTAACTGTTTTTTCATCTTGCGCTTTGCCATCGGTAGGGTCTATTTCGTATTCGACCTGATATATTCCAGTCAATCCGTTCTTAAGATCCATAGTACCTTTTACTCCTAATCTAGAAGCATTGTTAACATAATCGTCAGTTCCATTACCATCATCAGCTGCAATGTTTATTTTTCCATAAACTTTAGGTGCACCAAATGAATTGGTAGAAAGCAAAGAAACTAAAATCGTTAGTAACAAAAAATTTAATTTTTTCATATTTCTCCTCAAAATTTAAAATACCCAGTGATTTTATTTTTTCTTTATTAAGATTTGATTGCGAAATAGAAAAGATAAGCGAAAAATATGTGACAATTTAGTGAAAAAGTTATTCTTCCAAGAAAACTTAGCTAGAATACATCTTCGCCAAAAAAATATGATTGAATTTGATATACCAAACTACAGGAGAATTGATTCTAAGCTTTATGAAAAAGAAAAAAGAAAGCTTTTAATTGAGCTTGTCAAACTTCAAGATTGGATCATTCAGGAGAAAAAAAAGATTGCTGTTGTCTTTGAAGGAAGAGATACAGCTGGTAAGACTGGGAGCATTTCTGTTTTATCTAAATATTTAATACCAAAACACTGTCGCCTAGTTAAATTAGGGATACCTACTGCAAGAGAATCAAAAAATTGGTTTCAAAGATATGAGAAACAGTTGCCAGGTGTAGGTGAACTAGTTTTTTTTGATCGATCTTGGTACACCAGAGCTTTGGTTGAATCAACCATGGGCTATTGTACAAAGGGACAATACAAATCATTTATGAAAAAAGTTGTGCCTTGGGAGCAAAAACTCAGAGAAAATGGCACAGAAATACTTAAGTTTTATTTATCCATAGAAAAAGGAACTCAAAAAATGAGAATAGAAAAGCGCAAGAATAGTCCTTTGGTATATTGGAAAATTAGTGAAAATGATTTAAAAGGTTTAGACAAATGGGATATTTTTACTCTGTATAAAGAGCAAATGTTTAAAAATACTTCCTATTCTGAAGCACCTTGGATAGTTTTAAATGCAAATGATAAGAAGATAGCGGTGCTTCACGCATTACGTTACATCTTAGGAAGTTTTGATTATCCTGGTAAAAAATTACCAAAGCCAAAAGTTTGGACAGAGAATATTAATGATTACTCTTTAAAGATAAATAAAGTCCCTTTTAATAACTTAAGTTATCAGCAATACAAGGTATTAAAAGTTATGGCAGATGAAGAATAAAACTCAACGCTTAGCTTGTATTGATATTGGTTCAAACGCAATTAAATATCGTCAATATCGTATATCAAAACAAAAAAGTAAAAATTTTGCTGAGCTAGATACTTTTAAAAGAATTTCAGTGAGACTTGGAACCGATGCATTCAAATTTAAAAAAATTTCTTCCGAAACTGAACAGAAATTATTAAAAAGCATAATGAAACTCAAAGACAAGGCTGATAAAAAAGATATAAAAATAATTACTGGGGTAGCTACCTCTGCAATGAGAACAGTTTCAAATGGACATAAAATTTGTAAAAAAATAAGAAAAAAAACTAATATAGAAATAAAAATCTTATCCGGAAACGAAGAAGCGCAATTGTTAAACTTTTTTAATTACAGAGATTTTAAAAAAGATGAAACCTTGGTGGTGGATATTGGTGGTGGCAGTACTGAATTATTCTATCAAGGAAATGGTAAACATCTCGCAAAGTCTTTTCCGCTTGGTGCGGTACGAATTTTAGAAGAAAAAGACTCTCCCAAGCATTGGAATAATTTAAAAGAGTGGCTAACTAAAATCCCATCTGAAAATATAAAAAATATAGTTGGGGTTGGTGGAAACGCCAGGCTTATCAATGAAATTATCAATAGACAAGATAGAAAATCATCTTTACAGGAATTAAAAGTATTGAAAAAAGAACTTTCCAATAAAAGTTTTGAAGAAAAAGTATCTTCTTACTCTCTGCCAGAAGACAGAGCCGATATTCTCGAACATGCTATAGCTATTTTTATAGAAATCATTGAATTTTTTCCAAACTCTTTTTTATTCGATAGTTCTTGGAATATTGCTGACGCAGTAATGGAAAAAGAACTACAGGAAAATAAGAATATTCAAGCGGCTTGAATTGATTTTTCCTCATCGACTTTTATATCGATAAAAAAAGTAGCGCCCTTGGGTTCATTAGCTTCAACTCCAACAGAATAGCCCATCATCAACGCTAAATTTTTACTAATTGATAAACCCAGACCTGTTCCACCAGTTTCCGAAGAACGGCCTTTATCTATTCTGTAAAACCTTTCAAAAACTCTTTCTTTGTATTTTTTCGGCACCCCTTTGCCTTCGTCTGAAACAGAAAGCCTAATGAAGCCCTTTGAAGATGAAGATTCTGCTAGATTTATAAGAGCTTTTTTGGGTGAGTGTTTGATGGCATTGCTTAAAAAGTTTGTCAGGATAAGTTTTAGAGCAGCTTCATCAGCCATTACTTTAGTATTTTCATTCAAATTGTTTTGCACAGTTAATTTTTTCTTATCCAAGTTAGGTTTGAATTCTTTGATTAAATTTTTAGCAATCGAAAATGAATTGATAGACTCAATTGTGATCGGATATTCCCCCGCTTCCATGCTTGAGATTTTAAGCAAATCATTGACTATGACTGTCATGCGTTCAGATTGAGAAAATATTGCTTGCGTGAACAACTTAGCGTTTTCGTCATCTTTAATTAGTTTATTTTCAATTAAAGTTTCTGCATTGGCTTTGATAACACTAATGGGAGTTCTCAGTTCGTGAGAGACATTGCCAATAAAGTCTTCTCTCATTTTTTCAAAATTCTTTGATTTAGATATGTCACTAAAAACAATCAACATCTCATCTCTGATATCGTCTTTTTTAGCACTTACCAAGTAAACAGTCTTTACAGATATCGGGCCTGATATCTCTCTAACTAAGTCTTTTTTGTTCCAGGCTTTTTCGACGAATTTTTTAAATTGAGGGTAACTAATATTTTCAAAAAGCTTATCGCCAATATTTAAATCCGGGAAAAATTCTGCATTAATAGTTTTATTCAAATACAAAACTTGATAATTTTTATCTACTAAAATCACTCCCTGTCCCATTTTTGATAACACAGAGCTAAATTGTTCTGTTTGTTGAGTGTAATAAACTAGCTCATCTTCAACCTGACTGGATTCTTTTAAAAGTTCATCAAAAATTTCTTCAGAAGCAACTGAAGGATCATCTATATTATTTTTGGCGATAAGCTGAGCTGCTGAATTTACAAGTCTTTTAAAATACTGATAAATGAAATAGGTTGCAACAACAGTAGTAAGAATTAATAAATAGAATCCTAATATTAAATTTCCACTTAAGAAAACATTTCCTCTGTAAATGACATATCCAACCAAAGTAGCGGAAGAAACAATTGTTAAGACCAACAAAAAAAGTTTTATTTTTACAGAAAAATTCATTTAATCTAATTTATTAAAGATATACCCTTCTCCTCTGACTGTTTCTATTTTGTCGCCGTATTTTCCAATTTTTGATCTCAATCTTTTAATATGCGTATCGACGGTTCTGGTTGTGACATCTTGGTCATAGCCCCATACTTTATTTAGTAGATTGTCTCTAGTTTGAACTTTGTCAGCTTTGGATAAGAGATGTTTGAGAAGTTTGAACTCTTTTGAGGTTAAAGATAGTTTTTTATCTGATATATAAACTTTATGCTTATTAGTATCTATTTTTAAATCTTCAAAAACAATCACTTCTTTATCGATTTCGTCTTTTTCTTTCGAGGATCTTTTAAGCATGCCACCAACTCGAAGCAATAACTCTCTGACGCTGTAAGGCTTAACAACGTAATCGTCTGCCCCTACTTCAAAACCTACCACTCTATCTACTTCCTCTCCTTTGGCAGTGACCATAATAACCAAGAGATTTTTTAGGTCGTTTGTATTTCTAATGTGTCGACAAATATCTAAACCGCTGATATCTGGCAGCATTAAATCAAGAATAACTAGAGCTATGGAATCATTTTTCTCAAGCAACTGCATAGCCTCTTCGCCATTCAATGCTTTTGAAACCTTATAACCTTCACTTTCAAAATTAAAGGAAAGGGTCTGAAGCAAATCAGGTTCGTCTTCCACCAATAAAATGTGTTCTTTGCTCATATTCTAATTTTACTAGAAATAGTTTTTTCTTGTTTAAAAAACATTTTTTTTTGCAATCCTGTAATGCTTTCTTAATAGTTTTGACACTCAGGTTAGTTCTTTCGGGCTCTTAATAAAATTAAGCTCTCCAGATAAGGTATCCGGCTCTACTAAATTTATCTGACAGATTGAGCAAGTTTTTAGATAGACATATTTAGTTTTCAACATCTCTTCAGCGACCTGAGAAATTGTCGGGTTGTGTCCAAAAATAACAATATGCTCCTCATGGTTGTTTTCTAAGATTAAACTTTCA
>Ga0209036_1000410_pt1 | contig 18607 bp, 17 predicted proteins | sample MarorgKNORR_S2LV_3_FD_188222 | JGI IMG/M metagenome (GOLD analysis project Ga0209036, IMG submission 188222) | Marine microbial communities from the Southern Atlantic Ocean, analyzing organic carbon cycling - DCM_A/KNORR_S2/LV (SPAdes) (version 2) | ecosystem: Environmental > Aquatic > Marine >... | reverse complement strand
CTCTCCAGCAGAATTCGAAATGTTCCGCGTATATGCTTTATAGTCGGCAGCGCGCAGTCTCTCTATTAAGCTAGTTGCATTTTCTTGTTGCGCGAAAGAACCTAGCCTAATACTCCAACCTTCTGGCAGTCCAATCTCATTCAACTGGGGAGTTAGCTTTTCATTCATATCCATAATTTCTGAGTCATTATCTCCACTCTCCACGACTTCATCAATTATCTCGTCATTTAGCGATACCGCCACCGAGTCAGCAACAATTGCAGGCCTAACCTGCGAGGGCTCAGGCAAAATTGCAATAATCGGCTCTAAAGGAATTCTTGACTCCAGCTGTGCCTTAAAGTCTTCGCTCCCATCAAAAACTACCGGAAATAGAATACTCATTAAAAGTATTAGAACCAATATTCCAACGACACGTTGCTTCTTATCATATGCCAAAAGATTATGTCTCCATCGAAGAGTAAACTAAACACCAGCAACCACTTTGAGCAAATTTCATTGCCCCTCTCTAGTGTATTATTAACGCTTGAACAGCTGCCACACACAAAAATGAACCGGTAACCACAACCAACCCTTTATGACCAGGATTCTCTCGCTGATAGATTGAAAGGTCTGAACAAGCCCTCTTATAACCGTCCACCAATGATTCACTCTTTACTATCCTTGTTTGGTCATCGATATCAATACTAGCAGCCACCTTCTTTGCTGGCATTGACCTCGAACTATCCAAGTCTGAAATATACCAATTGTCAGTAAAATTTATTAACTCAGAAGTAATCCCACTAACATCTTTATCTGCCATAACCCCAATCACTACAGCAATTTGTTTGATACAGGAATTAACTAGAAGCTCCTTTCGGAGATTACTTGCTAACATAGCCGCCGCTGCTGTGTTGTGGGCCACATCTAAAATAACATTAACGCCAGTTATCTTGTCGACACACTTGTCAAAGCGGCCCGGGAGATAGAGTCCATTTAAGGCAAATTTTAGAGTATTTCGATCAAACCCCACATTCATCAGATATAGTGCTTGTATAGCTAGCGATACATTGCCAAGTGATAAATTTGGCACTGGTAATTTATCAAACACGGTTTGCTTTGATTCAAACCCTCCGCACCAAGTAAAAGTGGAAGTATTTCGGCTCTCGTTCCAAAAAAAATCCCTCCCAGCTAGATATACCCGAGACTTGTTGGACTTCGCTAGACCCAGAACTGAAGACGTCGGATTCTTGTCTCCGTAAACAAGTGGTTTATTTTTTCTAATTATTCCCGCCTTTTCCCGTCCGATCGACTCCCTATCGTCACCTAACCAATCCTGGTGATCGAGATCAATGGAAGTAATGATCGACACATCTGCATCGATTATATTCACCGCATCAAGTCGTCCCCCCAAGCCAACCTCAAGTAAAGCAAAATCTAACTGGCTTTGAGCGAAAATTACGAATGCGACCAAGGTTGAAAACTCGAAATAAGTAAGCTTTACATCTCCCCTAGTATCATCTACTAACTTAAATACCGTACACAACTGCCTCTCTTCAACCTCGACTCCATTCAACTTGATTCTTTCTGAAAACCTTGCAATGTGAGGTGAAGTATAGGTTCCTACATTACACCCCACACGCTTGAGTATGGATTCCATTGCAGCTATGCAAGACCCCTTACCGTTTGTACCTGCAACCACTATAGTGTTTTTTGCTAATGTCTGTATCCCAAGTTTCTCCGCCACTTGCCCCACCCTATCAAGGCCTAGTTCAACTTCCCTTGCGCTAATAGAATCTATATAGGAAAGCCACCACGAGAGCTCGTTTTGATTTGAGGGTATAGAGCGCATTAGATTTCAGCGGATTGCGCGGGAAGAAGTTTCTCTAAAATGGATGTAATCCTATCTCGCATATCCCGACGGTCCACTATCATATCGATTGCACCATGTTCCAACAAAAATTCGCTGCGCTGAAAACCCTCGGGAAGGCTCTCTCGGACCGTTTGCTTAATCACATCAGGCCCCGTAAATCCGACTAAGGCATTAGGCTCTGCTATGTTGATATCGCCCAGCATGGCCAAACTAGCAGACACTCCCCCATATACAGGATCAACAAGTACAGATATGTAGGGCAAAGCATGTCGATTTAGCTCTTCTAGAGAAGCAGCGGTCTTCGCCATTTGCATTAGTGAAATCAATGCTTCTTGCATTCTGGCTCCTCCACTCGTAGAAAAACAAATCAACGGCGCCCTCTGCCGAATACAACTGTTTACACCTTGAACAAATTTTTCACCAACAACCGCACCCATGGACCCGCCGATAAATCCAAACTCAAATGCAGCCACAACTACTTTAAGTCCTTTCAGTTCACCTTGCATTACTACCAGCGCATCGTTCTCGCCAGTTTCTTTTTGAGCCGCCTGCAAACGATCTCGATATCGCTTTAAATCTTTGAACTTGAGAATATCCTTTGGTTCTAGGTCCGCTCCCAATTCTTCCTGAACCCCTGCATCAAGAAATAATTCGATTCGCCGTCTCGCAGAAATCCGAAGGTGATGGCCACATTTAGGGCAAACATCAGCATTCTTTGTAAGCGTCTCGTGATATAGAGTTGCCTCACAATTTGGACACTGACTCCAAACCCCTTTCGGGATCGTTCCACGCTTTTTCCTTTTACTTTCAGTTTTAGAGATGGAAGGAAGAAGTTTATCTAGCCAGCTCACTCCGACTCCTTACGAGCATCATTAAATTCAGTATCAAGCTGATTTCTGATATTTTTTATGATTAAGGTGCACCTAGCTATGTCCTGATAATTCACCTTTGTTGAATGATTTAAGGACTCTATGTTTTTAACTAAAGCAGTTCCAACAATAACGCCGTCTGAAACACCCGACATATTTTTAGCACTCTGTTCGTCTTTTACACCAAAACCAACAACTACAGGCAGATCAGTCATCTTCCTTAGAGCATCAACGTTTCGTTGCACTGAATGGGTATCTGATATTGAAGCCCCTGTTACGCCCTTTAACGAAACGTAATAAACATACCCACTGGTAAGCTCAACAATCGATTTAACTCGGTCTTCACTAGTGGTTGGTGCAACAAGAAAAATTGTATCAATCTCTGCTTCTGTTAACTTCTTATGAATGGTCTCTGCTTCCGCAGGGGGCATGTCAACCAACAAAACCCCATCGACGCCTACTTCGAGTGACTTCTTAACAAACACATCTGCGCCCAGTATCTCGACAGGGTTTAGATACCCCATCAAAACTATGGGTGTAGCTTGATCTGATTTTCTAAATTCAGCAACTACGTCAAAAGCATCACGAAGGCTTGTTCCGTTTCCCAAAGATCTTTCAATACTTCGCTGAATGACCGGTCCATCTGAAGATGGATCACTAAAGGGGATGCCCAATTCGATAACATCTGCGCCACTTTCTACCAAGGAGTGCATTAAATCTACCGTGACCTGTAAGCTTGGATCACCGGCTACTAAATAAGGAATTAAAAGCTTGCGCCCTCTTTCGCGAGCCATTTTGGTTATATGGGCTATTCGGCTCATAAGAAGCTAGAGCTCGATACCTTCAATCTTTGCAACTGTTTCAATGTCTTTATCCCCTCTTCCTGAGAGATTCACTAACACCGTTTTTGATTCATCCAACCCAGCGGCCAATTTCATCGCGTATGCCACTGCGTGACTACTTTCCAATGCGGGGATGATACCTTCTAACTGGGTTAGAAGATGAAAGGCCTCCATCGCCTCCACATCGTTTGCCGCTACGTAATTGACTCTGTTTAAGTCTTTTAACCAAGCATGTTCTGGCCCAACTCCAGGATAGTCTAAGCCAGCCGATATCGAATGTGTCTCGGAGATTTGACCATCTGCATCTGTCATCAAATAAGTGCGATTTCCATGCAATACACCCGGCTTACCGTCGCTCAACGGCGCTGCGTGTTTTCCGGTATTTAAACCTTTCCCCCCAGCTTCGACACCATACATATCAACATCAACATCATTAAGAAATGGGTGGAACAGACCAATAGCGTTTGAGCCTCCCCCTACGCAGGCAACAAGAGCGTCGGGCAATCTCCCTATTTGTGCTTTAGACTGACTTTTAGCTTCTCGACCAATGATACTTTGAAAGTCCCTTACTAATTGTGGATAAGGGTGCGGACCTGCTACCGTGCCAATTATGTAATAAGTATTATCAACGTTTGTAGCCCAATCTCTCAAAGCTTCATTTAGAGCGTCCTTTAGGGTCCGAGAGCCGGATTCAACAGAAACAACATTAGCCCCCAGTAGTTTCATACGATAGACATTTGGGGCTTGCCTAACTATATCTTCCGCACCCATATAGACATGACATTCCAACCCCAACCTCGCTGCGACTGTCGCACTCGCAACTCCGTGTTGTCCTGCTCCTGTCTCCGCAATTATACGAGGCTTCCCCATATGCTTAGCAAGAAGTGCTTGCCCTATAGTGTTGTTGACTTTGTGCGCACCAGTATGGTTTAAGTCTTCGCGTTTTAAATAAATTTTCGCACCACCGCAATGGTTGGTTAAACGCTCCGCAAAATATAACGGCGACGGTCGACCAACATAATGATTGAGCTCATGATGAAATTCTTGCCAAAAGCTATCACTTTTTGACAGCTTCTGATAAACATCATTCAACTCCTCGACTGCCGCAATTAGCGTCTCTCCTACGAAAACACCCCCATAGGGTCCAAAATGACCTTTCGAATCAGGGCCTTCTAGTTTCTTCTTCTCAGCTTCTAACACTTCTCGCCTCTCTAACAAATCGCCACACTTTTTTCAGATCTTTTTGACCTGGTGATAACTCAACCCCACTGCTAACATCAACCCCAAAGGGGTTAATAGACCTAACAGCATCTTCTATGTTGGCTGGATTGAGTCCGCCAGCTAGCACAACCCGCTGATCAGTTCCTTCTATGATCCTCTTCGCAATCGACCAATCAAACTTTTCCCCTGTTCCACCTGACTCTTTTTCATTGTAAGTATCCAAAAGAAGAAATTTTGCACTCGAGTATTTATCGAGAACTTCTGCTTGCGGCATTTTATCTTTCACATGAATCGCTTTCATATAAGGCTTGTCAAACGAACTACAAAATCCCTCTGGTTCGCTGCCATGAAATTGGAGAATATCAATCAGCCCTGTGTCTAAGACCTCATTAACCTCGCTCCTAGATGGATCGACGAATAAGCCTACGGTTTTGACTGAATCTGAGAGATTTTCTAATATTTCAGGTAATTGTTTGCAAGAAATTGCTCGCGGGCTATGCCTATAAAATATCAACCCGATTGCATCAACACCAAGTTTCGCCAGATAACTAGCATCTTCACTTTTAGTGATACCACAAATTTTTATCCAGAGCTGGGTCAAGGCGAGCTAGCTTTATCTTGAAAACGCTCTATTCTATCAAAACTGCACCATCGAGCCTATGCCTAGAGCAAAAATAGTGGTGTTGACATGCCAGTTGGAAGCATATGCAGATCTGGGTAGTCGACGGCAACCAAGTAGAGCCCATCTGGCGGGGCAGTCACACTCCCAGCAGATCGATCTCTTCCACCTAACACCTCTGAGATCCAGTTAACATCTTTTGCGCCATTGCCCACATCGAGAAAAGCACCAACAAGATTACGAACCATATGCAATAGGAATGCGTTGGCTTTTACATCAAAGACTGTAAATTCCCGGCTCCTATACCAACTCGCCTCCATAACAAATCTGCGGGACGAACGAGACTGGCAACCCGCAGCCCGAAAACCTGAGAAATCGTGCTCACCTAACAATACTCCGGTTGCATCGTTCATTAACTTTAAGTCTAACTCTTCCTTCATCCATACCGCCTTTTTCCGCAGGAAGACAGATTCTACTCTTTGACAGTAAATCAGATATTTATAACGGCGGGCGGTAGCGCTAAATCTCGCATGAAAAGATTGATCGACAGCCTTTACCCAGGTAACACGAATCGAAGGTGGTAGAAGGCTGTTTACTCCAACAACCCAGGCTTTATTACCTCTATCAACTGGAGTATCGAAGTGCACGACCTGGTTTGTAGCATGCACACCAGAATCTGTTCTTCCAGCACAAGTAGTTCTTATTGAGTAGTTAGCTACTCGGCTTAACGCCTCTTCAAGCTTGCCTTGAACCGTTTCTAGTTTTATGGATACCTGTTTTTGCCATCCGCAATAACCAGCACCGTCATACTCGACTCCAAGCGCAAAGCGATACATTTTTCAGTTTATTTCAGAAAAAAATGGCAATATGTAACCCCGTTTAGATTTATTCGCTAGCATTGCCAATTGCGGTAAGTAACTTCTCAGCTTCCATTTTCTGTTCAGAGCTACCCTCTAAAATTACTTCCGCCAAAATCTCTTTAGCTCCCTCAAGGTCTCCCATTTTCTGATACGCATAAGCCAATTCTAGCTTGGTCGCTGATTCTTCACTTCCAAGAAGGAAAACCTCCTCAATATCACCAGGAGAGTCCAATTCCACCCTATCCTCTTCAGATAAAAATGCTAAATCTTCAAAATCTTTTTGTTCTTCGCCAACCGAAAAATCTAATTTCTCATTTTCCTCATTTGATGATCCATCTGCACCTACCCGTTCAATATTGCTCTGGTTCGTTGATGTATCATTATCTAAATTAGCGACACCATAAACGGCGTTATCCTCTGCATCAACCTGAACGTCCAGTGCTGACTCTGATTGGCTACCTAGTGAGGAAATTTCCGGCATTTCCCCGGCTAGAGCCTCCTCAGGCGAGCTGGCTTGGGAATTTGCAGAGGCATAGTTCTTTCGATCCCACCATAACAACCAACCAAGAAGAAGCAGAGCAAGAGGAGCAGCAATGGTAACCAGGGGGCTATTAGATCCAAAAAAGCCCGCAAAACGCTCCATCAGGGGGTAACTTTCTGATTCAGCCACCTTTTCCTCAGGCATTCCGGCGTCAGACAGAGGGATTGCACGATCGGCTGACTCTAATTGCGTGTCAGCTAAATCAGCTCTTAACTGCGATAATTGCAAGTCTTGTATTCGAATAATTTCTTTCGCTGCTTCAATTTGAGCATCTAGCTCAGCAAGTTGAGCGCTCAAGTCTTCTCGACTTAGTCTGTAGCGATCTTCCTCTTCTAAAGCTAAAGCCAACAAGACCTCTAATTCAGTAACACGTTGATCTAACTCAGTATTTTGCCTCTCTAGCGGCTCTAATCCTGGAATGTTTCTGGAGGGCACCGTTCCTGGTCGCAATACACTTAACTGCCCTAGCTGGCTACTTTCTGAGGCTCTGCCTGAAGAGTATTCAATAAACGATTGATTTTGAATTCTAATCTGCTGAATTGCGTTAGCTTGATTTATAGCTCTAACCTGATCTAAAGCTGGCATCAGTAAGCGCTTACCTGCCATAATTCTGTTTATATTTCCGCCTATAAAAGCATCTGGATTCAACTGCTGAATTGCCAGCATAGTTTGCTGAATCGAAACAGAGGGATCGTCGAATCGGTTTTCAAATGCGATGTTTAATAAAGAGTCACCGCCCTGCACCATAACGGTTATTTGCTGAGTGTCGGCTTGGGCAAACGCCGCAGGACCGAAAGACGGGTTAAGGAGCAGTAAGACGAGAATCACACATATTCTGGACAACGTATTCATTAGTTTTGCAGCAGAACCCTTATCTTAAATATCTCTTAGTCGGATTATCTATATTAAATCAGTCAATCTGTTTACATTTATTCTTAAAAAATCAGCATATCTAACTAATTTATATGATTTTTTATCAATTCTTCAGCAATCTGTATTGAATTCAAAGCCGCACCTTTCCTCAAATTGTCTGAAACGACCCACAAACTCAAACCATTGCTTAAGGAAAGGTCCTGCCTAATCCTGCCGACAAAAACAGAGTCTTCCCCTGTTGCCTCCAGAACCGCCGTGGGGTAGCCACCATCTCTTCTTTCATCCATGATCGTTATACCATTAGCGCTTCTAAGTAACTCTCTAGCTTCGTCTTCGCTAATATGCTGAGAGGTCTCTATTTGGATGGCTTCCGAGTGCCCGTAAAAAACGGGAACGCGGACACAAGTTGCCGACACTTTAATGTCCTCGTCTCCAAAAATCTTAACCGTTTCCCAATTCATCTTCATTTCTTCTTTTGTATAGCCATTGTCTAAGAATTTATCAATATGCGGCAACACATTGAAAGCAATCTGCGTAGGATAAACCTCGCACTCGGCCTTTCTACCATTCAATAGCTCTGCAGTTTGCTTTGCAAGCTCATTCACAGCACCTGATCCAGAGCCCGACACGGCCTGGTAGGTAGAGACAGTAATTCTTTTAATCCCTACAGCATCGTATATCGGTTTCAGTGCGACTAGCATCTGTATGGTGGAACAATTTGGATTAGCAATAATATTACGATTCTTATAATCCTTTATTTTACATGAATTTACCTCTGGGATTATAAGTGGAACATCATTTTCGTATCGGAAATGCGAGGTATTATCTATGACTATACAGTTAGAGGCAGCGGCTTTGGGCGCATATTCAGCCGAAATATCACCACCCGCCGAAAACAGCCCTATATCAGCATCTTTAAAATCGAATGAGGCTAAATTAGTCACACTAAGCGGCTTGCTACCGAACATAACCTTCTTTCCCTCACTTCTTTCGCTGGCCAGCACGTAAACTTCCTTCACCGGAAAACCACGGGCGCTCAGCATTTCCAGCATCACCTCGCCGACAGCACCTGTCGCTCCCACAATCGCAACGTTATATTTCTTCATATTTCTCTAATCTATGTGAATGCTGAAATCAGTAACTATCGCTTAGTTTCAGTACTGAAGTACCAAGGACTTGAAATTTTCCAGCTATCTTCAAAGCTTTTAATCTCTTCTCTGCTATCTAGGGTCAGCCCTATGTCATCTAGGCCATTAATTAGACAATTCTTTCTAAATTCATCAACTTCGAAATGTATTAACTCCCCATCAGGCTTCGAAATCAATTGTTTCTCTAGGTCAACGTTTAATGAGTACCCTGAACGCGACTCCACCTGATGGAAGAGATCCTCTATGATATTCTCATCTAAAACAATTGGTAATAAGCCATTTTTAAAGCAGTTATTAAAAAATATATCCGCGAAGCTTGGCGCAAGAATAACCCTGAACCCGTAGTCATCCAAAGCCCAAGGCGCATGCTCTCGGGAAGAACCGCACCCGAAATTCTTTCGAGCAAGGAGAATCCTGCACCCTTTGTAGCGAGGTTGGTTCAATACAAAGCTCGTATTCACAGGCCTATTACTGTTATCCGCGTCAGGCTTCCCTTTGTCGAGATAGCGGTGCTCATCAAATAAGTTAACACCAAACCCGGAACGCTTAATAGACTTAAGAAATTGTTTGGGAATAATAAAATCAGTATCCACATTAGCCCGGTCTAATGGCATTACCAAGCCTTCTTCTACTAGAAATTTTCTCATCTTATTGCATTAACCTTCTGAATTATATTATATTTCTAATATCTACAAACCGGCCATGAATCGCCGCTGCAGCGGCCATTGCTGGGCTAACTAAATGGGTTCGCCCACCAAAGCCTTGTCTACCTTCAAAATTTCTATTAGACGTTGAAGCACAATGCTTACCCTCACCAAGCTGGTCAGCATTCATTGCTAGGCACATCGAGCAACCCGGCTCTCGCCACTGAATACCAGCATTAATAAAAATCTTATCAAGCCCCTCTTCCTCTGCTTGTTTTTTCACCAACCCGGACCCGGGCACCACCATTGCAATTTCAATGTTTTCAGCGACCTTTTTATTCTCCACAACTCGTGCAGCCTCTCTCAAGTCTTCTATCCTAGAATTTGTACAGGACCCTATAAACACGCAATCTAGCCGAATATTTTCAATCCGAGTGCCAGCCTCCAAACCCATATATTCAAGAGCTTCTTCAAAATTTCCTCTTTTGGTCGGGTCTGACTCTGAGCCGGGGTCAGGAATGGCACCTGTTACAGGTGAAACCATTTCTGGCGAAGTACCCCATGTCACTTGTGGCTCGATCTGCGCGCCGTTAATTACAACGGTCCTATCAAATATTGCATCTGGATCAGATACGAGCTCCTTCCAAACCTCTGCAGCACGGTCCCACAGCTCATTTTTAGGGGCAAATGGTCTCCCTTTGACATAATCCAGAGTCTTTTCGTCAACTGCAATGAGGCCTGCTCGCGCGCCGGCTTCGATGGCCATATTACATACGGTCATGCGACCCTCTATTGAAAGTTGCTGGATTACATCCCCTCCGAACTCTATTGTGTATCCAGTTCCCCCTGCGGTGCCGATTTCGCCAATAACCGCCAGGACGACGTCTTTCGCCGTGACTCCTTTATTTAACACTCCATCAACACGAACTAACATATTTTTCATTTTTCTTTGCATCAGGCATTGTGTGGCTAATACATGCTCAACCTCTGAAGTACCAATGCCATGCGCGAGGGCTCCCAAAGCACCATGTGTCGAAGTGTGAGAATCACCACACACTATTGTCATACCAGGCAAAGTCGCCCCCTGCTCGGGGCCCATGACATGTACAATACCTTGCCTAATATCATTCATTTCAAGGGATAAGATATTGTTATCCTTACAATTATCTTCTAACGCCTTAACTTGGATTTTTGAAACAGGGTCTTTAATCCCGGACAACCCTCTGCGTCTCTCACTGGTGGTTGTTGGAATGTTATGATCTGGAACAGCCAAGTTGGCATCAGAACGCCAGGGAACCCTGCCAGCTATTCGTAGACCTTCAAAAGCCTGAGGTGACGTCACTTCATGTATTAGATGGCGGTCTATGTATATCAAAGTGGTTCCATCCTCGCGCTGATTTACAAGGTGAGAATCCCAAATTTTGTCGTATAAAGTCTTGCTGCTCATAAACTTACTCATCTAATAACTTAGATTAATTATACTCTATAAATTGTTGTTTCTTTTTACTAAAATAAATTATTATGCAAAATTACCACCTATTTGGCCCCTCACTCTGAGAAGGTGGTCGATTAATACCAGCGCAAGCATAGCCTCTGCTATAGGCGTAGCGCGGATTCCAACACAAGGGTCATGCCTTCCTGTAGTCACAACCTCCTCTGGCTCACCCATAGTATTTATAGATTTTCCTGGTATTCGAATGCTCGATGTGGGTTTTAGCGCAATACTCGCCATTATATCCTGCCCACTTGATATGCCCCCTAGGATACCGCCGGCATTATTGCTTAGGAAGCCATCTACGGTAATCTCATCCCTATGCTCTGTTCCTTTTTGAGCAACGGCATCAAACCCTGCCCCAATTTCAACGCCTTTTACCGCATTAATGCTCATTAAGGCTTTCGCGATATCAGCATCAAGACGATCGAATACTGGCTCCCCTAAGCCAGCTGGCACATTCGAGGCTTGTACGACTATTTTCGCTCCAATTGAATTTCCCTCTTTATTCAACGCAGTCATAAAAGCCTCCATCTCATCCACTTTGCTTTTATCTGGAGAAAAGAATGGGTTTTGATCAACCTGTTCAAAGTCAATGCTCTCGATCTTAATGGGGCCCAACTGACTCAGATAACCTCTAACTTCGACGGAATATCTCTCTTTCAGGTATTTTTTTGCAATTGCGCCAGCAGCGACTCTCATTGCAGTTTCCCTTGCCGAAGACCTTCCCCCTCCGCGGTAATCCCTAACTCCGTATTTCTTCCAATATGTATAATCAGCATGCGCGGGCCGAAACTGCTCCTTAATTTTACTATAGTCTTTAGATCGCTGATCTTTGTTGTGGATTAACAGCCCAATAGGCGTTCCTGTCGTTTTGCCCTCGAACACACCTGACAAGATAGTAATTGCGTCGTCTTCTCGCCTTTGAGTTGTGAAGCGCGACTGGCCAGGTTTACGCCTGTCTAAATCCCTCTGCATATCAGATTCGCATAACTCGAGTCCAGGAGGACAGCCATCAACAACACACCCTAATGCTGGACCATGACTCTCACCAAAACTGGTGACTGTAAATAATTTTCCTAAGGTATTCCCTGACATAAGTTTCTCTTAGATCGAAAATTCACTTATCGAAGAAAAAAGCAGCGCATTGTACACTAATTCAAGTCGTTACAATACTCAGCTAATTGCTCTGCAGTAACAGCCAAAACGCCGCCCCCTCCATTCTCAAAATCAAGCCAAAGAAATGGTACATGTGAAAATCTCTCTTGCAGATTTTTCTCTGATTGGCCAACCTCTAATATCAATATTCCGCCTTTAACTAAATAATTCTTCGCCTCTTGCAAAATTCTCGTGGGAATGCCCAATCCCGACTCATTACAAACAAGTGCCGCTCTTGGCTCGTGTAAATATTCCGCAGGCAAAGTTTCGTACTCTTTATCAGAAACGTAGGGCGGATTACTCACAATAAGATCATACCTATCCGTTATATTTTTAAATAAGTCGGATTGTATGCAGGTAATTCGACCCGATAAATTATGTTTTTCCACATTGTATTTAGCCAGCTCTATGCAATTGTCGTCGTTATCTGACAGATCAACAACACTATCTTTAAAGTATTTAGCGATTGCTACACCAAGACAACCACTTCCAGCGCATAAATCTAAGACTCTTTTGGGATCTGTTTTGATTAACGGGGAAAACCGATTCTTGATTAGTTCTGCCAATGGCGAGCGTGGTATCAACACTCTTTTATCGACTGAAAAATTCAGCCCCGCGAACCAAGCTTCTCCAACCAAATATGCTGTCGGTATTTTGTCCTTAATACGTTGCTCAACTTTCACCTCAAGAGTCCGCAACTCCTCTTCATCAAGATTATGGTTAAGAGTCCGCAAATCATGATCATGAGAAATACCTAGCGTTCCGCAAACTAAATACGCGGCTTCATCCCTTGAGTTGTCGGTGCCATGGCCATAAAAAGAATCTGATTCCTCCAATTGCTTAGAAACTTGGGTAATGTAATCTAAAATATTCATTTATTATTGATTCTATTAAATATGAAAAAAAACTTTTACGATATATACTACTTATCGTAGTGTAGCGCCCTAAATTTAAGCAATAAATATGGAAAATTGATGGAAGACTCTTATCTCAATATATTGAAAGAAGTCGGAGAAGACCCTAATAGAGCTGGACTAAAAGACACTCCAAAAAGGGCCGCGAATGCTATGCGCTTCCTGACTCAAGGCTATTCGATGGATATAGAGGAGGTCATTAATGGCGCCCTTTTCCCCTCAAGTTCAGATGAGATGGTCATTGTGAAAAATATTGAACTTTATTCAATGTGCGAGCATCATCTGCTCCCTTTTATAGGTAAGTGCCATGTAGCATACCTTCCAAAGGGCGAGGTGATTGGCCTTTCCAAAATAGCCAGATTAGTTGACGTATTTGCTAGAAGACTTCAAATTCAAGAAAATTTAACTAATGAGATTGCTAACTGCATACTAGAACATACTAACGCAGCAGGAACGGCAGTAATTATTGAGGCGAAACACATGTGCATGATGATGAGGGGTGTTGAAAAACAAAACTCTGTCATGACCACATCATGTATGTTAGGAGCTTTTCGAAATAGCGCAAGTACGCGCAACGAGTTTTTATCCTTGGTAAATAGCTAGCCTCATCTAAAAAATCTGCCTTGTCGTTGCATCGATGTGCCGCACAGACAGGACCATAGGTATTACTTTTAATACCTGCTTTATTCTTAACTAGTCTTTTTCGCAGTAGATTTCACTTTTGCTGATTTCTTAGCTACTTTCTTCTTAGGCGAACTTTTAGTCTTAGGAGTTGATTTAACATCAGCTTCCTGATCCAGGCTTTCCGAGTTTGCAATAAAATTAATAATTGGAAAAGGCGCGAAGGGGAAGGGCTTTGTATTACTTTTATAAAATAGAAAATCAATAATCTGTTTTATATATTCTGCTAGTGCTTCGCCAAAAATAATCAAGTTAGAATTAGGTGCTCCAGAGGCAAACACAAATAATGTCTGCGCGACCATAATCACAACTGCAAGTAGAGCAATAACATACAAAACGACTAAATAGCCGAACATTAATAATATCCTCAACCAACTGTTCGAATTTTTAATCCTATCTATAATTCCATTAACCTTATTAGGCATGATTTATCCTCAATTCCGATTTAGAATTTTTTCATCTGTAGCAGCAAATTCGACATCCAATGCTTCCTCGCTCAGCGTCAAAGAAGACAGGATATTTTTTATCGGCTGGTTTTCGTAGATTATCCTATAAAGCCCGCTAACAAGTGGCATATACACGTTAAGCTCATCAGCTTTTACTTTAACCAACTTTACAGTGTTTACTCCTTCAGCCACCTGCCCTACCTCTGCAATAGCTTCCTCAATAGAGCACCCTGCCCCAAGGGCTTGACCAATCCGATAATTTCTACTAAGTGGGGTTGAACAAGTTACTACTAAATCTCCAACTCCAGCAAGGCCTAAAAACGTCATTGGGTCTGCGCCCAGCTCCCGACCAAACCTCGCCATTTCTGCAAGAGCACGAGTCACCAGCATACTATTTGTGTTGTGCCCCATCCCTATAGACGCAGCTAAACCGGCTATAATGGCATAAATGTTTTTAAGCGAACCACCGAGCTCAATACCAAACATATCATCATTCGTATAGACCCGAAATGTCTCAGACCGAAGGATCTCCTTAACACTCTCGCGAATTTCTACAAAGTTACTCGCGATTACCGTTCCCGTCGGGTGCTTGGTAGCAATTTCCTTTGCAAGGTTAGGGCCACTCAAGACACCAATCTTTGACCCCGGTGATTCTTCACTTAAAATCTGACTCATTAGCTTAAAGCTGTCTGGCTCTATTCCTTTTGTAGTGCTAATTAACATTGAGTCAGTTGGGGCAAAGGAAACCACCTGCTTCACCACCTCTCTAAAAGATGAACTAGGAACGGCAACAAAAATTAAATTTGCCCCTGTTACGGCTTCAGCCATACTTTCAGTAGCGACGACTTGTTTGCTGAGCGCATACCCGGGGAGGTACTGTTTGTTTTCATGGAGTTGGTTTACCTGATTAACGAGCTCACCACTCCTCATCCAAAATTGAACATCATGACCATTTAAAGCAATTATATTGGCAACCACTGTACCAAAACTGCCACCACCTATGACTGCTGTCTTACTCATGGATCATAATATCCTTAAAAAACTCTCCAACACCTGAAGAATAGAATTGAAAGTCACTCGTGGAACAAACTACTTGGGCAATAAAACTGCGTTAAGGTTCAAAAGTCTGGTAACGATGTCAACTCGACTTCTATTATCCCCTACAAAACATAAAGAGATATAGACTCTACTAATGAAGCGAGCAGTGTGGGGTAGACTCCAAGAAATAAGAGCAAACAGAACGCTATCACTAAAACAACCTGAGACCCAAAATCGCCAGAAGAGGCAGTTATATCAGGATCCATACTCTCCTTTTGTGTTAGTACCATGCGGTAGACAATTCTCAGATAATAGTAAAGCCCTATCCCGCTGCCAATAATCAAAATAACGATTAGCCCCCAGAGCTGGGATTCCACGCCAGAAAGAAATACATAAAACTTTCCAATAAATCCAACAGTTAAGGGTATACCAGCTAGTGATAGAAGCATTCCCGTGAATATTGTAGCTAATAAAGGTTTTCTCCAAAAGAGCCCTCGATAGTCCTCTATCTTATCCAGCTCCGCCCTACTTGTAGACAAGTGCGATGCAATACCGAATGCTCCAAGCGACATGACAACATAAGCAACTAAGTATACGGTTATAGCTTCCACGCTAATTGTTCCACCTGAATCTATACTGGCTATTAATGCAATCAGCAGATAACCCATATGAGCTATAGAGGAATAGGCCAGAATTCTTTTGAGGTTTTCTTGACGCAGCGCAAGCAGATTTCCGACCATAATGGAAATCATAGCAACAACGGATATTGCTTGAGTAACCGGCTCCAAAGAGAGGACTTCGCCGTTTATAATTAGGCGAAGCAGCACAACGAAAGTCGCCACCTTACCGATGGTAGCTAAATAAATAGTTGCCGGAAGAGGAGATCCTTCGTAGACATCAGGTGTCCACATATGAAAAGGCGCGAGGGACAGCTTGAACGCTAGTCCCGCAAACAACAGGAGCAAGGCTGTAACGGAGAAACCCTCTCCAAGACCACTCGTCACCGGCCCGTTAATAATGCTACTAAATTCAAGGGTGCCCGTTTGCGCGTAAATTAATGCCATTCCGAACAGCAAAAATCCAGATGCGGCAGCAGACAAAATCAAGTATTTAACAGCGGCCTCGAGAGAATTCTTAGCAGATTGATCGCTCTGCACTGAGTAAGCGACCATGCCGTACAAAGACATGCTCAAAGTCTCTATTCCAATCACCATACTTACAAAATGGTTACTACTAACCAAAACAATAGACCCAATCGTAGCAATTGCTAGCAGAAGGAAATACTCCTCTTTTTGATCATCCAGGTCAGAGAAATAGGAATAGCTGAAAACACAGATACACGCGGCTGTTGCACAAATCAGACCCGTGAAGAATAAACTATAAGAATCGACGATCAGAAGCGGAGTTACCTGATAGTCAGCTGAAGGCAGCATCATGTAAAAGGCAGTAAATGCTGCTACAAGCAGCCCAGCCGCAGTCACAAGATACGCTCCAAGATAATTCCTTCGAGCGGCAATCGCGCTCATCACGATTACTACCGTCAATGTTACTAGTAACAGAGGCTGCAATGGTATGAGATCAGCGAGAGTAATTGCCATCATTGAGTGCTCACCAAATTAGAAATGACTGATTCGGTAGAATTCAAAAGCTGGGCTAGAACTGGTTGCGATAAGTCTAAAAACGGCTGGGGATACATACCCATCCAGATTAGCCCCCCCATCATCATTCCAAAATAAACCATTTCTCGCCGCGATAAATCGGTCAGACGAGAGTCATCATAGTGCTCGCTCGAGAATTCACCATGGAAGACTCTTTGAATTACCCATAATGAATACACTGAGGCGAATATCAGACCAAATGCAGCTATGACGGTAAACAAGATGTTCGCCTGGAAAGCACCGAGCAGCGCAAGAAATTCACCAATAAAATTACCTAATCCCGGCATGCCAAGTGCTGCCACCGAGAAAAATAAGGCAACCACTGCCATTCGAGGCACACGAACCCATAGACCACCCATATCTGACATATTTCGTGTGTGAATCCGATGCTGCAGCCCGCCAGCTAGCATAAACAATGCAGCTGCGCTGAGTCCATGTGCCAACATCGTCATCACCGCACCTTGCAACGCTTGCTCATTCCAAGCATAGACACCCAACGTCACAAACCCCATATGGCTTACGCTTGTGTAGGCAATTAATCGCTTTATATCTGTTTGTGCAAATGCGACTTTCGCACAGTAAAGAATGCTTATAGATGCTAGGGCCATCGCAACAGGCGCAAAACTAGCCGAAGCCTCTGGAAATAGGGGAATCGTAAATCGAATTAATCCATAGGCGCCGGTTTTTAAGAGGATTCCGGCCAAGATTACACTACCGGCAGTCGGAGCCTGACTGTGGGCATCTGGCAACCAAGAATGAAAGGGCACTGAAGGTAGCTTAGTCGTGAATGCGATAAAGAAACCAAGCATAACCCAGAACTGCAAAGAGCTACTGACATTAACAGAAATCAAATCTTCATATTTGAAACTGTAAACACCAAACTGGGTATAGTGCGCGTATGCCAGCACTAAGATTGAGACGAGCATCAGCATACCTGTAACCTGGGTAAAAATAAAAAATTTCATCGCCGCGTAACTTTTATTTTCATGTCCCCAAATCGCGATTATGAAATACATTGGGATTAGCATAACTTCCCAAAAGAAAAAGAACAGAAAGAGATCTAGTGCGGTGAATACCCCAACAACTCCAGCTAATGTCCATAACAAGTTAAAGTAGAAAAAGCCCGGCTGCACTTTGATTTCGTCCCAAGCCGAACCAATTGCAACCACACCAAGAAAACCGGTTAATAGGAGTAACAGCAGGCTGAGGCCATCCAAAGCAAAATAAAGGGATATTCCGAATCGAGGTATCCACTCTGCCTCGAAACTAGAAACCCACCCCGCGCTGGTTGGTTCTGTTTGAAGCAGCATAAACATCAAGACAAAATCTAATACCACCGTTATAAGCGCTACCAAGCGCGGATAGTTCTTGTCATAGCTTTCGGAGGCCCATGCTATAAGCCCTCCAATAAAAAGAATACTAATTAACCATATCAAGATCACATCAGCACCCCTAAAATTAATAAAACTATCAGACCTACTGCGAGACTTAATGCGTACCAGCGCAAATGCCCTGTTTGAGTTCGCACCACATAATTGTTAGTTACTCTTGAAAGCATCACAATCAATCCGTAAAACTTATCAATGAGATCTGCCTGATTTATCCGAGATAGCCAAATAAATGGAAAAACGAAGACTCGGTCATATAACCAATCCATACCCCATCCACTGTTCCAAAACTTGTGGAGCTTTTGAGCGAATAAACTAGACATAAGCTTCTCGATCGACCATGCCTTCGAATAAAAAAACATATAG
>Ga0209036_1000409_pt1 | contig 18609 bp, 25 predicted proteins | sample MarorgKNORR_S2LV_3_FD_188222 | JGI IMG/M metagenome (GOLD analysis project Ga0209036, IMG submission 188222) | Marine microbial communities from the Southern Atlantic Ocean, analyzing organic carbon cycling - DCM_A/KNORR_S2/LV (SPAdes) (version 2) | ecosystem: Environmental > Aquatic > Marine >... | reverse complement strand
TATATGATTTAGGTAGTTTTTATAAAGTTGTTAAGTTGCTTAAATTATTTCCTGCAAGATTTAGTTATAAGCTATATAAAATTTTTGCAAGAAATAGATACAGATTTAATTAATCATGAATTTAGATAAAATATTATCTAATAAGATATTTCAATCTTTCCTTATCTTTTCCATATTTAGAGCAATATACGGTTTCGCTATTGTTTTATTTGCATATTTTTTTACTCAAAAATATAATTTAAGTATCTATGGGTCTTTACCCATATTTATATTTTCTATTTTTGTATCACGTTATTTTTATAAAAAATTTAAATTACGTTTTAATCTCTAAAATTACCGTAGTTTAAAAATACTTTATAATTTTTCTCTTTTAGGTAAGATATAGCATCTTGTAACTCGTCTCTTTTTTTAGAGCTAACTCTAATAGATTGATCTTGAATAGAGCTTTGTATTTTTTTTGAAAATTCTTTTAAATCTTTAACTATAATTTTTGAAATCTCTTTATCTAGACCAGATTTTAATGTGTATTCTCTTTTCGCTTCAGATGGTGTTTGTTCATCATTAAAATTACTTAAAAATTTTATTGATACATTCCTTTTAGCAAATTTCTCTCTCAATACTTGGTCTGCAGCATTTAGTCTTTCTTCAGTGGTACTTCTTAAGGAGATAGTTGAATTACTAAAACTTACTGAGGTATTTGTATCTTTAAAATCATATCTATTAATTATTTCTCTATTCATTTGATCTATTGCGTTAATAACTTCTTGCTGATTAAATTCAGATGTTATATCAAAACTTGGCATTCTTTTCCTTTAGTTATAATTTTAGACTTATTTTTCATAATTTTGGCGTAGATATTCATATGCAACTATAGAAACTGCATTAGCAAGATTTATACTTCGAGAATCACTATTCATAGGTATTGTTAATGTATTACCATTCTCTTTCAATATATCTTTTGGCAAACCCACGGACTCAGGGCCAAAAACTAGGTGGGTATATTTTTTAAGATCAACATCCCATATATTTTTTTGGCCGTTTGATGATAAATAACCAACATTATCTAAATTTATATCTTTTTTAAATTCATTCCAATCTTCGTACATACTAACTGAAGCTAAATCATGATAATCTAAACCAGCTCGTCTAATCTTATTCTCTTGAAAGTTGAAACCTAGAGGTTTTACTATATTTAGGGGTATGTTTGTATTTGCTGATAATCTAATACATGCACCAACATTTCCTGCTATTTCTGGTTGATATAGTACAACTTCCACATAGTAATTATATTCCTATTCAATAGTCATAAGGCATGTAAAATATTAAATGTGAAGCAAATAGTTAAAATTTTTATACCTACTTTTGGCAGTTTTAGAAATGTTGCAAAGGAAGCAAAGAATACATCTATTTCCAGGGAACGTTTTATAGATTTTATAAAAGTTATTGGATTGCTTATGATTACATTCAATACTGAGTATTTGTTAGACTTCAAAAATTCTGCTGGTGAATTATTGGTTTATAACGAATCTTTTACTAGCTCTAACAAAACAAGATTCACATGGTTCACTACTGGAATTTCTTTATTTTTCTTTTCTACAGGATTTACAAATAAAATAGCTTGGTATTCAAACGTAGGACGCGATGGTAGTCAGTGGAAATTTCTTACAGATAGAGTAAACAGTTTGATGGGGCCAGTCTTAGTCTGGATAGCTTCTATTACTTTATTATTGAATGTTTTTTTTAGAGTACTAAATTTTCCTCTATTTTTAACAACGGAAGAAGATGGAATGATTACAATCACAGAGTTTCTTATGTGGCCATTATGGATAGTTGCAATATATTTGGTCGTTGTTATATTTTGTCCTGTTACTATTTATTTACATAAAAAGAATCCATATTTGACTGTAGTTGCCTTTATTTTTATGACTGTAGCTATAGATACGATAGATTTTTCTATTTCTTTATCTTATTTAAAATTATTTAATTATTTGCTTTTTTGGCTTACTATCCATCAGCTGGGTTATTTTTTTGCTGATGGAAAAATGTTTAAATATAAAACTTCTATTTTTGCAACTATTTCCATTTTTTCTTATGTATATCTTTTTTACAAATTTGATAGCTCTGCAGATTTTATGTCAGTCTCAGGCTATAGATTAAGTGAAATAAGCAACGAAGATCCTCCCACAATATATTATCTAATATCTTCTGTCGGTCTTTTATCTTTTTTTCTTTTTTTTAGAAAATCTTTTGAAGAAATGTTACAAAACATTAAAACATGGACATTTTTTAGTTTCATTCATTCAAACATATACACAATATTTTTATGGCATATTTTTTTATTTTTCTTTATGCATATTTTTAATTTTGATTTGTATTTATATCCTTTATTTCTAATTCTTGTAGTAATTATATTTGGAGATTATGAAAGAAAAATATTTAAACTTTCAACAAAGTTAGTTCAACGTGTAAACCCTCTTCAACCGTGGCCATCACCGATTAAAGCTAAAGGATCTTATAGTAATTTTTATTTATCATGGGTTTCATCTCTTTTAATTTTAGTGGGTGTTCTACAAATAACTTTGGGTGGAGTTGGTCTTTCAGGTTTTTTCACATTAAGAGAGTTATATTTTCTAACAGGCAATACTTTTGAAGCATTTTTAAAATTATTTACAGGTGTAATTTTACTTAATACAACAATCAGAAGAGCTGATTTAAAAGATAATATTTTACTAGTAGCCTCAATTGCACAAATTTTATCACTTGCTTTAAGGCATTATCAATTTTCTGTTATCACACCATTTGAGCTTTATACATCAGTATCTTTAAGTGCTTTTTTTATCTGGTTAGTTTTACAAAATCGTAACTCTAAAGCGAAAAACAAGGTCAAATAATTGTGAATATACCTAAAGGTGAAACAAGACAGGAGCTTTTGAACAGAGCATTTATTTATATAATTGCTATAAGTTTTGCTGTAATCATATTTTTAAGAGTCAGATCCTTGCTTTTTGATTTATTTGTTGCTGTTGTATTAGCAGCTTTAGCTGAACCAATCGTTTATAGATTATCAAAAAAATCTGGAAGAAAGTTTGCCGCATTTTTTACGGTAGTTTCTATATTATTAATTATAACAGGAATACTATTTTCAATAATTCCTGTCATGGTTGAAGAATTGTATTTCTTATCAACACAACTACCTACATATTTAGATAATATTTTAGATTATATTAACAGTGAAGGATTTACAATATCTAACCAATCTCTAGATTTAGAAAATGAATTTAATTCATTCATAAAAAATTATGGTGGAGCAGTTGGAAATACTGTCGTTTTTGCTGGTCAAGGAATACTGAGCGCATTGGGACATTTTTTTATAATATTCTTTTTTGCTTATTATTTAATATCAGAAGGTGAGCAGTGGAGAATAAATTTAAAAGAATCTCTAGATGACAAGTATTCAAATGCTATTGACCAGGTCTGGACAATAGGTGTCTCAAAAGCTGGTGGGTTTATTGTTGCTAGAGTAATTTTAGCTATCTTAGCGAGTATTGTATTTACAATTGCTTTTGCTCTGATTGGTTTACCCTCACCAGTTGCATTAGGTATATCTGCAGGAATTCTTTCTCAATTGATTCCAGTTGTTGGTACGTTCTTAGGAGGAATTGTTCCCGTACTAGCTTCCGTATCATTGGGCACTTCTTATATTCTTTATACTTTGTTAGTTCTAGTTTTGTATCAGTTTATTGAAAATTATTTTGTAAGCCCTAGAGTAACCAGATCTACAATGGAAATTCATCCAGCTGTTGCTGTATTCTCAACTTTATTTGGAGCATATACAATTGGAGCAGTTGGGGCAATATTAGCTTTACCTGTTGCAGCAACCATTCAAGGAGTGCTAGGAACAATTATTGAAAATAGGAAAAATGGATAATTTATTTAACATTCCATCTAATGCAATAAAAACAGTCGATAAGTTACTCCAAAACTTCAGAGAAGAAACAATAGACGAAGTAGAAGAATCTTTTAAAAATCTAAAAAAGAATTTTAAAGCTGGAAATTATTTAGCTTTAGCTATGTTTTTCATAATTCTCGGTATTTCATCAATATTGTCACAGTATTTTTCTGATAATTTCTTTCTTCAGGCTATGAGTTATTTTGCGATGGCTTTTTTATGCATTGTAACTTTTGTTACTATTATTTGGAGGATATTGAAATGAATGATTTTAAAGATGAATATAGAAATTTAAAAGATTCAATAAATTCAGACAACTCAAAAATAGTGTCATTTCTAGTTTTAGGCGTCCTACTTGGAAGATTAATAGAAAAATTTTATAACCTTAAAAAAAGACTAAGAAGAAAAAAATGAACAGAACAATGCAAAAATTTGTTGCTATTGCGATTGCTGCAGGTGTTCTACTCTCTACAATTTCTTATTTTTTACTTTTACTTTAGTACCAGTGAGTTTAGATAATTCATTAGTCGTCATACAATCAAAAAACAAAAAATATCTTACTGTACTCACTTCAGGAGATGAATTTATTATTAATGATGGAAAAATATCTTATGATGACATCAAGACTCTACCTGTACAAGTTCAATCCTCAACTGGAGATTATTTTAATATTTACACCCCTACATATAAAGAGTTTGTCTTATTGATGAGAAGAGGGCCACAAATAATATATCCAAAAGATGTTGGAAGTATAATTGTCGATGGAAATATTAAAAATAATTCAACAGTCTTGGAAATTGGAACAGGTTCAGGAGCATTAACATTATTTTTAATATTAATTTTAGGGAAGGAGGGCAAGCTATATTCTTTAGATGCCGACAATAAAAATCAATATCGTGCAGAAAAAACAATAGAAAGATATTTAAGTACTTTAAATAAAGATATTGAATCAAATTTAAAATTAATTAATTCTGAATTGATTAATTTTTCCTTAGAAAGTTTAGAAGAAAAAATTGATACAATTGTCACTGACGTTCCAGAACCATGGGATTTTTTTGAAAATAATATTATAAATAAAGACTTATCATGGGTCTCATATTTACCTTCAATATCTCAAGTTGAAAAGATATCAGTTTGTTTAAAAGAAAATAATTTTCAAAATATCGAGATTAAAGAGACCCTTGAAAGATATTGGATAATTAAAGAAAATATTTTAAGACCAAAAAATGAAATGGTTGGCCATACTGGGTTTATTGTTTCTGGTAGATTTATACTATAGAAATCAGTCAGGCTCAATCATAATGCATTCACCAGGGCATTCTTCAGCTGATTCAATTACTGCATCTTCTTGACCTTTAGGAACAGCTGCAACTCCTTCAGCTCCACCTACATTACCATTTTCTTCAGCGTAAACTTTGTCGCCTTCTTTGACATAAAATAGACCATCATCCAAACCAACGAAAACATCAGGTGCTATTTCTTCGCATAATCCATCACCGGTACAGAGGTCTTGATCTATCCAAACTTTCATAAGATACATTTTACATCAAATAAGTTTTACACAAATAGTTGAAAATAAAATTATATTAAATAATTTGTAGAATACATATATGCATAAAACATATATATTTACATTAAGTTTATGAAAAATGTCATAAAAAGATGCGTTTCTCTACTTACATTATTCAATGATAAATCTACTCAGATAAGTACTGAATACATAAGAGATAATATAAGTTCTTATAGGGATTTATCTGATTCTGCATTTAAAAGATCTTTTGAGCGAGACAAGGTTCTTTTGAGAGAAATGGGGTACAGCCTAGATTATGTAAATGATAAATGGTCAATAGATGAGGGATATAACTTATCAGGTACCTCAATTATTAATTCTATAAAAAAAAACCAAAATATTGAATTTAATCAATTTCTAAACACGTATCACATAATAAAAAAATATATAGATTCAAATAGTGAAAATACAAACAATATAAACAATGTGTCTAAATTGAATGATGCAATTAAAGAAAAGAAAAGAGTTTCTTTTAAATATCAAAATAAAATAAGAAAAGTTTACCCGATGGGAATTAAATTTTTTAATAATAATTGGTATCTTGGTGCTGAAGATAATAAAAAACTAAAAACATACAATTTAAACAAAATTAATGATTTAAAAATAGGAAACAAATCTGATTTACATGATAAAGAATATAAAGAAATTAAGTTTTCTTGGGAAAATAAAGACCATCTAATAACTATTAAGTTAAATCTGAAAAAAGAAATATATCTAATCAATAAAAATATATTTAATCATTCGGTAAACATAAAAAAACAACAAAATAATTTATTAAATTTAGAAATAAATACTTACGATATAAACGGACTTTTAAAGTTTTTACTTTTGACTAATCCAAAAACAATTACATTAGGAAAAAAATACAAATCATTATTACTTGAGGTATTAGATGGTTAAAAAAATTAATTTAACAAAAGTAGGAAATTTTATTTCAATAATTAAACTTCAGCAAATATGGACCATTGATGAATTATTAAAAAAAGTAGACATAAATTATGATGAACTTTTATATTTATTAACAATACTTTCAGATATATATTCTAAAAATGGAGAATATTTTTTTGATTTTGACATAGACGCTGAAAATAATAAAATACTTTTTAATAACACTTCTGTTATTAACGATATGGAAACTGTAACCGATTTAGAATTATTTAAGGTTTATACACTTATAAATATCATTAATTTAGACCTAAATATTGACACTCTTACAAAAAATGACATAAATTCTTTTAGTAAGATCCTCAAAGATGCATTTAAAATATATGATTTAGAAAATGAAAATCAAATAGATAGTAAAAATATTAATTTAAATACAGTTACTACAATTGAATATATTAAATTAGGAAATGATAAACCTGAATTTTATGATGTAGAACCTTTGCTAATAACATCAAACTTAGAAGGCTCTGTTCTTGAGGCTTTAGATATTAATGACAGTAAAATAAAAACTTTTTTAATTAATCGTATAATTTCAATCGGAGACGATCTAAATAAAAAATCAAAACAAAAATATAAACAAAATGATATTGACGTTATATTTGATGTCAAAGACGATAGTGTTTTACTAAAACTTAATAAATACAAAAAAAAAGAAAAGCTTTATGTCGCTAAATTTAGAAATAAAAATATTGCAATAGAATTTTTTATTGAGAACTTTACTTCTGCAAACGTAATTTCTCCAGATATAGTTAAAGTTGATGTTATGAATAGAGTAGAGTCAATTAGAGCATTATTAACAAAATGAGTTTTATAGAACTTGTAATTATTTTATTAATAACTTTAGGGATTGTAGATAAAAAAAAGTTACAAAACTTATACACAACATTTAAAAATATACAAAATGGTCCGAAAAGAGAAATTATTGGTGATGATAGCATAGAACAGAAATGGACTTGGATAGACAGAAACGATGATGAGGATGAATGAAAAAACCATTTTTTGATCATTTAAAAGAATTAAATTTAAGATTTTTATTTTCTATTTCAGGAATGTTAATATTTTCGATAATAGTTTATATAAATTATTCATATTTTATAGATTTTTTAATAAACCCATTAAAAGATGCAGGTTATAGTGTAGAAAATATATTTGCTATAACTATTTATGAAGGTTTCCAAGTAAAGATTTCAAATGTTATTTTAATTTCACTGTCTATACTTTTTCCATTGATACTTATTAATTTTGGTTTTTTTATAAAACCAGCATTAAGTATTGGTTCAACTACGTTTTATTTATATTTTATATTTTTTACATTCTTATATTATTTTGGGATTTATTCTGCTTTGACTATAAGCCATATTGGTATTGAATTTTTATTATCATTTAATGAAAATGAAATTTTACTTCGCTCACAAAACTATTTTCAATTCATAATAAGAATCTCTTTACTTTTTGGAATATCCTTCCAATTTCCTCTAATAATTCTTTTTCTTCTTAACAAAAATATTATTAAAGTTAATTTTTTTACTGACAACCGGCCTGAACTATTTATATTTATTCTCATACTATCTGCTGTAATAACACCTACAGGAGATCCAATAACATTATTTATTTTTGCTATACCAATGTATTTATTAGTTGAAACAATGATTTTATTACATAAAAAAACAAAATAGTGGAATTTAAATTAGATAAATTTCAAGAAGAAGCGATTAGATCTATTTATGAAAACTTAAATGTGTTAGTAATTGCTCCAACAGGCTCTGGAAAAACTTATATAGCTGAAAAAGCTGTTGAGAAATACTTGTCAGAGCAATTAAATGTAATATATACAACACCTATAAAAGCTTTATCAAATCAAAAATATAATGATTTTAATAGTCTTGGTTATGAAACAGGGTTATTAACAGGGGATAGAGCAATAAACCCTGATTCTTCATTAATAGTTGCCACAACAGAGATATTAAGAAATATGATATTTACAGATGATAAAAGGCTTGAAGATATAGGAATAATTGTACTTGATGAAGTTCATTATTTAGGAGATTCAGAAAGAGGGACGACATGGGAAGAAATAATAATTCATGCGCCAAAAAAAATAAAATTTTTATCATTGTCAGCTACAGTAGAAAATAAAAATGAGTTTCTTGATTGGATAGTTTCACTAAGAGGACCAACTGAACTTGTAGAAAGCACCACAAGGCCAGTTCCGTTGGATGTTGAATTGGTTGCGACTGAAAGAAATAATGAAAAAATTTACACTATAAAATCATCAAAAAATAATAAAAACAAAAGAACTTTTAAGTTCGATAAGAAATTTATAAATCATAAGAAACCATTATTATCTAATCAAATTAATTATCTTGATAATACCAACTTAACTCCTACAATATTTTTTTATTTTTCTAGAGACCGTGTTGAATCGAAAGCAAGACAAGCTACATCAACAAGGCCTAAACAAGAAAACAAAAATGAATTAAAAAAAATATTTGATGAAGTATTTACAAATTTGGATGATGAGGAATATAATTTGCTAAATTTGGATGAGCTATATTGGATGTGGTCTAGAAGAATAGCTTATCACCATGCAGGTTTAGCACCAATTGTAAAAGAGTTTATTGAATACTTATTTTTACATAGACACATAGACATTCTTTTTGCCACTGAAACACTTGCCCTAGGATTAAATTTGCCTGCGAGGTCTATTGTTATTGACTCACCTTATAAATATGATGGAATCAAAACAAGGTTAATAACTCAATCAGAATTTTTACAACTAACAGGTAGGGCTGGAAGAAGGGGGATTGATAATATAGGTTATGCGTTTATCAATTTTGATAAAAATATTGATACACATTGGTACGATAAATTATTTTCTCTAAAACCAAGTGAATTGCGTTCATCATTTTCTATTTCATATGCGTCGATACTTAATATGACTAGCAAGTATGAAGTAAGTGAAGCGATTCAGTTAATAAATAAAAGTTTTTTATCTTTTCAAAATACTAATGATAATTATGATTTAGAAAATATTTTCAATAGTAAATTACAAATCCTTAAAGATTTAAATTATTATGAATCAGGATTAAAACAAAAGACATTAACAGAAACTTATAGAGATACTTTTATTCCAGGATTAGAACTAATTGATCAAGGAAAAGAGATAGAATTTTATCTTATGTTTCTTTGCTCAGGGCTCTCAAGGTCAAAATATGAATTTTCAATACACGAAAAATATGAGAACATGTATACAAAATTTATAATCTCACAAGAAGAAATAAATAAACTAGAAGCATTCAATAACATAGACACAAAAACAATTATTGATATCTCGTGGTTCAGTGTTTTTAATGAATTTTTAATCACAAATAATTTAGAGTATGTTTTAAATAAATTTGATTTAAATATTGGTGACTTTATAAGAACAGCAAAAGAAGTTTCAGAACTTTCATCAAAATTGTATACTATTTTTAACATTGATGAATTTAATCAGATTAATAAACTATTTAATAATAAGTTAATTCAAAAGACAATGCTATGAAAAAATATATAGTAATTTACAATAAAAACTCAAGGGGCAAAACATATTCAAAACAAGATCTAGAGATGATATTTTCTTCTCATGATTTAGATTCAAAAATATTTGTTACTAATGAGATTAAACAAGTTGATAAAATTGTTAAAAATTTTAAAAATTCTAAAGATTATGTTTATTGTGCAATAGGTGGTGATGGTACTTTAAATTCCTTAATAAATGCCTTATTGGGGAATAATATTAATAATCCAGAGGTAGCATGCATAGCTTCTGGAAGTGGCTCTGATTTTATGAGAACATTTGCTATGCCTGTTGATATTCATCAAGCGATTTCAAGAATTAAGAATAATCAAAATTATTCTATTGACGCCTCATTTGTAGAATCCAAAACAAAATCGAGATATTTTATAAACGTATTAAATTATGGTTTTCTAGCTGAAACTGTTAACTTAAGCGAAAAATTACCAAATATATTTAAGAGATTCCGTTATCCAATAAGTTTTTGGTTAAAACTTTTTACTGGGAAACAATCTCTATTTAATTTAAAAACTAATACTTATGAATTTAATAAAAAAGCTTTTAACGTTTCAATATGTAATGGGCAGTTTTTTGGTGGAGGTTGGAATATCTCACCAAAATCAAGCCTTCAAGATGGTTTGCTAAATATACAAATCTTTAAAGTTACAAAAATTAAAGCTATGAAATTATTTTTTTTAGCAAAGAAGGGATTACATTTGACTGATCCAGACGTAATACTTAAAAAATCAGATAAAATTTCTTTAAAAACCCAACAACCAATTGAAATAGATGGTGATTTCTTTGATTATGGTCCTGCAGAGATATCTGTTAAAAAGCACTCCATACAACTAAAAATTTAGTATTATCTTTAGAACACTTTAAAGGAAATTATGGCTAAAAAAGATGAAGAAGTTATTGAAGAACCTACTTTAGAAGATTTAGAGGAAGAAGAAGCGGAAGAAGAAGCTCCTTCTGATACTGAAGAAGAAAAAGAAGAAGTTGAAACAGAATCTCTAGAAGCCCGTGTTGAAAAAGAAAAAAAGAGTGTTGAGGAAGGGGACGAAACTGAAGGCTCCTTTATCTCTGTTGATGCTGCTGAAAAAAGAAACGTAAAAAAATCAGATTTAAAATTAGACGAGGTAGTTGAAGAGATACAAGAAGATGAATTCACATGTTCGATATGTTTTTTGGTACTAAAAAATACTCAACTAGAAAAACCAAGAGCTAAAGTCTGTATAGATTGTGCCTAATTCTGAATTTAAAGACCTAGGATATAATTTTAAAATTGAATGTGTTGATTCTATACCAACTGAATTAAGAGATGAATTCAAAAAAGAACTTTCACAGACTGACCAAGAACTTATTGATTATTTTTTTAATTTAAAATTAAATAATAAATTAGAATATTTAATCAGTATTGAAAATCATTTTATTGGATATTGCTCAATTCAAGTTGATGAAACTTATTGGAATTTATATGAAATATACATTAGAAAAGAATATAGAGAACTAGGAATAGGAACAAAGTTATTTGAAGCTATAAATATCGATTCCAAAAAAGACAATAAACAAATTAGAACATATACTCTGCCAAGTGATAGAACAGCTAAAAATTTTTACGAGAGCAATAGAATAACAGCTAGAGTTTTAATAATGGAACAGAAGAGATCAACCTCCCGCTATAAAATATAAAAATTAATATTAAATATTTCAGATTCCACTTCTTCTAAAATTTGAAACCTTTAGTAATAAATATCCAAATAAGAATCCGCTTATATGTGCTTCCCATGAAATATTATTACTTTGTATAGCGATAAAAAACTGCGAAATTAACCAAAAAATCATAAAAAACTTTGCCTTTATTGTTGTTGGAAAAAAAACACCAAAAGGCACAAGAACCAATAATTTAGCATTTGGAAATAAATATAAATATGCTCCCATAAGTGCAGAGACTATACCTGATGCACCAACTATTGGATTTATATTGCCAAAATTTAAGAATGAATGACCAACGATACTTATTACTCCACTGACGATTAAAAATAATATAAATCTAACTTTCCCTAGCTTATCTTCGACGTTATTACCAAAAATCCAGAAACTCCATAAGTTACCAAGTATATGTAAAAAATTTGCATGTAAAAATAATGAAATAAAAATACTTAGTAATATATTTTTATCTGGAAATATTACAATGTCAGGTTCTAAACTGCAGTTATTGTTATAAAATTGATTAGCTGAAATAGGTAAATTATTAATTAACTCACAAGGAATAGCTGCATATTTATAAAAATAATTTAATAGATCAATATTATTTTTTGGTTGTAAAAATAAAAAAGTTAATGATGAAAAGATGATAAAAATTCTAGAAATTACAGGAACATTTTTTGCAGGATTTATATCTGATATTGGTATCACTTTGTTCTCCACAGAACTTACGTATAATATATCCTAGTGAAGAATATATTGTTAATTACATCAAATAAGAATTTAAATACCTTAAATTATAAAAATATTTTATCTTATTTAAAAAAAATAAAATTACCCCATGAAGTAATTGATACTGAATTAGAAGATTTTTCTAACTTAAAAACTAATAAACAGACGCTAATAGTAAGTCTAGGGGGCGATGGCACTGCTTTGAAAGCAATGAAAGTTGGATGGCTTAATAATTTAGAGGTGCTTCCTATTGGGTCAGGAAGAGTAGGGTATCTTGTAAGTTCAATAAAAAATTTTAATTCAGTTATTGATGCATGGAAAATTAATAAAAGTAAAAAAGTTAATAGGAAAGCTATTATTCAAAATAAAAATTATAAATTACCAGCCTTTAACGAAGTAGTAATTATAAAAAATTCACCAACAAGACTTCTAGATTTAATAATAGAAACATACGACCAAGAAGTTAAGTTAAGAGCAGATGGCATAATAATTTCAACTTCTCTTGGTTCTACAGCTTATAATTACTCTGCAGGTGGACCAATCGTTCACAATGATATTGAATCGATTGTGGTAACTCCAATTTCTCCATTTTCAAAATTTCCCAGATCAATAGTTTTAAATGGTAAAAGTAAAATCAAAGTAACAATTCCAAAAAATCAAAATTATGCAATTCAATTTGATGGAATCGTAGAAGTTCAAGAGAAGAGTGAAACTAAGATATCATATGAATATGAGCTTTCATCAAAGTCTATCAAATTAATTGACCATGATAATAATCCTAAAATAGATAATTTTCTCGACCAAATTTTAAGATAGTCCTTTAATTTAAAAATTTTCATGGTAAAGTTTCAATGTGACCAAATACATATTTGTCACCGGTGGTGTAGTCTCTGGTCTTGGTAAAGGGATTACATCTGCATCTCTTGGAAACCTACTCAAAGCCCGTGGGATGAGTGTTATCAATCAAAAATTAGATCCATATATTAACGTTGACCCTGATACAATGAATCCTTTCCAACATGGTGAGGTTTTCGTTACTGAAGATGGTGCAACAACAGATTTAGATCTTGGACATTATGAAAGATTTACCGGTGTTAACCTTAAAAAAGATTCAAATGTAACAACTGGAAGTATTTATAGAAAAGTTATAGAGAGTGAACGTAAAGGAGATTATTTAGGAGCTACTGTTCAAGTTATTCCACATATTACAGATGAAATAAAAAGAAGGATAAAAGGAATATCGAATGATGTTGATATTCAAATAACAGAAATCGGCGGTACTGTTGGGGATATAGAAATTCTTCCTTTTCTTGAAGCAGCTCGACAAATTAAAAAAGAGTTAGGACCAGAAAATGTAATGTTTGTTCACGTTACTTTAGTTCCATATATTGGTCCAAGTACTGAAATGAAAACAAAACCTACTCAACATTCCGTATCTGTTTTGAGAAGTGCTGGTATTAGCCCTGATGTAATCGTACTAAGATCAGATAGAACTTTAAATGATGAAATAAAGAGTAAGGTATCCTCATTTTGCGATGTTTCCTACGAAGATGTAATAAGTGCTCCAGACTTAGAAGATATTTATGAAGTTCCACTTAAAATGTTTGATGAAGGTTTAGATAGATCGGTAGATAAAAGATTAAATTTAGAAACAAATGATCCTGATTTAGATAAATGGAAAAACATGCTTAAGCTAAAAGACGGAGTTAGTAAAACTGTTGAAATAGCAATATTAGGAAAATATTTTGGATTGCCAGACAGTTATTTATCAGTAGTAGAGTCCCTTAATCATGCCTCTTTACATAACAAAGTTAAATTAAATTTACATTGGGTAGACTCTGATAATTTTAATGTTGAAGATCTAAAAAATTATGACGGAGTAGTTATTCCAGGTGGTTTTGGTTATAGAGGTATAGAAGGAAAAATATCTGCTATTCAATACTTAAGAGAAGAGAAAGTTCCGTTTCTGGGTATTTGTCTTGGGCTTCAATGCGCAGTTATAGAATATGCCAGGAATGTTTGTGGAATCAGTGACGCAAACTCTTCTGAATTTTCAAAAAATACAAGTAATTATGTTATTGATTTATTACCTAATCAAAATTTAGAAAAAGACGACGTCGGTGCTTCTATGAGGCTTGGTACTTATCCATGTAAAATTAAAAAAGGTACTCTTACTTCTAAAATCTACAAGGAAGAAATAATATATGAAAGACATAGACATAGATATGAAGTAAATAATAAATTTAAAGAAGAAATAGAAAAACACGGCTTAGTAATAAGTGGTATGTCTCCTGATAATAATTTAATTGAAATGATTGAGATTAAGGACCATCCTTATTTTGTAGCTTCACAATTTCATCCAGAATTTAAATCTAGACCATGGGAGCCTGCACCAATGTTTAAATATTTTATTGAAGCAGCTTCAGAAAATAATAACTCTATAAAAAAAACATTAGAAACTCAAAAGGTAAAAGATTAATCAAAAAAATAAAGATCTAATAGATGGTTTTAAGGAATACATCAGCCATACAAAAGGATTAGCTGATAATACAGTAAAAGGATATACAGCAGATTTAGAAAAATTTTTTAATTATGTAAATGAAAAAAATATTAATAATGATTTACTTAATAATTACTTAATACATTTGTCGAAAAAGAAAGTATCACAAAAATCAAAACAGAGATTTATGTCTTCATTTGTCCAGTTTGTTAACTGGCATAATGAATACTATCCAAGTAATAAAATTGAAATTGATAGGATAGATATTAAATCAGGAGTTTATCTTCCAGACATAATCCAAATTGAGCAAATATCAGAATTAATTAATTATTACAATCATGATGATTTTCTTAATTCAAGAAATAAAACAATTCTTGATTTTTTATATTCTACAGCTTGTAGGGTTTCAGAAGTTTGTACAGTTAAAACCTATGATCTTGATTTTGATGAAGATTTTGTAGTGGTGACTGGAAAAGGTTCTAAACAACGCATCATTCCCATAGGCACAAAACTTAAATCAAACTTGTTAAAATATTTAAAAATAAGAGATGAATATACAGATAAAAGTAGTAATAATTTATTTCTAACTAAAAATAAGAATCCTATAGATCGAACTGCAGTATTTAGAATTGTTAAAAAAACATCTATAAATATTGGGTTAAAAGAATCTATTTATCCACATACATTAAGACACAGTGCTGCAACACAAATGTTAGAAGCTGGATGCGATTTAAGAACTTTGCAAGAATTTTTAGGACATTCATCAGTATCGACAACTCAAATATATACTAAATTAACAAAAGAATTTTTATCAGAGGTATTTAAAGAAAGCCATCCTAGAGCATGAAAAAATTATATTTAAAAGTAAAAAGAACTTTAAGATTTATTTTTTATAGAAATTTAAACATAAATGAACAGTTAGATATTTCTTATCACATAGTTGATGACAATCTATTAAATCTATATTGGAATATGTCTAAAGCTGATCGCCAACATTCTTATGAAGTTTTTAATCGAACAAAAGAGAAATCAGAAGATAGTGATCTTTTGTTATTGTCACTTTTGCATGATATTGGAAAGTCAAAGATAGATGCTGGAGTAATATTCAGAATTTTAAGCGATTTAGGATTCATTAGTAATAATAAAAGTAAGAATTATCTAGATCATGAGCATATTGGCATAGAACTTCTTAAAGAGAACAATGTAAGTCAAGACATTATTGATTATTACGATAATAATTTATTAAAACAAAAAAACATTATCTTAGATAAAACAGATTACTAATGGAAGTTCTTAAGATCATTGATAATCTAAAGGATTTATTAATAAAATATACTTCTAATTCTGAATCGTTACTTGAGGAAGAATTAAATTTAATTTTTAACAAAATTGAAAATATAAATTTTAAAGAAGATATTGATAATTATGCAGAGTTCGTCCTATTAGGTGCATCATTATTTGAAATAAAAGCTAAAAGACTACTTCCCCAAGAAGAGGAAATAGATTGGATTGATGAAATTGAATTAATGAAAGATAAAGACCTAGCTTTTGCACGGTTGTTACAATTTAAAGCTTTTTCTGAAGTTGGAATAGCACTTGCTTCAAGAATTAAAAACAGTGAAAACTCTGTGCCAGCTTTTAAATATTATCAAACAAAAGATCTTTTAATTAAACCAGATATTGAATATGAAATAGATATAAAAAATTTTGAGGATGTCTCAAGGGAAGTATTTACTAGATACAAAACTTTCAAAGGATTTGAACATATTGATAAAGATCTACCTGATATACAGGATTCAATCGATGAGCTGTTACAAGTTGTAGACAAAAGATTAACAACTTCATTTGAAGAGCTAGTATTAGGAGTTAAAACAACAGAAGAGGCAGTAGCATTTTTTCTAGCATTGTTAGAAACTGTTAAATGGGGTTTTATAAAAGCAGAACAAGATAATATTGATAGAGAAATTAATATAGAAAAAAATTATGAATAAAAAAATTATTACAGCAACTTTGTTAATAAGCGATGGGCCTGTTGAACATTCTTACTTTTCTGAACTATTAGATATAACAAATGATGAATTAATAAATATATTAAAAGAGATCAATTCAGAAATCAGTAATATCGAATTAGGTTTTGAAATAAAATTTGATAATACTAAATCAGATATTAAAACAATTAGTGAAATTTCTACATACTTAAATGACGTAAAGCCAGCATCAATATTAAAAGGTCTATCAACTCCAGCCTTAGAAACTTTAGCAATCATTGCTTATGAACAGCCTGTTACAAAATTAAAAATTTCGGAAATTAGAGGAGTAGAGTCTGAATCATCAATTAAAACTCTTGAAGCAAGAGGCTTGATTGAAACCGGTGGACAATTAGATGTTCCCGGGAATCCTTTACTCTACAAAACAACGAATTTATTTTTAGAAAAAACAGATCTTGAGTCTCTTGAAAGTTTACCTAATATTGGTGAATATTTTGATTCACCTGAAGAAGAATAATTGAGAATTAATAAGTTTCTTGCTCTAAATTTGAACATTTCAAGAAGAGAAGCAGATAAGTTAATTGAGAAAAAAGAAGTTAAAATCAATGGGAACATCACAAAATTAGGTGAAATAGTACTAGATAAAGATATTGTTTCATATAAAAATAAAATAATAAATCCAGTAGATGTTCATGAATATTATAAATTTTATAAACCAAAAAACTATGTTTCTTCAAGAAGCAGACAAGGTAATTCAAAAACAATATATGACTTAATCAAAAACAAAAAATTAAAATATTCAGGAAGGCTTGATAAAGAATCAGAAGGATTAATGCTCCTAAGTACAGATGGTAATTGGCTAAATAACAATGCTCACCCAAGCAAGCAGATGGATAAAAAATATATTGTCACTACTAATTTAGAAGAAATTGACCTTGCAAAATTTAAAAAATCAATAACTGACAACAATGAACATTTAAATATTTTTTCAATCAATAAAGAATCTAAATATAAATATCTTGTTACTTTAAAGACTGGTAAAAACAGAGAAATAAGAAGGATATTTGAATACAATAATATAAAAATTATAAACTTAAAACGAATATCCATCGGTAAATATACCTTAGGTAATATGAAAATAGGGGATTTAAAAGAAATAAAAATATGAAAAAAGTCATTACTATTGATGGACCTTCTGGCGTAGGGAAAACAACTATTGGTCAAGAAATTGCTTTAAATCTTAATTATTCATTCTTTTCTAGTGGAAAACTTTATAGGTATATATCTAAATATTCTTATGATGTAAAAACTAGCAATTATGATGAAATTAATTTGGTGATAGATATATCTGGAAATTGCCTTATAAACAATATTAGTTACAGTGATGATGAACTCTATAATAAAAATATTAATAACCATAGTTCAGAAATTGCTAGAGACCCATTAGTTAGAGAATTAGTTAAGAATACTTTGTTAACTTTTTATAACGACATCCCAGGTGGACTTGTTATTGAAGGCAGAGACATGGGTAGTGTTGTTTTTCCAAATGCCGAATTTAAAATTTATCTTGATGCTGATGAAAATATAAGAGGGGAGAGAAGAGAACATCAGTCAGGCTCACAAGAAACTATTGAAGAGATTAAACAAAGAGATCATAAAGATATG
>Ga0209036_1000408_pt1 | contig 18625 bp, 13 predicted proteins | sample MarorgKNORR_S2LV_3_FD_188222 | JGI IMG/M metagenome (GOLD analysis project Ga0209036, IMG submission 188222) | Marine microbial communities from the Southern Atlantic Ocean, analyzing organic carbon cycling - DCM_A/KNORR_S2/LV (SPAdes) (version 2) | ecosystem: Environmental > Aquatic > Marine >... | reverse complement strand
AACTTTCTTATTTTATTATGTATCCTATTTTTTCGATTTTCCTTTCTTTTACGTATTTTCTTTACTTCTTCCGATCTTTTTTCTCTGGCCATTTTATACAAGTAAGAATTCGACTTAATCTCCGATGGGAATCTTCTCTTTTTTATGTTTCTAATTTTGTTATCATCTTTAAGTGACAATCGTCTGAGCTGTTGATTCAATTTGGATTCTTCTGCACAATATATACAATCTTTGTTCTTGCTCGGTCCCGTCCATAAAGTTCGGATTGGTTTCCCATGTTCCCTGCTCCATACAACTGGGACTATAGTCCCGCAATGCATACAAGTCTCCTCAGGGAAGAATCTCTTCCTGCCACCCTCTACTTCATCGCTCATCTGTCACCTCGTATAGAATAATATTCGTTATTATGTATTCGCATATATATGTCACCAGAGTATCCTTCCCCAATATACCTGCCACCTACCTCTAACCCGGGTTGGCGAAAACCCTGAGAATAACTGGCGTGCAATCTTTCCACCATTAGGGTCTGGAAATAATTCCAACCCCCCGCATGTTGCCTTAATCACAGAGCTATTTTCGATGGTAGGTCCGCCCGGCCATCTTTCATCGATCTCATCAATAGCCAATCCAATCTCATCCATGCTGTCTGAAACAATTCTAGCAAATTCCACTCTTTTGGTGACAAACTCATCATTCACTAGAACCCTCCATTCATCATCTTCCTCCGTATAGTATTCAATCTCATATGCCATATCCTTATTTCAAAACCTAGGTTATTGAAGTTAGTCATTGTTATGTATTCGTATAGTAGGGGGACCCTTATTGACGTATACATCTACTTTGGTACCCTATGATTCACTTAGAATCCAAGATCTTCTAGATTCACATCACTATTCATATTGACTCGAACAGGGAAGGCTAAGGTCACACCATCTTCCTCGAATCTTCTCAAAATCTCTGTGACAAAGAATGATTTCGAAGGCCTCATTTTCTTTGCATGGTCTACATAATATCGTATCTCCATGACTATTTCTTGGTCTCCGAATCCTCTCAAAACAACCTCTGGTGGTTTTGGTTTGCTAACAATATCTTGATGATTGTCTGCGATATTTTGCACAATCTCTTCTGCCTTTGTTACGTTCGCCCAAGTTGCCGTAAGTCCAAGTCTGATTCTTACCCTCAGTTCCATATCCGAGCTGTGGCTAAAATTTGCAACTGCATCTTTTGTTAGAATCTTGTTTGGAACGGTAAGTAAGACTCCATCTGTTGATCTTACTCTAGTGGTCCTCAAACCAATGTAACTAACATCACCCCATTTTGAATAAGTCCCGCCTAGGCTCTTCGGGAGTAGAATCCTCTCTCCCTCTCTGAATGGTCTGTCAATTATGATGAAAATACCAGCAATTACATTCTCTACTGTATCTTGTGCCGCAAAGGCTACTGCTAATCCTATAAACCCTAAACCGACAACCAAACCTGTGACATTTATTCCGAATTCATTTGCTGCGGTTAGGATAACAACCGCCCATAATACGACATTTGCAATTCGGAAAAGAAAATTTTCCAGTCCAACATCAAAGTCGGTTTTATCGAGCAACCTTCGTAAATATCTCTTAACTATTCCAATCAAAGGAATTCCAAGTATCAAGATTAGAATACCTGAGGCTGGTCCTGCAGACATAGAGTCTTGAAAACAAGAAAAACTTGGTTCTAATTGGTCGGGGAAATCTTCGAGACAATTGGACATTGTATTCACCTCGAAACATGAAGGAGATAATTGTTAGCAGTCATGGAAGGGTGAAGAGGCGATCATCACCATGTCCGTCCATCAAGCCAATCCTAACCGCAGCATCAATCCAAGCATGTGCGTAATTGATCGCTCCAAAGGCTCGAACCAAATCTCCCTTCTCCAGGAAATGCTTGGCGTCTGCTTGGTAATCATCACACATTCTCATCATTGAATCGAGTCTGGCTACATCTTCTTCAGACTCTGCAATCGGTGATGCTTTTCCTCGTGCTTCTGCTGTTAATTCGAGATACTTCTCGACTTTTTCTTTCGTTACCGTAGAACCTTCGTCTGACATTATGCAGCCTCCTGTGGCGCCCCACGCAAGTGCTGATTTGCAGCCTCACTGAGTTTGAAGTATCGAGTTCTACCTTGCTTTCTTACCGACAGAAGACCCTTGCGTCGCATTCCATTGTATATCTGTGAAAGACGGGAACGCCCGACCTCTAAACGGGCTTGTAATTCATTATCCGAGGGAGAGACTTCGCGCATCGACGAGGCCTCGACAATCATTCTCTCGGCCTCGGTCAGTGTTTGCAAAACGATGGGATTGAATGGTAAATCTGGTTCCCATGTCGGACCTAATGAAACTGGAACTTGGACCGGGACTTGTACAGGTGTTGGTGGTGGTGTGGTTGGAATTGATGGGATACTAACTTGGGGGGGTTCCGGCTCAAAAACAGGCTCAGGAATTGGTTCGAATTCATCTTCTACAGGTGCGTCATCGACGAACCATTCAGTATCAATTTCTTCGACAACTGGCTCTGGCTCTGGTGCTATTGGTTCGAATACCCTAGGATTGTTGGGCAAGGTAGATTTGGAATCTGAATCAACCATCCAAACTGACTGGTCGTCATGGAAAACGGACTCTTCTATACCAGACTCTACCGATGTATCGATTCTTGCAGTCGATTGTTCATCCTCTACGCTTTCGGGAGGCATTTCCTTTACCGGAGTTCTTGGCACCAAACTCTTGTGAGGTTCAGCGACTTGAATTGGTGTATCGTCGCCTGTTGTTGGCATCCTATCATTGGCTTGTAGTGTGCGACCTAGTAAGCGTCCAAAATTGCCCTTAGGTTTCCTAGATTCGGGCAATTCAGGCGGCTCTGTTCCTTCTTCAACGAAATAGAATCCAGACTCATCATCAGCTCTCTGGTACACTTCGCTAGGTTCAGGTTCAGGGATTTGCTCTGCTTGATGGAATCTTTCCTCTTCAACTTCTAGTGACTCTGGCTCCTCAGGAGTAGTCCAAATTTCATCAGGTGCCTCGAATTCATCGTTCCATGACTCTTCCTCGTCGTCATCGTCATCCCAAAGATCATCCGGTTCTTCTTCTTCTAGTTCAAAATCATCTATTTGGGAAATTTCATCTTCTGACTCTATTTCTACTTCTTCGAACTCTTCAGTAGGTTCTTGTATCTCGGATTCTATCTCCTCTTCTTCGAATATTTCGGGTTCCGATTGAACTGGTGGAGCTCTCCAGGTAGTTAACCGATCTAAGACGCCCCCGTCGACTGGATTATGTCGCTCATCGATTAAGTCCCTCAATAGGCGAATTATCCTACGCGGATTACCATCTGTATGTTGGTGAATTGCAGTTAGAAGACTCGCCCTGATATTCCACTTTTGATTGGCAGCGCGAGAGATTCTACGATTGCTAAGAATCTGAATTTGTTTTTCATCTAAATTCCGTAAATGATGAGGGTCGTCGAAAATATCCAACACCCCATCATCTAACCCAGCCAATTGAGAGGGGGTAACAGCGACCACGATAAGTGCTCGAAGCCTCTGTAGTAAGGGTGCTAATCGAGATAGCATATGGTTCAAATCTACATTAGCAGGATAATCCAGTGCGACTAGAGGCAAAGTTCCTGTCTCTTTGTCTAGAATCTCAACCATCTTGTCAGAGGCCTGTTGGATAGATGGTGGAATATCGAAGCCGCCGAGATATACAGATAACTCATGGATTATCCCCTGAACAGGGTCATCGTCTTCTGGCCAGAATTGTCCTATGAACGGGCGGCGAGATGTTGTTGAGGCAAGGGCGTTGAGGAATGACGTTCTACCCGATCCACGATCCCCCACCAATAGTAGCATTCGTGGAGTTTGGGAAATTAGGTGCTCGCGACATTCCGCCAGCAATCGATCCCGCCCTACTAGATACTCTGCGCGATTTGCTTCGATAGGACGTAAATCGAAGGGGTTGCCTCGTAATGGAGGCAAATCGAGTACCGATGCGGGCCCTTCAGCCATTATCGCACACGTGAGCCTAGGGGTACATAATATTCACGTATTCTCACGCATCAATGATGCGAAATTAACGTATTATTGGGTTTTTTCAGATAGATAAAAAGTTTAGTAGGCTTGCAGTAATTTGAATAGTAGCGATAAATATTAACGCTTTACTAACGCTTTCTAAATACGTTAACGATGCGTTAATGGCTAAATTAACGCTTTATTGAGACTAGAAATGAACCTATTCGGTTTGATTTTGCCCCGATTAGAAGGCGATTATCAGTATTCTTGGCTTGGACCTCATCTGAGTCTAAAATAGGCAATTTGGGATTAGTCACCACGAAGTGCTTAGAACCGGAAGGTTGTCGCACGGTTTGGTGAAACAATGCCTGTTGACAACAGCCGATTGAGTGGATTCTACAAACTATCAATTCCAGAACGAAGAGCCATGCTCGCAGAACTTGCTGGCCTCAGTGATGAACAAGTCCAGGCTTGGGCAGATGCTGAGTTGGACGAGGGTACAGCTGACAGAATGATTGAGAATGTAATTGGCAGATACTCACTACCCATCGGTGTTGCGACTAACTTCATTATCGATGGCGAACACTATGTAATTCCATTTGTGGTTGAAGAGGCTAGTGTTGTTGCAGCCGCTTCAAACATGGCCAAGAGATGTCAGAAGAATGGTGGCTTCGTCTCAAACAATACAGATCCGGTTATGATTGGACAGATTCAGGTAGTAGGGTGTGAAGACCCAGAGGCATCTCGGGATGCTATTCTTGCTGCTAAAGAAGAATTGGTAGAATCCTGTAATGAGGTCGATCCAATATTAGTGAAATTTGGTGGAGGATGCAGAGATGTTGAAGCCAGAATAATCGAAACAGATTCAGGTCCAATGATAATCGTTCACATTCTGGTAGATTGTCGAGATGCAATGGGAGCAAATGCAGTCAATACAATGGCCGAAACAATTGCTCCAAGAGTAGAAAATATCTCTGGAGGAACTGTCATTCTTCGAATAATTAGCAATCTAGCAGTCCATAGGTTGGCTAGAGTCAGCGCTACCTTCACTCCAGAAGAGATGTCCGATACTGGTGACGATCCATCTAGAGGTACAGAAGTGATTGATGGTGTCTTACAAGCCTACCATTTCGCGGCAGCAGACCCATTCCGCGCAACTACCCATAACAAGGGAATAATGAATGCAATATCGCCCATTGCAATTGCCTGCGGACAAGACTGGAGGGCTGTAGAATCTGGTGCCCACTCCTATGCATCGCATGAGCGACGATATGGTTCAATGACTCATTGGGAAAAGGACACAGATGGGAACCTAGTTGGTTCCATTGAGATACCAATGGCTGTAGGATTAGTCGGAGGGGCGATTACAATCCACCCAGGAGCCCAAGCAAATGTAGCACTCCTGGGCATTAACTCCGCAGATGATCTAGCGAAAGTAATGGCTGCTGCAGGTCTCGCACAGAATCTCGGTGCTCTTCGGGCTCTTGCAACAGTTGGTATACAGGCGGGTCACATGAAACTGCACTTACGCAACATGATTGCCAGTGCTGGCGCCTCTCCAAATGAAATCGAGCCTGTGGCGGCGATTGTTCGGGAAAGTGGCGAAAGAATCACCATGGCAGCGGTTGAATCTGCATTGCAACAGGTTCGTGGCGAGTAATCACTCGTCGCCATGAGCCGCTTCCATCGCTAGCGCCTCTTCGGATGGTGCTTCAGAGAACTCTTCGATAGTCATCTGTTCATCAGAAAGTGATGCAGCCAACTGTGCACTGGTAAGTCCAGCCTTTCCGGCTTCTGCCCTGAACCATTGGCGTACCTTTTGATATTCGACATCGGGGCAACCGAAGTATTCTGCAAATCTTCGAGTTGTTGTTAATCGACGAGTCAACCCATCCCTGCGTCTATCGATGAATCCTAATCCGGCTAATTCCCTGACCCTATCATAGGCCTTAGGTCCAATCATATCGACCAGTTGCGCTTGCTTCATAGGCTGATGGTAAGCGATTAGTGCGGCCGCAGGTAGCAATCTAGCTGGAACATCCGGTCTAACCGACTCTGGTAGATGAGAGGAAAGTGTGGGTCTAACTTCGAAAATCCATCGGCCCGCAACTTCGGTTAATTGCAAAGCAGAGTCTCTACGGCGCTTGATTGTAGCACGTAAGTTCTCCAAAGCGCCGGAAACCTCTGTACGAGTTTTACCAGTTTGCTCCATCAATTCTTCAACCGTCATGGAGCGACCGGCACTGAACAAAATAGCTTCAAGAATAGTGGATAATTCGACAGAATCAGACATCTACTTCCACCTCCATCTCTGGCTTTGGGTTAATTTTCTCTGTTAGCACATCAAAATCATTGTAATCGGGGTGTAAATCCTTGATGGAAATCAATCCATCGCGGCCTGATTTCTGAGTTAAGTCTGCATAACCTCTGTGAGTCAGGAATAGTGCTGAGACCAAGGCAGTAACCTGTGCTTCGGCCTCCGCTTCATCGAACTCCAACCCACCTTCCAGTGATTTGTCCCTAAGGTAGGTTGTAATGTCCTTCAGGTCCACCGCCATATCGCCTTCATCAGACCGGTCTCTAAGGGCATTCCATGTTCGTCGAAGATCTCCTTCCAAATCCTCGATGTGAAGACTCCCGGAAAATCTAGCCCTTGCCTTTGCATGAGCTTCTCTCCTCTCTTTGGCGATTTGTTCTCTGAGTTTCAAATCCTCAGAGATTTGTTTAGCGCTCTGTAATCCCATTAGTAATTCTCCGAGAGTTACAGGACGGCTTTCCTCTCGATGAATTCTACCTTCGAACATCGAGGGGAGTACATTGTCCGCCGCCCCTGTCATAACTCCTACAGAGAAGTTGTAATCATCCTCAGTGAATTCTGTTTCCCAGCCACTTACATCAAAGTCAAGGAATTCTTCCTCGTGTTCATCCCATGCTCGGTCTTGTCTCTCGATAAGTGTGGATGATTGACCTCTTAGAATCTGCCAAGCCATTCGGATAAGTCGACCACAGGTTGGTAAATCGATATTGTCAGTAGTTTTGATTCGCGCCTCAAACATCTCTAGGAAGCTTGTAAGATCGACGTCCCAGGGATCTAAGTCCTTTGATCTGAATAATTGGAATACCAATGCTACCGAGCGATCAAATGGTTCGATTAGGAATTGATGTTCCGCTTCTTCTAAACTAGCTAGCTCTACCAATCGGTCTAGATAACGGCTGGTTTCAAGGTCTTCCTCGCCTTGCAATAGCCTTTCGACGATATCGTCCCTCATTGCAGTGGCATCGAAGACTGTCATTCTTCTCTCTCCAACTCCTGCTCGATTGCTGCTTCGCTGTCAACCTGCTCTTCTTCCTCTTCCTGTTGAGGAATGGCTGCTTCCTTCTCTGCGATATCTTCACTCCATTCGTCAGTTCTTTCCTTCAGTGAAGACATGGTTGATTCACTTGGGTCTAAGTCCTCTTCTTCAGCATCATCGGACACTTCAACGCCAGCCCTATCGGCAAGGCCGCCTAGGCTCAATGGACGATCCATTGGTTCAGGCACCTTTGGCATGGTCTCAGCGCTTGGCAAGTCGCCCATTCCTTCCTTGGCACTTTGTGCTTCTTTCAGTGCCTCTTGCTCGGCCTCGAATTCTTCTCCAAGTTCGATTGCAGCTGCTCTGTCGAAGTCGGTAATTCGACGACTGCGGCCATCTCCCGCATGGGTAATTCCAATGTGGTGGTCAGCAAGTGTAAGGCTGACCTTTCTTAGAGTCACCATGATGAATTGAGCGTGGGTACTACGAATTCTACAGAGAGTAGCGATTCGCTCAGCGTTGAATGGATCAAGATTCTGGTCAACCTCGTCAAAGTAGTAGAATGGGCTAGGTTCGTAATCTTGGATCGCGAAAACGAAAGCCAGGGCCGCCATCGACTTTTCTCCCCCGGAGAGGAAACTTCGACGAGTTCTCTTACTCTTACCAGGAGGAATACAAGCCATCCTGAGTCCACCCTCAAATGGATTCTTGGTGTTCTCAAGTTGCAATTCACCCTCTCCACCAGGCTGTAGCAACTTGTAGGCACGAGTGAAGTTCTGGTTGACTTCATTGAAGACGGCGAGAAGTCTTGTCTTTCTCTCGTCTTCGAGTTGTTCTGCAAGACTAACCAACATTGCATGCCTCTCCTTGCAGAGTTTTCCGTCGGCGACGAGTCCGGCGATTCTCTCTACAGTTATGTCGTAGTCTTCTATCGCTAGCATATTGACGTCGCCGAGTTGGCCGAGGCGGCGATCTAGGCCCTGCACCCCCTTCTCCGCCTCGGCCACTGTTGGCAATTGAATTTCTAAATCAGGAAGTTCGATTTGATTCTCGGCTAAATCACTCTGTAATTCGACCAAGGTCTCTTCCTTGTTCCTGATGCTCTCCACGAGACCTTCCAATCTCGCTTTGATTGTTTCACGCTGAGTCTGCATCTGTTCTACATGAGCTCGAAGACTTGCACGCTCGTCGACTATCTCGTCCTTACGCTGGCTGAGAATCTGATGCTCTTCATTGAATTGTGAAGCTTGTAATTTGAGTTCTTTGAGACTTTCTTCTGCCTTTTGAATTGAATTCTGAAGTTTCTCAATCGTCTTTGTGGCTTCTGTAATGATTTCGTTTTGTCTCTCAACAGACCTGGCGAGATCTTTCTTTCTGTCTTCGAGAACCTTGAGTTTCTCGCCACCGGTTACAATGTCAGATTCAGCTCTAAGTTTAGTGCGCTCAGCCTCGGTTCGTGTATCCTGAGCGCTTCGAAGGATTTGTGAAAGATGATCTGGAGTGTGATTTTGTAATGCCTCCGCTGCTAATCGGCGAGCCTCGAGAGCGGCTCCATGTTCCCTTTCAGCATCAGCCGTCGCATCAATCGCTTGTTGGCTAGCGGCCTCCAATCTGTCATGTTCATTACGAGCATCGATAACCTTCTTTGAGATGTCATCTACTTGCTTCTGTGCAATCTTAACATCAGCCTTCCAATTCCTAACTTTTACAGAGTGATCGCTATCATCGAGTCCATGAATTTGGTTTCGAAGATTATTCATGTTGTCACGGATTTCTTTCAGTGCAGCTTCCACTGTTGAATACCTCAAGTTGGCTCTGTTAACTGCTGATTCTAGTTTCTCCATTCCGGCGCCAGCTGCACCAGCACCACCGAATGAAGGACGTGTTCCCTTTGCTGAAGAACCACCTGTCATAGCGCCAGTCGCTTCGACTATTGAACCATCAAGAGTCACCATTCTAACTCCGCCCATATTGCGGCGTGCAACGTCCATCGACTGAACAATCAATGTATTTCTACAGGCGAAGCGCACAGCAGTTTCAATTTCCTCATCGTAATCCAATAGGTCATGCGCAAATCCAATAATTCCGGGGTTTCTAGCAACCATTAGCGCACGGCCTTGAGCACGAGAGGCACTAATCTTGTTGAGAGGCAGGAATGTTGCTCTTCCACCACCATTTGCACCAAGCCACTTGATACAACTTGCAGCAACCTCATCATCGCTGACAACGATTGAGTTAATACCGCCACCAAGTGCGAATGCTAATGCCTCTTCGTGTGAGTCATCCTTTGGTGAAGTCAATTCTCCAAGCGACCCGAGAATTCCCCGGATTTCCCCGCTCTGTCTAAGTTTTGATAATGCGCGTAGAGTTACTGCGGAACCTGGTTTCGAGGCTCTAGCCTCCTGTGCGGCACGAGCGCGGTCAAGTGACCGATTTGCATTTCTCAATTGTTCCTCCGCACTATCGCGATCGCCGCGAAGTGCGACCTCCTGTTTCTGTAATTGTGTTAGTTTAACAGCCAATGATTCTCTATCCTCTACCGGCTTTTCTTCTTGTAGATCCTCGCCGGTTAGCTCGAGGTCGTCTCTCTCAAGTGATACGACCTCGTATTGTTCCTCCAAATCCGCTAGATTGTCCGATGCAATTCTTGCCGCTTGCTCGGCTCTATCAGATTCTAGTCTGGCTTCAGCCATCTTGTCATGTACCTCGGATAGTTCCTCATTTGCTAATCCTAAGGCTCGATTCAAATCACGGGAATGCTTGTCTCCGGATTCAATGGCTTTTCGAGCCTCCGACTCATTTTGTTCCGCCTCATCCAGGGCGTTGTCGGCATCCGTGACGGATTGTTTGGCCGCCTCGATTTCGTCTACGAGTTGTTGAATGGCTGCCTCGGCTGATTCTAGGTCGGCTTGGAAAAACTCGATTTCATCTGTCGCGTCTTCAGAGGCTCGGTTTTGGTCGCCAATTCTATCACGGCTGGTCTCTAATTCGATTTCTAAAGTCCGAATCTCATCCATGACTGCCTTTGATTCTCCAGTCGCCATATCCTCAAGTTCACGAGAGACATTGACCAATTCTTCTTCGAGTTGTAAAAGACGAGATTCGTTACTTCTGACACTTTCACGGACCTTGTTGCTCTTTTCCTGATACTTTCCATGGTCTTCATTGAGCATACGAATCTCTTCGACTCGGTTACGATACTTGGCCTGAGCCAATATGATTCTAGCTTGATCTAATTGCTCCTTAAGGTCGCGGTACTTGAGAGCCTGTTCTCTCTCCTTTTCCAACTTCTTCAAACGAGTCTTCTGGTCCGACTCAAACAATTCGATAGTCTCAATATCATTCTCAACCACTTTACGTTGATTATTTGCTGAGCGAATTTCTGAATCATAAGCAGTAACTCCAGCTACCTCTTCTAGAACTCCTCTTCTCTTCCAATCAGTCATGGTTGCAAGATTTGTTACGTCCCCCTGCAGAACTATGTTGTATCCGTCGCCGTGTAATCCGGCTTCTGCAAGAGTTCTTCTCATCTCGGTTGCAGTGACACTGCGTTCCCCAATTTTGTAAGATGAAATCGGTTGATTCTTTCTGTTCAGGCGGACAGACCTTGTGAATGATGCTTCATCCTCATCGATACGTAACCTTCGTCGCCCGCCTAATTCGGGCTTGTTTGCAAAAACTAGAGTCACCGACATGTGACGGGCAGGCTTACCGCGCTTTCCACCGTTGAATATTAAGTCGCCAACATTGTCTGCTCGCATGACTTTTGTCGAACGAGTGCCGAGTACGAATTGTATGGCATCACCAGAATTTGACTTCCCTGACCCATTAGGGCCGGTTATCGCAGTAAACCCTTCATCGAAGGGTATGGTAATCTCACCGCCAAAGGACTTGAAGTTCTCCACTTCTATTCTCAGTAAGTGCATCCCATCACCTAAATGACGAAAGGAATTTACCCGACGTCATTCTTTCCCTGCCCCCTTCCAAGACTATGAAGGTTGAGGCATCACAGCGGTTCGGAGAGTGTTTGCAGACACTATTACCAAGAGCCGGAAGTGTGGGTGAAGAATGGTTATCTTCAATGCAAGATAGTTTGAGGAATCAGCATGGCAGTGGATGCACCGAACCGCGACTTGCCGCCAGTCGACGTCGCGGTTATCGGCTCGGGCATCGCTGGACTGTTTCTTGGCTTGCGTTGCTTCCGAGCAGGACTCTCTGTTGCAATCATCACAAAGAAGAGCCTTTCAACCTCATCTACGAACTGGGCTCAAGGAGGAATTGCTGGAGTTCTCGATATCGATAACAAAGCGGCTCTAGAGGCTCATGTTGAGGACACGTTAGCATCAGGAGGAGGTTTGTGTAATGAGGAGGTTGTGCGTTCGGTTGTGTACGATGCTGCTGATAGGATTCGTGATTTGGTAAAACATGGAGTGCAATTCGATTTGAGTGCGGATGGTCTGTATGATCTAACCAGGGAAGGTGGCCACTCCGAGCATAGAATATTACATTCTCGCGATAGAACTGGAGCCGAAATCGAGCGGGCCTTGACTGAAGGTGCGGCAGATGAATACGAATCCGGTCTGAGAATTCTAGAGGACTGGATGGTTCTAGATCTTGTTAGGCGGGATTTGCATAAGCCCGAGAAAGGAGTTGCAGGTTTGTGGTGCCTAGCCCCAGATGGTAAGGTCTACACCTTGGCATCACGCTGTGTTGTGTTAGCTTCTGGAGGAGCGGGTATGCTTCATCTTGCAACTACAAATCCAATGGTTTCCACAGGTGATGGTGTAGCCATGGCGCATAGATTAGGAGCAGATATATGCGACATGGAATTCATTCAATTCCACCCAACTGCATTAGCCGTCGATTCACAAAATCCGTTTTTGATTACAGAAGCTATGAGAGGGCATGGGGCGATTTTGATGACCCGTTCCGAATATCACAAATGGAAGGAGATTGGCGACTCTCCTGATGATTTATCCTACATGAACCGATATTCAGACAAAGGCTCATTGGACACTAGAGACGTCGTAGCAAGAGCCACTGATAGAGAATTGAAGAGAAGTGGAGATTCTCACGTACTCCTAGTAACTGAACATCTAGATGTTGAGGCAATCCGACAAGAGTTCCCCACGATTACAGATAAATTGTCTGAACATGGAATCGATCTAGGGCCTGATCCTATTCCTGTGCGCCCTGCCGCACACTATCTTGTTGGAGGAGTAAAGGTTGACAAGAAAGGCAGGGCAATGCATGAAGGAAAAGTTCTACCTGGGCTATACTCTATCGGAGAAGTTGCTAGAACCGGACTTCATGGTGCTAACCGCCTCGCTTCCAATTCGCTACTAGAAGCGGTAGTGTACTCTGAGAGAGCGGCTACTGATATTATTTCCAGAGCAGAAGATGGATTGCTTCCAGATATCGTTGAAGACATCACTTATTGGAGAGGAGAAGACCTTGAGGAGTTAGCAGACCACGGAACTCTCCAAAGTGATTTATTGGCGCTTAGAATGATGATGACAAACGATGTTGGTTTGGTCAAGAGTGATTCTCGATTAGAAAAAGCCAGAGAGAAGATTACACAAATCAGAGCCGATGTGGTTCCTGTCTGGCATGCGACTAAACCTACTCAGGCAATGGTGGAATTACGTAATCTGATTATTTGTGCTGAACTGGTTATCGAAGCCTCGATTGCTAGAAGGAAGAACGTCGGACTTCACTACAATATTGATTGCGAATAATTAGGCGAATTCGCCAGACCTTTGGATACCTTTGACCAATGCATAGAGGGACTGATTTGCAGGAGTTGGAATCCCAACCGACTCACCTCTTTCTACAACAGCACCGCAAAGTGATTCAATTTCTGTGGCGCGTCCAGCCATCACATCTTGTAACATCGAGCAACGATTGTCGGACGTTGCCTCGACCACCTTTCGTAGGTGTTCTTCCAAATCCACATCGCCTAAGTCGACACCGGAGGCTCTGCCCACTGCCGCTGCTTCTAGCATAGCGGCCATCGCTTGATCCCAGAGTTCGGGTACGTCGATAAGGGCACCATTTCTAACTCCAGCAATCGCGCAGACTGGATTGATTGCAACATTCAACAGTAGCTTTCTCCATACTATGTTTTGTACATCATCGGACCATATCGGATTGAGGTTTGCATCCTCAAATACTTGCATTAGAGATAAGGCCACCTCGGCGGCACCTCCTCCATCGAGGTTGCCCATTCGAATGGCTCCTCGACCTACCCAATGAATTCCTGATTCACCATCCTTCCAAGCACCATGAGTAATCGAACCCCCAAGTATTCTTTCCCTACCTAAACGATGAGCCAACATCTCTGAGTGACCAAGACCATTCTGTATACTGATTGCGAGTCCATTTGGAGTTAGAACTTCTTCAGCGATTTGCGCTAAAACAGAAGTTGAGGAGGCCTTTCCACATATGATAGCAACATCACAAGTACCTCTAATCTGTTCAGGAATTGGCCCTTCATGACTATCGACGACACTAAATCGGTCTGGAGGAATCATCTCTATCGAACCCTCTGGAGTGTGTAGAATCAAGCCAATCATTTCCAGATTGCTAGCAACTTGGCCACGAGATACTGCCACAAGATCTGCATCTGTATCCGAAAGAGCGCCGAGAATAACCCCCCCGATTGAACCGACTCCAAGAACTGCGATTCGCATCTATTCACACCCATCAACTGGACACCGAGCGGCTAGGTTAACTGTGATTTCACCCTCATCTACGGTTACCCAAACCGCTCGATACAAAGCGGTTGTACCTGCAGTCTCCAGAAGCACCATCAAATCTGAGTTTGGAGAGATTTCGTCCGGTATAGAGACTGTCCAAACATCTGCTTCGGGTGAATCTCCAGTCCAACTTACGGTAATCGGAATTGTCTTGTTCATGCGATTAGAGATTATGTATTCGGGGAAAGCCAAATGCATCCCGATATCTCCTCCGTCTAAAATTACATCATCTCCCTCGATGACCATATACGAACGTAGCATTACTCCTTCCTTACAGAAGGCTAACCAACCACTAGAACCGAAGTATAGAGTTCCCGAACCTAATTGACCGGCTGGAATTCTAATGGAAGAACGGTCGGAAAAGGTCCAATTCCAACTATCCCCAATTTCCATCTCAGGCATTATTGTAGTTGATGGACAAAATGCATTTCCTTGAGCACCGAAAGTTATCGTATAATCTGTATTTGCTGAGTACCAATCCGGCATTTGCCAAGCGCCATCAGAAATCTGTAATTTGGCTTCGGTTCCATCCACTGGCAACCACCACGTCACCCTCTCGCCATCTTCGAAATCTAGTGCCAGTGCTGGACCCATGACTCTTCTAAATTCATCTTTGTATTGTGATGATTGCAATGCACCTTCGTAGCCTCTTAGACAAACGTCGTAAAGGCCTGGTTGAGTCAGGTTAGTGTCGTTCTCAAACTCCCAAAATGGATTTGTTAGAACTAAAGACGCAGTCCTATTATCCACCTTCTGAATACTCATACAAATTCTTGGAGTCTCAGTATCCTCAATCAGTAACCAAAGAGGATCTATTGGAGAGGTTGTTGCAGAATTTCTCAGAACCGTTAGATGCTCTTCGATATGACCTTCGACATCAACTAGAATTCTCAACCACATAGAGGCGTCAGGAACTAGGTTTGGATTATTTTGAGCTATATTCAGAGGAGTTATTGTCAGACTTAGGTCGTCGGGTGAATTTTGAGTCACCTGATCAAACCTGTAGATTCTATCTTCGTTCAACTTAGAGGAATTTATATCCCATAATTGGGAGTATTCCCCCTCCAGTCTAATCTGTATCCATCCGGAGACCGGATTGATTCCTTCTGGAGTTAACTCTAGAGTTAGATTGTAGGATTCTGAGACGTTAAGTTCGATCTCATCAACCCATCCAGAGGTGTCCAAGCCTTCGTCCCATTGGTTGATTGCAAAGGAAGGGTTCAATCCAGGGAATCCCAAAATTAGAACGAATACAAGAAGCATGACAAATCTACTGCGTTCCTTGTTAGAAGGAACTATTGACTCGTCAATAACCAGTGGTGGAGGAGAATTCTCTGGACTGAAACGGCGCATAGCCGCCAAAGCTGCAATCAACAGCCAAGGCATATACTCGGTATTTGCAAAGATTATCACCATTGCACCGAGCATTAGAATGAATATTCCTGTTTGGCGGTTTGAATCGGACATCTCGGCAGGACCGATTAAAGCATGCAATATTCGGTCGCCAGGAAATCCTGGAATAGGTAACAACAGAGTCCAACCGATTAGAGTGAGGCCGATTCCAGCAAGACCAGTAAGATGAATCCATTGTAATTTGATGAGCAAATCATCTCCAATCCAATCTAATGTTAGGATTGAGATTAGGACATTATTGTCAAAACCAATAGGTGCAGAGGATAATTCAGGAGGCTCCAGAGGAGTTAAATGCAAACCGATGAGAGTTAGTAAACTTCCACCGAAGAATAGGGTGAGAGGGGCCGCTAATTCGATCATCGCAAGAGCCCTTCGGTTGGGTATTGGAAGTAAATCAGCTCTATGTTGACTCAACACACCAGCCAAACCAAAAGGCCAACTAACGGCCAAAATAGGGAAGGCTATCGGCACAACATGACCTATTTTAACTCCATATTGTAGGGCAATTCTTCTGCGAACTTCGCTAGCCAAGGCCAAGACGAATATCATTGGAATAGCCAAGTAAATCATAGATTCTTGCAGTAAATTCGAATCGAGTGCGGTAGCGCTTGAATCGAACTGCATTAGCCAAGCGCTACCAATCATAGTAAGGAAGCCGGCCATCATTAGCCAAACAGCAGATAATTGCCAATTTGCAATAATTTGCTGACCTTCCGGATAATTAGCGATGCTAAGTATGGGCGGATTGCCCCTGTCTAGCATCGAAAGATAGCCTAAGGGCTCCAGTTCCTTGTTGAGTTGGATTAACGCCTCTGAGTCGCTTCTACCACTTTTTGCCCTTACCTCCCAAGCCTGCCCGGCCATCACTTCGTTACCTAAATCGAAGTAGCGATGGATGATGTGGAGGAGCAATTCTTGCTGGTTCCAAGCCGAGTGATCGAGGATGATTGCTTCGGCTTCCGACATACTACGCAACCACCTTTGGTGGTTGCGAACTCATGCACCCACCTATCAAACCGCGTAATGCGCAAACCGTGATACAAAGATGCTCTCACTTATTCTTGAATCGCTTCAAGCGGAAGGTCTCTTCACGCTCCATTTCTTCCAATCTGAGTTGGATGAAAGTCTGCGCTTCTTTCATCTCTGGAATAACCTTGAACTCAAGTGCGTTGACACGGCGCTTGGTTGCTTCGATTTCTTCTAGAAGTCGCTTCAAAGTAGCCTCCATCTCGGCGGCTTTGACTATATTGGCAATTAGTGAGGAGTAGGCATCTGCTGCCTCGTCAATATATGGAGAACCACCGATTAGACCTGTGCCGCGTTCTTCGATTGTCGAGGTTAGATTCTGCCCTTCTACCTGAGGAACTACAACTCCCATGATATTTCGGCGACTAACTTCAACTTCCGGTGAGGCCGAGTTAGCAATGGCTGCACTCTTTACAACAAGTCCGCCTTCGATTGCACTTGCTAAACTGATGGCTTCTACCGCTTCACGATAAGTGCCGACGAGTTCCTCTCTTGCACTAATCATATCAGACAACAGAGTTCGGAACTCGTGAAACAATCCGTCACGCTTCATCTTCAGTAGATTGTATCCACTAGATGTCTGCTTGATGCGTCGCTTGAGGTTGATTAGCTCGGACCTGGTTGGTTTTATGTCCAATGCCATTTTTTCACCTCCTCATCGACTTATTTCGAGAGTTTACTCCTTTTTCTCTGTTGGATGGTACTTGTCAATCCACTTCTGATCTAGTCGAACGAGATACTTCGTGTCGATATTGGTTAGCAGATTCCAAGCAAGATCGAGTGTACCTTCACCGATTGATCGGTCTTCATCACGGCTCTGCCGCAAGAACTCATTTTCGAATATATCAGCGAACTTCAGCAACTGAAGGTCACGCTCATTCAATGCATCTTCACCGACAATCGCAACCAGTCCTCGCAATTCCTTACCTTGAGCGTAAGCAGCGTACAACTGGTCGGATACCGACTTGTGATCTTCACGAGTCTTGCCATCACCAATACCAGCGTTCATTAGTCGACTTAGCGAAGGTAGAACGTTAATCGGAGGATAGATACCCTTCTGATGCAATTCACGTGAAATAACAATCTGACCCTCTGTAATATATCCTGAAAGGTCCGGAATTGGGTGAGTAATATCGTCACCAGGCATAGTTAGGATAGGGAATTGTGTGATACTTCCTTTCTTGCCCTTGACCAAACCTGCGCGCTCGTAGAGCATTGCCAAGTCAGTGTACATGTATCCAGGGTAACCGCGTCGTCCAGGAACTTCTTCACGGGCGGCACCGATTTGTCTCAAAGACTCACAGTAGTTTGTCATGTCTGTGTAGATAACCAGTACGTGATAATCATGCTCGAAAGCAAGATACTCAGCGGCAGTCAATGCTAGACGTGGTGTAATCAGACGCTCAACTGCTGGGTCGTCGGCTAAGTTGACGAACAGCGCTGAATTTTCCAATGCACCTGTTCGCTCAAGATCATGGACGAAGAAGTTGTACTCCTCCGCTGTGATACCCATAGCACAGAAAACTACGACGAAATCGTCGTCACTGCCGACCAGCTTTGCTTGCCTAGCAATCTGAAGTGCAATGTCGTTGTGAGGAAGACCAGCAGCGCTGAAGATAGGCAGCTTTTGTCCTCTAACAAGAGATGTACATGCGTCGATTGCGGAAATTCCAGTCTGGATAAATGACTCTGGGCTTTCACGAGAGTATGGATTAATTGCAGCTCCGATGATATCGGCCATTTCGTCAGGAACGATTGCTGGTCCACCATCACGAGGTCGGCCCGCACCGTCTAGAATACGACCGACTAGGTCTTTGCTAACAGGTAGGCGGAATACATCGCCTAGGAACTTAACACCGGTTTGTCGATCAACCGACGATGTTCCTTCGAAAACCTGCACGATAACTTGGTCATCGGATGTATCGAGAACCTGTCCGTTCTTCATAGTGCCATCGGAAAGTCGCAACTGTACAATTTCACCGTAAGCTACAGGTTCGGTTTTGTTTAGGAACACAAGCGGTCCCTTGACGTCAGTAATGGTTCGGTACTCTTTTCCACTCATTCATATCCCTCCTCAGTTCTCCTCCATGGTA
>Ga0209036_1000406_pt1 | contig 18656 bp, 18 predicted proteins | sample MarorgKNORR_S2LV_3_FD_188222 | JGI IMG/M metagenome (GOLD analysis project Ga0209036, IMG submission 188222) | Marine microbial communities from the Southern Atlantic Ocean, analyzing organic carbon cycling - DCM_A/KNORR_S2/LV (SPAdes) (version 2) | ecosystem: Environmental > Aquatic > Marine >... | reverse complement strand
GCTCAATAATCCAGCCAATACTGTATAAGCAACAATAAATAATGCTGCAATAATAGTTGCCTGATCTAAAGAAAGGTTTGAACCTAAGTTATCATGGAAGATGGTATAAATAACTGCTCCGCCGGCATTAAACTGATAACTTACGATCACTAAATAAGCAGTTAAGAGTGCAATTACAGATAAAATCATTGCAACATCACCAAAACGCGAACCAATAATTTCGGGTACTGTTAATTTTTCTGAAGCTCTTGCTTTTCCTGCAATTTTAGTAAGTGCTAGAACTCCAAGCATTCCTCCAATAGGTAAAAGAAAACCAGCTGCACCTATTTCAAATGTTTTTCCTGCATTACCAAGAACTGAACCTGTACCCATCCAAGTTGCTGCCATGGTTCCAACTAAAATCCAGGGAGATAATGATCTTCCTGCAACTGAAAAATCTTCCTGATTTTTAATTGAATCTGATTTACTAAAACCGATCCAAAGTAAAGCAACGAGATAAATTGATATAATTAGATAATAAATCATTGTAATAATTTATACATAATACATATATTATTTTTATAAATGCAATTACATTGGAAAATAATTATTGGATTAGTTTTAGGAACTATTTATGGTATCTTAAGTGCAGTAAATGGCTGGAATGGTTTTACAGCAGACTTTATTTCCCCTTTTGGAACAATATTTTTAAATCTTTTAAAATTAATTGCAGTTCCATTGGTTGTTTCTTCATTAATTACTGGAGTTGCATCATTATCTGATACAAGAAAGCTCTCAAGAATTGGTTGGAAGACTATTGCGCTTTATATTTCAACAACTGCTGTAGCTGTAAGTATCGGACTTATTTTAGTTAATTTGCTTGAACCTGGAAATGCTATTCCAGAAAGCTACCAAGAAAGTTTATCAAGTGAATACTTTAATACTGCTGCAGACAAACAAGAAGCTGCAGCATCAATTCAACAAAATAGAGGTCCACTTCAACCGCTTGTTGATATGGTCCCTGGAAATATCTTTTCAGCAGCATCTAATAATAGGAATATGCTTCAAGTAGTATTCATTTCATTGATATTTGGAATCGCTCTTATTGGAATTGATAGAAAATACTCAAGGCCTGTTTTAGAGTTTTTAGAAGGAATAAATCAAATGATTATCAAATTAGTTGAAATGATAATGTATTTTGCTCCATTTGGAGTTTTTGCATTAATTGCCAAAACAATTAGTTCTGTTTCTGGAGATATTTCTCAAATAAGTGAAATTCTTTCTGCTTTAGTTTTCTATATGGGAGTAGTGATTCTTGGTCTTTTTGTTCATATGGGAATAACCTATATGACCTTATTAAAAATCTTTACAACCATGGATATAAAACATTTTCTTAAATCTATGGCACCTGTACAACTTTTAGGTTTTTCAACCAGTTCAAGTGGTGCAACCTTACCAGTAACCATGAAGCGTTGTGAAAAAGATCTTGGAATTTCAGAAGAAATTTCATCGTTTGTTTTACCTCTTGGAGCAACAATTAACATGGATGGAACCGCATTATATCAAGGAGTAGCAGCAGTATTCATTGCGCAGGCGGTTGGCATGGATTTAACATTGGCTAATCAATTTACAATTGTTGCTACAGCAGTTTTAGCATCTATTGGTACTGCAGCAGTACCTGGAGCTGGAATCATCATGCTAATCATTATTTTAGAAGCTATAAATGTACCAAGCGAAGGTATTGCACTTATTTTAGGTGTTGATAGAATTCTTGATATGATTAGAACTGCTACAAACGTAACTGGAGATGCAACAGTTGCCAGTGTTATGGATTCTTTAGAGCGCTAACCCATTCTTCGTATTTTTTTGCAATTGTATGTTTTATATCTGAAACTTGTAAAGATCTTGTAGCAGAAACCATTAAACTATCTGGAAAAGATTGCTTTAAATATGAAATTTTTTCAGGGTCTACTAAGTCAATTTTGTTAAAAACATATTTATAATCAATTTCATTGGCATTTATTTCCTTTAAAACACTTTTGATTGTTTCTATTTCATTGAAAAGATCTTTTGAATTTGCATCAAGAACGATTAGTAATAGATCTGAATCAACCACCTCTTGAAGTGTTGATTTAAAACTAGCTATTAAATTATCAGGGAGATTCCTAATAAAACCAACTGTATCACTTAAAAGGACATAATTATTATCTCCAATAAATAATCTTCTAACAGTTGTATCTAAAGTTGCAAATAATTGATTTTTTATCAATACATCGCTTTTTGTAACTGATTTCATTAAAGATGATTTTCCAACATTTGTATATCCAACAAATGAAGTTCTAAAAAATGACTTTCTCTTTTTACTTTGCACCTGTCTTTCTGAATCGATACTCTTAAGTTTTTTCTTAAGCAAAGAAATTTTTTTTCTAATGATTCTCCTATCAACCTCAATCTGCGTTTCACCAGCCCCTGCTCTTGTTCCAAATCCTCCCATTTGCCTTTCAAGGTGTGTCCATAATCTGGTTAATCTTGGTAATTGATATTGCAATCTAGCTAATTCAACCTGGGTTTTAGATTCTTTAGATTTTGCGTTTCTAAAGAAAATTTCAAGTATTACGCCAGGTCTATCGAGCAGCTTAATCTCTTTATTTAATTTTTGAAAATTTTTTGTTTGAACCGGACTTAAATCTTCATCAAAAATTATATAATCTACTCCCATCATTTTAGCCTGATCAATAACTTGCTTTGCTTTTCCACTTCCAATAAAATATGCAGGATTAATTGTGTTTATTTTTTGTTCCACCACTCCTTTGACTTTTAGACCAAGAGTAGAAACAAGTAAAGATATTTCTTCAACACTATTATGATAATTCTTGCTGCTTTTCCATATTCTTGGAGCAACAACAATCGCGGTTTCAATTTTACGATTCATTTACTACAATCTGATTATGTACAAGCTCTATAAAAAGATCGTAAACAAATTCTTTAAAAAGCTTATTAGTCCATTCCTCATCAATTTTTGTAGCTAAGAATACCACTTTTGAGCCTAGAATATTTTTTTTGATTACAAGAGGATCACTAGTTGAAATACTAAAGTAAGCTTCGTCAGTCTTATAATCTTTTAATTCATAAAATCTAAATATTTGAAATTCTTTGCTATTTTTTGATAAATATTTATTTGGATACTCTTCATTAAACTTAAAGAATTGATTCTTTGAGGTACCTCTTAACGCTTTTATTTTTGGGTAATCAAGAGTTTTGGATAAGTATTCAGTGTCTACATTTTCCATAAAGTATAAAATTGTTTTTTGACTCAACATAAATTTTTGGATTTCTCTAATTAAATTATCTGAAAAATCTTTTACATCTTCTACTATCAAAATATCATATCCGGAAAAATCATACTTTTTGAAACTTTCAGTTCTAACTAGATCATACTGAAATAATCTATTACCATCTATAAGACTTGAAAAACTACTTTCATTATCATTAAGTATAATTACTTTTTGCTGATTTCTAGGCTGAACTTTGACAGAAAAGCTATGAATAGATATCCCATCCTGTTTTAAATCAATAAAGACTGAATCAGTATCTATGCTAACTGGAATATTTCTTACATCGGCATTCAACGAGTCAGAACCAAAATCAAATTTTCCATTTATAATATCATTAGTTGACCAACTCATAACAATATTGCTTAAACCAGGATTCTGGTAGTTTAGTTTAACTTGCAAGGAATCAGAATTAATTAATTTATAATCATTAACTAAAATATTAAAATCTATATCCTTAGATAATTCAACTTTGGATGAATCATTATTGTTGCATGAAAAAAGAAATAAAAAAATTAGTGATAAATGAACAATTCGAATCATTTTACTATTACTAAATTAATTTTTGAACCTTGAGAAACCTTCGTCCCTTCTTTAGGGCTTTGATTTAATACTGTGTTTGGTAGATATTTTTTATTATCAACATACTGAATCTTTCCTTCAAAGAAGCCTTTCTCCTGCATGATTTTAAGTGCCTCACTAAGAAAAATTCCTTGAAAATCAGGAACATCTACTAAATCATTTGGGGCTAATCCATTACTAACTTCAATTCTTACACCAAATCCTTTTCTTATACTATCATTTTCTGTAGGACTTTGCCACGAAACGATTCCTTTGGGATATTTTGAACTAAATGAATAATAAATAGAGTCCAACTCTATTCCACTTTGATCCAATTGGATTTCTGCAGCTCTTAATGTTTTACCTAATAAAGATGGAACAATAATTTTTTGATTAAATTGAGTAATTTTTACTTTGATTGATCTTCCAAGTTTTACTTCTTTTCCAGATGTTGGAAATTGTTCAATTACAATATCAGGATTTAAGTCATTTGTAAAAATAGTATCTGCGACTACCACCTCAATACCTTCAGATTTTGACAACTTATTTGCTTCATCTATAGTGAGACCCTCTAAATCTGGAATCACAACAACATTTCTTGCATTAATATATAATGGCATTAAAATAAAATTAAATGCTATTAAAACCATCACACCAGTGAATATGAAAATGGATAAGTTTTTAAATATATTTTTCATATAAGAATACTTGAATCTAAATCTTGATAACCTACAATGAAATCTTTTGAATCCATTGCTTTTTTACCCTCTAATTGAACGCTGAAAAGTCGTATAGCATTTTGACCACATTTTACATCGAAATAATTTTTATCTACATTATATATCGCACCAATTTGATACTTATTATCATTATCTATCGACTCAGCTTTGAAAATTTTTAATCTTTTACTATTTATGGTAGTAAAAGCACCAGGTGTTGGAGAAAAGGCCTTCACTTTAGCTAGTATCTTATCTGAATTATCATTCCAATCTATTTTTAAATCTTCCTTTGAAATTTTTGGAGCTAAGGTAGCCATACTATCATCTTGTTCAATTATATCTAAAGGATTGTTTATACATTTATCAATTGAAGACTTAATAAGGTCTGCCCCCGCTTCACTTAATTTTTTTGATAAAGATCCATAATTATCATCTTTGGCAATTTCAATCTTAAATTGATCAATTATTTTTCCAGTATCAACTTTTGGCTCAATTAAGAAAGTAGAAATCCCTGTTGAATTATCTTGATTTAATAACGCATGCTGAATTGGAGCAGCCCCTCTGTATTTTGGCAATAAAGAAGAATGAATATTAATTGATCCATATTTTGGAATATCCAATAAAGACTTAGGAAGAATTCTATATGCAACTACTACAAAAAAATCAGGATTTAAATCATTAAGCTTTTGAGCAAAACTCTCATTATTTAAATCAATTCCCTCAATAATCTTAAAATTCTTTTCCTTAGCTAAAGCCATTACGGGAGTATCAAGAATTTTTTGACCACGACCCATTTTTTTTGATTTATTTGTAATAACAGCTTTGAGATTAAAACTTTCATTACAAGCAAGAAGAGTTGGATTTGAAAAATCAGTATTACCAAAAAAAATAATATTTAGATCTTTATTTGACATTGCTTGATTTCATCAATTTAAGAGCCTTATCATATTTTAAAAGATCAGCAGGTGTAGCGTAGTCTGTTATTAATTTGCCGTCGAGATGATCATTTTCATGTTGAATGACAGTGGCAAGAAATCCATTAAAACTTTTTGTATGTTTCTCAAGGTTATGATCTAAATACTCATATGTTATTGATTCATACCTTTCAACGTTAATTCTAATTTCTGGCAAAGAAAGACATCCTTCAGAATCAACACAGGAACCGTCACCGTCAATTATTTTACCATTTATAAATACCAAGGGGGATTCACATTCTTCTGTATGAGAAATATCTACTACGAATATGCGTTTATTTATTCCAATTTGGTTTGCTGCTAATCCAATACCATCAAACTCATACATTGTATCAAAAAGATCATCTATCAAGCTTCGGATTTTTGAAAAGTCTGTTATATTTTTTGATATTGCTCTAAGAGCAGAATGACCATATGTAACTACTTTTTGAACTGCCATAAATTATTTAGATGAATTTTTAACTTTTGCAATTGCAACTCTATCAACCGTCATTTCATTTTCATTAGATATTTTTATGATTACAGTTTCGCTTTTTAGCGCAGTAACTTTTCCATGAATCCCTCCAATAGTAACTACTCTATCTCCTTTTGCTAACTTTTCTTGCATTAATTTAACTGATTCTTGTTTTTTAGAATTAGGTCTGAGAATGAAATAGTATATAACTAAAAAAATAAGGAAGATTGGTAACTGGGAAAGAAAAATATCTAGAAAAGATGCTTCACTTTGTTGCATAATTATTATTTTTTGATTCATGGACTAAAATTAGTTTACCTTAAGTTCTTTAACAAGGCCATAACTTTAGGTTGTAAAATATAAAAACTAATGAAAAGTATTATAAGATTAGAAACCGTATGTAATATTTTAAATAAAGAATTATCATATTGAAAAATTATCTTATTTGTTCCAGCTTTGACTTCAACTGCTCGTAAGACACCGTTTGCTTTCAAAACTTCAACTTCATTACTGTCAATATAAGCTTTCCATCTAGCAGGATAATAAATTTCACTTAGCACTAGAATTCCTTTTTCTTTTGCTTCATAATCAATAATAATTTTTTCTATATCCCAATCAATATTTAAAATTTTACCTACAGAATACCTTGAATTTTCTAATTTATTTACAATAGCAGTTTTTGATGGATTGAATGCAGATGCATTTAAATAATTATACAAATTTTGGTCTTCTTTAATAACATCTTTTACGAACCAAGCTCTTGGATTGCTTTGATCTAAATGATATATATAAACATTTTTCTTTCCATTAACAGATTGAAAAATTGCCTTTTTCTCAAGCATAAGTTTTTGATGAGAAATTTCGACAGGACTTATTATATATTTTACATTCAAAAATTGTAATACTGGTATTGAAAGTAGGTTATTTGTGTTTTTTAACAATTCAGAATAATGACCAAATTTTGCTGGATGATAGCCTCCAACTGATTCAATCCCATGATATTTAAATTTTGGATCGGTAAATAAAGAACCTGCTGGGTAAATCCTATTTAAGCCAAGATTTTCTTTTAGAAAAATTATTGTTTCATCCTCATAAAATACTGATTCAAAATTATCAATAGATGTGATCTGATTTTGTTGACCAGAATCCTGTTTTGGGTTAATAATTCTGTTATCAATTCTATAGATATCAAATAAAGAGAGTATCAAAAATATAGATAAAATTATATCAGACTGAATCTTTGGAAATTTACCCTCAATACTTTTAATAGCATCTTTTAAACCATAAGCGCTTAATATATATATACAAAAGTTTGAAAGAATTAGAATCATGCTAGGAACTCTAAAACTGTTAAAAAAGGGTAAATAATTATAGAAAAATTGGTAGAAGATTTCAAAGTACTTTCCAAACGATAAGAGAATTGAAATTACTAATACGCTCCAAAAAAATATTCTTAAGTCTGTTAACTTCCTTAATGATAAAAAAGCAAATAGCAGAACAAATAATCCAACGTAATTTGGGAAATCGGTAAAAGGCATAAAACCTTCATAAGTTGCGCCTCCAAATCCAAAGTAATTTGGCATAATATAAGTTAATAATTCCTTTGGATGCATAGACCAATTGGTTGCATAGGCAAAACTACCCATGTCACTAGATCTAATCGACATTTCACGATAATCCAATGATGGTAAATAAATATGTGAAGCAATTAGAAATGCAATAATAATTCCTGAAAAGAATAAAGCAGCATACTTTTTACTTCTATTCTGATAAAAAGAATAAATGAAGAAAAATCCTAGTAACATACAAGCATAGTAAGCTATCTGAACATGTGCTCTTTGTAATTGAAAACCTAGAAACAAAGCGAATAAAAGCATATTGGAAATTGATTGATTATCTTTCAATCTAAAAAGCAAATATAATGTAATTGGGAAAAAAGCTGCTGTCATCATCTGACTTCCATGTCCAAATACAATCATAGTAATTAAGAAAGGATTTAATATCCAAAGCAGTCCTGATATGAATGCAATTTTCTTATTTTCAACAAGCTTTTGCACTAAATAAAACATACCTACAGCAGAAAAAACTAGATGAATGAATTGTATGTTTAAATCAGAAACACCTAAAAAATCTAAAAAGTAACTAGGCAAATATAATAGATTGACATATGTAAATGCTTCAAGGGTTGGCATTCCAGAAAAAATCCATGGTTGCCATTGTGGCCATTCCGAAGAAATTAATCTAAGCTTGTCAAGAATATGATGAATAGCATAAGGATTAAAAGAATCTCCTGAAGCAAATGTGTTACTTAAAATTATAACATCATAAAAAAAGAATAATACAAAAATAGAATAAATTAAAATTAAGATAGCAAGATTCATTTTAAATCAATTTTTTTTTAAATGAATTTATTAATTCTTTATCCTCTTTATCAAAACCCAATAAAAAGTATATTGTGAAATAAGTTGAAGAAACAAATATAAAGTGAGCCAATAAGTAAATGGCTAAACTGAAAATGTTATCTAAGCTAAATAAGTTTGAAAATATATTTTTTAAATAAACAAAAATTAAAAATGTCATTAAACCAGAGATAAGTGGTTTTATAAGTTTGAATGAAAATAAATTCAGATTCATTATCAGAATATTTTCTATAAATCTTAAAATACTCAGAATAAATAATGCTATAGCTGTTGATAATGCTGCTCCAACAATACCATACTGTGGAATTAATATAAAATTCAAAACGATATTTAGAATAAGAGCTATAGATACATTAATTAAATTGAATGCAGTGTTTCCACTCATTGAAAGCGTTGAAGAACCTAAGCCAAAAATTGTTTGAACAAAAATTCCAGTTAATAAAATCTTAAGGGCAATTGCATTTTGAAATTCTGAGCCAAATAGCAATAACATTGGATTTGCAAAAATAAATAAAAATATAAAAACAGGTAATGAGAACATTAAAATATATTTGGAAGATGATTGATATGATTCTTGCATACCTAAAATATTTTTATTGAAATAATGTTCTGAAAATATAGGAGCAAAAATTCCAGCAAAAGCAAACAAGATCATCCTTACTAATCCAGCTGTTCGATCAATTGGATGATACATACCAACATCTGTAGCATTCGATAAAATTCCTAACATTACAATATCAACCCAATGCATTATGATTCCAATAGCTGAAACAAACATTAACGGAATAGAAAATTTCAAAATTTCTTTATTTATATCTGATTTGATAAGATTATTAAAACTGATTTTTGTAAAGTTTCTTAAAAATTTTAATATGAATATTAAACCTATAATAGCAGAAGTAACTGTTGGAATTAAAATTGATAGTTGTGTTCCAAGAATATAGAATGAAGCTAAAAATGCAATTAAAAGTATTAGAGGGTTAACAATTTGATTTACAAAAATTTTATATTTTAAAATTTTAAAAGCCTGTGTAGCAAATGATGATATTAATGTTAAAACTGTAAAAGGAAGGCTTAAGGAGAATACTTTAATTACTGTAATCAAAAATTTATCTTCTTTAAGTAAATCATTTACTATTAATTCAGCAGAGAAAAATAAAATGATTGAAATTACAATACTTGATAATAATCCAGCTTTTAAAGATGAATAAATTGAACTATTAACGTTGTGAGTATTTTCAGTATCTCTACTAACAAATCTTAGAACGCCATTATCGAGACCCATTAATGCAAATATTTCTGCAATTCTTGTTACAGCATTTCCAAGTGAATAAATACCCAACATCTGCGCACCAAGAAATCTTGCCATAACTATAGAAAATATGTACCTAAAAACTGAACCTAATGTCATTCCAGAAAATGATAGAAAAGCTTCACTTAAAATAGTTTTCTGACTGGATGGTTTGCTACTCATTTCTTTCTTAAATATAACCATCTTATAAGTTGATATGGTAAATGAAATAATAGCCAATAAAAAGATATAGAAATTAATTGGATTCCTGTGGCATGCTTCCAAAAAATTTTTAACTGATTTTTTAACTTCATTATATTTTTCTTATACGAATGCTCTCCTAAAGATTGAGATACACTATGAAGAATGATAGATTTTGGAGCATAGATTATTTTTCTATTTAATTGACGAGCCTTCAATGATAAATCAACATCCTCACAGTACATATCAAATGTTTCATCAAAAAAATTAAGTTTTTTAAAATCCTTATATCTTAAACACAAACAACATCCAGTTGCATATTGCGTTTCACCTAGAAAAGAATACTTGGGTCCGTCAAAATCTCTTATTCCAATATGGTAAATTAACCCTTTCCATAGATCAACTACTCCTCCAGCATACCAAATTTTATTAATGTCTGATGAATACAATATTTTGGGGACTGATATTATTGCCTTTTTATCATTTAATAATGGATTAATTAGTTCGTATATGAAATCTCTACTTACAATTGTATCATCATTCAATAAAACAATAAAATCATTATCATCAAAATTCATTTTTTTTAATCCTGAATTATAACCAGATCCAAATTTTAAATTTTTATTATTTCGGGTTACATTCACTTTCGGAAATTCATTTTCAATCATCTCTATCGAATTATCTGAAGAATTATTATCAATTACATTAATAGTAAAGTTGTTATAATCATACATGTTGGCAGAATAATTAATATTCTCTATCGATTCTAAGCATCTTTTTAAGAGATCTTTATTATTCCATGTAAGAACAACAATGTGAACTTTATTTGTACCTAAATTTTTAATCATTGAGCTTTAAATTTTTTTCGAATTCTTCCCATGAAAAATTCTTTTTATGGATAGATATACTTCTACTCATTTCATTAAACATATTTTTATCAAAAAATGATTTAATTGATGTAGCAATTTCACTTGCATCAGGATTTACAATAAATCCAGTTTCTTTGTCAATTACATAATCTTTAAGACCACCTCTTGAGGTAACAATTGAAGGTAAATTGAAATTCATTGAGAGAGATAGAATTCCACTTTGTGTTCCTCTTTTATAAGGTAGAATTATTAGTTCTGAGCTAAGAAAATATTTCTTCAGCCTTTCTTTACTTACAAAGTTGAGATCTAAAATGAATGAGCTTTCAAGGTCATATTTTTTAATTTGGGACAAATAAAAATTCATATCTGTATATGGCTCCCCAACAACAAAGACTTTAATATTTGGAATATGCGACTTGAGATCTTTTACAGCTTTGATTAAAACATCTAGTCCTTTGTATTTTCGAATAAGTCCAAAAAACAGAATAGTTGGTTCTGATTTAACTCCAAGTTCGTTTTTAAATTGCGCTCGATCATTTATGTTAAAATCAATTTCATAAATAGGATGGAAAGAAATAATAATCTCACTTTTTAAATTATAGCTTTTAATTATTTGCTTTTCGCTCTCATTCATAACTACTAAATGAGTTGCATGCTGTAACATATATTTAATAAGAAATTTTTGAAATGGGAAATTTTGATGAGGTTTAGCATTGTGGATTAAAAAGTATATTTTTTTTGTTTTTATCTTTTTAGCAATATATGAATACATAAGAGCAAAAAAAGGATGCCAATATGAAAAAATAACGATATCGCTTTTCATCTGATTAATTTTTCTAACTGCTTTCTTCCAAGAAAAAATATTTAAGGGGTTCAAAATTCTAAAAGATTTATCACTGTCTGAAGATCTGTTTTTATATTGAGATTTTCCTGGAAAAAAGATACTAGGATATAATTTTTCAAAATTTAAAATGGAAACATTATGAGTTTTTTTTAATTGATTGATTAAATCATGATTAAAATCAGAAATACCACCTCTATAAGGTGAATATGGACCGATAGAGACAATTTTTAAATTATTATTCAATTACTTCTTTTATGAAATTTTTTGTTTTATGATTTTTGTTCACAATAATTTCGCCAATTAAACCAAAGGTAAATAATTGAACTCCAGTAATAATTAAAAGACTTCCAAAAATAATCATTGCAATATGTTGCTGAAAAGAATGAAGTAAAATATATTTTAAATACAGTACGTATATCTCAGCTGCAATCCCAAACAATATTGACAAAAAACCTATCATACCAAAAAAGTGTAATGGCCTGTCCATGTACTTTCCAAGAAATAAAATAGTTAAAAAATCAAAAAAACCATGTTTATATCTCTCTGCTCCGTATTTAGATATACCAAATTTTCTTTCTCTATGATTGACAGCAACTTCTTTGACATGAAAACTTTTTTGATGAGCTAATAAAGGAATATATCTATGTCTACCTCCATAAAGATTCAATGACTTTGCAACCTCTCTTTTCAAAACCTTAATTCCAGAATTAGAATCTTTTATTTTCAATCCACTAAATATTTTTATAAAAAAATTGAATACTCTTGATGCTATTCTTTTCTCAAGAGGATCTAATCTATTTTTCTTCCAACCAACAATGACATCATCATTTTTTAACTCCCTAACAAGATTTATGAGCTCTTTTGGATCGTCTTGTAGGTCTGCATCTAATGTAGCTATTAACTCTCCTGATGCAATATCAATTCCCGACTGAAGTGCGACAGACTTTCCATAATTTCTATATAAATTTATAAGCTTCCATGTTGAATGGTTTGCTATTTCTTTTTCAATTAATTTTTGAGAACCGTCTGATGAACCATCATTTATAAAAATGACTTCAATAGATTGATTATTTTCAAAGTCGTGCTTTAATTCATCAAACAAAACTTGAAGTGATTCTTCTTCATTAAAAACGGGTATAAGGATGCTTAAGCTTTTCATTATTCAAAATTTCTTCTATTAAATTTTAGTGTGTAATTCTGTTTTTCATTATTTAATAAAAATACAATCTCGTTGAGATAATTACTACCATCAATTGAAATCAGTTTTGTAGTAATTACATATGAATTTTTAAATTGTATATCAATTTCATTCAATGCTTCTGTATCACCCCAAAGAATACCTTTATAAAAATCTGAATTTAGCTGATTAGATAATGGAAAAAAACGATTGAACTCTTGCTCTGAAATTTTGACTTTCTTTCTTACGTCTAAATATTTAATTGAGTCATTTTCTATTTCAATCATATATTGCCTTCTACCTAAAAAGTCTTTAAAAACAATAATCGAATTATTTTCTGATGATTCAAAAATAAATCCAGAGGAAAAATTTGATTTTCCTTTACCTTGAAGCAAACCGCTTCCAATGACCCTACTAAACTCTTTTTTTAATTCTTCAATTTTTACATTTTCAGAATTTATTATTTGAATATCATTATTTGAAGAGCATGAAGTAAAAACTATAGTAATGAAAATTATTAAAAGCTTTCTATTGAGTATCATAAGAAGAAATTTTTAATTTTAGATTATTGTTATCTTCATCAAGTAAAAGAGCTTTATTGTAAAATATAATAGCTTCATCTATTTCATTTAAGCTAATCAAAACATCTCCATAGTGTTCAAGTATTACTGAGCTTGTATCCTCATATAGTAAAGCTTGGCTAATATAATCTTTGGCTTTTTCAAATTCTGATAACTTATAATAAATCCATCCAATGGTATCCAGATATGCAGAAACATCTGGGCTAATTTGAATAGCTTTTTCTGCAAGCGATAAGGCATATTCTAAATCTTCATCCCTTTCAACTAAGCTATATGCAAAATTATTGTATGCTTGAGCATCTCTGTCATTTATAACAATCAATTTTGTATAAAGCTCATCGGATTTTTCCCATTTTTCATTTTGATCATAGGTCATAGCTAATCCATGCATAGCTGCAACAGATGTTTGATCTATCAGTAATGATTTAGCATAAAATTTTTCTGCTTTATTAAAGTTTCTTGCTGAATAATTTGCTAATCCTAAAAAATAATTTACTTCAAAATCATTCGGAAATATTGATACAGCTAGATTCAACTCATCAATAGCTTCTTCAAATTTTTGCAAACTTATCAAAGCAATAGATGAATTGATGTATCCTTCCTTATCATTTGGATAAAAAGATGTATGTTTTTTAGATACTTCTAATGCTAAATCATTCCTGCCTATATCTCTATAAACTAATGACAGATAATATAGGGCAAATCTATCGTTGTCTTTTTTTGATAAAGATTTTTGTAAAAATTCTTCTGCAGATTCTAATCTTCCTAAACGAAGATACTCTAAGGCAATTTGATTATATAAGTTATTATAGAATGGGTTGCGCTGAATAGAATCTATTTGTAATAAACCTAAAAGTTCTTCGACATTTCCACCTTCGTTTGACTCAAGATATCCTCTTAAATATTCTGAATTAGATGGATCTGCTAGAAGAAGTTTTTTAAAGATTTTAGCTAAATCTCTATGGTTTGAGTTAAATGCTAATTCAGCAGCTACTTCTAGTGCTAGTATTAATTCGTTATTATTGTTAAAAGCCTCTTGATAATAAAGAAGTGCTCCATCTATATCATTTAATTCAGCCTTCAAATCTCCAATAATAAAAAGTACATCAGCATTGCTTGAATCAGTTTCAATTATTTTTGTAAAAATTTCTAAAGATGATTCATAGTCATTTAAAGCAATGAACTTTTTTCCTAAAGATATTTTGTAATCCAAAGCATTGTTATCTAATAAAATAGCTTTATTCGCATAAAAAATACTCTTATCAAATTTTTGCAACATCCAATATGCTTCTGACATATTAAAAAATACTTCTGCAGAATTAGAACCGGCCTCAATTGCATCCTGAAACTCTAAGATTGCTCTAGCATAATCTCCCTGCTCAAAAAACATCATTCCATCCATGAAAAATTGTACCCCTCCAAAAGGGTCTTTTGAGTTTTCAGTCTTTAACTCTTCTTGAGCATCTTGTTCTGGTATATTAGGTATATTTGATGAATTTGAAGCGCAACTAGCCAGCAAAAAAGTTAAAAAAATAATTAAATAATATTTCATTCGCATAACTATGCAAATTACACCTGACTTTGGATATTTACAATTCTATGAAAATTAATCTTTATCGCTAACAAATGACCCATTAACATCATTTAATAACTCGACATCTTTTATTTCAGTTTCATCTTCGTTGGATAAAGCTTCTTTCGATGAAGTGTCTTCATCTGCTATAAAATAGTTTGACTGTGAAGGTTGAAGTAAATAAGCCGACAACATAAAGATGCAAAGCACTGATAAAGTTAAATAAACAAAATTTTGCCTCGAAAAACCCATAATTCCAGAACTTGTTTTTTTATTTTCACTTAGAGCATTGATTCGATCTTGTAGTTTTTTATCAAAATCTTCAGAAGTTTTCAAAGAAGGAGTAGTTTTCATGATATTGATAGTTTTTCGTACAGAATCGACTTTTTTCTGATATTCCGGATTTTCAGTAAGAAATTGTTCAAACTCCTTACGTTCTTTAATATCCATAGAATTTTCGATCCAATCAGATATTCTATCTTCAAATTTATTATAATCCATATCTACTCCTTAAAATGTTTCATTTTTTGTGCCAACTGAATTCGACCTCTATTTATTCTAGATTTAATCGTACCAATTGGTATTTCCAGTATTGTACTAATTTCTTCATAAGAAAGTTCCTGAAAATCTCTTAAAACTACAGCCATTCTAAAATTTTCAGGAATCTCGTCTAAAAACTTGTTTAATTGATCAATAGCAATTTCATTTTGAACTTTAGATTCTAAAGACTCTTCTTTAGAATTTATATCAATGACTTTTCCATCTTCTGTCCAAAGTGAATCAGTTTTCTTTCTTTTGTTTTTCCTCAATTCAGTTAATGCATTATTTTTTGCAATTGTAAAAATCCAGGTTGAGAATTTTGCAATATTCTTATAGTAACTAGCATGTGTATATAGTTTTATTAAGGTATCTTGAACTACATCTTCAGCCTGCTCAGCATTATTGAAGTATCTCAATACAAAATTAAATAATCTATCTTTATATCTTTTAACAAGCTCGTTATATGCATTAATATCACCTTCTTGAAATCTTAATATTAATTTTTCATCTGAAAATTTAAATTTATCGTTCACTTTTGAAGACTCCGTTGATAATATTTGCAAATTCTGTCTCATCAATAATTTTAGTTGTTTTTATTTTTATATCAATTTGAGCAAAAATATTAATGGCGTGTTCCAAATCTTCAAGAGAATAATTTTGAGTTGCTGGAACAATTCTCTTTAATAAATTTCCTCTAATACTTCTACTTGGATTATCTAATAATGTTCCATTGTTTTTCTTGGTGATGAAAATTGCCTCTATAACACTGAAGATAGAATTGACTAAATATGAAAGTCCATATTGTCTCATAATTGATAAACCATTCTCAAAAATTGAATCAACTCTCCTATCGCATATTGCATAGTTTAATTCCCATAACTGCTTATCTTTATGATTAAAACTTGATTTTTCAAGAGAGTTTAGTAAATCTTCCTCATTAGGAGATATTAGGCTTGATTTAGACATTTCATTAAATATCTCAGAAAAATTGTTTCCAAAAATTTCAATAATTTTTTGAGAATAACTGTTTGAAACTTTAATATTTAATTCATCTGCAAATAATTGTATCCATTGTTTCATTTCGCTCTCAAACGGTGTAGAGATATCAATAACATTTAATATTTTTGAAAGTTCTTTAGTTGAGGCATTTTTAATTACATTTGATTTGGATTTATAGTCATATGATAAAAAATTATTATCAATACAAAGAATTTGATGAGTACTATTTGAATCAATATTATTAAGTAAAACTTCTGAATTCTTTTTATTCAGCTTATTTAAATTTTTAATAATAATTAGCTTATTATTTGAAAATAAATCTTGAGATCCTAGTGAGTTGATTATTTGATCTAATGAATCACTTTTATCTGCACAATCAAATACTAAAGTTTCATCTTTTTTTTGTGATTTTTTAATTATTTGATTTTTGATAAATAGGTATAAAAAATCATTATCTCCAACTAGCAAATAGTTATTATCAAAAGATTGGGTTTCATTGGATATAAATTGTAATGCTTTTACCATCTTAATAGTTTATTTGATTTAAGAAATTCCATAACTACCAGACTGAATGTGGGTATCATTATTTGTACTTGAAGTTCTCTTGTAATCTTTATAAGTCAACTTACTAATAACTATCACCACAATAAATGCCAGTACAAAGCTCGTTAATCTTTCAGTTATAATTGCTTTTAAGAATGGACTGCTTCCCCATATTATTGTTACAATTGATCCAGTCAATAAACCAGCAATAATTCCTTCTCTAGTAGTCTTTGACCACCATAAAGATAAAATTACAGCAGGGCCAAAAGATGAGCCAAGTCCGCTCCAAGCAAAACTTACAATTCCAAATATTGTATCTCCTGAAATCTCTGAATACATAGCAGTTATATAGGCAAAAAGTCCTAAAATAATAGTAATATACCTTGTATTAGTTAATTTATTAGAGTTTTTAGTTTTAATAACTTTATTGAACTTTAAGTCTTCGCTAATAGCTGAAGTAGATACAAGTAATTGAGAATCTGCAGTTGACATCATTGCAGCTACAGCTCCCGAAATAAGTAATCCTGCAATCCATGCAGGAAGCAATGTTTGTGCTAATAACGGCATTGCAATTTCAGCATCTTTGCCAACAAAAAATTCTTCTCCAAAATAACCTAATGCCACAATTCCAATCATAAATGCGCCTGAAATACCTGGAATAGCCCATAACGCTGCAATCCATTTTGCTTTTTTTACATCCTTAACAGACTTTATGGCCATATATCTTATAAGTAGATGAGGTTGCCCAAAATATCCTAACCCCCAACTCATTCCTCCTAAGGCTACAGATAGAGCACCGATACCAGAAAGTCCTGAAAAAATTGAATTTTTTTCTAGACTATCAAACTTTAATAACTCTGATAAACTTTGATCTAAAGATAGTAACTCAAAAATACCAACAATTGGTAAAATAACTAAAGTACCAATCATTAAAACGCCTTGAATCAAATCAGTCCACGCAACTGCTAGCAAACCACCTAGAATCGTATAAATTATGATGATTATTGCACTTAAAGTTATTCCGTACAAAGGTTCAATACCAAAAATTGTGTTAAGGATCTTTCCTGAGCCATGAAATTGTGCTGAAACATAAAAAGTAAAAAAGATTCCTATTATTATCGCAGAAATAGTTCTGATTAGACCAGATGAATCGTTAAATTTTTTATCAAGAAAATCTGGGATTGTTAGAGAATTTAATTTTTCTGTCTCATCTCTTAATTTCTCTGCAATTAGAAACCAAGATGATATTATTCCAATGGTTATACCAATTACTGCCCAAATTTCACCATATCCTATAGCAATTGCTGCGCCAGGAAGTCCAAGAAGTAGCCAAGCAGATTCTCCGGAAGCTCTTTCAGAAAATGCAGTAACCCAAGGTCCAAGCCTTCTTCCAGCTAGTAAAAAATCGAGTTGTGAAGTGACAAACTTATTTGAAAAAATTCCTACACAAATAATCAACAAAAGATAAAGGATAAATATTGTTTCAATCATGTAATTATACTCACAAATATGCAATAAAGACCAAACCACCAAAAATCAAATTTTTTCAAAAATTCTACTAGAAAAAATAAACTTAGATATCCAAATACAAAGGAGGAT
>Ga0209036_1000405_pt1 | contig 18657 bp, 18 predicted proteins | sample MarorgKNORR_S2LV_3_FD_188222 | JGI IMG/M metagenome (GOLD analysis project Ga0209036, IMG submission 188222) | Marine microbial communities from the Southern Atlantic Ocean, analyzing organic carbon cycling - DCM_A/KNORR_S2/LV (SPAdes) (version 2) | ecosystem: Environmental > Aquatic > Marine >... | reverse complement strand
CTCTTCAAAGGATTTAATAATAAATCTAATAAAGTCAAAAAATAATCTAGAAAAATTTCATCCTTTTTGCTTAAAAAATGAAGTGATAAATTGGGATAAAGAAAATTCAATTGATTATGTTTCTTATTTTAGTGGTAAAAAATATAAAAGAAAATTTCTTAAATGGAATAATGACGGTTATGAATTAGAAATATATGAAGATAGAAAATTAGCAAAAATTAGTTGGTCTGTATTACTAATAGATGATCAATGTATTGTTTCGATTCAAGCTAAGCCATACTTGCCTTACAAAAGTAGAATCATGAATATAATAATCTTTCATATTTATGTTAAATATATGCTTAATAGTTATTTAAATGCAGTTCTAAGAGGCCTTAAGTTTTATGTTGAAAACAATACTATTGTTAAAGAGGATCAGTTTGGCAAACATCGCTGGTATTCTGCATACTTTAATAGTTAACATAATATATATTATGCGAACTAATATATGGTTTAGTATGGTAAAAGAGGACTAGGTTCGAACTCTTCCCTTTTTTCTTAATCTGATAGATTCTGGGGTAACTTCAACAAGTTCATCTTCCTCTATGAATTCTAAAGCTTGCTCTAATGTGTGATTAATTGGGGGAGTTAGTATTAAGTTTTCATCAGTTCCAGCTGCTCTAATATTTGTCAACTGCTTAGCCTTAGTCGGGTTAACTGGTAGATCGTTATCTCTTGAATGTAAACCAACTATCTGTCCTATATAAACATCTTGACCATGTCCTAGGAATAACTTTCCCCTATTCTGAAGATTAAATAATGCATAAGATAATGTTTTACCAGCAATCATAGAATACATAACACCATTAATCCTCTTAGCAATATCTCCTGTTTTAATTGGACCATAATGATCAAATATACTTGTCATAATTCCAGTTCCACTTGTTATTGTTAAGAAATGTGATCTAAATCCAATTATTCCTCTTGAAGGAGCTAAGAATTCTAATTTAATGCGCCCATTATTATCTGATTCAATATTTTGAATTTCAGCTTTCCTTGGCCCAAGTTCCTCCATAATGGATCCTTGGTGAATATCTTCTATATCAATAACAATATGCTCATAAGGTTCATGTATCTCGCCATCTACTTCTTTTTGTATCACCTCTGGTTTGGATATTGCTAATTCAAAGCCTTCTCTTCGCATTGTTTCTATTAACACTGATAAATGAAGCTCTCCTCTGCCTGATACTATGAATTTATCAGGGCTATCTCCCTGTTGAACCCTCAGTGCTACATTTGAAATTAATTCCTTATCAAGTCTTTCTTTTATATTACGTGATGTAATAAATTTGCCTTCTCTTCCTGCAAACGGTGAATCATTGACCTGAAATGTCATTCTTACAGTTGGTTCATCAACTGACAGAGGTGGCAATGCTTCCACACTTATTGGATCGCATACAGTATCAGAAATATTTAGTTTATCCACTCCAGTTATACATACAATAGATCCTGCAGTTGCATTTTCTACTTCTATCCTTTGAAGGCCTTGATAGCCCATAACTTGTAGAATTTTACCTTTTCTAGTTTTGCCATCTCGATCAATTACTACAACTTGCTTATTTTGACTTATTGATCCTCTTTTGATTCTTCCAATTCCTATAACACCTACATAGTTATTGCTATCAAGGGCACTAATTTGTAATTGTAAGGGACCATCGATATTAACCTCTGGCGCCGGCACTTTTTCTAAGATCATATCCATTAGGGGCTTCATATCAGATGACATATTTTCGACATCTAATCCAGAAACACCCTCTATAGCAGAACTATATATAACTGGAAAATCTAATTGCTCATCGCTACCACCTAAACGATCAAATAAATCAAACACTTGGTCAAGAACCCAGTCAGGTCTTGCATCTGGCCTATCAATCTTATTAATTACAACAATTGGTTTTAAGCCTTTCTCAAATGCTTTTTGAGTAACAAATCTTGTTTGAGGCATAGGACCATCAACAGCATCAACTAATAAAAGTACTGAATCAACCATTGATAATGCCCTTTCCACTTCACCACCAAAATCAGCATGGCCAGGTGTATCTACGATATTTATTAAGTGATCATTCCAACTAATAGATGTATTTTTAGCTGTTATAGTAATACCTCTTTCTTTTTCTTGATCGTTTGAATCCATTATTCTTTCTGAATCCATATTTTTACGATCTAATGTTCCAGATTGCTGTAACAGTTTATCAACTAATGTTGTTTTACCATGATCGACATGAGCAATAATTGCAATATTTCTCAGATTTTCTACAGACATTTTTAACACTTAATAAAGGAATTGCGAATTATAGGCTTAATTTAGTCAAATGGAATATAGTAAAGAATGTTTTTTATCTTAGGCTAGATTTAAGACCTGAAGAAACAATATCCTTGTCTACCATAGTATCGCTCGAATCAAATACTTCACTTTCAAACCATTTGATAAAATCTTCATCTCTGCTTAATTTCCAATAATCCCAAACACTTCTAGCTAGATCAGTTTTCATTGTTCCAAATTTGAGTGCATTCATTCGCATGACAAGATGTTTTTCATCTACAAAGCCTTTCTTAACTTTTTCGTAAACATCGAATATATCTACAAGAAGAGTAATAATAAACATTGTTACTCTCCATTGTTCAGTATCTGTTAAATCATCCCTACTCCAATCTTTTGAAAGAAATTCAGAAAATTCAGAATCCTTTGTTGTTGCAAAATAACGCTCATAAACTCTTTGTGTTAATGAATGACCAAATTGAGCTTTTGTAATTTCATTTTGTTGATGTATTTGAACAGCTAAATATACTACAGAAACAACCACACCAAGAGCTGCAATAATTTGAACTATAATGATGATGACTTCACTATTCATATAAAAGAATAATATACTAAATTTTTAAATTTATATCCTATAATTTTAGTTTTAAAATTAATATTCATTAAGTTTTAATAATGCACAAATCATCAAAATTGAATTAATATATAAATAAACAATTAACGGTATATATATGCAACAACAAATAATATTTTCATTAATCTTATTTTTTTCATTAAGTGGCTACTCAGATCCCTTAATGGAACCAACATCAGTTTCCAAAAATTTGTATCCAAATGATATTTTGGTTGGAAACTATTCAGATGATATTGATAAACCTGATAACTTTCTAGATTTTGGTTATGGTGAACGTGTTGCAAATCCTAAACAAATTACTGATGCAATAAATGCATGGTCACTTCAATCGGATAGAATTAAGGTTGTCGAATACGCTAAATCCCATGAGGGACGCCCTCTTATGGCAGTTTTTATATCTTCCTCTGATAATATTAATAGGTTATCAGAAATTCAGTCTAATATTTCCATGTTAACTGATGCTAGAAATTTAAATGATAGGAAGGCAATGGAAATAATAGATAATTTACCTGCCATAGCATGGATGGCCTACTCAATTCATGGAAACGAAACATCTGGAGCTGATGCAGCTCTTGGAATTATTTATCATTTAATTGCAAGTAATGATTCAGAAGTTCTTGATATGTTATCTAATATGGTTGTTGTTATTGATCCTATGATGAATCCCGATGGTCGTGATAGGTTTTCAAAATCTCTAGAACAATATCGTGGAACAGCACCCAATTACGATGATCAGTCATTGTTGCATACAGGTGATTGGCCATATGGGAGAACAAATCACTATTTCTTTGATTTAAATAGAGATTGGATTTATCTAACACAACCAGAAACTCAAGGTAGAGTGCCGCTTATCAATAAATGGAGACCTCAAATTATGGTTGATGGTCATGAAATGGGGCCACAGGATACATTTATGACTGGGCCTCCAAGAGAACCTATAAACACAAATATTGACAAAGATCTTATAAAGTGGGGAAATGTATTTGCTCAAGACCAAGCATCTGCGTTTGATGATAGAAATTGGCGTTTTTATACAGGAGAGTGGCATGAAGACTTGTATCCTGGATATTCTTTTTACGTTCAATTTAGAGGTACTTTAGGAATTTTATATGAGCAATCTAGAATGGCTGAAGATGGGGTAAGAAGACCGGAAGGAACTATTCAATCCTATAAGGAATCTGTACATCATCAGTATGTTAGTACCATAAGCAATCTTAAAACTCTAGAAAAAAACTCGAAGGCTATGTACAAGGATTATTGGGATGGAAGAAAATATAATGTTTCAAAAAATGGTGAATATTCAAATCAAACTTTTGTAATCCTCCCAAACAAAAACATCACAAGATTAAATACACTTGCAGAAAAACTTGAAGCTCAAGACATTAAAATCTATAAAAATGTCAAACCGATTAAAGTTGAACAAGTTTTAAAACAAAATGGAGTAAAAGAAGAAAATTTTACAATACCAGTTAATAGTATGATTGTTCCAAATCTTCAACCAGAAGCACCTTTAATAGCTGCAATGTTAGAGTTTGATGCTGAAATAAAAGAATCAGTTTTACTTGAAGAAAGGCAGGTTACTTTAAAAAATGGCTCATCTATTATGTATGATACAACAGCATTTAATCTGACCATGATGTACGGGCTGCCTGCTGTTACTGTTCCTGAAAATATTGAATCAGGTCTTATTAATTGGGAATTAGAGGCATCTGAAATTGATACTCAAAAAAGTGCTGTAATGTGGGTAGTTGATGGGGTTGATGATAGATCTGTTTCATTTGCAGCTCGTCTTATGGAGCAGGATGTTCAAGTAAGGATTATTGATAAAGAATCTACTTTGTCTGCATATCAATTTTCTAGAGGTTCTGTGGCTGTTATAGCCATGGATAATCCCAACATAGAAAATCTTAATGATTTAGTAAACATAGTTGCTACAGATTTAAATGTTTCAGTATATTCAGTGGACAGTGGTTTTGGCCCTGATGCCCTTCCAGATTGGGGAGGAAGACACTTTCGTCTATTAAACAGACCACAAATAGCATTATTAAGTCACAGTGGTTTTAGTTCATATGATGTTGGTGTGAGTTGGTGGTCATTAGACCATCATTTAGGGATACGACATAGCCAACTTGATGCGTCATTAGTTAATTATGGTGACTTACGACGTTATAATACAATAATTCTTCCTAGTGGTTATTCCAATATTAACTCTAATCAACTCAGCATAATATCTGATTGGGTTGAGCAAGGTGGGACATTAATTGCTCATAATGGTAGCTCAAGATATCTATCTAGTAATAATGGAATTGGATCAGTTAAAACTGTACAGAATACATTTGATGATATAGATGATTATAATATTGATCTGCAAAGAGAATTTTTATCGTTAGATGAAATGATATCCATACCTGAAGTTTCAAATAAATTATCACTTGAAATTTCATATCCATGGGAATTAAGTAAAACTAAATATACCAAAGATGAGCTTGAAACAAGAGATAAATGGCAGTCTTTATTTATGCCTTCAGGAGCTATAGTTGCTGGAAGAATAGATTCTGATCATTGGTTAACATTTGGAACGCCTGAAACTATACCTTTATTGTACTCAAATTATCCTGTATTAATGACAGGTGGTAATTCGGAAGCTGCTGTTAGAATAGGTGAACTTGTTTTTAGTGATAGCAATGAATATAGATCTATAAATTGGTCAGATATTCCTCCAAATAATGATTTAAATATAAAAATGAGTGGTTTGGTTTGGCCAGAGGCAGCACAAAGAATAGCAAATTCTGCTTATCTAACTCGTGAAAGATATGGCAAAGGACAAATTATATTATTTTCTGGTGAACCAAATTTTAGAGGATCTAGTTTAGGTACAAATAGACTTTGGTTGAATGCGGTTATATATGGTTCAGGACTTGGAACAAGCTCAATGGTAAATCCCTAGTTATAAATCTAGGGGGTTATCAAATATCACTATTTTTGGGACCACATACAGTAACCTTTAAATTTGCAGCGCCTCCATCCAATAAAGGATCAAGCATATCTAATAGGCCTGTCTGAACTCTCCATTCTAAATATTTTTGTTGATGCTCCAAAGTCTTCCAATCTTCAATAAGGTGAATGGTATTAGTTGATTGCTCAATATAAGTATCTACGGAAATACATCCATCAAAAGCTCTTGTATCAGGTAATGCAGATTTAAGTGCTTCTTTTAAAGAGTTTAAAGTTTCAGCTTTAGCTGGGAAGGATACAATAACTAAATTTTCCATAATATTTCCTATCAATTTTTAATGAAATCTCTTACCTCATTTAAGAATCTATCAAAAGATGGTTGATGGTTATACATCATGTGCCCTGCTTCAAACTCTGAAAAAATAACTCTGTTCATATCAACTGTATTATCATACATAAAGTTTTCAGCTGTAAAACAAGGAGTTGCCAAATCATATAATCCACATGATACATATACCTTAAAATCTTTATTATATCTTTGTGCTCTTGCAATATCAGGTACTGTATTTACATATCCAAAATCGTTACCCTTCCATTCTTGAGGATGTTTCCAGCTTGAATAAACATCATAGTCACCACTTTGATATAACATTTTCATTTCGACACCAATTTCACTAAACCAAGTATGTATAGCTGAAACATAAGCTGACATAAACCCTTCACTTGATACATCAGTATCAGGATATTGACCGCCAGAAATATAATCAAAGTTTTTATATCTTGAATCTAATCTACCAACAGAGTATCCCTCATCTCTCAAGAGTTCTTTTCTAAAACTTGAAGGGTCAACTCTCATATCAAAATCCTCAACAAATCTAAGACTTAAGCCTGTAAATTCAGAATATTGTTTCATAACAGATTTTTTGTCACTTTCTGAGATTCTTGTTCCTTTAAGTAATGCTGGGCCATATACCTCTAAACTAAACTTTTTTGAATCCTCATAAAATTCTTGAAGTGTTTTATCAGTTTTAATTTTTCCATGATAGTAAGCTGTTGCAGCATATGAGGGTAGAAATCCATAATGAGGACTATTATTACCAGGGTGAAAAACTAAATACTGATAATCAGAAGCAGGTGCAACCATTAACAAACCATTAACTTCAATTGGTGTAATAGAACCGGATCTTAATTCTGACACCAATAAAGGACCCCTAATGCCACCATAACTCTCACCTAGGATATACCTAGGAGAATTCCAGCGTTTATTATCGTTTATCCATCTTCTAATAAATTCAGCAATAATTTTAGGATCTTCACTTACACCCCAAAACTCTTCAGGTTCGTGACATCCAATCGCCCGACTATAACCAGTGCCAATTGGATCAATAAAAACTAAATCTGCATCACTTAATGGAGATAATTTATTGTCAATAATTTTATACGGTGCTGAACCGTCATCAGATGCATCACTTGGGACCTTTATAACTTTAGGGCCTAAAACTCCCATATGAAGCCATAATGATGCTGAACCAGGACCACCATTAAAGCTAAATATAACTGGCCTATCAACTTCAGAATCTACTATATATTCTGTATAGAAAAATGATGCCATTGGCTCACTTGGATTGTCTTTTTCATAAAGGATTTTTTCGTTTAGACTGGCTGTGTATTCAAGTCTTTTGCCATTAAAAACACCTGCAAAGTTATTAGAAAAAGATCTTTCTTCAGATGGAACATTTTTATTACTGCAGTTTTCAGAATCTGCATCAGCACTAAAAATATTAGTAGATATAAAAGTTGTCGTTAAAAATAAAATAAATATAAATTTCATACTTTTGATTATATATAATAATTTAATTGTATTATGTTTTATATTATATAAATGGAAAAGTTAAAAATAGCATTTAGTTTTATTAAGATAAAATTAAATAAAATTGGTAATATTCTTTTAAAAGCAACAACTGGTTATGCAGTAGGTTCTTTTGCACTAATACAGGTTTCTAGCATCGTATCTGACAATATTTCTATGGCAGAAGCTTTTGGATTAACAAAAGAATCATTCATGCAATATCTTTTTGTAAGTTTAATTATAATTTTTCCAATTTTTTTAATAATTACATATATTTTAAGAAGTAAGTCTGTAGATAAAGAAATTATGTCTACACTTGATAATAATCTAAGCAAAATTGAAGACTATAGACCTAAGATTGCTGTAATTCCATTTGAAAATCTTAATCAAGATAAAGACCAGCAATTTTTAGTTGATGGTATTGCGGAAGATTTGTTAATGGAACTATCTATGGTCAAAGAACTTTCAGTTGCCACTCGAAAAACTTGTTTTGATTTCAAGAACAAGGATTACACAAGTAAAGAATTTAAAGATGAATATGGATTTGATTATATAGTAACTGGAAGTATTAGAGCCTCAGATAATAAATTAAGAATACTAATAGAGTTAAGTGATATGACAGATGATCGAGTTATATGGACAAACAAATTTGATAGTGCCAGCTCAGATATTTTTGAGATTCAAGATGAGATAGTTACAAAAATTGTTACATGTTTAGTTGGAGAAATTGAAATATCAAGTCTAAAAAGAGCGCATAGAAAGCCAACAGACAATATGACATCGTATGAATATACATTAAAAGGAAGAGCTCTTAATCAACAGTTTGAAAAAAATGCTAATGCAGAAGCAATTAAAATGCTTGACGCAGCGATTGAAGCGGATACAACAAATCCTCTTCCCTACTCTTGGAAAGCTTGCACTATTGGCCAATCTATGGCGCTTGGCTTTCGAGAAGATAATGATGAAACTATGGCAGATTTCTTATCTGCATTAAGCAAAGCAAATGAACTTAATGACAATGATTGGAATGCTCTAAGGATTATTGCAGAAGCACATCTTACTTTGGATGATTTTCAACAAGCTATGGTCTATGCAAATAAGGCTTACAATGCAAATCCTAATCATCCTTATGTTTTATGGATATATGGTAGAGTTTTAATACGGTATAACCATATAGATGATGGAATTAAAGTGCTTGAGCATTTATTTAAAATTGAGCCGATGGCATTGGCAGATGTAAATACTGATCGTGTTGTTAAGGAATTATTTGTTGCATATTATCTTTCTGGTAATTATAAAAAATGTAATGAGTTGTTTAATCAAATATACGAACATGATTTTAGAGAGTGGTTAATTTATATTGATATAAAGTCAAAAGAGAACATCGATTATTTAAAGGATGTATGGTTCAAATCAGGATTAGAGAGATTTAAGGATCTCAATAATAAAAAAGAAGTTTCTTTATTTCACTTTAACAATAAAAAACTTAATTCAAGTTTATTAAGTCTTTCAAATAATTTATTAACTTAATTATGCTTTATAACAATATACTTCATACGATTGGGAATACACCCTCAATAAAACTCCAAAATATTTCTATTAATGACGCGGAGCTTTATGTTAAAGCTGAGTATTTTAATCCAGCAAGTTCAGTAAAAGATAGACTTGCAATAAGTATTATTGAAAATGCTGAATTAAGGAAACAACTTAAAGAAGGTCAAACAGTTGTCGAGGCTACAAGTGGAAATACTGGAATTGGTTTAGCAATGGTATGTGCTGCAAAAGGTTATCCATTGGTTGTAACTATGCCTGATAGTGCATCAATTGAACGAAGAAAATTAATGAGATTCTTGGGAGCAAAAGTGCTTTTAACACCCGCTGCAGAAGGTGGAACTGGTGCATATAATAAAGCCAAGCAGCTAGTAATAAAAAATAATTGGTTTTTTGCAAAACAGTTTGAAAATGAAGATAACAGCATGGTGCATGAACAAACAACTGGCCAAGAGATTGTTAATGATTTTAAAAATATTGGTTTAGATTATTGGGTTTCTGGATATGGTACTGGAGGAACATTTACTGGTGTAAGTAGAGTGTTAAGAAAAAAAATGCCAAATACTAAATTAATCTTAACTGAACCAGATGTTGCCCAATTAATCGGAAGTAATAAAGAACAAATAAGAAATAACGATGGTTCAGCATCTCAATCTCATCCAGAATGGAATCCCCACCCTATACAAGGATGGACTACAGATTTCATACCACTTGTACTTCAAGAATCAATAGATAATCAATACTTTGATGAATTGATCCCTGTTTCAGGAAATGATGGTATTTTTTGGGCAAATGAATTAGCTAAGAAAGAAGGAATAATAACTGGAGTATCAGGTGGTTCAACTTTTGCAATTGCTGTTGAGGTTGCCAAAAAAGCTAAGAAAGGAGCAAAAATTTTATGTATGCTTCCAGACACTGCTGAAAGATATATGTCTAGTATCTTATTTGATGATATTGAAGAAGAAATGAATGATGATGAATTATCTATTTACGATTCGGTTTGATTAACTAGGCTATTACCTTTGCTGGAATCCCAGCGACTCGAGTATTTGGTTCAACATCTTTTAACACTAAGCTACCGGCCGCAACTGTTGAATTTTCACCTATTATTATATTTCCTAAAATTGTACTAGAAGCGTAAATAGATACACCTGATTGAATTTTTGGATGTCTGTCACCGATATCTAAACCCTTTCCACCTAGTGTAACTCCTTGATATATAGATACATTTTCATCAATGGTTGTTGTCTCACCTATTACAACTCCTGTTGCGTGATCTATCATAACTCCACCTTTGATTTCAGCAGCTGGATGAATATCAACTCCAAATATCTCAGATGCACGATTTTGAAAAAAAAGCGCCATAGTATGTCTATTATTTTTCCACAAACAATTTGCTGCTCGATAAGTTGCAAGACCCTGATAACCCTTATAAAAAAGTATTGGGGTTGAATAGTAATCACAAGCAGGATCATTTTCTTTAAAAAAAATTAAATCTTTAATAAGTGAGTCTTCAATACCTTCACAATTAGTAAAAACTTCAAGTATAAATTTTTTAATATCCTCAGAAGATAAAGCATTACTATTAAGCTTTGAAGCAAGTATTGATGCAATACAAGCTAGAAAATTATCTTGCGAGGTAATAAGTGAGGATAAATAAGGTTTTAAGGATGGTTCAGCGTTAATCCTTAAATTAATCTCATCTTTTATTTCATTCCAAATTTTTAGATTCATTATGATAATTGTAAAATTAAATTTTAATCATTAATATATAAACCAAAACCCTCTTGAAGGCCAATTACTTCATTTGTAGTGGTCCTATCGTTTGAAGCATAAAAATCCATAGATTCTTTCTTAAATAAAATATAGTTTAGTAAATCAGTTTCGCTATTAGAGTAATCTTTTAGATGGTGAGAATTACAAAAGTTACTAAACTCTTTTTTATAATCTTGTATTGTTAACTTATATGTATCTTCATCATTTATAGTTTTAATTTTATCTATTTTTCTTTTAAGTTTAGAACATACTGTTCCTGGTATTTTTCCATAAGATCCATCTACAAGATCTATAAATTCTTTGTTAAGTGTTTTATATCTTTTATTATCGAGCACATTCATCAATGCCTGTGCACCAACAATTTGTGATGATGGTGTTACAAGCGGAACGTATCCAATATCTTTTCTAATCCTAGGAATTTCATCTATAAGCATTTTTAATTTGTTAGATTTTTTCAAATCTGTAAGTTGTTTTTCAAGGATACTCAACATTCCACCAGGAACCTGATTTATAAGCATATCAATATCTACACCTCTCATGGAGCCCTCATACTGTTCATATTTAGGTCTTATTGATTGAAAATATGATGAGATTTTTGATAATAAATTCATGTCGTATGGATTTGCATTGTCGTCATAAATCATTGACATAAAACTTTCTGTAGCTGTGTGAGCATATAAATTACTAAAAGATGATATAGATGTATCAATATTATCTACTCCAGCTTCATAAGCTTTGTAATTTGTTGCATCAGACAATCCAGTAGTAGAGTGTGTGTGCAGATGAATTGGAATATTTAAATTCTTTTTTAATCTTTTAACTAAATCAAAGCACACTCCTGGCCTTAATAAGCCAGCCATATCTTTAATTGCTAATGATTTTGCACCACAGTCTTCAATATCTTTTGCTAATTTAATCCAGTAATCCTCATTATGAATAGGACTAGTTGTGTAACAAATAGTACCTTGAGAGTTTTTTTTTGCTTTATTAACAAATTTAATTGAAGATTGGATATTGTTTATATCATTCAGAGAATCAAATATTCTGAATATATCTATACCATGTTTAGCGGCATTTGATATAAATAACGAAATAATAGAATCATCAAACTGCTTATATCCTACTAAATTTTTACCACGAATTAGCATTTGTAACTTTGTTTTTTTTATAGACTTCTTAAAAACCTTTAACCTATCCCATGGGTTTTCATTTAAAAATCTTAAACAACAGTCATAGGTAGCCCCACCCCACACTTCTAAAGAAGAAAAGCCAACATTATCCATAGATTTTAAAATGGGTTTCATGTCATCTAAGGTCATTCTTGTTGCTATTAAAGACTGTTGACCATCTCTTAAGACTACTTCTGTAATATTAGGTTTGTTTTTATTCATAATATATATTGATAATGATTTATATATACTTAGAAATCAAATTATTTATATATAAAAAACCCGCCATTGGGCGGGTTATTTAAATGAAGATATATTTAATCAATAAAGATAGTATGTTCTTTACCAGATTCAGCTACTCTGATAACTAAGAGATCAGAGCACCCATCACCTAAGTCAGGAGCATCTGCTTCTCCACCATGAACCCAATCAGTTCTTTCAAACCAATATTCACCATTAGAGTAAGTTTTCCACTTACCTGTTGATTTTGATTGAGATTCACCATCAAGAACAAAAACTAATGTTCCTGCAGCTGGATGAAAATGTTTTGCAACAGTACCCTGATTGCAAGTTTTACGTCTTTCAACAATCATGTCCATACCATTTTTCATATCAAATATTTCTGATGATATTAAACCTGGAAATGACTTTGTTTCATCTGCATCATCTGCATGAATGTTAAATGTTGTTGCTAGTAAAATAAAAAGACTTAAATAAATTTTCATATTACTCTCCTGTGTAAAATTTAACTAATGATACAAGTTCGACATTAACATTTTGTCTATAGTCTTTTATATCCTTAGAAAATTCTGCGTAGGCATCTGATGAAAGAACTGCCTTTTGAGTCTTTAATAATGCATCTAATGATTCATTACCAACGTATACCATATGTGATGAATATCTATTTCCAAAAAGGACTCTATTCATTCCAAATGAACCATTCACATTATCTAAGTTAGCTGACATCATTTTTTTCCAAGAATTTAAATAATGACTTTCATGACCTTCATCAACTTTGAAATTATATTTTGCAAAAACTGTATCTGTGGTCCATTGACTTGCAGCTACAACATTTTCAGCAACCCAATTCCATGATCTATCAGTATCAGTATTTTTTTGAAATGACTTGATCATAAATGCAGATTCACTACATGAATTAAATATAGCTCTTCCCTTTTCCATTTTTTCTGCATTTTCATATACAACCAAAATAAAATGTGAGCTTCCAGATCCCCTTAAGGACCAAAGACTTACACCAACGTCTGATTCACTTCTCCATTTTTCTGCACATTTAGATTTATCAAACTTATCTAAAGCCATCATAAAATTCTGTGGATCAGTTACTGTTAAGTAATTAAACTCCATAATAGTTCCATCACTTTCCATTTTTACTTCTTCTGCAGTAATGTTTACATTGAAACAAAAAACTACAAGAGCAGCATATAAATATTTTTTCATAATTCTCTCTCCTAATATGAATATTAATAATACATTAATCAAAGTAATAAGAGTTTTTATTTATGTAAATAATTTGGATATATATAGATAATATACATATATTTATTTTTAATATTGATAATCTGTATTATTATAAAAGATTATAAATAAGGGAGGAAAAAATGGCTGAATATCAAATATTAAACCTAATGCAAGTGGGATTCATTCAAAATTCAATGTATTTTGTTGGAATGGTATTGTTTACTTGGTTGGGCTTTAGAATGGCTAATAATATTTACAACAGTCCTGATGCCAATATGCTTGGAAAAGTTTTTACATCAGTATTTTGTATTTTTGTTGCTGCATTTATGTTTGGTGTAAACCAAATTGGTGGATCAATATTAGAATCTGCTGTAATGAATTTAAGTGAAATTGGCGCACCTTCTGCTGAAAGAATGGCTGCATATCTTGATTTTCCTCTTGTTGTTGGAGCACCACTTCAAACAGCATTTGTATTATTCATACTTGCATTTCAATTAGCTATAACTTGGTCTAAAAAATAACAAAAATATGGGGTCTTTATGACCCCTTTTTTTAAAATGATAAAATCAAAACTTACAAGCCAAATAGTTTGTATATTTATTTATGTTGTTTCCTTTTTTTTATCATATTTACTTCTACCAGAATCAATAACTGATACATGGTCGAAGATTGTTGTTTGGCATATATTCGCAACTATATTTATATATATTGGAAGTTTAATTCTAAATAATTCAAGCTTATATGACCCATTTTGGTCAATTGCGCCTGTTCCAATAGTGGTATATTTAACGTTGTCATTTAATAATAATATTGAACTTATTGTTCTTGTTTCTTTGCCTATATTTTTTTGGGCAATTAGATTAACAAGAAACTGGCTAATAAGTTGGCAAGGTTTTGATCATGAAGATTTTAGGTATATAGATTTAAAAAATACGAATAGAGTTCAGGCTGAAATTAATAATTTTTTTGGAATACATTTAGTGCCAACAATGTTAGTTAATATTGGGCTTTATCCTTTGATATATATAACTACAAATGAAATCGAAACTAGTATATTTTTATATTTAGCTTCAATATTTACAATCATGGCTGTAATTCTTGAAACTGTATCAGATGAGCAGATGAGAGAATTTAAGAGCAACGTTGAAAATAAAGGGAAAACCATGAAATATAAACTATGGAAGTATTCTCGCCATCCAAACTATTTGGGTGAAGTTTTATTTTGGTATGGTATTTATTTTATGGGCCTTTCATCAGGCTTAGCATCATATTGGACAATATTATGTCCATCATTGATGTTAGCTTTATTTATATTCGTTTCATGTCCCATGATGGACAAAAGAAGTCTAAATAACAGAGTTGACTATAAAGAATATATGGATAAAACATCTCAACTTTTATTACTTCCACCAAAATCATAAATTGGTATTATTAATTTAAGAATTGTAGAATTGAATAATGAATGAATTAAATTTAGTACAAAAGTTTATTTGGTTATCCGAAAGAATCATTTTATTAATAATTGCTCTTGCTACAATTTATGCATCGGGCATTGAGATAGTAAGGATGATTAATGAAGAGATGGTTAATTTAAGTGATCTATTCTTATTATTTATATATGCAGAAGTTCTTGGTATGGTCGCGACATTTTATGCAAATAATAGAATCCCAGTTACTTTACCCTTAATTATTGCTATGACAGCACTTACTAGAATGATTATTCTTCAGAGCAAAGATCTCAATGCAATTAATATTATTTATGAAGCATCTGGTATATTAATTTTATCTATCGCTGCGTATATAATGACTTTAAAGGATAAAATTAGTCTAAAAAAACTTCTTCTAAGAGAAAAGATAGAAGAAACTGATTCATAATTCAAATAGAATATTGACTTAAATCTTCATATATAGGCATCGCCTTTTCCACAATTCTTTTTTCATTATCTGAAAGTATTATTTTTTTAATTTCTTCAGGTTCAAATGATGTTGAATTCATAACAGATGGATACCAATGAGATGCCCAGACACCATCATAATTTTTTATTCCAGACGACCATTGCAACATATTTAGATCCCACTCTATGCCAACTAATTTACAAAACTTTTTTAGCACTCTCTCAGGATTACACCTTAATTTTGAAGCATCAATTATCACAGGATTTTCATCAAGATTATATTTAACGTAATTAAATATATCGTATTGTTGTTTGAAACCAATGTCTTCAAAATCTCCATCTTTCCATGATTTCATAAAACTCTTAACAACCATTTCAGGATTCCTTATTAAGAAACAATTACATAGAGTGCTTAACCAACTAAAATCCTTATCAAGAATATGGTGAGTCATATGTTTTTGATAAGTAATTCCAATATTAGATTTTATGCATAAATTTTTTACATCTTCAACATCATTTAATTGACTTTTAATCACATCCTCTTTCATGGGATGATCTTTATCTGTGGATAATAAATATGAAGCATAAAAAGGCTCATCCAAGACGTTAGTTACATCTTTTCTATTTCCAAAACTTCTCATCAGTGCTGTGGAAAGATTTCTTGGCCCAGACCACATAGCAATGACAATATTTTTATTCATTAATTAAATTTTTATAAAGAGATCTTAATTTTTCGGTTACTGGCCAGCCATTTTTAACTTTTCCAATAGAGCGCCCATCGATTTCTAAAACTTGTGTTAATGACCCTAAAGTTCCTGTAACAAAAGCTTCTTGTGCTGAATAAACATCTACTAAAGAATAGTTTTTTTCAAAAATCGGAATATTATTCTCATGACACAATTGAATAACTTTCAACCTCGTAATGCCATTCATACAATAATCACCACTGCTAGTCCAAACTTCATTATTTTTAACTATAAAGAAGTTGCAAGAATTAGTAGTATTAACAAATCCGTATGGATCTAACATTAAAGCCTCATCAGCTCCTGCTTTATTTGCCTGTATGCAAGCTAAAATACAATTAAGTTTAGAATGGCTATTAAGTTTTGGATCTTGTGACATTGGCAAGCCTCTCACTTGAGGTACTGTAGCAAGAACTAAACCTTGTTTAATAGTATCTGTCTCAGAATGCTCCATTATGATTACAAAATTTATTCCATCTGACAATGAGGGTTGTTGAAAAGGTTTTACTTTATTTCCCCTTGTAATCATGATTCTTGCATGTGCTGAATCATTCATACTATTAATCTTTTGTGTTTCAAATATAGCTTTTTTAATATCATCAACAGAAAGATTTATTTCAATATCTATAGCCTTACAACCTTCGAATAATCTTTTCAAATGATCATCTAAGAACATCCATTTATTATTTACAAGCCTTATTCCTTCCCAAATACCATCTCCTAATAAATAGCCACTATCAAAAACTGAAATTTTAGCTTCATTACGATTATGAAATGAACCATTAATGTATATCTTTATATTTTCATTTCTTTTATCTAAATTTTTATTTACAGGCATAATTATTAAAAACTAATATCTCCCATTTTTTTGCAAATTATATTAAATTCTTTAATTGTTTCATCGATGATTTCTTTTACTGTCTTTATTTCATTTATAAGTCCAGATGACTGGCCTGAAAGTGCAGGAGCTGCCTCCATATCACCTTTAAAATATAAATCTTGTATTTTTAACATGGAAGACATATCCATTTGTCCTTTTTGATTGATATCGTGTGTTAGTTTAGATTTAAGAGCTCTTATTACTGGTTTGGATGTCTTATTTAGAACTAGAGTACCGTCGATACCAGATTCTAAAATTTTATTCTTAAAATTATTGTGAACCGGACTTTCTTTACTAGATACAAATCTTGTTCCCATTTGAATACCTTCAGCACCAGCAGCAAATATAGCTGCCATACCAGCTCCATCAATTATTCCGCCGGCTGCTATCATTGGAATATCCATATTTTGTTTAATTGACTGGATTAATACTAGCAATCCAACCTCTTCAGGGCTCTTAAAGCCGCCACCTTCTGTTCCTTCCACAACAAGCCCATCAACGCCTGCTTTGTATGCCTTTATAGCTCCGGCTAAGCTTGGTACAGCATGGTATACAGTGATCCCAGCATTTTTTAGTGTTTGAATATACTTTGTTGGATCTCCAGCTGAAGTTGTTACAAATTTAACACCTGATTGAACACAAAATTTAACCATAGAATCATCTTTTAAAAATAATAATGGAAGATTTACTCCAAATGGTTTGTTTGTTAATTTAGACATCAACTGTATTTCTTTCTTACAATTTTCTATTTCACCAGATGATGTTTCTATTATTCCCATACCACCAGCCTCGCAAACTGCTGATGCAAGTTGTGATCTAGCTATCCAACCCATAGGCGCTTGAATAATTGGATATTTAGAACCTGTATCTTTTATAACTCTATTCATCATTAAGTTTTAAATAATATAAAAATTAAATTAATATATATATTAAGTATAGTGTTTTTAGGGGAATAATATATGGAAGTAATTAATAAGTTATTACCAAATGAGGTTCAAATAAATGGTTTTTTAGAAAATCCTGATATTGGTCCAATATCAATGGTTAATTTGCTGAAATATAGAGATAAAGCAGAATATAAAGACGGTCGTGATACTAATCTGAGTGGTGAAGAAGCGTATGCTTTATATGCTATGGAAGTTATAAGTTATGTTGAAAAGTATGGTGGTGAATTTATCTTTGCAGGTAAAGTTACTAGGTTAATGTTGGGTGAGGTTGAAGATTTGTGGGACGCTGTTGCAATTGCTAAATATCCAAATAGAAAAGCAATGTTAGATATGACAATGGATCCGGAATATCAAAAGATTCATGTTCATAGAGATGCGGGTCTAGAGGGTCAACTTAATATAGAAACAATCTAAAAATATGAAAAAAATATTAATTTTTATAAGTTTTGTCGTTTCAATATTTATTATTAGTCTAGTATC
>Ga0209036_1000404_pt1 | contig 18709 bp, 14 predicted proteins | sample MarorgKNORR_S2LV_3_FD_188222 | JGI IMG/M metagenome (GOLD analysis project Ga0209036, IMG submission 188222) | Marine microbial communities from the Southern Atlantic Ocean, analyzing organic carbon cycling - DCM_A/KNORR_S2/LV (SPAdes) (version 2) | ecosystem: Environmental > Aquatic > Marine >... | reverse complement strand
AATTAAATCTCCTAATTTTTCTGAATTATTTTCAGGTCTAAAATATATTTCCCATCCGAGCTCATTTGTAAATCCAGTACGACTTACTATAACTTTCTCATTAGCCATAGTCACTTCAACCCAATCAAAATAATTCCAAGATTTTGCTATTGGTTCATCAATTAAGTTATCAAGAAGATCCATAGACTTTGGACCTTGTACTTGACTAACAAAAACATTTGGCTCCAGAATTTCTACATCTAACCCTTCAGAATGTGCATTGTACCACGAAAACATTTCTCCATCTGCTTGAGCAAACCAATATCGGTCATCATCGATTCTTAAAAGTAATCCATCAGTAATTATTCCACCATTATGATAGCAAGCAAACTGATAAGAACATCTTCCCTTTTTAACTTTTGAAATATCTCTTGGAAAAATTTTTTGTAATAACTTAAGTGCATCTGGTCCTTTAATTTCATAAGGATGTTCTCCGGTATGCCTAAAAATAACTTCCTGTTTCGTTTTCCAATATTGTTCATCTGCAGTAGCATTTGATAATTTTTCAGTTGTTAGTCTTCCAGCATATTGAGAATACTCAGGATCATATGGAAGCTCTTGATATGTTAATGGATGAACGCTTAATGTTCGAGCCATCTCTAGCGGTCTTTCTGTTTCTTGTAATTGAGGCTTGATAGAAAACCTCAAATTTCTTAAAGATTTATGCATATTTTTTAATAAATTAAATCAGTATTTTTATCCACTAAATATCCTAAATCACCACACCCAAATTAGGTTACAACTCTTAATTGTATTGTTGATTATCATTGTTCTAAAATTTGTAAGATGTTAGCTTTTAAATAAATAATTAAAGAGAGGAAGAATAATGAAAAACATTTTTAAATTGATATCAGTTGCATTGATATCATCTTTATTTTCTTTTTCAGCTGCCAATGCCTCAAGTGGAGTATTTAAAATTTCACATGACCTTGGATTTGGAAAAGATACAAATCTAGATGCAATTACTAAAGGAAGATTGTTTCAAGTAGTAATTATGACTCAAAACCGTCTAGTAAGAAAAGATCTTAAAGGAGTTACATCAGCAGAACTAGCTACTGATTGGTCAGCTAATGCCGATGCTACAGAATGGACATTTAAACTTAGAAAAGGTGTGAAATTTCACGATGGATCTGATTTTGATGCAGAGGATGTAAAATATTCTTTGATGCGTGTTCAAGATCCAGAAATAGGTTCTCCTGCAAAAAAAAGTATGAGTACAGTAACGGCTATTGAAGTTGTGGACTCTCATACTATTAAAATGAAATTAAATACATCTTTTGCAGATTTTCCATTATTACTTACTGATTACAGATTAAGAATGATTCCATCAGGCTCAGGTGATACTATTGGGCAAACTGGAATTGGTACTGGTCCTTTTATAGTAGATAAATTTGACCCAGAAGGAACAACAGTTCTAAAAGCAAATGCTGATTATTGGGAAGGCGCACCTGGTTTAGCAGAAGTACATGTTATTGCTATTCCTGATGGTGAAGCTAGAGTTCAAGCACTTTTAACTGGCCAGATACACATGAATAGATATGTGCCATTCAGCCAAAAAAAAATCTTTGATGGAAACTCTAAGTTTAATGTTTCAGTTGTGCCTACAGGAAACTGGAGAGGAATGGTTATGAGAACTGACACAGCACCATTTGACAATGCAAAAGTTAGAAAAGCTGTAAGATTAGCTGTAGACAGACAAGAACTTGTAGATTTGGTTATGGGAGGAGCTGCGACTGTATCTTGTGATACACCTGTTGCACCATCAGACCAATATCGTCTAAAAATGAAGTGTCCACAGAATATCAAAAAAGCTAAAAAGCTTTTAGCAGAAGCAGGTTATCCAAATGGGATTGACATGGTAATTCATGTTTCTACTAAAGAACCTACATGGCCAACAATAGGAGAAGTTTTGCAGCAGCAATTTGCTGAAGCTGGTATTAAAGCTGAGGTCAAAATGACTCCTTCAAAAAGTTATTGGAACGAAACTTGGATGAAAAAACCAGTTGCAATGACTCGTTGGAATGAAAGACCTGCTGATAGTGCATTACATGAAATTTATCACAGTGGAGCAAAATGGAATGAGTCTTATTTCAAAAATCCAGATTTTGATAAAAACTTAGCTGATGCAAGAGGTGAGCTTAAATTTGGCAAAAGAAAAAAAGCTTATCAGAATGCCCAAAAAACATTGTGGGAAGAGTCTGGAACTTTGATCCCTTACCATGTATCTAAATTGATTGTAACTTCTTCTGCGGTCAAAAATTTAGATGAAGTAGAGGTATTTTCTGTTCGTTGGCACAAAGTCAAAATAAAGTAAATTAATCTAGTATTTACAGGCCTTATTTTAAGGCCTGTAAATTTTTCACCTTTAAAATAATTTTTAAATTCTATAAATATTTAAATATGTTTTTTTTAGTAATAAAAAGAATTCTTTTAGGTTTAATCACTTTATTTATAGTATCACTAATCACATTTGCTGGAGTTGAGGTGTTACCTGGTGATGCCTGTACAACTTATCTTGAAAGACAGGCTTTTGGTGAAGCTTTAGAAGCTTGTTATCAGAGACTCGGGCTTAATGTTCCTGCATATGAAAGATATATATCTTGGGCATGGGGAGTTCTACAATGGGATTTTGGATACTCCCTAAGTGGAGAAATGAAGATCAATGAGGTTCTAGGACCAAAAGTTAAAAACTCACTTGTTCTTGCCTCGGCATCTATATTGATTGGAATACCCATTGCTTTATTATTAGGAATTGTAACTGCTTTGTGGAGAGATAGACTTCCAGATATCATTATTTCCACTGTAACAATATTTTCTATGACAATTCCGGAATTTATAAGTGCAACATTATTAATTCTTATTGTTGCTATTTGGCTAGAATGGTTACCTGGGATTGTAATTGTTCCTACTGGCGCAACTATATCAGAATTACTGCCAAATATAATTTTACCAGTCATTGCAATTTCCATGATCATGACAGCTCATATGGCTAGAATGGTCAGATCTAGTGTAATTCAAGTAATGGCAAGTGATTACGTGCAAATGGCAATTTTAAAGGGAGTTCCTTATTGGAAAATGGTATTTAGACACGTTTTACCAAATGCTTTACTGCCAGCAATAAACGTTGTTGCTCTCACAATCGCATGGTTATTAGGAGGTGTTGTGGTTACTGAGGTTGTTTTTAATTACCCTGGCCTAGGGAGACTGGTAATCGAGTCTATCTCAAATAGAGATCTACCTGTAGTTCAAGCTTTAGCAATTATTCTTGCATCAATATATGTGGGTATAAATTTGATTGCTGATCTAACAACTTTAATGTTGAACCCTAGATTAAAATCTCTTCAAATAAAAAAGTAAAATGAACAAAAAAAAAGAAAAACAAAAAAATACTTTTGAAAAAATATATGAAGTTATTAAAACTATGGCTTCTAAGCCATCAGGTTTAATAGGATTAACAATACTTATTTTCCATGTCATCTTAGCGATTACAAGTCCATTGTATGTACCATATGATTATAAAGCTATTGATCCAACATTGATGTTGACCCCACCATCCTCTGAATTTTGGTTTGGTACTGACAGTTTAGGAAGAGATGTTTTCACTAGAACAATTTTAGGGGGGAGAACTGCTCTTACTGTAACTTTTTTTGGATCCTTAATTGCATTATTGTGGGGAGGATCACTCGGAATCTTTTGTGGTCTTGTTGGTGGTAAAATCGACGATGTTGTAATGAGAGTAATTGATGCTTTTTTATCTATTCCATGGATTTTAGCGATGCTTTTAATTGTATCTTTGCTTGGAACAACAACATTGGTATTAATTCCAGCACTTGGTTTTTTTTATGGTAAAGGTATTGTTCGTGTAGCAAGAGCAGCTACTCATGATGTTATAGCTAAAGATTTTATTGTATCTGCAAGAGCCAGAGGTCATAGCAACATGTCTATAATCTGGAATGAAATTTTACCCAATGTAAGAGATGCCATAATGGTTGAAGGAGCTATGAGATGGTCTTGGATGCTACTTGGTTTTAGTTCATTATCATTCTTAGGTTTTGGGGTAAGCCCACCAACTCCTGATTGGGGTTTAATGATATCAAATGCTAGAGGATTGATGTCTTTTGCTTATTGGGCAGTTTTGGCTCCAATTTTTGGCCTAAGCTCATTAATTATCGGTATCAATTTAACTGCTGACGCATTTGCAAAAGCTTTAGGAATTGACAGATCAACAAAGGCACCAGTTTAAAAATGAAAACCACAGTTCAAAAAATTAATAATTTAACAATTGGATTTCAAAGTCAAAAAGGGGAGCAGATATCTATATTAAAAAATATAAGCACTTCAATTAACCAAGGGGAAACAGTTGGAATTGTTGGCGAGTCTGGATCTGGAAAAAGTACACTTGCGCTTGCTATGATGGGTTATGTGAAACATGGACTTTTTACAATCTCAGGAGAATGCATGTTTCATTCTAATAATTTGCTGGAAATGAAAAATAAAGAATTAGAAAATATAAGAGGTAGAAAAATTGCTATGATACCTCAAAATGCCGGTCAATCACTTACACCAAATTTAAAAATAGGATATCAGATTGATGAAGCATTAAGATTACATACTGATTTAAAGCAAACCGAAAGAGATGAAAAGATTTCTGAATTATTAAATAAAGTAAGACTACCATCACCTGAAACTATGGCTCAAAGGTATCCACATGAATTATCTGGTGGTCAACAACAAAGAGTTGCTGTCGCTATGGCCTTAGCAGGTAGTCCAGAATTATTATTGTTAGATGAACCTACAACAGGTTTAGATGTTACAACTCAAGCCCATGTTTTAGAATTATTAAATTTTATCGCAAAAGACACTGGCACTTCGATGGTATATGTGAGTCATGATCTTGGAGCAATTGCTCAAGTAAGTGATAGAGTTATAGTAATGTATTCTGGTGAAATAGTGTTAGATGGCCCAGTAAGAAGTATACTTAAAAATCCTATACACCCTTATACATTTGGTTTATTAAAATCTATTCCAAAACTTTCTTTACCAGGTCTCCCAAACTCTATGTCTGGAAGTCAGCCTCAGCCTGGATCAATTAAAAAAGGTTGTAGTTTTTATGAAAGATGTGAGTTCGCTGATGACAATTGTAAATTAAATTCTCCATCACTTGAATTTATAGAAGAAATAAATACAAGCGTTAGATGTTTTAAGCATAATGAACTTTTAAATTTAAATAAAATAGATTCCCAAAATATTAAATCTATTGAAAATAAAATACTAAAAAATGAAATTTTAGATTTGTCAGATGTTTCCATTAGTTATGCTAAACAAAAATTTCTAGATCAATTATTGAATAAGATTAATGATACTAATCCTACAGTAAAAGACATTAATATTAATATTAATAAAGGTGAAACTCTTGCACTAGTAGGAGAGTCTGGAAGTGGAAAGTCTACAATTTTAAAATCTATAGCTGGATTGTTAAAAACTAAAGATGGAAATATTAAATTTGAAAAAGATAAGACTTTATCTAATGATTTAAGACAAAGAGATCCTAGTTTTTTAAGAGCTATACAGTTAATCTTTCAAAATCCAGATGAGTCTCTAAATCCTAATCACACCGTTGAGGAAATAGTTTCTCAACCACTAAGGTTGTATTTCGGTTTAAAAGGACAGGAATTAAAGGACAAAATAATTGAAGTTTTAGATAAAGTTAGATTAGGAGAGTTTTATCTCACAAGATATCCAAGACAACTTTCAGGAGGAGAAAAACAAAGAGTTGCAGTTGCAAGAGCTTTTGCTGCAAAACCCGATATCATTTTATGTGATGAAGTGACCTCTGCATTGGATGTTTCTGTTCAAGCTGCTGTATTGAATTTGCTTCAAGAATTAAAAGAAGATTTTGGCACAACATATATCTTTGTTTCACATGATTTAGCAGTAGTGAGAGCAATCAGTGATAGAGTTGCGGTTCTTTATCAAGGGCGTTTGTGTGAAATTGGACCATCTAACAATGTATATAAATTTCCTTCACACCCTTATACAGAAGTTCTTTTAGGGGCTGTTTTAGAGCCAGATCCTGATATTAAACCTAAGCTAGTTGCAGAAGACATTGTTGAGGAAAAACCACCAGAAAATGGCTGCTCCTTTCAAGGAAGATGTCCAAGAATACTTGGAGATATTTGTAAAAACGAAGTGCCACCATGGCAAACAGGTGAAAATGGAAACTCAATTAGATGTCATATCAAAATAGAGGATTTAAAAAATCAACAAATTTCTAATTAGGTCAATTTTTTTGTTACATCAGATAGTAAATTTAACTATAAAAGTTTTTTATGAAAATAAATAATGTAGTTGTTATTGGCTCTGGCACCATGGGAAGTGGGATTGCAGCACAATTATGTAATGCAAATATACCTGTAACTTTATTAGATTTAAAAACAGAGATTAGCCAAAAAGCTAAAGAAAGAATTGAAAAATCAAGACCTCCATTATTAATTGATAAATCTAAAATTCATGGAATTAAAGTTGGAAATATTTCAGATGATTTTAAAGTTGTATCTGAAGCGGATTGGATTGTTGAAGCAGTTGTTGAGCGAATAGACATAAAACATGAAATTTACGATAAAATATTTAAAGAAAGAAAAAAAGACTCAATTGTTTCATCAAATACTTCCTCAATACCAATTAGTGTTCTTTCAGAAAAAATGACAGAAGTAGATAAAAAAGATTTTTGTATTACGCATTTTTTTAATCCTGTTAGATATATGGATCTACTTGAAATTGTAAAAAATGAAAATACTGATTTGGATAAAATAAATCAATTACAAAAATTTTGCGAAGTTGATTTAGGCAAAGGTGCAATTGTATGTAATGATACACCTGGCTTCTTAGGAAATAGAATAGGGGTTTATGCAATGCAAGTTGCAATGACTGAGGCTTTTAAAATGAAACTATCTATAGAGGAAGCAGACGCTGTTTTTGGAAGACCCATGGGAATACCTAAAACAGGAGTTTTTGGATTATACGATTTAATTGGAATTGACCTTATGGCCGATGTATTAAAAAGTTTTATAAGGGAATTACCTGAAACTGATGAATTTCAAATAGTAGCAAAAGAAATACCTCTAATAAAAAAACTTATTGAAACAGGGTACACTGGCAGAAAAGGTAAAGGTGGATTTTACAGGATGAACAAGGATGGAAATAAAAAAATTCTTGAAGCAATAAATTTAGAAACAGGTGAATATTTTCCTACGAAAAAAATAGATATTAAGTCTGAAAAAGTCGATTTATTAAAACTAATAAATCGAGAAGACAAATATGGAGATTACGCATGGGCTGTAATTTCAAAAATAATTAAATATGCATCATCACTTGTTCCTGGAATAACTGACAAATTTAATGATATTGATGAAGCAATGCGTCTTGGTTTTAATTGGTCACGAGGACCATTTGAAATGCTAAAAGAAATTGGTGTAAGTAATTTTTTTGAAAAAATAGATAATTTTGAAAATAATAAATTTTTAGAGGATTTATCTAATACAAAAGATGAAAATTTTTACGGTGAGAGACAAAAATATACTGAAATTGAGACACTTGGAAAAATTAGATCAAAAGCTCTAAAGCTAGACAAAAATAATTCAGCCGAAATTTATAGATTTAAAGATTTTAATATTGTTGAATTTACTACAAAAGCCAATGCTTTAGACTACGACTCTATGGATGCTTTAAAGAATGCAACGGACAAACCTTTAATAATCATAAATGAAAGTATGCAGTTTTCAGCAGGAGTAAATCTAACTTATACAATGAATTTTGCAGATAAAGGAGATTATCAATCTATTGAAAAATTTGTGAAATATTTTCAAGAAACATGCAAAGAACTTAAATATTCAAAATACCCTGTCGTTTCAGCTCCGTCAGGATTAACTTTGGGTGGAGGATTTGAAGTACTTGTTCAAAGTAATTTCGTTGCATCACATACAAACATTGTTGTTGGACTTGTTGAAACTATGGTGGGATTAGTTCCTGCAGGTGGTGGATGCAAAGAAATGTTATGGAGATGGTCACAGACTGAGGAGGCAAAGAAAGACCCAGATTATGCACCGCTTAAAGTTTTTGATATAATTGGATATGGTAAAACTGCAACATCGCCGGTAGAAGCAGAACCACTGAAATATTTAATGCCAGAAGATAAAAAAATTATGAGTAGAAACAGTTTATTGCAAGTTTCAAGATCAATTCTTGATGAAAATAAAGATTTTTCTTCTCCAGTAGAGGCGAACTTCAAACTATCTGGAAAACCTCTAAAAGATAAAATGGTTAAGTTACTTGAAAAATTATATAATGATAAAATTATATTAGATCATGGAATGCGTGTTGGAACAGAGCTTGCAAATGTTTTAAGTGGAGGTGAAACTACAATAGATAAAATTTTATCTGAAGATGATTTGTATAAATTAGAATTAGATTCTTTTATGAGATTAATTGAAACTAAAGAAACTCAGCAAAGAATAAAGCACACTTTATCAACTGGAAAGCCGTTAGTTAATTAGATCTTAAAATTCTTAAAGTATTTATATAATCAGGTCTTAAAACGTAAATACCTTTATTTCCAATTTTAATCTTACTTAAAATATCTAGGCCATAAATCACTTTTCCAATAGGAGTATACTCTCCTTGATAAATAGGAATTTCTTTTAAGGTAATAAAGAACTCGCTATCCTCAGTATCAAACTTAGTAGATCGAGCAAGACCTACGCTACCTGCGATAAAGTTAAATTCATCACTTATTTCAGATTTTAATATTCCTAGACCTGATTTTCCACTACCTATTTTCGAATAATCAAGGTTATCAATATTTCCAAATTCAATATCTCCAGCTTGAACAAAAGTTTTTTCAACTACTTTATAAAATGCAGATCCATCATATTTTTTATTTTCAATCAAAATTTTAAATCTTTTGACTGATTGGGGAGATATATCAGGAAATAATTCAATAATTACATCTCCACATTCAATATTCATTACAACAACATTTTCTGGATTAGGAAAATTTATTTTATCTAAATTTACCTTTTCAACAAAAAGGCATTTATTTTTTAATATATAAAAAGAAGAAAAAGTAAAAATAGCAAGAACAACTAAAAAGATAAACAGAACCTTCTCAGATTTAGATGCTTTTATTGCCTTAATCATAAAATATTTTTATCTATTTTTAAAATTCCTGACTTAATAAAAGTTACTTTTTTTTCTAAAATCTTATCTTTTTTAATTAATGCCTCTATATTTATTTTATCCGTCATCAAAAAAGAGAAGATTTCTGCCATATCTTCAGATGCAATAGATTTTGAATATTCAGTTAAAAAACCGTTAGTATCATTATATAAATCTAAGTTTAATCGATCTGAACAAGTTGAGCATTCAGCATATTTGAAATTAACATCATTAAAAGAGGAAAAACGACTTTCATCAAAAATTTCCGTATTACTTTTTTGAATCATATGGAAAATTTCGTGATGTATCATTCTTTCAAAATATTTTACATTAAAGTTGATATCTAATATTAAGGTTCTTTTTTCAGTATCTGGAATTCCTCCTGTATTAATTTTAGAAACAAACAAGTCTTCACAAAGAACGATATATCTTAAATTAATTTTGTTTAAGAAGGTGGAATTATAAAAATTAATATTTTTTTGAATTATTGGAAATTTATTACTTAAGTTTTTTGGATAGGATTTATTACAGGAAATATTATCATTTACACCAATTTTAAAATTTTTTTTTGAATTTAGGTAACGAATATTATTATCATTTTTAAACTTATAAACTTCAAGATTTGGAATTTTTAAAAGATTATAGATTTCATCAGCATTTACATGTGTTATTTGAAAAAATATAATAATTAAAAATAAAATTTTCATTAGTTTAGTATAGACGTTTTAGATAAGATCATATTATCTTAGATAATTATAAAATGAAAAAAGAAAAAAATAAGAATCCCATACAACCAGTAAGTGGAACTAAAGTTCCAAGATTTGCTGGCCCAAGCACGTTTGCAAGACTTCCTGAATTAAGAGATGTTGAAAGCTGTGATGTGGCGATAGTAGGCATACCATTTGATGCTGGAACTAGTTACCGACCTGGTGCAAGATTTGGACCACAAAGTATTAGACAAGCATCTAGACATTTAAGAACTAATTATCATCCAAGTTATGATGTTGAACCTTTTAAAATTCAACAAGTGGCAGATGCAGGAGATATCTCTTGTAATCCCTTTAGTATTGATGAAGCTATAAAACAAATTGAAGTAGGTGCCACTGAATTGTTAAATAAAGTTGGTGGTATTATTAGTCTTGGCGGTGATCACACAATTGCTGTACCATTGTTGAGAGCAATTAATAAAAAAAATAAGGGTCCAGTATCTTTAGTACATTTTGATGCTCATTTAGATACTTGGGATACTTATTTTGGAGCGCCTTATACTCATGGAACTCCATTTAGAAGAGCTAGAGAAGAAGGATTATTTTTAGATGATGCCTCAATGCATGTAGGAATTAGAGGGCCACTTTACAGTAGAGATGATATTAAAAACGATGAAAGTTTTGGTTTCAAAATAATTCATTGTGATGAATTCCAAACTGAGGGAACTGATAAAATAGCTGAAAGAATAAAAAAAAGAGTAGGTAATAATCCTTTATACCTTTCAATTGATATAGATGTACTAGATCCAGCTTTTGCTCCAGGTACTGGTACTCCTGAAATAGCAGGTATGACAACTAGGGAGATGGTAAATGTTTTAAGGGGATTATCAGGTTTAAATCTTGTATCTGCAGATGTTGTTGAGGTTTCTCCTGCATACGATCATGCAGAGGTAACATCATTGGCAGCAGCAACTATAGTGTATGAATTAACTAATTTGTTTGCAAAAACATAAGGAAAGGATAGTTTTTTAAGATGTTAGAAAAAAGAAGCTTTTACATTAATGGTTCATGGGTTGATCCAAAAGAACAAAAAGATATTGAAGTTATAAATCCAGCTACTGAAAAAGTTTGTGCTGTAATATCATCAGGTAGCAAAGCTGATGTTAATGATGCTGTATTAGCTGCTAAAGAGGCTTTTAAAACTTGGGGATATTCTACTAAAGAGGAAAGAATTGCTCTTTTAGAAACTTTTTACACTTTATATAAAAAAAGATGGAACGATATTACAGATGCAATAATACAAGAGATGGGAGCTCCAAAAGACTTTGCATCAAAACTTCAAACTGGGACTGGAGCAAGTCACACGAAATCATTCATTAGATACTTAAAAGAATTTGAATTTGAAAAACCTTTAGGAGATCATGCAAAAAATCAAAGATTATTATATGAACCAAAAGGAGTATGCGCCTTAATAACACCGTGGAACTGGCCAATGAATCAGGTTTGTCTTAAAGTTATTCCAGCTTTAGCATCTGGATGCACAATGATATTAAAACCATCAGAATTAGCACCGCTTTCAGCAATGGTGCTTGCAGAATTAATTGATGAAGCAAAATTTCCAAAAGGTGTTTTTAATTTAGTGAACGGAGACGGGGAGACAACTGGAGACGCATTAACAAGTCATCCAGACGTAAACATGATTTCCTTTACAGGCTCAACAAGAGCAGGTGCTCTTATATCTCAAAATGCAGCAAAAGATTTTAAAAGAGTAAGCTTAGAATTAGGTGGCAAAGGAGCAAATATTATTTTTAAAGATGCTGATAAAGAAGCAGTTGAGAGGGGTGCTTTAAGATGTTTTAGAAATTCTGGACAATCCTGTAATGCCCCTACAAGAATGTTAGTTGAAAAATCTATCTATGATGAAGCAATAGAAAGATTAAAAAAATATGCAAATGAATTTAAAGTGGATGATCCAAATAAAGAGGGAGAACATATTGGTCCTGTAATTTCTGATACTCAATTTAATAAAATTCAGAGTTTAATACAGAAAGGTATTGACGAAGGAGCAAAATTAGTTGCTGGTGGACCAGGAAAACCAGACGGGTTGTCTAATGGTTATTATGTAAAACCAACAGTGTTCGCTGATGTTAATAATAATATGGAAATTGCTAGAACAGAAATTTTTGGTCCTGTTTTATCTGTCATCCCATTTGAAAGTGAAGAGGAAGCAATAGAAATTGCTAATGATACAGACTATGGTTTAACCAATTATATTCAAAGCCAAGATCCTGAAAAAGTTAAAAGGCTTGCAAGAAAACTTAGATCTGGAATGGTTGACGTTAATGGTGCAGGAATAGCAGTTGATGCTCCTTTCGGAGGATTTAAACATTCTGGAATTGGAAGAGAAGCTGGAAAAGAGGGATTACTTGAATTTTTGGAAGTTAAATCAGTTGGTGGTTGGAATTAGTTAAAAGAAGATTTGTCTTTAATTCCATTGAGTAATTTTAAACATTTCTTTAATTCATCTAGGATAATATATTCATCAATCTTATGAGCTTGTTCAATTGATCCTGGTCCACAAACGACTGTGCTTATTCCAATTTCTTGAAACAATCCTGCCTCAGTTCCAAATGATACAACTTGTCTAGAATTATCTCCTGTTAAACTTGAAATCAATTCACATGCATCTGATTTTGCCTCTCTATCAAAGCCAACAATCTCTCCTATAATTTTTTTCTTTATAGATGAGTTAGGATAAACTTTTATCATCTCTGGTAGTAAAATTTCATTTGCATACTTATCTAATTCTTTATTTAAAAAAATAGCATCCTCTTTGACCACAGGTCTTGTTTCCCAATTAACGTGACATTTGTCTGCAATTACATTATGTGCAATTCCACCAAATATCCCTCCTATAGATAAAGTTGAATGAGGAGGATCAAAAATTGAATCTTTCGGTGCTCTTTCTACAAGTCTTTCTCTTAACTCAATTAATTTATTAACGTACCTTGAAGCATATTCAACTGCACTAACACCTTTATTAGGAGCAGAGCTGTGACCTGCTAGACCCTCAAAATATGTGGTGTACTCATAACATCCTTTATGGGCATCAATAATTTTCATATTTGTTGGCTCACCAATAATACAAATCCCATCTGTAATATTTCTTTTTTTTAATTCTTCAATAAGTATAGGTGCTCCTTGGCAAGCAGTTTCTTCGTCAAAAGTAAATGAGAAATGAATATCTCTATCAAGATTTGTTTCTGAATAAATGGGAGCGAATGCTAGAGTACATGCAATGAAACCTTTCATGTCACAAGATCCTCTTCCATACAATTTATTATTTTTAATTGTTGCGATAAAAGGATCTGTTGACCATCCTTTAGAAACTGGAACAACATCGGTATGTCCTGAAAAAATTATAGGTTTTTTATTACTGGGATTTTTTGCTTTGATTGTTGCAAACAAATTTACTCTTTTTTTATCATCATCAAACGTTCTAAAAGAGCTTGCACCAATTTTTTTTAAAATATCATCACAATAATCTATAAGTGAATTATTATCCTCTCCAGAAATTGTCTTGAAACTAATTAAGTCAGTTAATATTTTAACTGAGTTTTTGAACAAATGTTCTGAATTATTTTCTGTACTCATATTTAACATCCATTATATATTAAATATATGAAAGAACAAATTACCTACGATATTTTTGATAAAGTTGATATAAGAGTTGGAACTGTAGTTTCAGTGAAAAAAAATGAAAAAGCAAGGAAACCATCATTAGTTGTTGAGGTAGATTTTGGAGATGAAATAGGAATTAAACAATCATCTGCTCAAATTACGCATTATTATAATGAAGAAAATCTTAAGGGAAAACAAGTTATAGGGGTTTGTAATTTTCCTGAAAAAAATATTGCAGGGATAGTTTCACAAGTATTAATTTTAGGATCGATTGATAAAGAAGGAAAAGTAATATTAGTACATCCATCTCAAAAGTCTGAGAATGGATTACCTGTAGCATAACAATGCATCCAGAAATCTTATCCATTATATTATTTGGAATAGTTGCCGCTTACACACCAGGACCGAATAATTTCGTAGCATTTTACTCTGGATTTAATTTTGGAATTAAAAGAACTCTTCCCCATATATTTGGAGTTACATTTGGTTTTCCATTTCTTTTATTATGTATGGCTTTAGGATTGATTAATGTATTTAAACTTTATCCTTTAATTCAAGAAATTTTAAAATATTTAGGAACACTATTTTTAATTTATTTAGCGTATAAAATTTCATTTTCAAGATCTGTAAGTGGAGAAAATAAAAATAAAAATCCTGTAAAATTTATTGAAACTTTCATTTTTCAGTTCTTAAATCCAAAAGGTGTAATTGCATCAGTAATTGTTGTTTCAACATACATTGATACAGGTGAGAATTTTGTTAACTATACGACTCAAATAATAATATTAGCTTTCATTGTTTCGGTCACAAGTATCACTCTGTGGACATTGATGGGTAGATTTTTGAGGAAATTTGCGACAAATCAGAAATTTATTAATTATTTTAATTATGCTATGTCACTGCTTCTTTTATTAAGCATAATAAGTTTTTATTTATAATATGACACCCGGAAACAAAGATTCTTACAAATCAATTAAAAAAATTTTAATAGATGGTATTGAGTACAAATATTATTCTTTAATTGAAGCTGAAAAAAATGGTTTAGAGGGAATATCTAAATTACCAAAATCTTTAAAAGTATTGCTTGAAAATTTACTAAGATATGAAGATGAATTAAGCGTTACCAAAACTCAAATAGAAGCCGTAAAGGAATGGTTAAAAACAAAAAAATCTAAAACTGAAATAGCTTACAGACCAGCTAGAGTTCTACTACAGGATTATACTGGAATTCCAGCTGTTGCTGATCTAGCGGCAATGAGAGAAGCTGTAAAAGATAAGAACAAAGATCCAAATACAATAAATCCACTATCTTCTGTTGATCTTGTAATTGATCATTCAGTTCAAGTTGATCAATCTGCAAAAGCAGACTCTTTTGAAAATAATGTTGATATAGAATTTGAGAGAAATGCTGAGAGATATGCGTTTTTAAAATGGGGGCAACAAGCTTTTAATAATTTTAGAATAGTGCCACCAGGAACTGGAATTTGTCATCAAGTAAATTTAGAATATTTATCTAAAGTAGTTTGGTCAGAGGAATTTAATGGTGATAAATATCTTTTTCCAGATACTTTAGTTGGCACAGATAGTCATACAACTATGGTTAATGGACTCTCAGTTTTAGGTTGGGGTGTTGGTGGAATTGAAGCAGAAGCTGGGATGTTAGGTCAACCGATATCAATGTTAATACCGGAAGTGATTGGTTTTGAAGTTAAAAATAAAATGCCTGAAGGTACCACTGCAACTGATTTAGTTTTAACAGTTGTTAAAATGTTAAGAGATAAAGGTGTAGTTGGAAAATTTGTAGAATTTTATGGAGAGGGATTAAAAAATTTAACTCTTGCAGATAGAGCAACTATAGCAAACATGGCTCCTGAATATGGTGCCACGTGTGGTTTTTTTCCTATAGATGATGAAACTCTAAAGTATTTAAAATTTTCAGGAAGAGATCAACATACTGTTGAAATAGTGGAAAATTATGCAAAAGAGCAAGGCTTATGGGCAAGCACTAATATAGAGTTTACAGACACAATCACACTAGATATGTCTACAATTGTACCCACCATTTCAGGCCCTAAAAGACCACAAGATAAAGTTTTGTTAACAGATGCACCAAACTCTTTTAAAAAAGTCTTAGAGGAAGCAACTAATAAGAAAGAAAAATCAATTGCAAAAGTATCTAAATCTGAATTTGAAATAAAAGATGGTTCTATACTTATTGCAGCAATAACATCTTGCACAAATACCTCTAACCCAAATGTTTTAATTGGTGCAGGATTATTAGCAAAAAAAGCAGTTGAGTTTGGGTTAGAAGTTAAGCCTTGGGTCAAAACTTCCTTAGCTCCAGGATCACAAGTAGTTACAGATTATTTGGCGAAGGCAGGTCTAAATACTTATTTAGATAAATTAGGTTTTAATTTAGTTGGTTATGGATGTACTACCTGTATTGGAAATTCAGGACCTTTAGCTGATAATATTGTTGAAGCTATCGAAAAAGAGAATATTTATGCGGTATCTGTTTTATCTGGTAATAGAAATTTTGAGGGAAGAATTTCTCCACATATCAAAGCAAATTATTTAGCATCACCTCCTTTGGTGGTTGCTTACGCATTAGCAGGTCACATGGAATTTGATTTATACAAAGATCCTTTAGGAAAAGATAAAGATGGAAATGACATTTATTTAAAAGATATATGGCCTTCAAATGATGAAATTGAAAACACTTTAAAACAATCTTTAAATGCAGAAATGTTTATTAATAGATATTCAAATGTTTCTGAAGGACCAAGTCAATGGCAAAAAATTAAAACTGATCACAGCAGTATTTATAATTGGGACAAAGGTTCTACCTATGTAAAAAAACCACCATTTTTTGACTCTTTGCCGGATCAACCAGAGGGTTTTAAAGAAATAAAAGATGCAAGACCTTTGTTGATATTAGGTGATATGGTTACAACAGATCATATTTCACCAGCAGGAAGTATTCAAAAAAATAGTCCAACAGGCGAGTATTTCATGAAACATCAAATCTTACCTAAAGATTATAATTCATATGGTTCAAGAAGAGGAAACCACGAAGTCATGATGAGGGGAACTTTTGCTAACATCAGGATAAGAAATGAAATGGCTCCTGGAACAGAAGGTGGATTTACAAAATTATATCCTGAGGGAAAAGTTTTATCAGTTTATGATGCAGTAGTGGAATATAAAAATAGAGGTACTGATTTAGTCGTAATCGGTGGTAAAGAATATGGAACTGGTTCTTCAAGAGATTGGGCTGCTAAAGGAACAAAATTATTAGGAATTAAAGCAGTAATAGCTGAAAGCTTTGAAAGAATTCATAGATCTAATTTAATTGGCATGGGTGTTTTACCCTTACAATTTGTAAATGAAGTTAATAGAAAAAATTTAAATTTAGTTGGTTCAGAATTAATAAGTATTATTGATATTGAAAAAGGAATTAATCCATCAGATGAGGTGACGGTAGAGATCAAATATGCATCAGGTGAAATGAAAAAAGTTAAAACTTTATGCAGAATAGATACTAAAAATGAACTGGAATATTATAAAAACGGTGGAATACTTCAGTATGTTTTAAGGAATATGATTTAATATGGACGAAGAAGTATCAATTATAAATACTTATACTAGAAATGAAAAAATTAAAAATTTTTTTGTTAATAATAAAAATAAAATAATTTTTGGAGCTATTATATTATTAATAATAATAATTAGTGCTTATGGTTTTGATAGCTATAAATTGAATAAAAAAAAACAAATATCTGATAATTTTAACTCAATTACGATTGAATATGAAAAAAATAATAAAGATCAGACAGTTAACGAATTAACACAAATAATAGAAGAAAAGGATCCAACATATTCTCCATTATCTTTATATTTCTTAATTGACAATAAGCTTATTGAAGATGAAAAACAGATAAATGAATATTTTGATGTTTTAATCAATCAAACTTCATTGAATAATGAAATAAAAAATTTAGTAATTTATAAAAAAGCATTATTTAATGCAGATAAATCCTCAGAGGGTGATTTATTAAACATGTTAAATCCGCTTATTAACTCAAAAAGTGTATGGAAATCACATGCTTTATATTTGATGGCAGAGTATTTTTACGCAAAAGATCAAAATCAAAAAGCTAAAGAATTTTTCAATCAAATAATCAGTTTAGAAAATTCAAATTCAGATATAAAGTTAGAGGCACAAAAAAGACTGAATAGAGATTTGAGTGATTAGATTAATTCTATTATTAATTGCGTTTATTTTCATAAATAATTGTTCATTAAATGAGAATTCCAGAATATGGACAGAGAATGACAATGATCTATCCACAAAACCAAATATAAAAAAAGTATTTGAGAAAGATGAGTTAATTGAGATTGAATTCAATCAAGATCTAAAATTAGATCTCTCAAAAATTAAAACAAAAAAAAAAATAATTGAAAATTTTAATAATCCAGGATCACAATCTTTTTCAGGTGAGTTGAATAAATTTGCAACTTATAAATTTTCAAAATTAGAAGAAATCAATCAGTTAAATTTTAAGCCTATTTTTTTACCTAATGGACTTATTTTTTTTGACAAAAAAGGTTCAATCATTAGATATGATGAAAATCAAAAAGTTTTATGGAAAAAAAATCATTATTCAAAATCAGAAAAAAAATTATATCCAAAATTAAATTTCATTTTACATAAAAGTAATATCTTGGTTAGTGATAGTATAGCAAAATATTATTCTGTAAATTTAGAAACAGGTGATCTTAATTGGTCTAAAAATAATGTTTATCCATTTAACTCGGAAATCAAAAAATATAAAAATAAATTCTTTGTGGTTGATTATAAGAATACATTAAGATGTTATTTTATAGAGGATGGATCTGAGTGCTGGAATTTACAAACCGAAGACTCTTTTACAGTATCAAATTCAAAATTTTCTCTATTAATTGTTGATGATATGATTATTTTTAATAATTCAATTGGAGATATTACGGCTGTAAATTATGAAAACGGTATGATTGCTTGGCAACTACCAACACAAAGTAGTAATATT
>Ga0209036_1000403_pt1 | contig 18715 bp, 23 predicted proteins | sample MarorgKNORR_S2LV_3_FD_188222 | JGI IMG/M metagenome (GOLD analysis project Ga0209036, IMG submission 188222) | Marine microbial communities from the Southern Atlantic Ocean, analyzing organic carbon cycling - DCM_A/KNORR_S2/LV (SPAdes) (version 2) | ecosystem: Environmental > Aquatic > Marine >... | reverse complement strand
TAGAAAACACGCATCTTGCCTCAGGGGGGAGTATTGTTCCCTTTGATAAAATCAAATCAATTTCTTCTATAGCAAAAGAAAGTAATTTAAAACTTCATATTGATGGTGCAAGAGTTTGGCATGCTATCTTAGAAGAAAACAAAGGTTATGACTACGGAAAGTATTGTGATAGTCTCACTTTTTGTTTCTCTAAAGCGTTAGGTGCACCAATAGGCTCAATGTTGCTTGGCACCAAAGATTTTATAGAGAATTCAAGAGAATATAGAAAAAAACTTGGGGGAGGAATGAGACAGATTGGTATTATTGCTTCTGCAGCGAAATTTGCTTTAATTCATAGAGAAGAGCTACTTAAAGACCATCAAAAAGCTCAATACATATATAAAAAGCTTATTGAAAATAGAGAAAAAATGGATCCAATCCATGAGATTGAATACAAAGGTACAAATATGATATTTTTAAGTTTTGAAGACAATTCTTCAGCTAATAAATTCATAGAGAAACTTGAAGAAAATAACATTAAAACAGGACTGATTAAAAAAAATATTGTAAGAATCGTCTTACATAAAGATGTAAATGAAAAAGATTTAGACAAAATAGTAGAGACTGTTAACTATTCTTCTTCGTAACTATTTTCTTCATTCCATTCCGTAATTGATTTTTCCGATAAATTAATTAAAACAAAAACCCCTGACAGAGTAATAATATTCGTAATTAATATATTTGAAATTAATGTAAGAGAACAATTATCAACGCAAAAAGCATTTCCAAGTATATAACCAATATATGTTGAGAAACTAACAACTAACAAATAAAAAATTAATTTAGTTTTCTTGCTAAATATCATATGGATATTAAGTTTACCTTAGTATGAATTTTGTTAATCCCTGGCTATCAATAATGAGTTTTGTTTATTTTATTTTTGCGGGTTTTATCTCTTTTGTTATTAGTAAGAAACTTGTTGATTTGTATTTAGGAAAAGTTGAAACAAAATTTTTAAAATCTTTTGAACCAATTATTGGTATAGTTGCTTTTTGTGGTTCTTTTGGATTAAGTTTAATAATTCTTTATTATATACTCACTTAATCAAGGTAGGTATGAATAATAAGTTTATTTTTTATTATTTCATGAACACTGCAATGATCAGGTTTGTTTTCGTTAAAGTTTTTATCGTCTAATTCGTAAAATGTAAATGATCTTATAGTATCTTGGTGGCTAACAAAAACAGAGTTGTTAGTATTCATATATTCTTTTTTAACTCTCTTGTAGACATCATTATAAGTCTCTTCAGTTGTTTTAATTTTTAATGGGTCTTCTATATATAATTTATATTCTTTTGATTTACTAAATTCACTAAATGTTCTTCCTTTCCAATTTTTCACCCCACCCCATTCAATTAGATTCTTTGTATAGGTCACTTTTATATTTAATAATCTTGATAAGGGCTCGGCAGTTTGCCTTGCTCTAAGAAGAGGTGAACAATAAATATTTTCAATATCAAAATTATTAGCAATGTACCTGGATGCTTTTATTGCCTGCTCATGTCCTTTATCACTTAATTGATAACCAACTAAATCACCATAAAAAATATCTTTGCTATTTTTTACTTCTCCATGTCTTAAAAATAATTTGCTCACAATTACAGCGTAGTTTCTAATTATATTAAAATCTTCATATGGGTTTGAATAAAAAAGAAGAAGAAATATTAAAACAAATTGAGATGGGTTTAAGCGAAGATGATCCAAAACTTGAAAAAGCTGTAGAATCTTTAACGCTTTCGAATTTTTCAAGAAGTAGATCAATTATTTCGGGAATTGTATTCATAGTTGGATTTTTTATGATGATTGGATCATATATTATACAACCAGTTGTTGCTGTTATAGGTTTTGTATTAATGGCATTATCTGGATACGTCTTTGTAACCAATACAAGAGCACTTCTTAAAGCTGAAAATATTACTGAGTGGAATTTTAAGCAAATTTTTAATCTATTAAGAAATAAAGATAGCTCTAGACAAAATAAATAGAATAAATTAAATTAAATAATACATCATTTTTTTAAGGAGTAAGGATTTTGAAGAAAGATGCATTTACATCTAAACAAGCATGCTATTTATCAGCATGTACTTCACATCAATTAAGATATTGGGATAAAGTAGGATTAGTTTCTCCAACAATTCAGTCATCAAATGGAAAACCAGGGGTTCCTAAGCTTTATTCTTTTAGAGATATTGTTTCACTAAGAGTTATTAAAACTCTTTTAGATAACGGTATGAGTATTCAAAGAGTTAGAAGAGCATGGAAATATTTAACAAGGAATGGAAACCTTCAAGATCAACTATCAGAAGTAAAACTTGTCTCTGATGGTGAAACTATTTATACAGTAGAGGATGATAAAGTTTTTGATGCGTTGAAATCAGGACAGCTAGCTTTTTTTGAAACAATTGACGAAGTTACAAAAGAAGTTAGAGAAGATGTTTCTAAATTTGAATTAGATAAAGAAAGATTTTTAAATTTACTGACTAAAGTAGAAGAGGATGTACTTAGTCAACAAAAGCAAGCATAGTAAAAATAAAAAAAATTATATTATCTATGAATAATTTTAATTCTCATCGCACACTCATTTTAAATTCTACTTTCCAACCCCTTTCAATTGCATCAGCAAAAAGATCCGTTGCACTTTTATTATCAAAAAAAATAAATGTTCTTAAAGAATCAAATCTTCAAATACGTTCAGAAAATGAAATTATAACTGTTCCAAAAGTGGCTTTACTAACTTATTACGTGAAAGCACCTTATGCAAGAAGAGTAGCCTTAAATCGTTCTAATATATTCATAAGAGATTTCAACACATGTCAGTACTGTGGGAGCAGTGCTGAGTCAATAGATCATATAATTCCAAAATCAAAAGGTGGTGAAAATGTGTGGTCAAATGTTGTTGCTTGTTGTAAGAGATGCAATTTAATTAAAGCTGATAAATTATTAAGTCAAACAATCTTGAAACTAAAAAACTTTCCTATTAAACCAGAAGGTAATTTTTGGATTAAAACAATTATAGGATCTAACCCTGATCCTGAATGGAAAGAATACCTAATTTCAGCATAATTTTTTTTATCTTTTTGTGTTGCACAGTGTCAGAAAGTGTCATATAATGTTTAAAAGTGGTTCAAGGCACGAAAGGCGGAGAAAAGTGTTCCTTGGTGAATTTAGACATACGATGGATTCGAAGGGAAGGGTAGTAATACCTTCGAAATTCAGAAAAGAGCTTCAACAGGGCTGTGTGGTCACTAAGGGACTTGATAACTGTCTTCAAGTGCTTACTACGAAAAATTGGTTGGATGAATCTGAAAAGATGGCTTCCCTTCCTTCTACAGAAAAAACATCAAGACAATTACGTAGGGCTTTATTCAGCGGGGCTATAGATTCTAAATTAGATTCAGCAGGAAGAATACAAATACCTGAAAATCTTAGAAAATACAGTGAAATCGGAATAAATGATGACGTAACCGTTACAGGTTCAGGCCCTGTTATTGAAATTTGGTCAACAAAAGTTTGGAAAAAAATTCAAAATGACGCTGATAAAGCATTTGCAAATATTAATGAAGTGAAAGGATAAGTTCATAGCCAGCTCTCTAGACAACTAAATTGGAATACCCTTACTCCGCCCAACTTTCCAATTGGTGCCAGTACTAGAGAGCTGGGTATGAATACAAACAGGGCCGAGTATTTGCCACATGAAGGCGTTATGTTGGAAGAGATTTCTTCCATAATTAAAGATGTACCAACCGGAAATTTTGTAGATGCTACTTATGGCTTCGGTTCACATTTTAATTTATCTACTATTCATGATCATTTAAATTTTATTGGTTTCGATAGAGATTTAGACTCAATTAACAATAGCAATAATGTTCATAATGTTTATCATTTAAATTTTTCTGATATATATAAATTTTTATCTCAAAATAATCATCTTCCTCTGAGCGGAATTATGTATGATTTTGGATTATCTTCTCATCAGATAGATTCAAAGCATAGAGGATTTTCTTTTCAAAACAATTCACCACTCGATATGAGAATGGATATGTTACAAGATTTATCCGCAGCATCTATCGTAAATAATTACTCTGAAGAAAAATTAACAAAAGTATTAAAAGCTTACAGTGAAGATAGATATTCTAATAAAATTAGTAAAAAAATTATTGAATCTAGGCCAGTACTAACAACAAATGAACTCGTTAAAGCCATAAAAGAAGCTTTGCCTAGGCAGAACCCAATCTTTACTGAAAAGACAATTAGGAGAATTTTTCAGGCTTTAAGAATTGAAGTTAACGATGAATTAAATGAAATTACGTTTTCACTTAATTCAATTAAGAAATCTATAAAAAAGAAGGGAATAATTCTTTGTATTTCATATCATTCTTTAGAAGATAAAATAGTAAAAAAATTTTTCAACGAACTAACTACTTTTTGTATCTGTGAACCGAGTGTTCCAATTTGTAAATGTGATATTGAACAACAATTTTCTTATCCGGGAAAAAAAAAGTATTTACCAACAGAAAAAGAGAAAGAATCAAATCCAAGATCAAAATCAGCAATTATGAGGTATGTGGTTAAATTATGAAAAGATCGATCTTTTTTACCTCAATTTACTTATTAACTTTCCTTGTTGTCTCGGTGCCTCTTATTTTAAATATAAAAATTAATGAATTGTCTAATAAAATCAATGAACTAAATTCTCAGATATATTATTTAGAAAGAAGCAAAAATACGATTGACTTAAAACATCATGAAAGTTATTCAATAAGTAGTTTAGAAAAATTAGCGAAGAACCATTCTTATGAAAGATTAGAAATATCACAAAAAATAAATAAGTTGGAAATACCTTATAAATTAAATTATGAACGAACTGAAAAAATTGCAATATTAGGTTTTGGTAAATAATTATGAATTTAAAAAAAATAAAGCTAAGTAGCTTATTTATACTATTAAATATCTTTGTTCTATTTACTTCGGTTTTATTTATAGAAGAAATATACAAACTTCAGTTTTCAGATTCAGAATATTTTAAAAATCAAGCTTTATCAAACCGTCAAAAAATTGACATAATTGAAGCAAAAAGAGGTTCAATTCTTGATAGAGAATTTAATGAAGTTTCAGAAACTATTAATGCTTTTAATATAGGAATTTATCCTGAGCAAATTGATGATAAAGAATTAGTTTCTGAACTTTTAGCTCCTTTATTACAACTTGATAAAGTAACAATATTTGAAAGGCTAAAAAATAATAAAAACTATTTTTATTTAAAAAGGAATGTAGATTTTGAAATAGGAACAAAAATAAATAATTGGAATTACAAAGGCATTAATGTTGAAAAATCTTCTAAAAGAATAATATATTCAGATTCACTAAAACAAATTATTGGTCATGTAGACCCTGATGGTAATGGCATAGAGGGTTTAGAGCTATATTTTGACAATAGTTTGAAGGGTACAGATGGAGAACTAAGATACGAAGCAGCTCCAAATGGTGATTTTATACCACAAGGTAAAAGTAGCATTTTGGATCCAGTTCATGGAGAAGATTTAATATTATCAATAGACTCTGAATTACAATATATATCCGAAAACCTCTGTTCAGGGGCTCTTAAAGCAACACAAGCATTTAAATGTTCTGTTGTATTTGTGAATGCAGAAAATGGGGAAATAATTATTTCTGCAGAAAAATCTAGTACTAATAACAAATATTTTAATATAAATCTAATAAGTGGAAGAGCTTTATATGAACCAGGATCAGCACTGAAGATATTTACAGTAGGCTCTCTACTTGAAAAGAATGAAGTAAATGAAAATGATACTTATTATGTTGAAGACAAGATTGAGATTATTGAAGAATCATGCAATAAGAATTATGAAGGACTTAAAGGCTGTTTCAGAGACTTTTTAAAACATGACCCATACGAATTGACTGTAAAAGAAATTATTGAAAGGTCATCTAATGTTGGAACAATAAAGATTACACAAAATTCTAATGTATCAGAAATAGAAAATTTTTTAATGAAATTTGGTTTTGGAAAAAAAACTGGAGTTGAGTTAACAGGAGAAACAAGGGGTGGGTTTATTGATTATAAACGTTGTGTGACTTGTTTAAGCTCTCTTTCTATTGGGTACTCTGTAAATGTTTCTCAATATCAAATGGTTAGAGCTTATAGCATCATCGCTAATGGTGGTAACGATGTAAAATTAACACTAACTCAAAAAGATAATGTTGATGTGGAAGATATAGAAATAATAAGTGCTGAAATGTCAAGTCGATTAAAAAAACTATTAATAAATGTTGTAGAAGGAGAGAATGGAACTGGTAAATCTCTCAGAAAAGAAGGATATATTATTGGTGGAAAAACAGGAACAAGTAGAACTCACTTAGAAGGTGTTGGGTACTCAGAAGATAGGTTTAATACTTCTTTTACTGGCTTTGTTGAAACTAAGGAAGGACCGATAGTAGGGTCAGTTCTTCTTTGGGGAGCAAAAACTAACCCCTCATCAGAATATGTTACAGGAGGCTCTACAGCAGCACCAATATTTAAAAAAATAATAAGCTACTTTGCGCCGAAGGAGTAGCAATGAATACTTTAAATAACGATGAGCTTTCTTTAATTAAAGAACTGAACTCAAATCAAATAATAAACAGCACACTTGATATTACGGACAATTCGGTTTTATTTATAAATCATCAATCTAAAGAAAAATTAGAAAAATATATTAGCGAAGCTCTTGATAAAAATTTACAAACAATTGTAACAAGTGAGAATTGTTCTATTTCAAACGAAAAAATAATAAAGGTTAAAAATTATGAAGAAAAATATAATGAAGTACTCATAAAATTATGTCCAGGATACCAAGGCAAAAATTTTTATGGTATTACTGGCACAAATGGTAAAACTACTACAGGTTTCTATTTAAACCAGCTTATTAATGACCCCTCTCTTTTTGTTGGCACTACTGAAGAAGATATATTTAAAAAAGTTACGAATGAAGAACATTTAACTACTCCAAAGTTATTTAATATTTTGAAGCTACTAGGTTTAAATGAAAATAAAGATATTAATAATGTGATAATTGAGGTTTCATCTCATGCCTTAGAACAAGAAAGGCTAAAAGGACTAAAATTTAAAATATCAGGATTTACAAATCTATCACAAGATCATTTTGATTATCATAAAAATATTGAAAACTACTTCAATTCTAAATTAAAACTGTTTTCTAATAATGTATCTGAAAAGTTAGTATATATTGACTCAGATTGGGGCAATAAAATAAATTCATTATCGAAGATACCATCTTTTAGTATCGGAAGAAGTAAGAAAAATAATTTGTATATTAAAAAAATAAATATTGATAAAGAAAAATATGATTTAACTTTTGAAATAGAAGGAAAAAGTTTTGAAATTACAGTTCCTTTATCTGGTCCTGAGTCTCATTTGAATTATCTATTAGCTCTTTCAATGGCATATTTTTCAGAAATATCTAATTTAGAAAACATATTAGAAGCATCAACATCTTTAATGAATCCAATAGGAAGATTTGAAATAATTAAATATAAAAAAAATAATGATGTAATCATTGACTTTGCACATACACCTGAATCAATTACTCAAGTAATTAATTTTGTAAAAAATAAATATCGTAAAGTTATTGTTATTTTTGGAGCCGGTGGAAATAGAGATAAAGAAAAGAGGATACTGATGGGTAAATCAGTAAATCTGGCAGATCAAATAATAATTACTAATGATAATCCTAGAAATGAAAATGCAGAAGACATTGCTAAAGAGATTTTAAAAGGGATTAAATTAAACAAAGAAACAAAAGTAATCCTTGATCGAAAAGAAGCAATAATAGAAGGAATTAATAATCTTGACAAAGATTCTGTATTATTAATCTTAGGAAAAGGTCATGAAAAAATTCAAGAATTTGAAAGTTCTTCAATTAAATTTAGTGATCAAGACGTAGTAAATAAATATATTAGGGAAAACTCATGATAGGTATAATTGTCGCTGGCGGCATAAGCTTTTTATTTGTTATATTTTCAACGTCAATTGGAGTAAATTATTTTAAAACTCGAAATATTGGACAACCAATACGTGAAGAATTAAATTTTCATGAACATAAAAAAGGTACACCCACTATGGGTGGCGTATTTTTAATACTGGGAACCTTTGTTGGTTTCATTTTATCTCATATAAATTTTTGGACTATTGGGAAGGGTTTTAAAATTGAATTGCTATCAATTAATCCACAAATTTTTTATCTTTTACTAATAGGAACTCTTATGGGTCTAGTGGGCCTAGTTGATGATTATTTGAAAGTTAAACAAAATAGAAATTTAGGTCTTAAAGCCAGAAATAAATTTATACTTCAAACACTTGTTGCATTAATAGCAAGTTATTATTTCTATTTTTTAGATGATTCAACTATTTTCTATTTATTTAGTGGTTTTGGCATTGATGTTGGCATATTTAAATGGTTTTTAATTATATTTATTATTGTTGGAATTACTAATGCTGTTAATTTAACTGATGGTTTGGACGGATTAGTTGCTGGCAGTTCAGCTGTTTCTTTTGGTGCTATTTTAATAATTGCTTTCTGGATATTTAGACATCCAGATTATTATTCTAATTTTATAAACCCTGTATTTATTTCTGTTGAATTGGCAGTTTTAATTTCTTCAATTGCAGGCTCTTGTCTCGGTTTTTTATGGTGGAATACTAATCCAGCTAAAATAATAATGGGAGATGTAGGATCTCAATTTATAGGCTCAATGTTTCCTCTAATTTTATTTGCAATAGGAGCTGATACATTAATATTATTCTTTTGTTTTCTTTATATTGGTGAAGCTCTATCTGTAATAATTCAGGTATTATCTTTCAAATATAGAGGCAAAAGAGTTTTTAAAATGACCCCTATACATCATCATTTTGAAATGAGTAATTGGGCAGAAACTACAATTATTGTTAGGTTTTGGATTATAAACGGAATAGTTATTGTAATAGGGCTAGGTCTTTTCTACGGCGATTGGGTCTTGTTTGGTAATTAAGTGAAGAAACTAATTTTTGGATACGGGGTAACTGGTAAATCAGTAGAAAGTTATTTTCAAAAGAATAAAATTGAATATTTAATTCATGATGATAAAAATTTAAATATTGAAAATCATCTCATTTTTGATAAGAAAAAATTTAATGAAATAGATGAAGTAATTATTTCCCCAGGAATAAAACCTACCCACCCTATGTTGATTGAGATCAATTCTCAAGGATTGACAATTAATACAGATATTGATTTATTTAATCAATTCTATAAAGGTAAAATAATTGGAGTTACGGGAACTAATGGTAAAACGACTTTTGTTAATTTATTAACAGATTATTTAAATTCACATCAAATAAAATCTATTGCAGTTGGTAATGTGGGGAAATCTCCTCTGGAGATTGTCTCCGAAGATTATGAATATGTTGTAATGGAACTATCAAGTTTCCAGCTTTATTACTTAAATAATTTAAATTTATATAAAGCTATTGTTTTAAACATTTTTGAAGACCATTTAGATTGGCATTCAGATTTTGATGACTACAGTAATGCAAAATTAAAGATTTTAAAATTTATGCATAAAAATGAAAATATATCTTTAAATGAATCAGGAACAATCTATCCAGAAAAAAAGACTAAAGAATTATTATTTAAATCAGCAGGAATTCAAGACATAGTATCAAAACTTAACTTGCATGAAGACACTGTTTATTCATTTATAAAAACCGTTGGTGATTTAGGGATAACGAATAATTCTTTTGATGAATTTTTACTAAATTACAAGACAGAAGCTCACAGGTTTGAATTAGTAGATAAAGTTAATGATGTCACTTATATTAATGACTCAAAATCTACAAACTTTAACTCACTTTCAATGGCTACTACAAAAATAAACAATGGAATTTTGCTTTTACATGGTTTAACAAAAAATATTAGTTCTAGAGATTTAAAAATATCTAAAAAGGTTAAGACTATTTTAGTTCCTGAAGATATGGAGATTGATTTAAGTAAGGCAAACGCCAAAATAATCAAAATAAAATCAATATTCGATATAGAGGAAGTTCTTATAGAGATCACAAAACCAGGTGATACAGTTTTGTTCTCTTGTGGGGGAGCAAGCTTCAATGATTTTAAAAATTATCAAGAAAGAGGTAATTTTTTTAAAACTGTTGTTTCAAATATAAAGGATAGAAATGCTTAAATTGAGTAATACTGTCTTTAAAAGAATTAATGTAATCTCGATATCGTTTCTTGTAACTATTGGAATATTACTAAATTTATCGGCATCTTCCGTTAGAGGCTTAAAAGAATATAATGATAACTTTCATTTAATTAAACGACACATAGGATCAATAGTTATAGGTCTAATAATTTTTAATATTGGAAAAAAATTATCAAAAGAATATTATAAAAAATTAGCCAGTACTGGTATGTTGACAATCTCAGCGATTTTATTTTTAGTCCTTACCTATGGAGTAGTAGCAGGTGGAAGTAGAAGATGGATTGATTTAGGGGATGTTAATATTCAACCAAGTGAGTTTGCCAAACCAATAATAATTTTATTTATTGCTTATCACTTATCAAATATTGAAAGTGATAAATCTGATTTTTACAATTTAAGAAAAGCTTTAACTCTCCCAGCATTATGTTCAATTTTAGTATTATTAGAGCCGGACTTCGGAACTACGTTAACTATTTCGGGAATTATTTTAATGCAATTATTGTTTTCTGAAATTAAATTAAGATATCCGTTATTAATATTAGCTTTATCTCCAATACCAACATATATAGCTATAAATATTATGGGTTATAGAAATAAAAGATTCAGTATTTGGTATGACAAAATATGTGAAGGTACAAACATTGACTCAGAATTGTTAGCTGATGAATGTTATCAATTGTTCCAGAGTAAAGTTGCAATAAGTTCTGGTGGGTTATTTGGTTTGGGGCCTGGGACCTCAAGAGCTAGATGGGGCAGTCTTCCAAATGCGTGGTCAGATTTTATTGCTTCGATAGCAGCAGAGGAGTACGGATTTATTGGTCTTCTCTTATTAATTATCGGTTTAGTTTCATTGATAATCTCATTTTTCGGACTTGGTTTAACTAGTGGGGATGATTTTATAAGATTATATTTTGTTGGAATGGGTTCATGGGTTTTAATTCAAACAGTATTTAATTTAGGTGGTATTGTCGGGCTTTTACCAATAACAGGTATTGTTTTGCCATTTATAGCATATGGTGGATCAGCAATGGTAGCTATTTTTATTGGACTAACTATGGCGTATGCTAAAGATAAGATTGAAGATTTATGAAAAAAATAGGAATATTTTGTGTTGGAACTGGAGGGCACGTTTTACCTGCAAAAAACTTAATAACGCAATTAAATGATGAAGGTATTGACTTAGACAAATTTATAATTATCACTGATGAAAGAGGATCACAATATTTAAAAAATTTAGATATTAAAATTTACATACTAGATATTTATAGATCAAAAATTGGATTATTCGGGTATGTATTAAATATATATAGGGTAATGAAAACATTACTTGAAATTAGAACAATTATAAAAAAAGAAGAAATAAAAATAAGCCTATCGACTGGTTCTTATATCGCCCCTATTGCTTCATTGTTAAGTTTCATATTTAGAATTAAATATTATGGTCAAGAGCAAAATATTTATGCAGGCTTAGGAAATAAAGTAACGTCTTTCTTGCCTGGTGTAATATTTACTTCATATCCTGAGACAAAAAATATAAAGAAGAAAAAAACTATCTACGTAGGGCCAATTATTAATAAAGATATAGTCAAAATTAATAAAACTAATAATGCAGAATTTCTTACAATAGGCGTTCAGGGTGGTAGTCAAGGTTCTGAGCAAATAAATAGTTATCTTTATAAGTTTTTAAATGAAAACAACACAATAAAAGTAAATTTTTTGCACATTACGGGCAAAGATAAATTAGATAATAATTTAAACTTTAAAAATTACAGCCAGTTTGACTTTATTGAGAATATGAGTGAATACTATGAAAAAATAAATTTACAAATTTCAAGGTCTGGTGGGGGAGCTTTAGAAGCTGCATATTTAGGAATTCCACAAGTCCTCATTCCATTTAAGCATGGTACTACATCCTCCCACCAGCATTTGAATGCTCAATACTTAGATAATCTAGGCGCAGCAATAGTTGTAAATTCGTATAATGAATTTAAAAATATACTGCTAAATGTCATTAACGATTATGAAGGTATAAAAAGAGAAATGTTTAATAACGTAAATATACAAATTGGAAATAATGAAATTACTAGATACTTAAAAGAAGCATTCAATGAATAAATATAAAGAAATATACATATTAGGTATCGGAGGCTCAGGGATGAGTTCTATAGCTAAATATTTGGTTCAACAAAATATTGATGTAGCTGGCTACGATCAACGGAAATCATTTATAACTAACCAGTTGAATCAAGATGGCATAAAAGTTGATTTTAATTTAAATAATTTAAAATATTCTAAGAAAATACTTTATATTTATTCATCAGCTATTTCAATTAACGAAACAACGCTAAAAGATTATTTAGATAGTGATAATGTTTTATCAAGACCAGAATTTCTTAATATATTATCAAAAGAAAATAAAATTATTGGAATTACTGGAACTCATGGAAAGACATCAACTACTGCACTGCTAGCTCACATATTCCATTATAACGAAAGGAATGTCTCATACATATTTGGAGGTATTACCTCATTCCATGGGATAGGGGGACATTATGGTGATCAGGATCAGCCTATTATTTTAGAAACAGATGAGGCGTTTAATACATTTAAAGACATTAATATCGATGATTTATTAGTAACAAATATTGATGTTGATCATCTTGATTATTTTAAAAATTTTAAAAACTTGCTCAATGCATTCAAGCATGTAATCGAGAACGTTAAAGGTAATTTAGTACTAAATTTTGATGATCAGAACTTAAGAGAATTGAAAACAAGCAATAATTGCATTAGTTATTCTTCATCAGAAATTGCTGATATTCAAATTCAATACCCAAACAAAATTATTATAGAAAATGAGGAATATGTTGTTACTACAAAATTAATCGGCAATCATTTTATTTCAAATATAGCTGGAGCTATAGCTTTAGCCTATCTCAATGGAATAAAGATAGAAGACTCGATAGAAGCTGTTGAAACTTTCCCCGGAGTAAAAAGAAGAACTGAATATCTTGGCTCAATAAAGGGTATTAAGTTATATGATGATTACGGTCATCACCCTACGGAAATAGCAGCTACAATCTCTGCCCTTAAAGAAAATACAATAGGAAAATTATACGTTATATTTCAACCTCATAGATATACAAGAACAAAAAATGGTTTTGAGGACTTTAGAGCCTCTTTATCAAAAGCAGATGAGACCATTGTGGTTGATATTTACCCAGCTGGAGAAGAACCTATACCTGGAGTAAGCAGTAAAAACTTTGAAAACAAAAAAATAAAATATTTAAAATCTATGAGAATGGTCCCTAGCTATCTATCAACTAGAGTAACGGAAAATGATATCATTTTAACTTTAGGTGCTGGAGATATTACGTTATTGGGACCACAGATATTAAAATATTTAGATGAAATATAATATTAAACTCTCAACTGTAACTACTTACAAGTTTGGTGGTTATTGCAATAATTTCTATAAAATTTCAAATAACGACATAGATCTTTTTGATGAAGCATTCTCTAATAAAGAATACTTTATTCTAGGGAAGGGATCAAATGTAGCTTTTTCCGATAAAGATTACGAAGGAAATGTAATAAATCCAGATTTTAATGAAATAAGTTTTATTAAAAACTTAGGTGAAGTTAAAGTAGGCTCCTCAGTCTTTTTACCGGATATTGCAAGATTTTATAAAGATAAAAATTTAATCAATGCAGAATTTTTAATAGGTATTCCTGGATCTGTTGGGGGAGCAGTTAAAATGAATGCTGGCGCATATGGTTGGGAATTTTCTGACATTTTATCTTCAATAGAAGTTTACAACTTAGTTACAAAGAAAATTGAGACATTAGACAAAGATGATATAAATTTTTCATACAGAAGTTCTAGTAACTTGGAAAATAAAGTTATTATTTCCGCGACATTGATCGGAACAGAGGGAGACCCTGCTTTAATCAGATCTAGACTTAAGGAAAATATTAAATATCGTAAAGATACTCAGCCATCAGCAATATACAATGCTGGCAGTGTCTTTAAAAATACAGACCAGTATTCTGCTGGCGAACTTATTGACAAGGCTGAACTGAAAGGTTTTAGTATTGATGGTGTTAAGGTAAGCAATAAACATGCAAATTTTTTTGTTGCTTCTAAAGGGGCCAATTCTTCCTCATTATACAAATTAGTAAACCATGTAAAAGAAGTTGTAGACAGTAAATTTGGAGTATCTTTACAAAAAGAGATACTATTTGTAGGTAAATTTGATTAACAATGAATTATGGAGAAATAGAAAGGCAAACATTTAGGACTTTTCTAGCCTTTTCAGGTCTTCTAATCACTGTTGTTTTGATTTTTTTTAATATTTCATCAAATTTTTACAGGGTTTCAAACATCACATACATTAACGATACAGGTTTGAGTAAAGCCTCTATAGAAAGCATTAAAGGAACGTCTATATGGTTAGTAGACGATACATATTTTGATAGCTTTTATGTAGCCAACCCCTCAGTGGAAAAAATTACTATAACAAAAGAGCTACCCAACACATTAGTCATTGATGTGACTATATCTGAGAAAATAGCTTACATACAAGACAATAGACAGTCTCCTCCTAGGGCATTTGTACTACATAAAAATTTATATATTGATGATGTAAAAACTAACAAAGGCCTACTCTCTTTAAAGATAAATAATGGACCCGTCAGGGAAGGTTTCTATGAAGAGATAATAACTTTTGTTCTGACATTAAAAAAATACTCAATAAACATTTCAAATGTAAGTATGGAATTTGACGGAACAAGTATCTTAGTAACTCACTTTAACTCTAACTTCGATTTAGGAGATCCCTCGGATTTAGCTAGAAAGGCTTCAGTGGTTGGCTACTACCTAACTGAAGAAGTTTGTGATGGCGAAATAAGGCTTGTTTATAGTGAAGAGGGCAATGAAATCAGGGCAGTTTCTAATTGTAATTAATCTAAACCTAAACTATAGGTCTAGATAAAAATAAAAAAAAATATTGTTTATCCCTATTTTCAATGATATTCTTATACGAAAATAAGGATTAAAAATGGCTACAAAAAATACTAAAAAGAAAGAAAAGGGAGTGAACTTGAATATGAGACCAAGAAATTATTCTGCTGTAATTAAAGTCGTAGGAGTAGGCGGTGGCGGAACAAATGCTGTCAATAGAATGATTAAATTAGGTATTAAGGGTGTAGATTTTGTTGCTTGCAATACCGACGCTCAAAGTTTACTTGGGTCAAAAGCTGATTTGAAATTGGATCTAGGAAGAAAGTCAACAAGAGGTCTTGGTGCTGGTGCTAATCCTGAAATTGGAAGACAAGCAGCTGTAGATTCTGAAGAATTAATTGCCGAAGCTCTAAAAGGCTCTGACATGGTATTTATTGCTGCGGGTGAAGGTGGAGGAACTGGTACAGGAGCCTCACCAATTCTTGCAAATGTAGCACATGAGTTAGGGGCGTTAACAGTAGGTGTAGTAACTAGGCCTTTCGGTTTTGAAGGAAGAAGAAGATCAGTACAAGCTGAAGAAGGAATACAAGCTTTAAGAGATGTTGTTGACACCCTTATAGTCATACCGAATGATAGGTTGTTGCAAATAAGCGATAAAGATATAAAGATAAGTGAAGCTTATCTAAAATCTGATGAAATATTAGCAAACGGAGTCAAAGGTATCACAGGTTTAATAACAAATCCTGGAGTTATAAATGTTGACTTTGCTGATGTTAGAACTATTTTAAAAGACGCAGGAAACGCTGTACTTGGTATTGGTAAATCTACTGGAGAACAAAGAGCTCCAAATGCTGCTCAAGCTGCTATTTCTTCACCGTTACTTGAAGCAAATATGGACGGTGCGGAAGGAGTCCTTATAACAATAGCTGGTTCAGAGGATCTTAAGTTGCAGGAAGTTAATGAAGCCGCAAGGGTCATAACAGAAAGAGCTGATGACAATGCTGAAATAATCTTTGGTCATTTAGTAGACGATACTTTAGGAGATGCTGTTGAAGTAACAGTAGTAGCTGCTGGATTTGGTCCAAGACCAAATAGAAGAACCGTTTCAGATGTTGATGATGCTACTGGAGGTGATGGTCTCCCTGATTTCATCAGAGGATGATTCACTCCAAGTTAATTCCTAACGCACAATTTAATGACTCAAACGACTCAGAAAATTCAAATGATTTAGAGATTGCATCTATGGAACAGTCTCATAGCGACGTTTCAATAGAAGTTGACACTACCGGCACTTATAAGGCTGACGGATTAATAACAAACAAGAAAAAACTTGCTCTAGTTGTTAAAACCGCAGATTGCATGCCCGTAATTATTACAGATGAGAAAAAAATAGGTATTGTCCATATTGGTTGGAAGGGTTTAGAAAATAAAATATTTCATAAAACAATCTTAAATTTTAATTTATCAAAATTAAAAGTTTCTATTGGACCTCATGCTCAGAAATGCTGCTATGAAGTTAAAGAGGATTTAAAATTAAAATTTAGTAAGTATTGCATCAATGTTGGAGATAAAATTTATTTAGATCTAAGTATGGAGATAAAAGAATTCTGTACAAAAAATAATATTGATATAGAGATTTCTAAAATATGCACTATAGAAAACAAAAAATATAACTCATACAGAAGAGATAAAACTAAAAATAGACAGAGGAGTATTGTATGGATTTAGAAATATTAAATGATATAAACAATCTAGCAATTCAATACAAAGCTAAACTTTTACCTGTTATTAAAGATAAAAAATATGAAGATATTAAAAAAGTATACGACCAAGGTTTTAGAGAATTTGGTGAAAATAGAATAGAACAACTACTAGAGCATAGAGAAAAATTTAATGATTCTAAGTTTCATTTTATTGCACCTCTACAGTCAAGAAAAATAAGTCAAATTATGGAAAATTGCATTTATATTCATACTCTTGCTAGAGAAAAAGAAGCAAAAATAATTAATGAAAATTACTCTAATCAAAAAGTATTTGTTCAAATCAATATAGATGATGATGAAAATAAAAGCGGCATAAATCCTAAAGATGTAGAGCCCTTTTTTAATATGTTTGAAAATTTTAATTTTTTCCCTGTTGGGATAATGTGTATACCAAGTATGGAAAATAACTCAAAGATTTCATTTTCAAAAATGCAAAAAATCAATGAAAAAATTAAGAAAGATTATAAAAACTATAGAGGTGAGCTTTCAATGGGGATGTCCGATGATTATGAAATAGCCTTAGATTATGGTGCTACACTAATTCGTATAGGTAGTAAAATTTTTAATTAATGTTAGAAAAATTTCTTATTTCAATAGGTTTAAAACAGCCAAGCTCATTAGAGTCCTATGTAGATGACTCAACAACAACTGTTAGACCTTCGACAGAAAATAGATTCACTAATGAAGAAGAATATACAGGAGACATAAGGGTTCATCAACCAAAGGATGAGGTTGAAATAAAAGTATTAAAATCATTCAATGAAGTAGAGGGTCTAGGTATACCAATTAAAGACGGCTTTATTGTAGCAATGGATATTAGAGATATTGAAGACCAAACAGAAAGAAGGAGAATACTTGATTTTACTTTTGGAATGGTTTTCGTTAATAACTCAAGCATGAGGTCTATAAATAAAGACGGTGTATATTTAATACTTCCTTCAAACTCTTCACTTCCTTCACAAGAGAGAGAAAGGCTTCAAGAATTAGGGCTTTATCGGGTAAATGTGTAGTCTAATTGAATTAACTTATAGGCTTTTCAGCTACTCTTTATTTCTATGGATAATATTGTCCTGGATACAAGTCCCTCAGGAACATCCAATTGGCCAAATTAAAAGTATTTTAGACCAATTTTATAATAGAATTCTGGCTCCAATTAGATCTGCAATACCTACAGTAAGGATAGGTATGGCTGGTTTAGATTTGTCTCCTATAGTTCTTATTTTGGGTGTAAATTTCCTATATCCAAGAGTTATGAATTTTATTTGCTAAGTTTGTTTTATTTTAATATCTACGGCGTAATCTAAAATTTTATTTACACCCTTAACGTCATTAATTTCAAATTCAGTAGTTAGAGTTTCATTTAAAATATAATCTTTAAATATTCCAACTGAAGATAATACACTCTCATCTTTTGTTGAAATTACAAGAGATATTCTATCGGTAATATCAAAACCCATGTCTTTTCTCTGTTTTTGAATTGCAGAAACAAGCTCTCTTGAAATTCTTTCTAGTACCAATTCTTCATCTAATTCAATATCAAGATATACAGAAAAATCATTTACGATTTCTTGGTTAGCTGTATCTTTATTTTTTATAAGTCTTACATCTATATCTGAGATATTTATTTTTTCATTTTTAAATTCTATGTATTCTTTGCTTATCAAATCTTCAATATCTTCCTGTTCTAAATT
>Ga0209036_1000401_pt1 | contig 18778 bp, 17 predicted proteins | sample MarorgKNORR_S2LV_3_FD_188222 | JGI IMG/M metagenome (GOLD analysis project Ga0209036, IMG submission 188222) | Marine microbial communities from the Southern Atlantic Ocean, analyzing organic carbon cycling - DCM_A/KNORR_S2/LV (SPAdes) (version 2) | ecosystem: Environmental > Aquatic > Marine >... | reverse complement strand
ACAAGTTCGGGTATCCTAAATCCAATAGAAGAAATATCCGATGCTACGTATAAAGCAGGTCGAAAGTTGCTCGTCGATAGTATGTCGGCATTTGGGGCTATTCCAATTGAACCCAATAAAATTAAATATGAGGCCGTAGTTTCTTCTGCAAACAAATGTATCGAGGGCGTACCCGGTTTCGGGTTTATTCTAGCTCGAAAGTCGGCTTTGGAAGCGGCGAAAGGAAATAGTCATTCGCTTTGCTTAGATCTTCATGACCAGTGGTCTCACATGAATAAAACTGGCCAGTGGCGTTATACTCCACCAACACATGTTCTGGCTGCATTTTTAGTAGCGCTTGAGGCGCATCGCAAAGAAGGTGGGGTAATCGGACGCGGTGCTAGATATAATAAAAATAAGAATACTTTGGTATCTGGGATGAGGTCCATTGGATTTGAGGCTCTTTTGGGTGAGCGCTGGTTATCGCCAATAATTGTCACATTTTTTTGTCCTGCAGACCCGCGTTTTGATTTTACGCAGTTTTATGATTTGATGAAATCAAAGGGCTTCATCATCTATCCTGGAAAATTAACTGTTGTCGACAGTTTCAGAATTGGTTGTATTGGACAAATGGACGATCAAATTATGCTTAAAGTTGTTAAGGCAGCAAAACAAAGCCTTCAAGAGATGGGAGTATCCGATGCCTCGCCTCCTATTAAGGCTTTGGACGAAAGAAAGCGACTTCAGTCTTAATCTTATATTAAAAGGGAAAATTAATGACACTAGTACCCCATGTAATCGCTAATGAAAGAACTTATCCGATGCCAAAAAGATGTGCTATTGCAATCTGCCTGGACGGCTGTGAACCTGAGTATTTAGATGTGGCGATAGCTGAAGGATTAATGCCAAATTTAAAGATGATGCGTGAAACTGGCACTGATCGAATTGCGCATTCTGTTATTCCGAGCTTTACGAACCCCAACAATTTGTCGATTGCTACCGGTCGCCCTCCTGCTGTACATGGGATTTGTGGTAACTATCTCTTTGATCCCGATACTGGGGAAGAGGTGATGATGAATGATGTACGCTTTCTCCGAGCTCCGACTGTTTTCTCTAGATTTTATGAGGCAGGCGCGCGTGTAGCGATGGTTACGGCGAAAGACAAGCTACGTGCCTTGTTAAGTGCTGGTCTCAAATTTGATGAGGGGCGGGCAATAGCATTTTCAGCTGAGCGGGCGGATGAAACATCTGTCGCAAATAATGGTGTGGAAAATGCAAGCGAATGGCTGGGTATGCCTGTCCCAGAGGTTTATTCTGCAGAGTTATCTGAGTTTGTCTTTGCGGCTGGCATAAAGTTACTGACCGAAATGAAGCCCGATATTATGTACCTTTCTACAACGGATTATGTGCAGCATAAATTTTCTCCGCAAGAGCAGGGAGCTAAAGACTTTTATGCAATGTTTGATCGTTATTTAGGTGAACTGCAAAAATTTGATGTTGCAATTGTCGTTACAGCGGATCACGGAATGAAGCCTAAACATGATGACAATAAAGAGCCAGCTGTTATCTATATGCAAGATAAAATGGATGAGTGGCTGGGTCTAGGAAAAGCGAGAGTCATTTTGCCAATAACTGATCCCTACGTGGTACATCACGGCGCATTGGGCTCTTTCGCAACTGCATATTTACCAGATAATTGTGATGTTAATGGCGTAATAAATAAAATAGCTGCTTGTCCAGAAATTCTCAAGGTTATTGATAAAGATGAAGCAATTGAAACTTACGATTTGCCAGGTGATCGGATTGGCGACATAGTTATGATTTCAACTGAAAACCTTACCATAGGTACAAGTGAAGACCGACATGATCTTGCAGCATTAAAAGAACCACTTCGATCTCATGGAGGTTTAACAGAGCAGGATGTCCCATTTATTGTAAATAAGGTTATGGAAATTCCAAATGCCCCGGAATTAAGAAATTTCGATGCGTTTTACTACGCAATACAAGCAGCAGCGTCATAGAGGAATATAGTAAATGTTAAAAAACGATATACGTCATGAGGGAATGCGTATCGGTGGAGAAAAAGTCGTTACGGAGAAAGTTATTGAAGTCAAATACCCTTATACAAACGAAGTTGTTGGTACGGTACCTGCTGGTACTGCAGAGCATGCGGCAAAAGCGTTTAAAATAGCTGCAGATTACAAGCCCTCACTTAGTAGATATGAACGCAGTCAAATTCTTCAAAGAACTGGTGAGTTAATAGCAGAGAAGCAGGCTTATTTAGCCAAATGGCTAACTTTAGAATTAGGCATTTGTTATCAGCACGCAATATATGAGACGAAACGTGCACAAGATGTTTATCAATTTGCTGCAGCTCAAGCGATGAATGATGATGGGCAAATCTTTTCATGTGATTTAACGCATAATGGGAAAGAGCGTAAAATATTTACTAAGCGAGAACCTGTACGCTCGATTAGTGCAATAACGCCCTTTAACCATCCGCTAAATATGGTCAGCCACAAAATAGCTCCGTCTATTGCGACAAATAACTGCATGGTATGTAAGCCAACCGAACTCACACCTCTTACGGCCATAACTTTAGCTGATATTTTATATGAGGCAGGGTTGCCGCCAGAGATGTTCCAGATTGTTACTGGGCTTCCGGGAGATATTGGCGAAGAAATGATGCTTAATGAACATATCGATATAATTACTTTCACTGGAGGTGTGCCAGTCGGTAAGTTGATAGCATCAAAAGCGGGATACAAGCGGCAGGCTCTTGAGCTTGGCGGGAATGATCCATTGATTGTTTGTAATGATCTTTCAGGAAGTGATTTGGAGAAGGCAGCTACCATTGCTGTAGCGGGAGCTACGGGAAACTCTGGCCAGAGGTGTACCGCAATAAAACGCATTTTAGTTCAAGAAAGTATCGCTGACGCATTTGTGCCAATCGTTCTCGAAAAAGCTAAGAAAATTAAATATGGAGATCCTCAAGATCCTAAAACTGAGTTAGGGTGCGTTATACACGATGAAGCTGCTGAGTTATTCGAAAATAGGGTCTTGCAGGCTGAAAAAGAAGGAGCGGAGATATTATATCATCCAGGTAGGAGTGGTGCTCTTTTGCCCCCCATAGTTGTAGATAGGGTGCCGCATGATAGTGAATTGGTTATGGAAGAAACCTTTGGTCCGATAATACCTATCGTAAGAGTTCCCGATTCAGATGATGAGGTAATAAAAATATCAAATAGCACACAATTTGGGTTATCCTCTGGGGTGTGTACGAATGATTTAAATAGAGCAATTACATATATTAATAACTTGGATGTGGGTACATGTAATATTTGGGAACAGCCCGGTTATAGAATAGAAATGTCACCTTTTGGTGGAATAAAAGACAGCGGGAATGCAGTGAAAGAAGGTGTAATTGAAGCAATGCGTTTTTTTACGAATGTAAAAACATATTCCTTACCGTGGCCAGAATAATATTTAGCTAAAATTTTTATTTGAGTGATTTTATTTTATTCACTCAAAAGATTTATTAAAAGAAGGATAAAGCAAAGCAATTTTAGGAACGAATTTTGGTTAGTCATATCTTTCCCAGACATACTCATGATGAATTGCCAACAGCCTCAGGAGGCGAAGGGTGCTTTATTTTTGATCAAGCTGGAAAGAAATATTTGGATGCTTCCGGTGGTGCTGCCGTCTCTTGCTTAGGTCACTCGCACCCGAAAATTATCAGCGCGCTTCATAAACAGCTAGATGTTTTAGCGTATGCACATACTTCCTTTTTTACCTCTGAACCTGCAGAGAGATTGGCGACTACACTTATTAATAACGCCGCTGGTGATTTGAGCCAAGTCTATTTGGTTTCAGGTGGCTCAGAGGCGATTGAAGCAGCTTTAAAGTTAGCCAGACAATATTTTATCGAGATCGGCCAGCCAAGTAAAAAAGAAGTAATTGCAAGGCGACAAAGCTATCACGGAAATACGCTTGGAGCATTAGCGGTGGGTGGAAATGAATGGAGACGCTCAAAGTTTGAGCCTATATTGATCGATACTCATCATATAGCACCTTGTTATGCTTACCGAGAGAAGTATGACACTGAGACAGAATTTGAATTTGGTCAACGGGTAGCTAATGAATTAGAAGTAACTATTGAGCAACTTGGTTCTCAGAATGTAATGGCATTTGTTGCTGAACCGGTCGTGGGGGCAACACTTGGAGCGGTCCCTGCCGTAGATGGCTATTTTAAAACTATCAGAGAAATTTGTAATCGTAATGGGGTTCTTCTAATCCTAGACGAAGTTATGTGTGGTATGGGGCGCACAGGAACTCTTTTTGCCTATGAGCAAGAGGGTATTGCACCTGATATTGTTTGTATCGCAAAAGGTCTTGGCGCAGGATATCAACCAATAGGAGCAACTATTTGTACTGATAAAATATATGCAGCCATAAAAAATGGCTCTGGTTTTTTTCAGCATGGCCATACTTATCTGGGACACCCTATGGCAGCAGCAGCAGCCAATGCTGTTTTAGACGTTTTATTGAATGATAACATCTTAAAAAATGTCAATAATAGTGGCGATCTTCTCAAGGATACTCTGCGTGCCAAGTTTGCCCAACATGCCCATGTTGGGGATATTCGTGGTAGAGGATTATTTTATGGTTTAGAAATTGTTCAAGATAGAGAGTCAAAAGAGCCTTTTCCGTTATCCTATGGTATCGCAAGAAAAATTAAGTCTGTCGCGAAGGATAAAGGGTTATTGTGCTACCCTATGTCTGGTACCGTCGATGGAAAAATAGGAGATCATGTACTATTAGCGCCTCCTTATATTATTAATGAAACAGAGATAAATAATCTATCAACATTGCTCGCTGAAAGTTTAGATCAAGTGTTTGAAATTTGCAAAGTAAACATATAGATCATAAGCGGATGGCGTCGATTAATGGTTAAAAAAACATCTCAACTTTTGGTAATACTTTTGTTTGGATCATAAAACGGTAACTCAACGACGATTGCAGGAAATGATCCAATTGATGTTTCAACCTGCAACGTTACCCCCTTCTCAATGGCGTTTGAAGAAACCATTGCCAGTGCTATATTTTTTTTGAGCCTTGGTGAGTAAATGGCTGATGTCACTTTTCCTACTTTTTGCTCCCCATTTGTAATAGTCCAAAATTTATTATTAGGGCCCTTTAGAGGATCACATTTAAGCACCAGGCCAACCTGGTTTTGTTTCACACCTTCCGTTTTGATTTTAGCAAGTGCTTTTTTCCCAATAAAGTCATGGGATACATTAAGATTTACAAGCCGATCGAGACCTAATTCGAAAGGATTTGTGGTAATATCTGCGTCTGCATGATACGACAACATAGCGCCTTCGATCCGTCTGATTGATGATGTGTGACCCGGTTTGAGCCCCATAGGTTCCCCTATTAACATTATATGGTTCCAGAGTTCACGACCCATTGTTTTATCTGTGAGAAATATCTCGTATCCAAGTTCGCTAGACCAGCCGGTGCGAGAAACAACTAAAGAAATACCGTTCCACTTATATTCTCGATGCCAATAGTATTTAAGATCTAAGATGCTTTCATCAAATAACTTAACCATGATATCTCGAGATTTTGGTCCCTGCAGTTGAAGTGGTGATGCGTCAGGCTCAAAAATATTAACATCAAATTCAGTATTTACTGCGACACCTTGTGCCCACAACAAAATATCACTATCTGCTAAAGAAATCCAAAAACGATTATCCGCTAATTTCAAAAGTACTGGATCGTTGAGAAGTCCACCGTCTTGATTTGTTATCAGTATGTATTTGCACTGACCAACTTTCATTTTGGATAGATCTCTTGGTGTCAAAAGTTGTACAAATTTTGCGGCGTCTGGCCCGGAAATTTCTACCTGTCGCTCAACAGATACATCGCAAAGTATCGCATCATTAACTAGGTTCCAGAAATTCTGTTCAGGATCTCCAAAGTCTCTCGGTATATACATGTGGTTATATACAGAAAAACCCGTAGCACCCCATTCTAGTGTTGCGTCAAAAAAAGGGGATTTACGGATTTGAGTGCCAAATCCGAAGTCATCAAGTTTTCTCATGAGGGTCCTTAAAAATAAAAAAAATAATACTTCGAATGATCAATTAGCATCAATTTTATTGAATGCAACTGTCCCCATCTTTTTAAACCAGATAAAATATTACTCTTTAAAAGTTTTTTGTTTTTTACGATCTATTTTTCTTTATTTGGACTAAAAAGAGATCTTTAATTAGTAAAAGCCTATTGAGTGCCCGCGATACTATTCTAACAGCGAATATTTTGATAATTCTTGCGATTTCGTAGATTGGCTCCAGATAAAGATCCTTTATTTTCCCCTCTTTCCCACTTTCATACGTATCCAAACCAAATACTACATCACCCTTATTTTCTGATAGGTGTAATGATCCAAAAACCCAATCCCATATTGCTAATGCAGCCCCAAAATTTTTATCATAATGCGCTTCTGCAATGGAGTGGTGTACTTGATGCTGTGATGGTGAAATCAAAATATGCTCAAGCCATTTCCAATAGGCTATATCTATATGACTGTGTCGTAAATTTGATCCGGTTGCGTGGAAAAAAAATACCAGTATGTTAACTCCGACGATTGTGTAAAGATCTACAGCATTGCCGAAAAAAAACAAAAAGCTTGGAATCACCAGGCCCTGAGCAAAAACACTTCTTAACGAAAATAACACCCCTTCTAAAGGGTGAACTCGGTAAACTGTAATTGGTGTCATTGTTTTTGCTGAGTGGTGCACTTTATGTATAGCCCACAAAAGTGGTATTTTGTGCATCCAACGATGGACGATGTACTTTGTGAAATCGTCAACCACGAATAGAGTAATTGTAAACAAAGTAATTATAACGCTAGTTGGAGTGTTTGCGAATAAATTCTGATTAAAAATATCTACGCTGTGTAAAAACAAATATATTGCCGTAGAAATAGCAACTTGTGAAATCAGTAAGGGTGATATGAAGAAAGTAAATATTCTGTTTACTAAAAAGAGTTTATAATCAGCTTTTGCAGATCCTGACCACAGTATTTTTTTATCAAAAATCTTTTTAAAAGCACCTCTAAAGCTCTGTTGTTTTATAAATAAAAGCCAGAGAGCGGCCAGCACTATCGACAATATTAAATATCCCGAAAAAACTCTTTTTTTTGGATTAATAAAGTCGGATAGAAAGAAATCAATAAGGTTAATATCGTCCATTGATGGCTACCACTTGGCTGTAGTAAGGGCACAATAATGCCCTTACTAGTTCAATATTTAGATATTAATCAGTTTCTGCACTACTTGCAGAGTCTAATTTATCTGTTAGCGCTTGCAGATCGTTAAGGCCGTCATTTACGCGGGCTTTAACGCTAAACTGATCAACCATCATTTGCTGTATCTTAAGCATATGCAGCTGATAATCAGACCACGATCTCTTGCGATCCATTACGAAATTACCGTTGGAGTCCATGCCAGTTACGTAAGAATTATTTAGCGTAACAGGTCCGAAACCCATTAGTTCGTTCATTTTTGTAGCAGTTGCTCCAAGATTACTTTTACCAGACTGCATAGCCATGGCGAAACCTTTTAGCTCTCCCCAATGTTTTGCATAAGCTCGATAAGCTTTATTCAAATCATCGCCACTTAGATCTTTCATTTTATTAATGTCTTTGTATACCGAACCGGCATATTTAAATACCGCTTCCGCAAGTACTTTTTCCCAATTTTCTTCGATTGTGGCAGCATAACCCTTTAACTGAGAACGCTCACTATCTGATAATGCATCTCCCGCCGCAGCAGTGATCAATTTACGACCATCCAAGAAAGCATCAAACAGTGTATTGGTGTAGTTTGTAGATTTTGTGCCTGATCTATCAAATGCAGCCGCATAGTAGCACGGTCCAAATACATATTCCGATTTAAGGTCAACCATTCCGTCTCCGTTTTTATCGGCGGCACCCTGATTTTTCATTTTCGCAATTTCATAAACTTTATTTGGATTAAAACCATGCTGGTGAGCTGCTGCGCCCCAATATCCAAATGCCTCATCCCAAGAATGTTCTTTTCCAGTGTAATGAACTCCATCTTTGTAGGGCTTATTATTAGGTTTTTTCTCTGCACTGAGTTTCTCATCAAGGTAATTATCTACAGCCTGATTATAGGCCATTGCTCCCATAGTATATTTTGAGATCAATTGAGCCCAGTCATATCCAGTATCTGCATCAAAACCCTTATTAGATTTAGCTGCCATGGCAATCATATTATATGCCGCGTCTTTTCCAGACATGTTGCCAGGCCATGCTGGCATAGCGCCATCATAAAACTTACCAGAGATATTTTTACCTTTTGAGATTTGGTGCAAAGATGTTTGTTTAATTTTAAATCCATCTTTTGATTTAGGCGCAATTATTGGAAGGTCGTCATCTGAACCATTGAAATATGAAAGCATCTGTGCTTCCAAATCAGCAGCGTTTCCACCGCCATTTCCCTTGCCGGCTAATTTTTTTAGGCTTTGCTCTAATACATGCCTTGCAATTTGTCCTGAGTAAGAAACGGTATTAGTTTTATCTCCACTATAACCCTGAAGTGTTACTGGGAATGGGCCATACCCATCAGACAGTGCCATAGTGCCGGACAGCGCAATGGCTACAATTGCTGTGGTGGCTTTGAGCCTTTTCATAATCATCGATTTCTCCTATTTTGATGAAAACATTAAAACTGACTATTTTTATCAGCTTTATTATTCACTTTGTCAATAAACCTGATAAAAATAATCAGGATTGACATTCCTGATTAAATCAATCAAGATTTTTTACAGCCAGCTCGAATCCTTGCAAGCTACTCTCCACCATTAAAAAGGGACACGATTGATATGGATTTTCACGAAAGAAGTGAAGAAGAGCCGGCCACTGATTTGCAAGAGGTTTTGAATGTTTTCAGTGCCTTAGGCGGATCAGAGATATGGCAATTAGAGTGGCTAATTGACCGAGTTGAAGACAGAGATTGGGGTATGTCATGGCTTTAGAAATGGTAGATGAAATTAAGAATATTGATATTGTAACCGAAGAAGTACCGACCCACGATGCGTTAGAACTGACCAAAGGTGGGAAAGTTGCTACCATAACTCTGGCTGGTAAGCAGTACACACTAAGAATTACAAAAGCTGTAAAGCTGATTCTGACAAAATGAGGCCCTCACAGATATCTCGGGGTGGGGCTCCAGTTGGGTTTTTATCGGAGCTGGATCCCATAGAGTCTACTGCGATCACGTATTTGCGTCTATGGTGCCAAAGTTTGGAAGCACAGACTGCGATTGCAAGAGATTTTGAGATAGTTTTTGGTCAGGCCAGAGGGAAAGAATTAACGGACAGCTTTGAGACTCTTTGTAAGTTGTGTGTTGAAAACGGGCGGCGGCCACTGATGAGGCACGGTTTGGACTGCAAATGCTTTGGTGCAGATGAGTCATGTTTTGCAAACTTTATTGGATACGCATCAGAGGGTGCTCGTGAAGATGCACTTATGATAGCAATGACCATCGTTCAACCTGAAAAAGCTCACATTCTGGCAGCTTTAGCGGAGGATTTCGGACTGGCGCTTAGAGATATTACATCAAAATGCCATCTATCTGACTATCCACTTGATGGTCGAACTCTACACTAAACCTTAATTTATTTTTCCTAATTTTAAGTTATTTGATCTGGGTCGGAATTCCAGCTACTACCCAATATACCTGGTCTGAGACAGAAGCTATTTTTTGATTCATTAAGCCCGCATTATCTCTAAATTTTCTTGCCAAAGCATTATCAGGAACAATTCCTGTTCCGACCTCACTACTTACTAATACAATGTTTGACTTTGAATTTTCCAATACATCAGCAAGTTCATCAATCTTTTTTTCTAAGTCATTTTTCTTCAAAAGATGATTAGAAAGCCAAAGTGTTAAGCAATCTATTAAAATTGGATTTGTTGGATCAATATTTTTAATTTCTCTAGCTAAGTTCAAGGGTGTCACAAGTGTTGACCAGTTTTCTCCACGCCGTTCCTGATGTTCTTTAACTCTTAAAGCCATTTCTTCATCAAATACTTCGCAAGTCGCAATATAAGTTGCTCGTTTGCCAAGCTTTAATGTGTGCATTTCTGCCATTTTGGATTTACCAGATCTTGCGCCACCTATAAAAAATGAAATAGTCATGGAGTAATGATAAGCATAATTAATTTAGAAGTTTAATAGAAAAGTAAGTTGCAAACAAATTTAGGTAAAAAATTAATTTTTATACGGCATGCGCCAGTTGTCTCTGATGGCCTGTTCTATGGCTCGAGGGATATACAATGTAGGAACCTTACAGTTGCAGAAGTAGAAAATATTAAAGAGATATTACCAGCGGAATTTAAATTGTTCGTAAGTAGTGCGGCTAGATGTGTGAAAACCGCTAGCTATTTATTCCCAAGGGTAAGGTCATTACAGTTTGATGCCTTAAGAGAGCAAGATTTTGGAAGTTGGGAGGGTGTTCCCTTTGAAAAAATACCAAATATAGGATCACTCTCTCTAGAAGAATTGGCTGAATATAGGCCAGTCAAAGGGGAAAGTTTTAATGAAATGAGCAAGCGTGTAAATGTTGCTATTGATGAAATTCTAGAAAAAACGGACTCTGAAGGCCCAAGTATAATTATTGCACACGCAGGTACAATTCGCGCTGTACTTTCAAAACTTATTGGGAAGTCAGCATTAAGTTTTCAATTTGATAACTTATCTCTCAGCGAGCTTATTTTCTTAAATGATGGAATTGTTATTAACTATTTGAATAGAAGCGTTATCCGTTAGTGTAGTCATATTGTAATATAATGAATTTGAAAGCCTTGTTATGAAACGCATTTATCGCCAAAGCCATATTGTTGATTTAATGGCAGTTTTAATGCAGTTCACACGCGTTAAAATAAATTGGGCATATTTTTCTGATGACCCACCAGATTTAAAACGCGCCAGCTGGGCTTTCCCCCTTGCCGGGTGGTTGGTAGGTCTATTGTCAGGTGGTCTCGGTCAAATCTTGATCATCGTGGGTTTACCTATCCTCTTAAGTTGCACCCTAGCAACTGCATTTTGCATCTATCTTAGTGGTGCTTATCACGAAGACGGTTTGGCAGATATGGCAGACGGGTTTGGCGCAGGCGGTGATGGAGAGAAAATCAGTAATATTATTCACGATAGTAGGCTAGGGACGTATGGCGTTTCCGCTTTGAGCTTGGCAATCATTGTTCGCATACTCTTAATTTCAAGTTTAGTCGAAACTGGACTTTGGCTTTTTGTAATAATGGGCTCGGGTCTGGCCGTTGGTAAGGGCTTCATAATGATTAATCGTCGATTGTTTTTAGTGTCTGAATTTGCTGGGTCAGCAACGGTCTCTTTTCTTGGAAGTAATATTCGTCAAATAGTTTGCCTACTACTATGGTTTTTACCATGCCTATTTATTTTTTCTTTTGAGCAATTAGCCTTTGGCATTCTTCTGGGTTTGCTCGTATCTGTATGGTGTGGTTTCAGGGCAAAATTTTATTTGGGTGGTATAACGGGAGACATTTTAGGCGCTACTGCCTTTCTGACAGAATTAGCATTTTTTTTAGGCGTACTATTGCTAGCCTGAGTCAACTAGCTATTCCGACCCTAAATTAAATTATTTTCAACCGTCAAAGTCAACTATTTCAGTCAGCTTTAAAGCCTGTTTCCTTAGCTTTGCTAATGTCATTAAGTTAACTTTATCTGCATCAAAGTTTCCCCAGCTTTTAACCAAATCATCTACTTGGGTTCCTGGTGCTATTGGATATTCAAAATTAGCAGTCGCATAAATTTCCTGTGCTTCGCCAGAGCTGAGAAACTCCATAAGCTTTAATGCATTTTCCTTATTTGGAGAAAATTTTGCCATTCCTATGCCAGAAACATTTACATGTGTTCCACCATCTTCAAACGTTGGAAATACTATACTGACGCTATTTGCCCAATCAGCTTGCTCTGGGTCTTTAAGCATTTTGCCCATGTAGTATGTATTTCCTATCGAAAGATCACATTCTCCCGCCCATATCGCTTTGACCTGCGCTCTGTCATTTCCCTGTGGTTTTCGTGCAAGATTTTGCTTTAACCCTCTAAGCCAGTCTAACGCATATTCTTGTCCATGATGATGAATTATCGCGGAGGTTAGTGCCAAATTATAGGCATTTAAACCCGAACGGATACAAATTTTACCCTTCCACTTTGGATCTGCTAATTCCTCATATTTAAGGATATCTCCATTTTTCACACGATCATTACTAGCATAGATAATTCGAGCGCGAGTTGTTAGCCCAAACCAGTGGCCGGCTGGGTCCCTGTATTTATTTGGAACATTTGTAGATAGCACTTCACTAGTCACTTGTTGTGTAAGTCCAGCGTCAACTAATGCTGATAATCTAGAAATATCAACGGTTAGCACAATATCAGCAGGGCTTCGCTTTCCCTCTGCTTTCATGCGCTCTATCATGCCTTTTCTTAGGTAAACTATGTTAACTTTTACACCCGTTTTATCGGTAAAAGCATTTGTCAATGGTTCAATCAAGAAGGGCTGCCGATATGAATAAACATTCACTTCAGACGCCGATAAATACGAACCAAACAATAATGAGATTAAGAAAGTTGTGATATATGCAAATTTTTTCATGTGATTAATCCATGCAAGTTAGGATATCAAATAAATAAATCTGAGTAATTTTGTCAAGATAAAAGATGTTTTTATTTATACGCCATTTTCCAATTCGGTTTTTAGAACTTGCGTGCACTTATAAATTTTTAATATTAGAATATTGATTGCAGGAAATTTGTAATCCTATATCTGCATTCAGGGATATTTTTGTTTTTTATATGGAAGAAAACAATATGGAAAATATAATGGAATTAAGTGAGATCATTAATCAAAAAGTATATAATTTATCAGATATCGATTTCGCCCAAAGATGTAAAATAGATTTAGACCAAAATGGTGTTTTGACACTATCAAACTTTTTGAACGCCAATACCTTGAAAGAACTTGTTGTGGAGGCTGAGGATGCCGCCTCACAGGCTTACTACACGAATTCCACACACAATGTTTACTTAACAAAAATTGATAATAAGTTTGCTATAGATCACGTCATTAATAAACAACTGGTCTCATCAAAAGGTTGTATTTGTACTGACCAAATAAAATCGACTTCAAAGCTTAAAACACTCTATAGCTCAAATACATTCAAAAGCTTCATTGCAGCAGTAGTAGGTGAAACATCTTTATTTCCGTACGACGATCCATTGTCCTCAATAAATGTCCACTATGCCGGTCAAGGCCAGGAACTGAATTGGCATTTTGACAATTCGGAGTTTGCAATAACTCTTTTATTACAGAGCCCCATTGGTGGAGGTGAATTTCAATATTTAAAAGACTTTCGAAATGCGGATAAAAATGAGATGAATTTTGAGGGTGTGGACAAATTACTCACTGGGTCGATTGCTCCTAGAATTTTGACTATGGAACCTGGAACTTTAGTCTTGTTTAGAGGTCGAAATTCAATTCATAGGGTTACCCCGACTATCGGTGACACAAAAAGAATACTGGTGGTTCTGGCTTATAATTCTGAGCCAAGAATTGCATTATCAGAAAGTGCACGTAAGACATTTTATGGACGACTAAGCTAAATAATTTGAAAATTTTATTAACGATTATTTGTATTCAGTGATTTGGTATTTTCTATTAAAGTCGTCTTATCAGTGATGTCTTGATTGTTTTTATTATGATGAAAATTACTTTAATTTTTTTATTGCACTTAATATAAAATCATTGCTTGTTCGAGAATTTTATTCGGTGTACCTCTGCCAAACGTCATATTTTGGCCAAAATTTGCACTTAGTATTCTTAGTCATAGTCGTTGCAAAATCAACTTTTCCTATACGACAATAACCTACTAATCTTTTATAGCTCATTGCTCCTGTTAAATCACAGATAACTTTTGAATTCTCAAATTGTGATGCGAACCTGGAGGCAGCCTTGCCCTCTTCTGTATCATTCTCAGGGCAATCTAAAGCCGCAATACGAATAGGAATATCGCCAACCTCAATTGTGTCTCCATCTCTGATATGAGAAATTACGCCTGAAAGGGTGGAATACTCGAAAGCTTTCGCTTGTGGTATTACTGCGGCAAAGAATGCTATTATGAAGATCTTGAGATAACAGATCCAAATAAGGGAGTTTGTCCAATAGCCTGCAGAAAGTATGATAATTTAATTCCCGTTTGAGCGAGTCCCTGAAAATTGGGACTGCCAATTTTCACATTCTTCATCACTTATTTTTTGAAATAATACCTCTGGTACAATGAATTCAGAACCAGCCATCAATTTGTTTAATGCTTCTTCTAAATTTTCTGGCCAGCTCCAGTCATCACATTGCATCGCAGTCATAAGCTTTTCTGCTGCGTTTGGAATAAATGGCCTCGATAAAATAGCATATATTCGAATTAAGTTGAGTGCTAATCGAATTTGTGCAGCTGCTTTCTTTTCATCTTCTTTATATACTGACCATGGTGCTGATGATTGAAGGTATTCATTTCCCAAGGCCCAAATAGAGCGCAGCTCAGATGCCGCCTTACGGATTTCTATGGATTCCATATATTTTTCATAGGCTCGGATTTGAGCTGTTAAATTTTCAAAAAGGCTATGTTCGGCTGTTCCATAGTCACCGCCTGATGGTATTTCTTCACCAAATTTGGACCTACAAAATTTTGTAACTCGGCTTACAAAGTTTCCCAAAACGTCTGCTAGATCTTTGTTAACGCTGCCCTGAAAATTATCCCAGGTAAATTCAGCGTCAGAACTCTCAGGTGCATGACTTAAAAGCCACCAACGCCAATAATCTGCCGGAAGAATGTCAAGAGCATCATCCATGAACACGCCTCGACCTCTCGAAGTAGAAAATTGACCGCCATCATAATTTAGATAATTGAAGGATTTTATGTAGTCTACTAGCTTCCATGGTTCCCCTGAACCTAAGATTGTAGCAGGGAAAGAAAGGGTGTGAAAAGGAACATTATCCTTTCCCATGAATTGGGTATAAGTTACGTCATCTGCTCCTTGATCAGTTCGCCACCAGCTTTCCCAGTGCTCGCCTTTTCCTGAATTTACCCACTCTTGGGCACAAGCAATGTATTCTATTGGAGCATCAAACCAAACATAAAAAACCTTTTCTTCCATCCCAGGCCAGGCGTTATCACCTTTTTTAACAGGTATGCCCCAGTCAAGGTCTCGTGTAATCCCACGGTCTTGTAACCCATCTCCGTCATTTAACCATTTCTTGGCAATAGATGTTGTTAGAATGGGCCAGTCTGTCTTGCTATCAATCCAATCTTCCAATTTTTTCTTCATATTGGACTGACAAAGATATAAATGTTTAGTTTCTCGCCGTTCCAGTTCGCTTGTCCCTGAAATCGAAGATCGCGGGTTTATTAAATCTGTCGGATCCAATTGCTTTGTGCAATTATCACATTGATCGCCTCGAGCATCCTCGAAGCCACACTCAGGACAGGTTCCCTCGATATAGCGATCAGGTAAAAACCGCTTGTCAACATGAGAATAAATTTGGGTCTCTCTAACTTCATCTATTAAGCCTGCTGCTTCGAGTTGACCTGCGAAGTGCTGAGTTAATTTGTGGTTCTCTTGACTTGAAGATCTTCCAAAATGATCGAAAGATAGGCAAAAGCCCTCTGCCAATTTAGCTTGTACTTCGTGCATTTCCTTACAGTAATCTGATATATTTTGGCCTGCTTTCGTTGCTGCTAACTCGGCAGGAGTTCCATGTTCATCCGTTGCACAAAGAAATAATACTTCATTACCGCGGCCACGCTGATATCTGGCATATAAATCAGCTGGTAGTTGACTACCTATAAGATTACCAAGGTGTTTTACGCCATTTATGTATGGTATTGCCGAAGTGATGAGGTGACGCTGCATAGTGGGCCCGTTGTTTTATAATCGTGTAGCTTATGTCGATGAGATTTGGAAGATACTTAACCAATTCAGTTTAGTAAAAGTCAGATTGCATCACCTCTGATTGTAAACACAGTACTATTTATTATGCCGACTTCACGCCTCATTGAATAGCTCATTTCATGTAGGTAATGATATTTCAAGTTTGTTTCTAATTCCTGTTAGAAAAAATTTTTTTTCTGGCACTAGTCGTGCACGTGTTAAATCTAGTTTCCATTGATATGGTGTGTTTGTATTATTGGGCCTAATATGCCAACGCGTTTCAACGCCTAACGCGCCTCCATCTTTTGGTGTTAGTATCAATGGCAATGGAGTAACCTTCGATGATTTACAACTTTTAGCTGCCAAGTGCATACGCCTAATTTGGGTGAGAGTTGGGATTTGTTCTAGCTCTGCTATGATTAGTGGCGGTATTCCGATCCTGAGACTCTCTTCTATGCACCATAGTGTATTCTTAAAAGATGGGGAATTAACAAATATAAACCGATGTGGGTTAACCCATTTTGAGATTCCGTTTGGATTAACCATATGCTTAAAATATGAAGGACGTATCCATAATATTGGGCCTTTGCACCTTTGAGCTAAGAAGAATGGAAAAAACAATTTATCTGGCCCATAACATTCATGTACGCGCCCATGTTCCAGCCCTATATTTTCATAAATTGGAATTTTAGGCTGGCTTATAGTGTTGCCATTTATCAAAAGACTCAGGTTCATAAGCAAAAATATCATGTTCCTGTTTTGTTCTCAAATAGTTTCTTGTGTTTAGTAATATTTTGTCTAGGACTTAAGTTAAATATTTACTGGGAGAAATCAGTATGAAAATGTTTGAGCTAGGACAAACTGGGCTAAAAGTTTCTGAATTATGTTTAGGTACAATGACTTATGGCACACAAACACCTGAAGCGGATGCTCATCGGCAAATTGATTTGTGCTTATCAAATAATATAAACTTCATAGACACTGCTGAAATGTACCCAGTAAATCCAATTTCTGCTGAAACCGTTGGGCGCTCAGAGGAAATAATTGGTCGGTGGATATCTGCAAATAAAAACCGTCGGTCGGATTTTATATTAGCTACTAAGCATTCTGGGAAGGGTCTATCCCATGTACGAAATGGTGCACCGATAACAAAAGATACTATTCAGAATGCGGTTGAAGGTAGTCTTAAAAGGCTCAAAACTGACTATATTGATTTGTATCAATTTCATTGGCCCAATCGGGGTTCATATATGTTTCGTCAGAATTGGAAATATGATCCATCCAGACAAGATAAAAAAAGCACCTTAGAGAATATGTATGAATGTTTGGTTATTCTTCAAAAGGAAGTAGAAAAGGGCAATATAAGATATTTTGGCCTATCGAATGAAAGTGCTTGGGGGACCGCTAATTGGTTAAAATTATCTGAGGAACATAAATTGCCAAGAGTAGCAACTATTCAAAATGAATATTCCTTATTATGCAGACTATACGATACTGATTTAGCGGAATTAAGTGTTAATGAGGGGGTTGGTTTAATGGCTTTTTCTCCACTAGCGGCTGGTCTGTTAACAGGTAAATATTTAGATGGAAATCTACCGGAAAACTCGCGGAAATTAATAAATCAAGATTTGGGAGGAAGAGATAATCCTAGATCGGAAATGGCAGTTAGATCATACCTGAAGATAGCCAAAGAGTTTGGTTTAAATCCCATACATCTTGCTTTGGCGTGGTGCAAAACGAGACCATTTATGTGTTCTTCTATTTTTGGAGCAACGTCAGTTGATCAGCTTCCAGTTATTTTAGAGGCTGGTAATATTGAATTGAGCCAAGAGTGCATCGATTTAGTAAATGAAACCCATAAATTCAATCCAATGCCTTATTGAGTATCCGGAACCTTCAAGGTTGAAAAGTCGGGAATTATAGCAAATGGAAATATGGGTCTGTTTATCAATTGGCGCCGCTATTTTTCAAACACTGAGGTTCATTCTTCAAAAATTTTTAAGCGATACCCAGCTTGGCGTCGACGGGGCAACCTTTTCTAGGTTTATTTATTCGGCTCCAATTCTGATGCTTCTAGCACCATTATGGTTTGGTTATTTCGGGTATCCAATTGTAACTGACGATTTTTTTATTTTTTCTGCGATTGGAGGAATTGCTCAAATATTAGCGACACTATGTGTTATAGCACTTTTCAAGCAGCGAAACTTTGCAGTTGGTATAGCTTTTAAGAAAACTGAAACTTTGCAAATTGCTGTAATTTCATTGGTCGTATTGGGCGAGAAAGTATCGATTAATGCCCTTTGTGCAATTTGTATTGGGTTTGTGGGTTTAGTCCTTTTATCAAAGCAACCTTTGAAAAGAAGTTTTTTAGAAGAAGGTGTATTCAACCGCTCTGTTTTTCTTGGTCTTCTGTCAGGCTTTTTATTCGCAATTTCAGGGGTGTACTATCGGGCGTCTACTCTAAATGTATTAGATGAGAGTTCTATAAATAGAGCGATTTTTACATTAACATTTGTATTAGTTTTTCAAGTAATTGCTATGGGTGGATGGCTGCTACTTTTCAATCGCGATGAGCTTAAAGCAGTTTGGAAAGTACGTAGTGTTGCCATTTGGGTTGGGCTTACTTCTTTAGCAGGTTCATTTTGTTGGTTCTGGGCCTTTTCCTTGGTAAATGCCGCCTTAGTAAAAGCTGTTGGGCAAATAGAACTCCTATTTTCAATTCTGGCGAGTATCGTTTTATTTAAAGA